>ERZ1504299.660-NODE-660-length-9853-cov-4.044601_pt1 | contig 9853 bp, 9 predicted proteins | sample MGYA00575503_ERZ1504299 | MGnify/ENA primary metagenome ERZ1504299 (study PRJEB39906, sample SAMEA3182086) | gut metagenome | biome: human; feature: gut; material: Stool; isolation source: human stools | place: Canada | collected 2013-01-21 ... | reverse complement strand
GTTTATGCCATTATTGGTACGCCAGCTCCCCTGAGAGGGGAGCCTTGGGAGGGTCATCTTTTAAACTTTCTGCTTTCCAGCACCGCCTGTTCGTCGCAGCGGTTGTTTTTTTCGTTGGCCTCATGCCCCTTGACCCAGTGGTAGTGCATCTCGTGCTGCCGGGTCAGACCCAGCAGCGTGTCCCACAGGTCGGGGTTGAGGGCCGGTTTTTTGTCGGCCTTGACCCAGCCCCTGCGTTTCCAGCCCCAGGCCCAGCCCTTCTCCAGCGCGTCAATGACGTATTTGGAATCGGAATACAGCTCCACCACGCACGGCTCGCGCAGCGCGAGCAGCGCGGAGATGACCGCCATGAGCTCCATGCGGTTGTTGGTGGTCGATTCCTCGCCGCCGGAGATCATCTTCTCGCGTCCCTGATACTCCAAAATCGCGCACCAGCCGCCGGGGCCGGGGTTGCCGGAGCAGGCTCCGTCGGTGTAGATGGTGACCGTCTTCATGCTTCTTCGTGTTCGTCCGCCGTCTCCTCCGGCTCCCGGTCGACCCGGTCGACGGAGATGACGCGGTTGCCCGCTTCCACGCGCATGAGGATGACGCCCTGCGTGTCGCGCTTATAGACGTTGATATCGGCCGCCGCCATACGGATGAGCACGCCGCCGTTTTCGATCAGCATCACATCGTCCTCGTCGTCCACGATGGCGACGCCCGCGATGCGGCCGGTCTTGGCGGTGATGTTGTAGTTCTTGAGGCCCTTGCCGCCGCGCTGCTGCGGACGGCGGACGCCGTCGTCGCCGAGACGCATATACTCCTCGATGTCCGTGCGCTTGCCGTAGCCGTATTCGGTGACGGAGAGCAGCTGCTTGCCCTTCGCGGCGATGCCAGCGCCGACGATGCTGTCGCCCGCGTCCAGCGCCATACCGCGCACACCGGCCGCGTCGCGGCCCATGACGCGCACGTCGTTTTCATTGAAGCAGATGGCCATGCCGTCCGCGCTGGCGAGCATGATGTCCTGCTTGCCGTCGGTCTTCATGACGGCGATGAGCTCGTCGCCGTCGCTCAGCGTCAACGCGCGGATGCCGGCCTTTCTCGCCGTGTTGAGGCTTGCCAGCTCCAGCCGCTTGACGGTGCCGTTCTTCGTGACGAAGACGAGATAGTCCTCGTCGAACTCATGCACGGTGATGCCGGCCGTGACCTTCTCGCCCGGCTCGAAGGGCAGGATGTTGACCAGATTCGTGCCCTTGGCGGTGCGTCCGGCCTCGGGGATCTGATAGCCCTTGCGGCGGTGGACCTTGCCGAGGTTCGTGAAGAAGAGGATATAGTCATGCGTGGAGGCGGTAAAGACGCCCTCAACGAAATCCTCCTCCTTCGTCGTCATGCCGGTCACGCCGCGGCCGCCGCGCTTCTGGCTGCGGTAAGTCGAGGCAGGCACGCGCTTGCAGTAGCCCGCGTGCGAGAGCGTGAAGACGCACTGCTCCTCCTCGATGAGATCCTCGATGTCGATCTCATCCTCGACGTCCTGGATCTCGGTCAGGCGGTCGTCGCCGTACTTGTCGCGGATGGCGATCAGTTCGTCCTTGAGAACGCCCTTGAGCATCTCTTCGTTCGCCAGCAGCTCGCGGTAATATTCGATGCGCTTTTCGAGCTCCTCGTATTCCGCCTCGAGCTTCTCGCGTTCGAGTCCCTGCAGGCGCTTGAGCTGCATGTCCAGCACGACCTGCGCCTGGATCTCAGACAGGCTGAAGCGCTCCATCAGGCGCTCTTTCGCGTTGTCATAGCTCTCGCGGATGGTCCGGATGACCTCGTCGATGTTGTCCTCCGCGATCAGCAGACCCTGCAGCACGTGCTGCCGGTCGAGCGCCTTTTTGAGGTCGAACTGCGTCCGTCGGGTGATGATCTCCTCCTGGAAAGCGAGATACTCGTCGAGCATATGGCGCAGGGACAGGATCTTCGGCTGCTGCTGGTTGTTGACGAGCGCGAGCATCGTCACGCCGAAGGTCGTCTGCATCTGCGTCTGGGCAAAGAGGCGGTTCAGAACGACCTGCGGGTTTGCGTCCTTTTTGAGCTCGAGGACGACGCGCATCCCGTTGCGGTCGGTCTCGTCGCGGATGTCGGAGATGCCCTCGAGCCGCTTGTCGCGCACCTGCTCGGCCATGGCGGCGATGAGCTGGCGCTTGTTGACCTGATACGGCAGCTCCGTCACGATGATCCGCTCGCGGTTCTGGCCGAATTCCTCAAATTCGGTGCGCGCGCGGACGGTGATCTTGCCGCGGCCGGTGGCGTAGGCGGCGCGGATGCCGCTGCGGCCCATGATGATGCCCCTGGTCGGGAAATCCGGGCCCTTGATGTACTCCATCAGGTCTGCCAGCTCCGCCTCGGGATTTTCGAGGATGCAGACGCAGGCGTTGATGACCTCCGTCAGATTGTGCGGCGGGATATTCGTCGCCATGCCGACGGCGATGCCGCTCGAGCCGTTGACCAGCAGGTTCGGGAAGCGGGACGGGAGCACGCGCGGCTCTTTTCTCGATTCGTCGAAGTTCGGATCCCAGGCGACCGTATCCTTGTCGATGTCGCGCAGCATCTCGTTGCAGAGCTTCGACATGCGCGCCTCGGTATAACGGTAGGCCGCGGGGGGATCGCCGTCGACGGAGCCGAAGTTGCCGTGGCCGTCGACCAGCGGATAGCGCATGGAGAAATCCTGCGCCAGACGGACCATCGCGTCGTAGACCGACGCGTCGCCGTGCGGATGATACCGGCCCAGCACGTCGCCGACGCAGGTCGCCGATTTTTTGAACGGCTTGTCGGACGTCAGTCCGTCCTCATACATGGCGTAGAGAATGCGCCGGTGCACGGGCTTCAGACCGTCGCGCACATCCGGCAGCGCACGGCCGACAATGACGGACATCGCGTAGTCGATATACGAGCTTTTCATCTCATGCACGAGCTCCGACTGCACGATCCTCTGCTCCGGGAACATGATGTCCTCGGGCTTATAATCTTTCTTATGTGCCATAGAACTTGGGTCTCCTTTTCAGAGTAGGAGTAACAGCCTGCGCCCGCAGGCGCACCTGACAAATTTCAAAAATCTGATCCAGCCATCATTCGCAGCGCAGCTATAAATCCCGCGCCCGCAGGCGCACGCTGCAAATCTCCGCGCACCGATTCAGCCATCACCAACAATGACGTGCCCTTTCGGCAGTCATTCCTTGCCAGGCAAACGGGACGCCGCAGAAGTGCGTCCAGCTACAGAGCAGATACGTGATGGCGGTTTCTGAGTCATCAGCGCCCCTTTTCTCCCCCTTCTTTTCCCGCGCAAGGGAAAAGATAGGGCCGCCGGAGGCAACTAAATCTATCAAATATCCAGATTAACTACATATTTTGCATTCTCTTCAATGAACTCTTTCCGCGGCTCGACATCCTCGCCCATCAGGACCGTAAAGATCTGGTCCGCCTGCACCGCGTCTTCAAGCGTGATGCGCCGAAGCGTCCGGGTGGTGGGATCCATGGTGGTCTCCCACAGCTCATGCGGGTTCATTTCGCCAAGGCCCTTGTAGCGGGAGATATCGATCTTCGCATTCGGATTGTCCGCGCGCATTTCGGCCGAGATCCGGTCTCGCTCCGGGTCAGAGTAGGCCACGCGCTGCGTCTTGCCGCGCGAGAGCTTGTACAGGGGCGGCACGGCGGAATAGACGTAGCCGTGCTCGATGAGCGGCCGCATGAAGCGGAAGAAGAACGTCAGAAGCAGCGTCCGGATATGACTGCCGTCGACATCGGCATCGGCCATGATGATGACCTTGTGATACCGGAGCTTGTCGAGGTTGAATTCGTCGCCGATGCCGGCGCCGAGCGCCGTGATGACGGGCTGGAGCTTGTCGTTGCCGTAGACCTTGTCGGCCCGGGCCTTTTCCACGTTCAGCATCTTGCCCCAGAGCGGCAGGATCGCCTGGAAGCGGGAGTCGCGGCCCTGCGTGGCCGAGCCGCCGGCGGAGTCGCCCTCGACGATGTAGATCTCGGTGAGAGTGGGGTCGGTGTCGTTGCAGTCGCGCAGCTTGTCGGGCATCTGGCCGGATTCGAGGCCGGTCTTGCGGCGGATGGCTTCTCTGGCTTTGCGCGCAGCCTCGCGCGCGCGGTTGGCCATCATGGCCTTGTCCAGAATCGCCTTGCCGACGGCGGGGTTCTCTTCCAGAAATTCCGCCAGCTGCTGCGTGACGATGTTGCTGACCAGCGTGCGCATGGAGGCGTTGCCGAGCTTGGCCTTCGTCTGGCCCTCGAACTGTGCCTCGGTCAGCTTGACGGAGACGATGGCGGTCAGACCCTCGCGCACATCGTCGCCGGAGACCTTGTCGTCGCCCTTGATATAGCCCTTTTTGACGCCGTAGGCGTTGAGCACGTTCGTCAGCGCCCGCTTGAAGCCCTCCTCGTGCATGCCGCCCTCGGGGGTATGGATGTCGTTGGCGAAGGAAACGATGGTCGAGGCAAAGGAGTCGTTATACTGCAGCGCGACCTCGGCCGTGTCGTCGCCCTTGGTGCCGGACATGTAGATGACCTGCTCGTGCAGGGGCGTCTTGTGGCGGTTGTACCAGCGGACGAATTCGCGGATGCCGCCCTCGTAGCACATGGAGTCCATGCGCTCTTTTTCGGGCTTGTCGGCGGATTCGATGCGCTCGTCCTTGATGGTGATGTGCAGGCCCGCGTTCAAAAACGCCTGCTCGCGCATGCGGGTATGCAGGGTCTCATAGTCGTATTCCAGCGTGTCGAACATCTCGGGGTCCGGCTTGAAGGTGACCTTCGTGCCGTGCTGGTCCGTGGTGCCGATGACGCGCATTTCCTGGGTAATATGGCCGCGGGAGAACTTCATCTGATAGATCTTCCCGTCCTTGCTGACCTCGACCTCCAGCCACTCGGACAGCGCGTTGACGACCGACGCGCCCACGCCGTGCAGACCGCCGGAGACCTTGTATCCCCCGCCGCCGAATTTGCCGCCCGCGTGCAAAACCGTATAGACGACCTCCAGCGCGGGCTTGCCGGTCTGTGCCTGGATATCGACGGGGATGCCGCGGCCGTCGTCGGTGACGGTGATGGTATTGCCCTCGTTGATGGTGATCACAACGTGCTTACAGTATCCGGCCAGCGCCTCATCGACCGCGTTGTCGACGATCTCATACACCAGATGGTGCAGGCCGGAAGCGCTTGTCGAGCCGATGTACATGCCGGGCCGCTTGCGGACGGCCTCGAGTCCCTCCAGCACCTGGATCTGACTGGCGTTGTATTCCTTTTCGGCCTCGATGATATCCTTGATTTCTTCGCTCATAGTTTTTCTCCTTTTCCAGGAATGGGGCTGCGCTGCGGTTCCTGCAGACGTCTTTGCAGGATGGCAGCGTTATATTTTGTCAGATAGACGCGCGTCTGTCCGTATTCCGCCGCGACCAGAAAGGATTTCGGCAGCTCGTCCGTCGCTTCGACGACGGCGCCGGCCTTCTGGGCCTCCGCGAGGAATTTCCGCGTCCATTTGGAGCAGCTGGTATTGTCCAGATCAAATACGCCGACGATGGTCTCGCCGCGGACGGAAAAATCACCGCCGATGTTCAGATACATGCCGGATCCTCCCGTACCTGCCCGTTTTCGATCAGGATCCGCTTGCCGATGTCGGAAAGCCGGTCCGGCTCGCAGCAGGTGATGAGCACCTGCCCGGAACGGATCTGATTGAGCACAAAATCCTGCCGTCTCGCGTCGAGCTCCGAGAGCACGTCGTCGAGCAGCAGCACCGGTTCTTCGCCGGTATCGCGGCGGAACAGCTCGCGCTCGGCGAGCTTCAGACTGATGGCCGCGGTCCGCGTCTGACCCTGCGAGCCGAAGGCCTTGACGGACAGGCCGTCCAGCTCCGCCTCAAAATCGTCCTTATGCGGGCCGGACAAACACTGGCCGGATTCCAGCTCCGCGCGGTAATGCGACTGCTGGTGGTCCAGCAGCTGCTGAAAGATCGTTTTTTTCTCCGCAAACGGGTCCGTGACGGTCGAGACTGTCTGATAGCGCAGCCGCAGCGTCTCTTTTCCGCCGGAAAATTCCGCGTGGAACTGCCCGGCCTGCGCCGAAAGCTCCCGCAGATACCGCGCGCGGTAGGAGATGAGGATCGCGCCGACCTGCGCCATGCGGTAGTTGAACTCCGGCAGCGGCTCAAGCAGAGACGGCCGGTCGCAGTGATCCTTTAAGATCCGGGATTTGCTCTCATAGAGCTTCTGATATTCTCCCAGCGCCTGCGCGTAGCCGGGCCGGAGCTGGCAGAGCGCGGTATCGACGAGCTTCCGCCGTCCGGCCGCGCCGCTTTTCAAAACCAGCAGATCGTCCGGGCAGAACAAAACCGTCGTCAATACGCCCGGGAGCGCGGTGGCCGAACGCTGCTTCACGCCGCCGATATACAGCTGCCGCGGCTTTCGCCCGGAAAACAGGACCGCACGGATCGACTGCTCCCGCCCGCCGGAAAACAGCTCGCAGCCAAGATCTGCAAATTCCGCGCCGAAGCGGATCAGCTCCTGATTCCGCGCCGTGCGGAAGCTCCGCCCGGTCGAGAGATAGAAGACCGCCTCGAGAAGATTCGTCTTCCCCTGCGCGTTTTCGCCGACGATCAGATTGACGCCGGGGTGCAGCTGCACGCCGGCAGCGGCATAATTCCGGAAATCATACAGCTTGAGCGACTGCAGCTTCATGCCTGTTCTTCTGTGACGCGCCAGGTGTTGGCCATGAAGGTCACCTCGTCTCCGGGATGCAGCTTTTTGCCGCGCATGGTGCACACTTCGCCGTTGACCAGCACGTCGCCCTCCTGAATGAAGGTCTTGGCCATGCCGCCGGATTCAATGGCGTTGGCGAATTTCAGAAAGTCCTGCAGCTTGATGAATTCCGTATGGATGGGGATCTCGATTGGACCCTCCCCCAGCTTTTTGGTAACTCTGACCTTCATCTCATTCCCCCGCTTTCAGCCGGACTGGCAGGACCATGTAGCTGTACCGGCCGGAGCCGTCGCACGGATTCATGACGATGGGGCTCAGGCCATTGACCAGCTCCAGCGAGCATTCCGCATCCGGGATCGCGCGCAGCGCGTCGAGCAGGTACCGGCAGTTGAAGCCGATCTCCATATCCTGCCCGTCGCCCGCGATCTGGCAGACGTCGTGTGCCTCGCCGATCGTGGAAACGGAGCGGAAATCCGCGGTATTCTCGCCGAAACGGCAGCGGACGGGGCTTTTGAGCTTCTCAGAGATGATGAGGCCGACACGCTCGATGGAATCGGTCATCTTTGCCACGTTGACCGCCAGCTTGATCGGCTGGTTCTGCGGAAGCACGCGCCGCCAGTCGAGGAATTCACCCTCGAGCAGCCGGCAGACGAGCGTCGCTTCGCCGATCGTAAAGAGGATATGCTTGCTGCCGAGGAAGAAGGTGCAGGTCTCGTCGGTATCGCCGAGGATCTTTTCCGCTTCCTTGAGCGCCGCGGCGGGGACGACGAATTTGAGCGTCCTCCCGATTGGCGCCTCTGCCTTCCAGCGGCGAAGCGCGAGCCGGTAGCCGTCGACGGCGACGACTGTGATGGAATCATCTGCCACCTCAAACAGGCAGCCGGTATGGATGGGTCGGGCCTGGTTTTCGCTGACAGCGAAGCTCGTGCCGCCGATCATGGCCTTGAGCTCGCTTTGCGGCAGGTCGATGCCCTTTTCGGAGTCGACCTCCGGCAGCTCCGGATAGTCCTCGGAAGACATGGCCGTAATGGAGAAGGAGGAGATCCCGCCGCGGATGGAGACCTTGAAGTTTTCGTCGACCGAGATGGAGACCGTATCATCCGGCAGCTTGCGGATGATATCGAAGAAGAGTCTCGACGGCATGATGCACGCGCCGGTCTCCTGGATGTCCGCGTCAACGGAGATGGTGATGCCCGTCTCGAGATTATAACCGGAAAGCGTCAGCTTGACACCTGCGCGGATATAGATTCCCTCGAGCGCCGGAATGGTGCTCTTCTGTGCGACGGTACGGGAGGCGACGGAGATGGCGCTGACCAGCGCATTTTTTTCACAGGTAAATTTCATATGGATTCCTCCGTTTCTTCTTTCCAGAGAAAGAAAGGATTTTTTTTAGAAGTACGTAGCAGTAGGGGAAATTTATGTGGAAAACCGGTGAAGGCCCAGCGGCCGCAATGCTTTTTTCTCCACAGGCCCATGTTTACGATCCAAACGCTTTTCCACACCTCAAATTGTGAAACATGCGTTTCACAGCTTTCCACAGAGCCCATCTGTGGATTCCACACGTCCCTGTGGAAAAAATCAGAGCTTGCTGTTGATGTTCGCCGTAATATCGCGGATGTTGTCCGGCAGAGAGCCGGTCCCGGCGGCAAGCTGCTGCTCGACCTTTTTGAGCGAGTGAATGACGGTGGAATGGTCGCGGCCGAATTCCTTGCCGATGTCAGGAAGAGAAAGATTCGTCAGCTTCCGGACCAGATACATGGCGACCTGCCGCGCCTCGGCGGTATTCTTATTTTTGAGCGTGCCGCGGATGACGGCTTCCTCAATGTTGTAGAACCGGGAGACCTCGCCGATGATGAGGCTGGGCGTAGGCAGATTTTCGGCCTTTTCCTTGTTGTACATGTCCTTGATGGCGCGGGACACGTTCGGCACGGTCAGCTCCATGTTGTCGAGGTCGTGATACGCGCGGATCTTTTTGACGGTCCCCTCCAGCAGACGCACGTTCGACGTGACGTTTTCGGCGATGAAGGTGCAGACATCGTCCGGCAGCTCGAAGCCGAGCGAGACGGATTTGTTCTTGATGATCGCCATGCGGGTCTCAAAATCAGGCGGCTGGATGTCTGCAATCAGGCCCCACTCGAACCGGGTCTTCAGTCGGTCTTCAAGACGGAGCATCTCATTGGGCGGCCGGTCGGCGGTCAGAACGATCTGATGGTGGTTCTCGTAGAGATTATTGAAGGTATGGAAAAATTCCTCCTGCGTGGATTCCTTGCCGGCGATAAACTGGATATCATCGACGAGGAAGAGGTCCGCGTTGCGGTATTTGTTGCGGAATTCGTTGTTGCGGCCCTCCTGCAGGGCGGCGATGAGCTCGTTGGTGAACTGGTCGCCCTTGATATAGACGATGTTGTAGCTGGGATGATTTTTATGCACGACGCTGGCGATGGCATACAGCAGATGCGTCTTGCCGAGGCCGGACGGGCCGTAAATGAACAGCGGGTTATACGTTTCCGCCGGATTGTTGGCGACAGAGACGGCCGCCGCGTGCGCAAAGCGGTTGGACGAGCCGACGACGAAATTATCAAACGTGAACTGCGGGTTGAACTCGATAAACTCCGGCTTCTGTGACCGGCCGCGGTACGCCTCGATCTCCGTCTCGTCCAAAACCTCGATCTCAACGTTCATCTGGAAGATCTCCTGCATGGCCTCTTTGATGTAGCCGGTGCAGCGGCGGAGGATGATATCCTTGCGGAAGGTGGAGGGGGAGTACAAAACGAGCTTCTGATCCGTCAGCTCGAGGATCTCGGTATCGTCAAACCAGGTCGACACGACCTGCGGCGTCAGCCGGGCCTCCATATGCCCCAGGACCTTGGCCCAGACGTAAGCGGTTGAATACATGCGCAGTTCCTTTCTTTCTATCGCCGTACCGGCGGAAAAAACACAAATTTATGCACAATAATCATAACACAGCTGTGGACAATTTTCAAGGGGAGAACCAGCGGATACTTTATATAATAGAAAAATAACCCCCTCCGCAGAGGAAAAGGCTCCCCTCCCAGGGGATCTGTCAGCGAAGCTGACTGAGAGGTTGTCACAAATTTTCCATAAAACCCAAACCGCAAATTCAGTTTGCGGTTTGG
>ERZ1504299.629-NODE-629-length-10215-cov-6.533465_pt1 | contig 10215 bp, 10 predicted proteins | sample MGYA00575503_ERZ1504299 | MGnify/ENA primary metagenome ERZ1504299 (study PRJEB39906, sample SAMEA3182086) | gut metagenome | biome: human; feature: gut; material: Stool; isolation source: human stools | place: Canada | collected 2013-01-21 ... | reverse complement strand
TCGACGAAACGCTCGAGTCGTGGGAGGGATCGCTCAGCCCCAAACAGCGCGAGGCGTTTGCCGACGCGCTCTACACGGTGCTCACCGCCTCGGGCGCGAAAACGCTCTCCGACCTCAACGGCGACAAGCTCAAAAGCGCAGTGACGATGCTCAAGACCTACTCGAACCTCGACCGCGAGACGCGTCAGCTTCTCTCCGGCTCGCTGCGGGCGCTCGTGGGCTCATATGCGAAAAACGTGGCGGACGACGTGCAGAAAAACGATCTCGAGCCGCTGCGCCGCAAGCTCGAGCGGCAGCGCAAAAAGGCGGAAAAGCGCGGCGCGAAAAAGAAATGAGGAAGCAACGGCGGCTCCGACCGCCGTTGTTTTTATGTTTACAAACCGCTGCGCGCGTGTTATAGTAGAGGATATTCTGGCGCATTATGCGAACGGAAAGCAAAGCCTGCGGCTGCGGGAACGTGGCTCCCGAGCGGGAAGGACCCGACGGAGCGTGCGCGCCGCCGCGTAAAGGAGAAGCACAGATGAAGAGCATATTGAAGAAAGACCGTATTCTTGTGTTTGTTGCCCTGCTCGGGCTGCTGGCCTCGCTGGCGCCGCTTGCGGCGCGCACGAAGGCGGAGCAGAGCAACCGGTATTACGATTACATCCTCGACTATTCGAGCCTGCGCTACATGGCGAGCCAGTCCACGCGGTCGGAGGGCGAATGGCTGGATCGGTTTGCCTCGCTCGGCATCCGTAAGGTCACGGTCGCGGAGGCGACCGCGCTCGGTCTGGACGCGAGCGCGGGTATCCCCATCCATTCCATGACGGTCAAGGATGCGATGGGCGACTTCGGGTGGGAGTCGAACTATCCCGACGAGGTCGTCGGCTGGATGCGCGCGAGCACGGACGTGAGCGACGCGATCATCTGCACCGACACGGCGGAGGCCTTCGATTGGGTCATGAACGCCTTCAATGCCCGCGTGGAGAATTTTACCGCAAGGACCTGCCGCGACGGGGAAAAGGGCTTTATCTTCCTTTTCCAGCAGCCCGACGGCCTGAAGGGCGAAAAGCTGCTGAACCTGCGTCTCGGCATCTGGCCGGACATCATAGCGCTGCTGGAGGAGCACGGCTATCAGATCGTGCCGCGCACCGAGACGATGAAGGGCATGAACGGCACGCGCTTCGCGCAGGCGTACATCGAGGTACTCGAGCACTATGCTTCGCCGTACTTTATGAACAACGGCGACGAGCTGATCGGTTATGAGAGCGACGAGGGCAGAGAGCTGCTCACGCAGTACCTCCGCGAGAGCGGCGCGAGCCTTGCGATGGTCGAGCAGAACGACCAGAGCCAGAACATCACCTGGCCCGGCACGGTGGAGCTGCTCAACAGCATTGATTACCACGGCATCCGCGTGTTCAATGAGTGGGGCTACATCCAAAACCGCTACGCCTACTGCGGCTATACCGGCCCCGAGGAGATCACCAACTCCTTCTTCCGCGCCATCGTGGAGCGCAACTGCAAGGTGATCTGGCTCAAGATGATCCTGGAGCCGGATAATGACGTGAGCTGGGACGCGGATCAGACGGAGTGGACCTACATCACCGATCCCGCAGCCTATGAAAAGATGATCCTGGATCTCGATGCGCGGCTCGAGCCGATGGGCTATACGCGCACCACGGTCCCGCCGATGGAGCTGGAGACGCCCTCCGCGGCTCTGCACATCGTGCAGGGCATCGGCACGGCGGCGCTTCTGGTGTTGCTCTTTGACCTGTTCTTCCTCGTCAGCCGCCGCACGAGCCTGCTCCTGCTGGCGTTGGCCGCGCTCGGCATGACGGGCCTTGCGGTGCTCAAGCCTGCGTCCTACCCGTTGCTGCTGTCGATGGTGGGCGGCATTGTGATGCCGTCCATCGCGGCGGTCGGCCTTTGCCGCGTGATGCTGGAAAAGCGCCGGCAGGCGCCGCGCCCGGGGCTTGGACGGCTGCTGGGCGATGCCGCGGTCACGGCGCTGGCTGCCATCGCGACGGCGCTCTGCGGCTCGCTGCTTGCCTCCGCCGCGCTCTCGCAGCTCTCCTACATTCTGGAGATCGACCTCTACCGCGGCGTGAAGCTCATGCAGCTTATTCCCATCGGATTGTTTGCGCTGGCCTATCTGCTGGTCTTCGCCTATGAGGAGACCGGTGCGCGCGACGCGGTGCTTGCCCACGTCGGGCCGCGCGGAGAAAAGGGGCGCATCAAGCGCTTCAACGCCTACTTTGCGGAGCTGATGAAAACGCCGATGCAGCTCGGCTGGTTCCTCGCGGTCGTGGTCATCGCCGTTGCGGCGGTGTTCCTGCTGGCGGTGTTCGTCTACTATATTTACCGCACCGGCAATTCCGCCACGACCTCCAGCACCGAGCTGGCGTTCCGCAATTTCCTGGAAAATACGCTCGTCATCCGCCCGCGCACCAAGGAGATGATCGTCGGCTGGCCGATGCTGCTGCTGTTCATCTGGTCGCTGCGCCGCGGCATGAAATTCCTGCCGATGGTGTTCGGCCTCGGCATGACCATCGGCCTGGTCAGCGTCGTCAATACCTTCCTGCACATCCGCACGCCGTTCCTCATCAGTCTCCTGCGCACCGGCTGGGGCGTGCTGTTCGGCCTGCTCATCGGCCTCGCGCTCGTGCTGCTCGCCGAGCTCATTTACCGCGCTGTGCGCCATTTCTGCGGGGTGGAGAAGCATGTATAACATTCTCATTTCCGGCTATTACGGCTTTGATAACATCGGCGACGAGTCCATCCTGCGCACGCTCGTCACCTCGCTGCGCGAGCGCATTCCGGACTGCTCGCTGACGGTCCTCTCGCACGATCCCGCCGCCACCCGCGAAAAATACGGCGTGGAGGCGGTGGAGCGTATGTCGCCCCTTGCCATCGCGCGGGCGGTGCGGCGCTGCGATATGCTCATCTCGGGCGGCGGCAGCCTGCTGCAGGACGTGACGAGCAGCAAGAGCCTGCACTACTACCTTGCCATCATCCGCTTCGCGCAGCTGCTGGGCAAGAAGGTTTTCATCTATTCGCAGGGCATCGGCCCGATCGAGAAGGACGCCGACCGCCGCGCCACGGCGCGCGCGCTCAGGCGCGCGGACGGCATCGTGGTGCGCGACGAGCGCTCGGCGGCGCTGCTTGCGGAGATCGGCGTTCCGGCGGAGCGGGTCGTCATCACGGCGGACCCGGTCATTCGCATGAAAAAGACGGACAAGGCGGTGGGGGAGACCATCCTCCGCCGCGCGGGCGTGACGCAGGACGGCCGCCCCGTGGTCGGCTGGGCCATCCGCGAGCGGAACCGGGACAGCCGCTTTGTCGCGGAGGTCCTGCGCTCGATCCGATGGCTGAAGGAGACCTACAACGCGCAGTCGGTGCTCATCCCATTCCACTATGAGGAGGACGGCGAGGTCTGCCGTCACATCGCCTCGCAGCTTCCCGACGATACGGCGGTCTGTCTGGACGAAAAATACCTTTCCGAGGATATGCTCTCGATCATCGGCTGCATGGATCTGCTTGTGGGCGTGCGGCTCCATTCGCTGATCTACGCCGCCATCATGGGCGTGCCGCTCATCGGCATCTCCTACGACCCCAAGTGTACGGCGTTCCTCAACTCCGTGGGGCTCGACAAGCTCAGCACGCGGGACGGCTACACAGCCGAGGCGTTTGAGACGGAGGCCGCGCGCGTGCTTGCAAACGGAGCGGAGCAGACCGCCTGCGTGAAGCGGCACATGGACGAGCTGTCCCGAAAGCTCGACACGAATGAGGAGATGATCTGCGCGATCATGAAGGACGAAAAGAAAACACAGCCGTCCGCACCGCAGAAGAACGAGAAGTCCGGCGTGCGCACGGCGGGCGCGATCAGCATCGTTTTCCTGCTGACGCTCTTTGCCAAGCTCCTCGGCGTGGTGCGTGAGATGGTGCAGGCGAACATCTTCGGCACCGGTGCGGACGCGAACCTGTATACCGCGTCCTACAACTCCACGCTCTACCTTTTCACGACCGTCTGCTACGCGCTGTGCATCGCGGCGGTGCCGATCCTCACCAAGGAATTTGCCGCCGACCGCCGGCGCGGCGAGCGCGCGGCGAACAACCTGATGACCGTGACGCTGCTCGGCGCGCTGGTCGTGGTCGTGCTCTGGCAGATCCTGGCCTCCACGCCGCTTGTCGGCGTGCTTTGGGACACCGGCGCATCGGAGCTTCCGCGGCTGGTGAGCTACATCCGCATCATGACCTGCGCGCTGCCGGTCGTGGCGGCGGCGTATCTGAACGTCGCTATCTTTCAGGCGACCGACCACTACGAGCTGCAGGGCAGCATGAGCATCCCCTACAACGCCTTCCTCGCCGTCTTCCTGCTGACACTCGGCGCAAGGTGGGGCATTCTGGGCGTCGTCATCGCGAGCTCCTGCGCGTGGCTGCTCCAGCTCGGCATGAGCATTCCATACGCGAGGAAGGAGCATTATGTCTACCGGCCGGTGCTCGACCGCGGGGCGGACTATGTCGGCACCTATTTCAAAACGGCGCTCGTCACCGTCCTCACGACCTCGGTGTTCCTCTTCTGCTACCTCATCGACACCTCGACCGCCGCCTCGTTCAACGACAGCGCGGTCAGCGCCTTCTACTATGCCGACAAGCTCTTCACCCCGCTCACGACGAGCGTGCTCTACAGCATCAGCGCGGTCATGTTCCCGCGCTTCAACCGCGAGTTCACCCGCGAGGACGCGAAGGGCTACCTCGGCTATATCTGGAATGTGACGGAGAACACGCTGCTCTTTATCTTCCCCGTCTGCGCGATGATGTGCGCCTTCGGCACCGACATCATCCGCGTGATCTTCGAGGGCGGCAGCTTCACCGCCGCGTCCACGGAGATGACGGGCAGCATCTTCGCCCGCTACGCCCTCGGCATGAGCGCGTTCGCCGTGCTCGACCTGCTCAATAAGGCGTACTACGCGATGAAGAAAACGCTGGTGCCGCTGCTCATCAACCTCGGCGTACTGGCGCTGAACATCGTGCTCAACCGTGTGTTCCGCACCGATACCGGCGTGGCGGCGGCGACCTCCATCGCGCTGACGATCGGCGCGCTGGCGATGATCGCCCAGCTCTTCCGCGGCACGGGCATCGTCCGTCTCGTGCCGCTTCTGAAAGGGCTTGCCGCCACGGCGGCGATGTCGCTCGTGCTCTACGGCGGGCACGCGCTGCTCGTCACGGCGGACGAGAGCAAGCTGATGCTGGTCGTCAAGTGCGGCCTGACCGGCGTGGCAGGCTGCGCGGTCTATCTCGGCGTGAGCCTGCTGCTGCGCCAGACGATCATGGCGGAGACGATCCGCAAATTCAAAAAGTAATCGGAAATGCCGATAAACAGCAACGGAAAAAACGATGGAAAAAAGGAAGCGCGCCTGCGCTTCCTTTTTCCGCTATTTCTGCCGCTTTTTGAAGGTGAGATAGCCCTCGAGCATCAGGCTCGCGGCTACGGCGTCCACCGTCTTTTTGCGCTGCTTCGCGTTCTTGCCGCCGGCCAAGAGGATATTGTGCGCGTCCACAGTCGTGCGCCGCTCGTCCCAAAGCGTGACGGGGAGACCGGTCGTCTCGCGCAGCAGCGCCGCGAAGCCCTCCGCCTTTTCCGCCCGCGGGCCGCGTGTGCCGTCCATATTCAGCGGGTGGCCGAGCACCAGCTCGGTGACGCCGTGCTCGGCGATGAGCCTTTGGATCTCCGCCGCGACCGCCTCGGGGCGGTAGGCGGTGATGACGGTGGTGAAGCCCGCAAGCGTCAAAAGCGCGTCGGAAACGGCGATGCCGGTGTGCGCGTCGCCGTAGTCAATGGCCATAATTTTCATGCAACAACCTCTCAGCATTTGTAGTGACACCATTATAGCGAAAATTTCTCATTTTTCAAGCAATTTGTGCTTGACGGGACGCTTGCCTTGTGCTACTATTTTACTTACCTGTGAAAGAGGGCTTTCTTTTTGTGCGCTTTTTCGCTTTTCGCGCCGCGAAGGAGAGCCGCTCTTAATTCAAGAGCAGGGAGGCAATCGGCAGTCCCGCAGGACGGGAAGCTGCCATAATAAGGAGGTGCCGTTATGCGCGTGAAGGTCACTCTGAGATGTAACGAGTGCAAGCAGAGAAACTACAATACGATGAAGAACAAGAAGAATACCCCGGACAAGCTTGAGCTGAACAAGTATTGCCGCTTCTGCAAAAAGCACACCGTTCATACCGAAACCAAGTAAGTTAGGAAAGGTAGTGTAACAATGGCAGAAGAGAAGAAAAAGGATCGCGGCAAGTGGTTCCGCGAAATGAAAAGCGAGCTGAAAAAGGTCGTTTGGCCCACCGGCAAGGATACGGCGAAGAACACCGGCACGGTGCTTCTGTGCTCCCTGTGCGTGGGTGCCTGCATCTGGATCTTTGACGCCGTGGCTATGCTGGCCGTCAAGTCTCTGCTCGGCGTGTTCGCCGGCTAAGAGGGCGCAGGAAATGGCTGATAACGCGAAGTGGTATGTTGTCCATACCTATTCCGGTTATGAAAACGCCGTCAAGACCGCCATCGAGAAGTTCGTGGCGAACCGCCATCTGGAGGATATGATCCTCGACATCCAGATCCCCATGGAAACGGTGACCGAGGTCACGGAATCCGGTGCGGTGAAGGAGGTCGAGCGCAAGACCTTCCCGGGCTATGTGATGGTCAAGATGGTCATGACGGACGACACCTGGCATCTGATCCGCAATATCCGCGGCGTGACCGGCTTTGTCGGCAGCGCCACCAACGCCATCCCCCTGACGGAGGATGAGGTCCTGGCCCTCGGCATGGAGCGCCGCGAGATCGTCGTGGCCTACAACGTCGGCGACCAGGTCAAGATCACGGACGGCCCTCTGGCCACCTTCCTCGGCACGGTCGAGGAGATCGAGCCGGAGAAGAACCGCGTGTGCGTGGTCGTTTCCATGTTTGGCCGCGAAACGCCCGTCGAGCTCGAGCTCGATCAGGTCGAAGTGGTCGAAAGATAAGCAAGAATCGCCAGAAGCGATGAGCCGGTATTCCGGCAAAGTGGGAGAGACGCTGTGCGTCTCGCCAAGGGCGGCCCGCCTCCGGGGCGGCCGTTACCACATTTATAATCAAGGAGGTGCCTAAAATGGCACAGAAAGTAGTCGGCTACGTTAAGCTGCAGATCCCCGCTGGTAAAGCAACTCCCGCGCCCCCTGTCGGCCCCGCGCTCGGTCAGCACGGCGTCAACATCGCGGCCTTCACGAAGGAATTCAACGAGCGCACCAAGAACGACATGGGTCTTATCATCCCCGTCGTCATCACGGTGTATGCCGACCGTTCCTTCAGCTTCATCACCAAGACTCCTCCCGCTGCGGTCCTGATCAAGAAGGAGTGCAACATCGAGTCCGGTTCCGGCGTCCCCAACAAGACCAAGGTCGCCACCATTTCCAAGGCCTCCGTTCAGAAGATCGCCGAGATGAAGATGCGCGACCTCAACGCCGCGTCTCTCGAGTCCGCGATGAGCATGATCGCCGGCACCGCGCGCTCCATGGGCGTCGTGGTCGAAGAGTAAGGGAGGTATACGGAAATGTTCAGAGGTAAAAAGTATCAGGATGCTGCCAAGCAGATCGAAAAGAATACGCAGTATGACGCCGCAGAGGGCTTCGGCCTGATCTGCAAGACCGCTTCCGCGAAGTTCGACGAGACCGTCGAGCTGCACGTCAAGCTGGGCGTCGATTCCCGTCACGCCGACCAGCAGGTCCGCGGCGCGATCGTCCTGCCCAACGGTACCGGTAAGACCGTGCGCGTTCTCGTCTTCGCCAAGGGCGACAAGGCGGACGCTGCCCGCGAGGCCGGCGCCGATTACGTCGGCGAGATGGACATGGTCGAGAAGATCCAGAAGGAAAACTGGTTCGATTTCGACGTCGTCGTCGCTTCCCCCGACATGATGGGTGTTGTCGGCCGTCTCGGTAAGGTCCTCGGCCCCAAGGGCCTGATGCCCTCTCCCAAGGCCGGTACCGTCACGCCCGATGTTGCCAAGGCGGTCAAGGAAGTCAAGGCCGGTAAGGTCGAGTACCGTCTCGACAAGACCAACATCATCCACTGCCCCATCGGCAAGGTCTCCTTCGGTCCCGAGAAGCTCACCGAGAACTTCAACGCGATCATGGGCGCCATCGTCAAGGCCAAGCCCGCCGCCGCCAAGGGCCAGTATATCAAGTCCTGCGTCGTCGCCTCCACCATGGGCCCCGGCATCAAGATGAGCACCGCGAAGCTCTAAGAGCGCGCAAATGTGGTATTTGGGGCTTGACATTTGTACAGGCTCTGAATATAATAATGAAGCGTTCCAAAGACAGCAGGGGAGGGTCACACCTCGTAAGTCCTGCCGAGGATGGCAAATCGTTATGATTGCTTACACCGTCCTTGTGTCTTTCGGCATGAGGACGGTTTCCTTTTTAGAACGCCTCTTTTCCCCGGGCATAGGGAGCTATGCCGCAAATCTAACGGAGGTGAAAACAAGAATGCCTAACGCAAAAGTCCTGTCTGAAAAGCAGGCGATCGTGGCCTCTCTGACCGAGAAGCTGCAGGGCGCGGCCGCCGGTATCATCGTCGACTACAAGGGCATCACCGTCGCGGAGGACACTGCTCTTCGCGCCGAGTGCCGCAAGAACGAAGTCGATTATGCCGTCGTCAAGAATACGCTCCTTCGCTTTGCTTTCAACAACGTCGGTCTCAATGAGCTCGATGAGCAGCTCAACGGCACCACGGCTCTCGCCGTCGCGAGCGATCCCGTCGCTCCCGCCCGCGTGATCGCCGATTATGCCAAGAAGCTCAACGGCAAGTTTGAGATCAAGGGCGGCTTCATGGATGGCAAGGTCGTCGATATGGCCACCATCAATGCGCTCGCCGCGATCCCCGCACTGCCTGTCCTGCAGGCCCAGGTGCTCGGCACGATGCTCGCGCCCATCACCAGCCTTGCCTGCGTCCTCAAGCAGATCGCTGAGAAGGACGGCGCTCCCGCTGAGGCGGCCGAAGCCGCTGCCGAGTAAATCCGGCATCCAAACAACAAAACAAACAACAATCTAAATCAGGAGGATATTACAATGTCTGAAAAGATCACTGCTATGATCGAAGAGATCAAGGGCCTTACCGTTCTGGAGCTCTCTGAGCTCGTCCACGCGCTCGAGGAAGAGTTCGGCGTTTCCGCCGCCGCCATGGCCGCTCCCGCTGCCGGCGCTGCCGCTCCCGCTGCCGAGGAGAAGACCGAGTTCGACGTCATTCTCGCCGGTTTCGACGCCGCTGCGAAGATCAAGGTCATCAAGGTCGTCCGCGAGCTCACCGGTCTGGGCCTGGCCGAGGCCAAGGGCTTTGTCGAGTCCGCTCCCAAGGCCGTCAAGGAAGGCATCTCCAAGGACGATGCCGAGGCCCTCAAGAAGCAGCTCGAGGAAGCCGGCGCGAAGGTCGAGATCAAGTAATTTCACCCAACCGTTTGAAAAAAGCAGCAGCTCGCAGGAGCTGCTGCTTTTTTAGCACGGGCTTGCGTTTCGGCTGATCTCGTGTTAAAATCGCATTGTTCGCCCGCGCCGCGGGCGTCTTTTTGACCAAATCGGAGGAATGTGTATGGACCGTCAAAGAAAAGCCGACATGATGCTGGTGCTGGCGACCGGCTTTTGGGGCATTTCCAACTGCCTGATCGCCATTTGCCTGCGCGATATGCAGCCGGTGACGCTCAATGCCTTCCGCTTTCTCTCGGCCTTCGTCGTGCTCGGCGCGGTGTTTCACAAGCGGGTGCTCCGCGCGAGCCGTGAAACATGGAGGTACAGCGTTCTCGTCGGGCTGTCGCTCGTGGTGATCTACCTCGGCGCGACCTACGGCGTTTTGTATACCAGCGTATCCAACGCGGGCTTCATCGGCGCGATGACCGTTCTCTTTACCCCGTTCTTTGAGTTCGTCGTTTACCGAAAGCGACCGGACCGCAAGCTCGGCTTTGCCTTGGCGGTGTGCATGGCAGGCATGGCGCTCCTGACGCTCAACGAGGCGCTGCGTCCCGCGCCGGGCGATATCATCTGCCTGCTCGTGCCGACCTTCTACGCCGTGGACCTGATGGTGACGGAGAAGGCGGTCGCGAAGCCGGAGGTCGACCCCATCGCCCTCGGCGTGCTGCAGACGGCGGTGGCGGGCGTGGTGATGCTCGGGCTGTCCCTCCTTCTTGAGACGCCGAGCCTGCCCGGCTCGCCCAA
>ERZ1504299.626-NODE-626-length-10237-cov-8.098998_pt1 | contig 10237 bp, 20 predicted proteins | sample MGYA00575503_ERZ1504299 | MGnify/ENA primary metagenome ERZ1504299 (study PRJEB39906, sample SAMEA3182086) | gut metagenome | biome: human; feature: gut; material: Stool; isolation source: human stools | place: Canada | collected 2013-01-21 ... | reverse complement strand
CAGTAGCAAATGGCGGCGAACGTTCAGTTAAGGGGAGCAAAACCTCTGTAAAGAATGGTGCCAATGGTGGCTCTGGTGGCGCTGGTTTTGCTGCTAGTGGTGGTGGTGGCATAGATGGTGGCGACGGAGCAAATGGTTCCGGCTCCCTCAGCAGCAATGGCGGCAAGGGCCAGGGTACTACCACCCGCGAATTTGGCGAAGCGGACGGCGACCTTTACGCTTCCGGCGGAGGCGGAAACCTGAAAGCCACCGTACCTAACTCCGGCAACGGCGGTTATTATGGAGGTAGCACCAGCGTTAAACCTGCCGACGGCATTGTGGTCATCCGGCAGCACAAGGAGGTGGCGGCATGAGATATGCAGTTATCACGGAAGAGGCCGTGACCAACGTCATTACTCTGTGGGAGACCAACGCCGGGGATTTCCCCGGTGCAGTAGCGCTCCATGACCGCCCGGTGGGCATCGGGGACAGTTATCAGGATGGCAAGTTCTGGCGGGATGGTGAAGAACTTCTGACGTCCGACGAGGAGATCGCCGCCATGCAGACGGCGGCGGTGGCGGTGCTGCGGTTCGTGGTGGCCGATAATGACCGGCTGGCCGCCGGTGCTCTGTATCCCAAGTGGGCAGCGGGAGCGCACAGCAGGGGCGACATCTACACCGCCCGCGGGCAGGTGTGGGAGTGCATTCAGGGCTACGACAATGCCGTGTATCCGGATATCGTGCCGGGCGGCACGGCGTGGGGCACGTTCCACCGCCCGCTGCACGCTACCGCGCCGGAGCAGGCCCGGCCTTTTGTGGCTCCCACGGGAGCGCACGATATCTACAAGAAGGGCGAGTACATGACGCTGGACGGCGTGCTGTATAAGTGCCTGCAAGATACGGCGTACAGCCCGACAGAGTACGCATCAGCGTGGGAGGTGCAAAATGCTTGAGATCAACGGCAGTGACATCTATCTGACGAAGGGCGACACGGCGCATCTGAGTGTTGGCATTACCAACAATGCCAGCGGCGACGCCTATGAAATGCAGCCGAACGATACGCTGATCCTGACGGTACGGAAGCAGGCCTATGAAGCGTCTCCGGTGCTGCTGCAAAAGACCGTCAAGGGCAGCAGCGATATCCATCTGACTCCGGAGGATACCGCTCAGATGGCTACCGGCACCTACAAATATGATGTGGAGCTGCGGACGGGCGCGGACATCTACACCGTCATCCAGTGCAGCGAGTTCCACCTGTTGGTGGAGGTGACGACGCCATGAGTGAGCAGTGCGGGAAGCTGCGGGGCACGGTGCAGGCCACCGGTGCGCTGGCGGGCCGCATGTCCGGCAAGGGGGCTCTGGCCGGGGCTGTGGCGATCCCACAGGCCTCCGGCGGCGCGTCCACGTGGGGGCAGCTGCGGGAGAAGCCGTTTGAAACGATTGGGGAGAACCTCGGTGTTACAGGCGGGGCGCTGCGTGCTATCGTCCCGCCCGCCACGGAAAGACTGACAAATACGGAAATAGAGGAGTTGTTGAAATGAGCAAATATCTGGATCAGGACGGCCTGCTGTACCTGTGGAACAGCAAGATCAAGCCCGCGCTGGCCAAGTACCTGCCCCTGGCGGGCGGCACCATGACCGGCAAGCTGAAGCTCTCCGGGGCGCCCACCGAGGACATGGACGCGGCCACCAAGAAGTACGTGGATGACTCCGTGGGCAACGCGGGCGGCGGCGACATGCTGAAAAGCGTGTACGACACCAACGGCAACGGCATTGTGGACAACGCCGAGAAGGTGGGTGGCCACACGGTGGCGAAGGACGTTCCGGAGGACGCTGCGTTCACGGACACCACTTACGAAGCCGCTACGGCCAGCACGCCCGGTCTGATGTCGGCGGCTGACTATGCCAAGCTGGCGGGATTTTCTTCCCCCAGTGACTACGCCAAGAAAAGTGATATCTCAGGTCTGTATAAGTACAAGGGCAGCAAGGCCAACTACGCGCTGCTGCCTGCCACCGGCAACGAGGTTGGCGATGTGTGGAACGTGGAGGACACCGGCATGAACTACGCCTGGACCGGCGACGGCTGGGACGCCCTGGGCACTATGTTTGAAATCGAGGCTATCACAAACACAGAGATCGATACCATCACGGCGGAGACGTAAGGAGGGCGAGCTATGAGCTTTCTGGATAAGGATGGCCTTGCTTATTTGTGGAACAAGATCGGCGAGAAGCTGGCCGCGATCCCAAAGACCATGACAGTCAACGTCACGTCTGGCAATGACGGCTATACCGCAGACAAGACGTTTGCCGAGATTCTGGCGGCTATCAATGGCGGGCAGATGGTCAGGGCTGTGCTGGACGGAACCATTTATTTTAATGACGTGACGCTTTCTGGGGACACTCCCGTTTCAGTCATTATTTTTTCCTCTGTCGAAAATTTTGGCCAGTTAATTTCGCTGTTTGTTGATAACAATGACGCTTGGACTTTTAACTATTCGAGCGTCCCCAAAATGCTTGTTGCAAGTGGCAGCATTGTGAAGCGCGATTCTAATTTTGACCAGTTTATCGACGCACTTCCGGGCACTGACTATATGGCTCCCGTTCCTGTAACCGCCGAGGACAATGGCAAGGTGTTGGCAGTAACAAATGGCGCTTGGAGCGCTCAGCAACTTGCAATTGAGACTTGGACATTTACGCTGGAGGACGGCAGTGAGGTCACAAAGACCATTGTGACCGGCGTATCTCAGATTTTGTGAGGTGGCTATGGATTTTTCACAAGTGAAAAGCCTTACCATCCCAGAGGGCAGCGTGGCAAAGATCACCAATGCGGCGGGTACTGTGCTGTGGCAGAAACCGGCGGCGGACGAATACACCTTTATCCCCAGCCTTGACATTCCCGCTGGCGCGACACTGGACACCGGCGTAGCATGCAAGTCCACTGACTACATGTTTGTGGCGTGGGCGCCGCTGGCGGCGACGACCTATGGCGCTGTCATCCATGCGGGCAACACCAAAAACATGCGATTTTATATCGACGGCGCAAACGGCGTATACGGCAAGATCGACTGGCACAACCAGCAAATCTGGAAGCCTGTGGTTGTCGGAGAGCAGCATGAGATGTGGATGACCGAGCAGAAGGTGTACATGGATGGCGAACAGAAGGTCGACATGAGCGGCGTTCCGGCGTTCACCGCCGACACAAATCTGATAATCGGCGGCGCGAATCAACCGATACGGCTGTACAAGGTGGAGCATCACAGCAGCGGCGGTGATCAGAGAGAGTGGCGGCCCTTCGTGCGCAACAGCGACGGCGTGGTTGGGCTGTATGACCAGTTATACGATGAGTTTTTGCCGTATGGAACGGCGACGACGTGAGAAAGAGGTGATTTGACATGTGGCAATATGTTATTCCGGCCATCAGCGCCATTGTGGTGGCCGCGCTGACCAGCGGCGGCCTGTGGGCGCTGGTAGCCAAACGGGCCGACAAAAACGACGCAGAGCGCAAGATGCTGGTCGGCTTGGCCCATGACCGGATCGTGCATCTGGGTATGGTGTATGTGCAGCGGGGGCACATTACGCAGGATGAGTACGAAAACCTAAACGACTACCTCTACGCGCCGTATGAGAAAATGGGTGGCAACGGCAGCGCCAAGCGCGTGATGGAGGAGGTGCGCCGCCTGCCCATCCGAAAGGGGGAACCGGCATGACCCACAGACTGGACTACAAGCGGCTGGAAGCGGAGTACCCCAACCGGGGCAAGCAGACTTACCGGAAACTGATCCCCATGACGGGCCTGCTCCAAAAGAACTACGGCAAGGAGCTGGACTGTACGCTAACCTCGCTGGCCTGCATCTACGGGGCGCGGTGGTACGGCGTTATCGAGCACATCGCCTTGGAACACGGCTACGACGGTGACAAGAAGGGGACGAATCCCCTGACGGTCAAGGCCATCACCAAGGAGCTTTTGCGGGTGCTGCATGAGCCGGGAACGCCCCGCAGCGCCTACGGCAAGGTGGTGGGCTGGAACTGGCTGACGGCCCGTAGGCTGGCGGAACGGGGCATTCCCGCCGTCCTCAACCTGTGGGACGACGGTCGGGGCTACTACCACGACCACAGCGTGGTGCTGGTGGGCGTGGAGGAGTACCAGCGGGCGAAGTTCCTGCTGGTGCTGGATAATTGGAGCGAGACGGTGAGCTTGATCGACTACAACAAGCTCTGCGTCGCCAGCTCTCTGAACTGGGTGGAGCCATGAGCGGCAAGCGGGTGGCGAAAAAGCCCAAAATGAAGCGGAGGACAAAGTTCACGATTCTGGCGGTGGTCAACCTGACGTGGTACTGCATCGCCGTGATCGTGGCGGCGTTCTTCAATAAGATGGTGCCGGACGCGCTGACGGTAGCGTGGTTTTCGGCGTGGACAGTTGAATTGGCCCTGCTGGCAGGGATAAAAATCAAAACGAAAGATGAGGTAATGTCATGAATAATCTGAGTTGGGTTGAAATCGTAGTAAGCATTTTGAGCGGTCTGGCCGTGTGCATTCCGCTGGTGGTCAAGCTGGTGCAGACCGTCAAGGCGGCTGTGCAGGAGAAGAACTGGTCTCAGATCGTGGCCATTGTGCTGGATCTGATGCAGCAGGCAGAGGGGCTGTTTGCCGAAGGCGCGGCCCGCAAGGCGTGGGTCATGGCGGGCGTGCAGAGCGCCGCCAAGAGCGCCAATTTCCCCTATGACGATGTAGCGGCACAGAAAGTCAGCGAGATGATCGACGCCATCTGCGCTGCGGCGAAGGTGGTCAACGGCGAGGGGAAAGCGGACTAAGAGGTGACGCCCTATGAAGTCTGTATCTCAGATGCTTGCCCCGGTGGAAAAGCTGGCGGGCGAGCGAGAAACCGGCACCGGGAACAACACCACGGTAAACAAGTACTGGAACGCTATGGGTGTGGCGTACTGCGGGTACACCATCTGGTACGCCGACCGGCAGAGCGGAAAGCCGTATCTGCTGGACGGCTGCCAAAACCCGGCGTGGTGCCGTTCTCTCGGAGAGTGGTTGACGGCCAAGGGATGGCGGCTCAAGGACAACAGCAAGGCGCAGAAGGGTGACATTGCCTTTTATTGCGAATACAACCAGAAAGAAAGCCGCTGGATGTACCAGCATGTGTTTTTCATTTACGAGAAGCTTGACGGTACGACCTTTATCACGCTGGAAGGAAACAACATGGTGTTTTCCACCGCAGAAAAAGCCAAGTTGTCTACGGCGGGAACTGGTGCCTTTGAGGGAATCGGCTATAAAAAGCGCGTTATGCCCACCAGCGGAACGTGGGCGATCTTTCACCCATCCTATGGAAAGGAAGAAGCTATGGAAAAGAAAGTTTATCTGTCTCCCTCCAATCAGAAGAGCAACACTTACGCCGTGGGCAACACCACGGAGGATGTGCAGTGCGGCAAAATTGCGGCAGCGTGCAAGACGGCGCTGGAGCGCAGCGGTGTGAAGGTCATGGTCGGTCAATATGACACCATGGCAAACCGATGCAAAGCATCCGACAACTTCATGGCCGACCTGCATGTACCGATCCACACCAACGCCGCCAACGGAAAGGCCAGCGGCACGCGGATTTTTTGCTATCAGCTGGACAAGTCCAGCGAGGGGTACAAGGCGGCAAAAGCTGTGTTTGATGTGCTGGCTCCGGTTACTCCGGGCACCAGTGAGAACATCAAGGCCAACCCGTCGCTATTCGAGGTGAAAACACCCGCCGCTCCCACCGTTTACATTGAGGTGGATTTCCACGATGTGCCAGATGTGGCGCAATGGATCATCAATAATACCGAACTAATCGGTGAGACCATTGCAAAAGGAATCTGCAATTACCTTGGTGTGACCTTCAAGTCGGCCAACAAACCCACCACGGCCGGGAATGTAATCTACCGCGTGCAGATCGGCGCATTCAGCGTAAAAGCCAATGCGGGTGCATTTCTCAAGGAAGTGCAGAAGGTGTACCCGAACGCGTTTATTACAAAGGCGACGAAATAAAAACTTGCATCTGAGCGAGGCGTGAGGCTACGATCCGCCGCCCTCCGTCTCCGCGCAAGCTCCGCAAGCTCACGGCGTGGGAATCAGCATGAATCCGACACATCGAGCTATCCGAGCAAAGTTGCAGTCTATGGCGCCCCAGCGGGCGGTGAGTTTCATCGCCGGTCTGGGATTGCCAAGCGACGAAGCATTTTTCCTGATCGAGTGCGACGTAAAAGGCAAAAGCTACGCACAGCTATGCACACAGCAATATGTCACGCCGGAATACATCAACCGGCGCAGACGACGCGCTTACGGGAAAATCGCAGACCATATAAAGAATTTATAGTCAAAAGACCAAACAATGACCATTTATCGGCCATTTGTTTGGTCTTTTTTCTTTTACACTGGAAGCAACAAGGAGGTGCGGACATGAGCAACAGAGAGCGATTGATCGAGTGCGGATACACAGAGGAAATGGCAGCGGATATCTGCCGACTGTATGAAAACGACGAATCCGGGCTTTCTATGTTTGTCCACATCATTGAACTGTTTTTCGATGACAGACGGGAATATGTATAGCTATTACAACGAAAACCCAAAGGGGAAAAACACGGGAGATTGCACCGTCCGCGCCATCTCAAAGGCCACCGGGATGGATTGGGGAGAGGCGTATCTCTGGCTGTGCGTACAGGGCTATCTTGATGGGGACATGCCGTCGGCAAACTCCTGCTGGGGCGCTTATCTGCGGTCAATAGGCTTCCGGCGGCATATCGTGCCGGACACCTGCCCGGACTGCTACACGGTGGGGCAATTTGCGGACGAGCATCCGGTAGGGACGTACATCCTCGCCCTGTCCGGCCATGTGGTGTGTGTGCGTGACGGCGTTTTATACGACAGCTGGGATAGCTCAAACGAAACAGTTTTGTATTATTGGGAAAGGACGGAATGACAATGGCTTTTAACCCTTATGGCTACCAGAACCCCTATTATCCCCCTCCGATGCAGGACAACCTTATGCAAATGCGGCAGCAGCAGATAATGCCGCAAATGCCTCAGCAAATGCCCCCACAGAATCCCATCGCGCAGGGCGGTGTGCAGTGGGTGAGCGGCGAACAGGAGGCGCGTAACTGGATGATCGCGCCCAATGCTGCCGTTGCCTTGTGGGACAGCACCGCGCCGACGGTGTACCTCAAGCAGGCGGACGCAAGCGGGAAACCGTCCCTTAAAATTTATGACCTTGTAGAACGCACAGAAACGCCCCAAGAAGCGCCGCAAAAGCCTGGCGTGGAATTTGTCACCCGGAAGGAGTTCGACGCGCTGGCGGCACTTGTGGGCGAAATAAAGGGTAAGAAGAAACGCAAGGCGGAGGAGGAAGAGGACGATGAGTAATCCGTTCATGGCCGCGCTGGGCGGCGGGCATGGCCCTATGGGCAACTTTGCCCAGATGATGCAGCAGTTTCAGCAGTTCAAGGCGAATTTTCAGGGTGATCCAAAAGCAGAGGTCGAGAAGCTCTTGCAGAGCGGTAAACTGAATCAGCAGCAGCTTAACCAGCTTCAGCAGATGGCAAAGCAGTTCCAAAGCCTGATGCAGTAATTAAATGTTTACAGCGTTTTCTTTAATTCTTTATCGTGGCCACGATTTAGATAAAACTGACTTTAATTAAAAGGAGTGATACTATGTCTCTTTCCGATGGCGGCGCTCCCATGCTGACCATGCCGGTTTCGCCTACCAACAACGGCGGCGGTTTCGGCTGGGGCGGTGACGGCGCATGGCTCATTATTCTCTTCCTCATTTTTGCCGTCTTTGGCTGGGGCGGCAACAGCTGGGGCAACAACGGCAATTCCGGCGGCGTGGTCGACGGTTATGTGCTGACCTCTGATTTTGCTAATGTCGAGCGCAAGATCGACAGCGTAAATCAGGGTCTTTGCGACGGATTTTACCAGCAGGCGCAGCTTGTCAACGGCACCAACATGGCAATGGCAAACGGCTTTGCACAGGCCGAGCTTTCCCGCAGCAACCAGCAGGCGGCGCTGATGCAGCAGCTCAACGCCATGCAGATGCAGAACCAGGAGTGCTGCTGCGAGAACCGGGCGGCTATTGCCCAGGTGCGGTACGACATGGCGACGCAGGCGTGCGATACCCGCAACACGGTCAACACCGCTGCGCGTGACATCATCGACAACCAGAACCAGAATAGCCGCGCCATCCTTGACTTCCTGACGCAGAGCAAGATGCGCGATCTGGAAAGTGCCAATCAGGAGCTGCGCCTTGCCGCTTCTCAGGCTGCACAGAACAACTACCTGATCTCCCAGCTGCGCCCTTGCCCCACCCCGGCTTACATCACTTGTAATCCTTGGTCGGGCAGCAGCTATGGCGGATGCGGAACCGGTTGCGGCTGCTGAAAACTGCATAGCATCAGCTGTTCGGAATTTCCGAACTGTTCAGCCCCGTGCTGATACTGACACCAACGCGGCGGGGCTTTGGCTCCGCCGCTGTATTTTTTGAGAAAGGAATGATATAAATGGCAGAATTTACTTCTGTGGCAATTCAGACTGTTGCCGCCAGTCAGAATGTTCCGCTTACTGAAACTGCGGTCAATAGCAAGCCTTGCATCGTTCACCGTCCTGGCGCTGGAATTGTAACGTTGCGGGGTTTAACCAACCAGTGTAAAGCCCGGTTCCGCGTCGCTTTTGGCGGCAACATCGCTATCCCCACCGGCGGCACGGTGGAGGCAATCAGCGCAGCTCTGGCGATTAACGGTGAACCGCTGAACAGCGCGACAGCTATTGTTACGCCTGCGGCGGTGGAAAACTACTTCAATATCTACGTCAGCACCATCGTGGAGGTACCGCGCAACTGCTGCCTGACTGTGGCAATGGAAAACACCAGCACGCAGGCCGTCAGCTTTGCCTACTCCAACATGGCCGTTGACCGAATTTCTTGAAAGGAGCGATAACATGAGCATAAAAGCATTAAACGATATCCGGGATATGCTGTGCGAGGAACTGGACGAGCTGGCCCGCAAGGGCGAGCTGGGTGCCGGCGATCTGGAGATCATCCACAAGGCCGTTTCTTCCATCAAGAACATCGACAAGATCGAAATGTACGACGGCGGCTATTCCCGCAGCGGCGATTGGGATGCCAACATTCGCGGCACTTACGGGCGGGGCAGTTCTTACCGTGGCCGCCACCGCGATTCTATGGGCCGCTATAGCCGGGATGATTCCCGTGAGCATATGCGCCGCCAGCTGCAGGACATGATCCGCGACACCGACGATGACAACGTGCGTGAAGTTCTGCGGCGCTGCATGACGCAGATGGAGAACATGTAAGGGGGTGCGCCCCCGTGATCGACGAGAAGGAAGTGCAACTATGGATTAGTAGGCTTGAAACCGAAGAATCCAGCTGGAGCAACTATGAAAAGCTAGCCGCGTTATACACCATCGCAAATCAACACAAAAAGGTAAGCCTTTCGGAAATGCCGGTCATGTACTCCGCCGCGCCCGCTCCGGAAATGCAGTTGGTAGGCGAGTACGGCGACAGCCCGTTTTTACAGGCGGTTGCCAAAGTGTCGCCGGAAAAGGCGTGGGGCGTGATGGATGAGCTAATGGATGCGCTGATCATTTCCAATAGCCGAGTGTACAACAGCGTGATGGCAAAGCTGGGGCGGTAAAATTGTTAGTAATTTGCTAGCTACCCGGTGAAAACACGCGGGAACAAAGAAACATTTTTTGAGAAAAACTTGCAATATTGCCGTGTATTTCTGGGAAATACCAACTTGTACTCGACTTTTGATTGCTGGCTATGCCTTTTAAGCAGGGTGTCCGGGGTTCGAATCCCCGACGGGGCACCAAAAAATAAAGAGCGCCACCCCAAAGGGGATGGCGCTCTTTATTTTTTGGTGCAATGAAGGTGATTCGAAACGAGCTCCGGCTTCACACGCCCGCAAGGCGTTGAAGCCGGGAGCAACAGTCCGGTGGATTGTTGCGTCAGCGAGAGTCGAATCCCTTCCAATGGTCAGCCCCTCGATGGGGTGACCATTGGATTTTTTGCATGCGGTAGGGAGGAGAAACGGCCCTCGTCGTGTCATCTGACTGACCGTCACATTCGTGCCTGTCAGTCAGGACACTTCCTTAAAACCGCCTCGCTTCATCCGCCACCGGCGGCGCTTCAGCGGTTTTCCCGATGGCGGCAGAACCAACTTTTTGCCCTCGTTGCGCCAGCCGTCCGGCGGACACATTCGTATCCGCCAAACG
>ERZ1504299.624-NODE-624-length-10262-cov-6.305281_pt1 | contig 10262 bp, 8 predicted proteins | sample MGYA00575503_ERZ1504299 | MGnify/ENA primary metagenome ERZ1504299 (study PRJEB39906, sample SAMEA3182086) | gut metagenome | biome: human; feature: gut; material: Stool; isolation source: human stools | place: Canada | collected 2013-01-21 ... | reverse complement strand
CATATCAAGTTTTTTCTTGTAGAAAGGCGTTGGAATTTCTGCTTTTCTTTTAAGCAAAGCTGCGCTATAATGGGGACAACCGATAAGACGAACGGAGGAAAACACGATGGAAAGCTGGAAGGGAAACCGCACCCCCTCGAACCCGCAGGAGGGCTACTACGTCGGCCTGATGAACGCCTGCGGCTACCGCACCAAGGACCTGGAAAAGCCCGTCATCGGCATCGTCAATTCTTTTACGGACGTCAACCCGGGGCACCGCGCCTTCAAGGAGCTGGTGGGCTACGTCAAGGAGGGCGTGTGGGCGGCCGGCGGTACGCCGGCGGAGTTCAACGTTCCCGCCCCCTGCGACGGCATGGCGCAGGGCGAAGGGATGCACTTCATTCTGCCCTCGCGCGACCTGATTGCGGGCAGCATCGAAGCGATGGTGAGCGCCCACGGCTTCGACGGGCTTGTGTTCCTCTGCTCCTGCGATAAGATCGTGCCCGGTATGCTGATGGCTGCCGCAGCGCTCAACAAGCCCTGTATGTTCCTCACGGCGGGCAGTATGCTGCCCTACGAGGCGGACGAGGGCACTTACGTCACGCCCGACCTCAAGGAATCCATCGGTCAGCGCAACATCGACGCCATCAGCGAGGAGACCTTCACTCGATTCCGTGAGAACATCTGCTTCTCCTGCGGCACCTGCTCGATGTACGGCACCGCCAACACCATGGGCGTATTCGCCGAGGTCATCGGCCTGTGTCCCATCGACAGCACGACCATGCTCTTCTGCTCGTCCGCCAAGTACAAGCAGGCGCGCAACGTCGGCGAGCGCATCGTCACGCTCACGAAGGAGGGGGTGCGCTTTTCCGACATCGTCACCGAGGCGAGCCTCAAGAACGGCCTGCGCCACGTCGCCGCGACCGGCGGCTCGACGAACGCCCAGCTCCACATCTGCGCGCTCGCGCGCGTGATGGGCATTCCGATGGACCTCGCGGCCTTTGACGAGATCCAGCGCGACGTGCCCTGCGTTGCGAAGTTCAAGCCGTCCTCGAAATTCAATATGTACGATTACTACAAGGCCGGCGGCGTGGGCGCGACGATGAAGGCCATCGAGCGCTATCTCGACCCCGACGCGCGTCTGGCGACGGGCGGCACGGTGGGCGAGTTCCTCGCCCGCTTCCGCCGCAGGGTCGATCCCGAGATCATCCACACAGCCGACGAGCCGCTCTACCCCGACGGCTGCTTCGCCGTGCTGCACGGCAACCTTGCCCCCGGCGGCTGCATCGTGAAAAAGAGCGGCGTGGTGCCAGAGATGTTCCACCACCGCGGCCCCGCGGTCTGTTTTGACTCCGAGGACGCGCTGCGCGCGGCCATGACGGAGAAGTCCGTCAAGCCCGGCGATGTGCTGGTCATTCGCTACGAGGGTCCCAAGGGCGGGCCGGGGATGCGCGAGATGTCCATTCCCGCGGCGATGCTCGTCGGCATGGGCCTGCACACGAGCTGCGCCATGGTCACCGATGGACGTTACTCCGGCGCGACGCGCGGCCCCTGCATCGGCCACGTCTCGCCCGAGGCGTGGGACGGCGGCCCCATTGCCGCGGTGCGCGACGGCGACATGATCGAGATCGACATCGACAAACACACCATCCACCTCGAGGTCAGCGACGAGGAGCTCGCGGAGCGGCTGGGACACATCAAGCGTCCCGCGCATCCCGCGCCCGGCGTGCTCGGCGCCTACCGCAAAGCGGTCGACAGCGTGAACGAGGGCTGCACCTGGCTCTACGGCAAGGAAGAATAAGAAAACGGCAAGCGCCGCGGTCATCCGACCGCGGCGCTTGTATTGTGCTCGTTTGCTGCTTCAGCGGAGCTTCACCGCGGCGAGCACGGCGGCCTTTCCGTCCGCCTTTTTGATGGCGAGGCGGCAGCCGCTCTCCTCACGGCGGCAGTAGACGCTCAGCTCCTCGCCCTCCAGACAGGGAGCGGCGTAGTGGACCTCCATCGACGCGATGCGGCCCGAGGCCAGCTCGGCGGCGGAGAAGCAGTCGAGCAGCACGCGGACATAGGCAACGTTGTTCATGTGACGGCCGAAGTCGATGTCCGTCGGGCGGACCGTATAGCCGCGCACGAGCTCCGCCTGCGTCAGGTCGTCCGCGAAGCGGGTGGGGTGATCGGTGATGCCGGTGCGGTCGGAGAACGGGAAATCGGCGGGAAAGCCGGTCTGCGCAAACTGCATCAGCTTCTTTTCCGGGCCGAGGACGGCCCACTGCGTGCGCCCGAGGGCGAGCAGCGTGTCGCCGCGGCGCAGACTGTAGCTGCGGTAGCAGCGCACGGCCTTGCCGCCGCACGGCTCCGGCCATGTTGCGGCGGTAAGCTCGTCCATGAGACCTGCGCGCCGCAGGAAGTCCACACGCGTGTGGACGGTCAGCCAGAACTCGCCGCGCTTCGCCATCGCCGCGCCGCCGACGCCGATGAGCTCGGCGTGCTGGGCGGCGATGCCCTGAAAGATGGTAAAGGCCGCGAGGGGCGAGAGCTGCGCCGCGGCGTCGCAGTAGTCGGGCGTGACGGTGATGCTTTTTTCAAAAATGCCCTGCTGCATAGCTGCCTCCGATGTGCGTTCAGCTCCGTGCGCGGCGGCTCAGCTGATGCTGCGCCGCGTGGCGGCGGCGACGCTGAGCGTTCACCACGACGTAGACCATCATAATGATGGTGATGGCGTAGGGGATGATGCCGGTGAGGTCAGAGCTGACGTAGTCCTGCAATCTCAGGCCGATGGCATCGAAGAAGCCAAACATCAGCGCTGCGAGGTAGGCCTTGGCGGGGTTCGCCGCGCCGAAGATCACGCAGGCAAAGGCGATGTAGCCGCGGGAGTTGGACATATTCTCGGCAAAGGTGCCGTTGAGGTAGCCGAGCGACAGGTGCGCGCCCGCGAGCGCGCACAGCACGCCGCAGAGGATGCTCGCGAGCCACTTCATCTTCTCCGGCTCGATGCCGGCGGTGCGCAGCGTCTCGGGCTTTTCGCCGCTCGCGCGCAGCCAGAAGCCGTAGGGCGTTTTGTAGATGAACACCCACAGCACGAGGACGAAGAGCCAGGTGAGATACACAAACAGCGAGTGACCGTTGAGCACCGCGCCGAGGAAGGGAATTTTATCCAGCAGCGGAAGGTCCACCGTCGGCAGGGAGGGGAAGCCCTTCGCACCGGAGGTGCCGAACACGGAGCGGGAGAGATAGGTCGTCAGGCCGAGCGCGAAGGTATTGAGCGCGCAGCCGATGATGAACTCGTCTGAGCGGAACTTCACGACGAAGAGCGCGAAGAACAGGCCGACGAGCAGCCCCATAAGAAGCACCAGTCCCACGCCGCCCCAAGCGGAGGTAAAGAGATAGCTGCCGAACACGCCGAAGAACGCGCCCATGAGGATCATGCCGTCCATGCCGATGTTCATGATGCCGGCGTGCTCGGTGAGCGAGCCGCCGATGGCGGCGAGCGCCACGGGCGTGGCGCGGCGGAGCATCTCGTTAAAGGTGCCGGAGGAGAAAATGCTGGCGAGGATCGCGGAAAGGTCATCCATGTTTCAGTTCCTCCTTTAAGCGTTCTTCGGCGGCGCGCTTGGCTCTGCGGCGCTCGTGCGCCGCGGTGAGCGAGCAGGTGATGCCGCTCTCGGCGGCCATGCAGAAGATGATAACGGTCTGAATGATGAGGTAGATCTGCGAGGGAATGCCGATAAGCTCCATGCCCTGAGCGCCGATCTTCAGCACGGCGAAGAAGAGCGAGAGGAGGATGACGGTCACAGGCTTATACTGCGCGATCATGGCGACCATCAGGGCCTCGAAGTAGTAGTCCTTGCTCACGCTGTCGCGGTAAAGATGCTCCACGCCGTAGACGCGGAACATACCGACCAGACCGCACATCGCGCCGGAGACGACCATGGAGAGCAGCACGATCTGATCGGTGCGCAGGCCGGAGAAGAAGGCGAAGCGCGGATTCTCGCCGGTGATGCGCATTTCGTAGCCGACGGAGGTGCGCTCCATCACATACCACACAAGGAAGGCCATCACCGCCGCGGCAAACACGGCGCTGGTGAGATTGGAGCGTGGAATGACACTGCCGAACCAGTATTGCGCGCCGAGCTGTTCGGTCGCGGCGACCATGTTCTTATTGGCGTTCTTCCACGGACCCTTGGCGAGGTACTGGCAGAGGTAGGCGGCGATGGTGTTAAGCATGATGGTGGTGATGACCTCGTTGACCTTGACCTTCACCTTCAGAACGCCGGGGAGGAAGGCATACAGGCCGCCGACCGCCATCGCGGCGAGCGCCGCGCAGACGATGACAAGGAAGCGGGGCTGTCCGTCCATCCACACGCCGACCTGCGCGGCAAAGATCGCGCCGAGGAGCAGCTGACCCTCACCGCCGACGTTGAAAATGCCGACGCGCGCGCCGAGCACACAGGCAAGGCCGCACACGCACAGCACCATCGCGTACTCCAGAAAGTCGCCGATGTGGCGCGCGCTGTCGAACGCGCCGGAGAGCATCGCGCCGTAGGCCTCGAGCGGATGGAAGCCGGAGACGGCGAGGATGCCCGCGCCGATAAGGAAGGCGAAGAGGATCGAGAGCAGCAGCGAGAGCAGATAGCGGTAATTCACCGCGCCTGCGAGCTTTTTCATGCTTTTGCCGCCTCCTTTCCCTCACGGTGGCCGGTCATGTACCAGCCGATCTCCTCCTTGGTGATGTCACTTGTGCGGAACTCGCCGGTGATGCGCCCCTCGTACATCGTGATGATGCGGTCGGACAGGCGGAACACCTCGTCGAGGTCGGCCGAGCAGAGGAGAATGGCACAGCCGGCGTTGCGCTTTTCGATGATGCGGGTGTGGATGAATTCGATGGCGCCCACGTCCACGCCGCGCGTGGGCTGGGCGATGATGAGCACGGGGGAATCAAACGAAAATTCGCGCGCGACGACGACCTTCTGCATATTGCCGCCGGACATGGAGCCGACGGCGGTGTCGATGCCCGCGCCGCGGATGTCGAACCTCTCATAGACCTCCTCTGCGTAGCGCTCGATGGAGCTGCGCCGCTGATGAAACGCGAAGCCGCTGAAGGCTTTGTCGCGCTGCTTGCCCATGAGAAGATTGTCCGTCACGCTCGCGCTCCGGCTCACGCCGGTGGCGAGACGGTCCTCGGGAATGTGGGAGAGACCGACCTTGCGGATCTCACCCGCCGTTTTTCCGGTGACGTTCTGCCCGCAGACCTCCACCGTGCCGCGCTCGACGCGGCGCATACCGGTGATGGCCTCCAGAAGCTCGCTCTGGCCGTTGCCCTCGATGGCGGCGATGCCGAGCACCTCGCCCGCGCGGACGGACAGGCTCAGACCGTCCACGGCGACCAGCCCGCGGTCGTCGCAGACGGTGAGGCCGGAGACTCGGATCTGCTCCGCGCCCGCTTCGCCGGTCTTTTCCAGCCGGTCGTAGAGCACCGGGCGGCCGACCATCATCGAGGCGAGCTTTTTTTCGTCCACGTCGCAGGTGTTCTCCACGCCGATGAGCCTTCCCTTGCGCATCACGCCCACGCGGTCGCTGATCGCCATGACCTCGTAGAGCTTGTGCGTGATGATGATGACCGTCATGCCCAGCTCGCGCACCACGCGGCGGATGACGGCGAACAGCTCGTCCGTCTCCTGCGGGGTGAGGACGGCGGTCGGCTCGTCCAGAATGAGAATGTCCGCGCCGCGGTAGAGCGTTTTGAGAATTTCCACGCGCTGCTGAAGGCCCACGCCGATCTCGCGCACCACGGCGGCGGGATCGACCACGAGGCCGTACTCCTCCACCAGCTTCTGCGCGGCGGCCTCGGCGGCCTTGTTGTCAAAGAGCACGCCGAGCCTGCGCGGCTCGCGGCTCATAACGATGTTTTGTGCCACGGTGAAGCTGGGCACGAGCATGAAGTGCTGGTGCACCATGCCGACGCCCATAGAGATGGCGGTTTTGGGCGAGAAGCGCTCGACCTTCCTCCCGCGGATGTACACCTCGCCGTTCGTCGGCTCGTGGATGCCGTAGAGAATGTTCATCAGCGTGGTCTTGCCCGCGCCGTTCTCGCCGACGAGGGCAAAGACCTCGCCCTTTCGGATGTCGAGCGATACGTCATCGTTGGCGAGCACGCCGGGGAACTCCATGGAGATATGGCGGAATTCGACTGCATTTTCCTGCAAGGCTCGTTACCTCACTTTCTTTGGAATAGAGGAAGCGGCGCGGCTTTTGCCGCGCCGCAAGGGAAGCGCATGAAATTACGCGCGCGTCGTCTCCACGACGATCTCGCCGGAGGCGATCTTCGCGGCCAGCTCCTCGACGGCGGCCTTGACCTCGTCGGGGACCTGCTGCGTCATGCCGCTGTCGCCGTAGCCGATGCCGACGTAGCCGGTCGCCATGTCGGCGGTCCAGGTGGTGCCGAAGCGGCTGTCGCCCGCGAGATAGGACTTGACGGCGTCATAGATGGAGCTGCCGACTTCCTTCTTCATGGAGCAGATGATGACCTCGGGGTCGATGTACTTCTGGTCGCTGTCCACGCCGATGGCGTAGAAGCCCTTCTCCTTGGCGGCCTCGAACACGCCGTCGCCGCAGGCGGAGGCGATCTGGAAGATGACGTCCGCGCCCTGATCGTTCAGCGCGATGGCGCAGTCCTTGCCGACGGCGGGATCGTCGTAGGTGTTGGAGTAGTTCTTCACCACGCTGATCTCCTTGCCGTTCTCGGTGCCGTAATACTCGGCGCCCTGCGTGTAGCCGACGATGAAGTCGTTGATGGTGTCGGCGTCTTCGCCGCCGACCGCGCCGACCACGCCGGTCTCGGAGACCGCGGCGGCGATGTAGCCAGCAAGGAAGCTGCCCTCGTTCTGGGCGTAGGTGATGTTGAGCACGTTGGATACGGGCGCGCTGGTGGCGTTATCGACCCAGATCCAGTTGACCTCGGGATAGTCGGGCGCGATGGTCTCGACATTGTAGAACTCCCAGCCGACGCACACGACGATGTTCGCCTTCTCGGCGGCGTTCTTCATCTGAATGTCGTGGTTCTCGTTGTTGCACTCGATGACGATGGGCGTCACGCCGAGGTCGGCGACCATGCGGTCCAGGCCCTCCTTGGAGGAGTCGTAGAAGCTACGGTCGCCGAGCTTGCCCGCCACGACCAGCGCGACGGTCAGGCCCTCGGTCTCGCCGTTGGGGTCGGGGCCGGGGGTTGGAGCATTTTCCTTCTTGCCGCAGGCGGCAAGGCTGAGCACCATGACGGCGCACAGCAGCACAGAGAGTAGCTTTTTCATTCCAATTTACCTCTTCAAAACATTGTAGTCTCTGCGCGGCGGATGCAGGAGAGCCGCGCAGGTATGCTCTATTATAGGCATTCCCGCGCGGCTTTGCAAGACATATCGCAAAAATCGCGTTGTATTTTGTGATCAGGAGGGCGTTTTTTCGCCCAACGCTCCGCGCAGCGTGCGCCAGCCGAGCATGGCACACTTCACGCGCGCGGGCATATGGGAGACGTCGCGCAGAGCCGAGGCCTCCTCGAGGCTGTCAATCTCCTCCTCACTCGCCTCGCCGCGGATCATGCGCAGAAAGAGGTCGCCAAGCCGCAGAGCCTCCTCGCGGCTCTTGCCGACGATCATACCGAGCATGATGTCTGTGGAGGCCTGCGAGATGGCGCAGCCGTCGCCGACAAAGGCCCCGTCGGCGATGGTATCGCCATCGAGCTTGAGCTTGAGCTGAATTTCGTCGCCGCAGCTCGGGTTCACGCCGTCGAGCACGAGGTCGGCGTCCGGCAGGTCGTGCTTGAACTCCGGGCGGACGTTGTGCTCGGTAAGGATCTCGTTGTAGAAAGGATTAGTCGTCATAGCCCATGCGCCCCCTGACGGTGGATAGGCTGCCGACCAGCCGGTCCACATCGGTTTTGTCATTATAGAATGCGAAGCTCGCGCGCACTGTGGCGTGATAGCCGAGGAAGTGGTGGAGCGGCTCGGCGCAGTGATGCCCCGCGCGGACAGCCACGCCGTCGGCGGCAAGCAGTTCGCTCACGTCGTGCGGGTGGACGTTGTCCACCACAAAGGTCAGGATGCCGTTGTGCTCCTCCGCCTTGTCCGAGCCGAGGATGCGGACGTGTGGCAGCGCGCGCATTCGTGCGAGGGCGTCGGCGGTGACGGCCAGCTCGCGCGCGTGGATGGTATCGAAGCCGACGCGCTCCACATAGTCGATGGCGGCGTGCAGGCCCGCCGCGCCGGCGGCGTTGACGGTGCCGGCCTCAAATTTGTGCGGCGCCTCGGCAAACACCGCGCCCTCGCGCGTGACGGACTCGATCATCTCGCCGCCCGTGAGAAACGGCGGCATCTCCTCCAGAAGCTCGCGCCGCCCGTACAGCGCCCCGATGCCCATGGGCCCGTAGAGCTTGTGGCCGGAGAAGGCGAGGAAGTCCGCACCCAGCTCCTGTACGTTGACCGGCAGGTGCGGCATGCTCTGCGCGCCGTCCACCACCAGCACCGCGCCCACGCGGTGCGCCAGCTCCGCGACCGCGCGGATGGGGTATTCGCGTCCGAGTACGTTCGAGACCTGCTGCAGCGCGACGACCCTTGTCCTTGCCGTGATGAGCGCTTCGACCTTGTTGGGGTCCAGACTGCCGTCCGGCTCACATTTCATGAACTTGAGCTGCGCGCCGGTCTGACGGCAGACCATCTGCCAGGGAAGGATGTTGCTGTGGTGCTCCATCGTGGAGATCAGGATCTCATCGCCCGCCTTGACATGGCTGAGCCCGTAGCTGTAGGCCACAAGGTTCAGCCCCTCGGTCGTGTTGCGGGTGAAGACGATCTCCTCGCTCTGCGCCGCGCCGAGAAAGCGGGCGACGGCGGCGCGGGCGCTCTCGAGCGCTTCGGTCGCCTCGGTGCTCAGCGGGTAGAGCCCGCGCAGGGGATTGGCGTTGTGGCGCGTATAGAACTCCCGCTCCGCGTCCAGCACGCACTGCGGGCGCTGGGCGGTGGCGGCGCTGTCGAGATAGGCGACGTCGCGCTGCGCGAGCAGCGGGAAATCGGCTTTATAATTCGTACTCATTCGCGTTCCTCCTTCGTACACAGGACCTGCGCGAGCGCGCCGAGGGCGCGCGCGGAAAAGGCTTCGTCCTCCGCCATGCGCGCGAGCCGCTCCACGGCGGCGCGGGCGAGGATGGCTTCGGCGGCGGCGCGGTCGATGCCGCGGCTGGCAAAGTAAAAGAGCGTGTCCGCGTCCAGCTCGCCGATGGTCGCGCCGTGGCTGCCCTCGACATTCTCCTCGGCGCAGAGGATGACGGGGACGGTCTTGTTTTCCGCGTCCTCGCCGAGGAGCAGGACGATCTCGTTTTCGCTGCCGACCGAGCCGGCGGAGCCGCGCTTGAAGTCAATGGTGCCGCGGAAGACCTTTTTCGCGCGCTCCATCAGCGCACCGGAAGCGTGGATCTCGCTCACGGTGCTTTTGCCGAGCTGCTCAACGGTCAGATCAATGTCCGCCGTGTCGCTCCGGCGGGCGAGGTAGCCGAGGTCGACGCGCAGCGCCGCGCCATCGCCCGCAAGGGAGATCTGGTGGTCGGCGTAAACAGCGCCGTCGCCGAGCTGGAGGGAGATAAGGTCGAGCTTCGCGTGTTCGGCGAGCTGCGCGCTCAACTCGTGGCGCAGCACCGCGCCCCGCGTGGGATTCAGAAGCTGCACGACGCGAAGGTGCGCGCCCTCCGCCGCTGTGAGCCTGAGCTCCGCGGCAAGGGGCTGCGCGGCGGTGCAGACCTCAAAGACGGTCAGCTCCGCGCCCGCCTCGGCGGTCACGGTATAGACGCGGCGGCCATAGGCCGCGCCGCCGTCCGCAGCCTCGATGCGGAGAGGGGCGTTTTTTCCGGAAACGGCGGTGAAGCGCTCGTTCGAGAGCAGCGCCTCCGCGTCCGTGTCCCAACGGACGGCGGCCTCGTTCACGCCGAGACGGTTCCAGGTGCGCGAAGCGGGACGGTTGACATAAATCGTTTTTTCCATATCGTTCGCTCCTTTCGCTCAGCCGATGCTGCCCTTCATCTCAAGGCGGATGAGGTTGTTCATTTCCACGGCGTATTCCAGCGGCAGCTCCTTGGACACATTGTCCGCGAAGCCGCTGACGATCAGGGCGCGGGCGTCCTCCTCGCTCATGCCGCGGCTCATCAGGTAAAAGACCGCGTCGTTGCTGATCGCGCCGATCCTGGCCTCGTGGCCCACGGCGGCGTCGCGCGTCTTGATGTCCATGGCGGGGATGGTGTCCGAGCGCGATTC
>ERZ1504299.605-NODE-605-length-10499-cov-3.371601_pt1 | contig 10499 bp, 7 predicted proteins | sample MGYA00575503_ERZ1504299 | MGnify/ENA primary metagenome ERZ1504299 (study PRJEB39906, sample SAMEA3182086) | gut metagenome | biome: human; feature: gut; material: Stool; isolation source: human stools | place: Canada | collected 2013-01-21 ... | reverse complement strand
GCGCTCTTTCCAAAACGGAAAATCTGCCGCCATGCTGTTACCACGCACAAGTCTATGGGCTTGTGCTTTTTGCTCATTTCTCAAAATATAACCTATCCATCACAACAGAGAATTCGGACGTCTTTGAGCTTTATAATTCATACATCCGTGATTACTGCGGCGTTGAGACGGTAACAAGCGCGGGCGGCGCAAAGAAGCTGACCGCCTATGTGCGCTCCGACGCGGATAAGGAAAAGGTCTTTGACAAATTCGGCCACACGCTCAACGAGTCGAATTTGCGTATAAACCGCGCAAATATATCCTGCGAACAGTGCCCCGGCGCATTCCTGCGCGGCGTTTTCCTCTCCTGCGGCACGGTCACCGACCCAGAGAGGGGATACCATCTTGAATTCGTCGTGCCTTATAAAAAGCTCTGTATGGACTTAATGAAGCTCCTCGATGAGCTGAATCTCAATCCCAAGTACATAATAAGAAAAGGCAACCACGTTATTTATTTCAAAGACAGCGAGAGCATAGAGGATGTGCTGGCGATAATCGGCGCTCAGGAAGCCTCGCTCTATGTGATGAATGTTAAAATCGAAAAGGACGTCAAAAACAAGATAAACCGCATAGTCAACTTTGAACTGTCCAATATCGGCAAGACCATCGGAGCCTCCAACATCCAGATAGAGGCCATAGAATATATTGAAAACACCGTCGGCATATCCTCACTGCCCGATAATTTGCAGGGCGTCGCCCGCCTTAGGATAGACAATCCCGAGGCGAGCCTCAAGGAGCTTTGCACTCTCTCGGACGAGCCCATAACCCGTTCGGGAATCAATCACCGTCTTGAGAGGATAGTCAAATTCGCCGACGAGCTTAAAAACGGAGAGAAATAAATGTCTTTTGCCCATCTGCACGTTCACAGTGAATACAGCCTGCTCGACGGCGCTTGCAGGATAGAACCTATGCTCGACAAAATAAAGAGCATGGGTCAGACGAGCGTTGCCCTGACGGATCACGGCGTCATGTACGGCGTCGTTGATTTTTATAAGGCTGCAAAGGCGAGAGGGCTGAATCCTATAATCGGATGTGAGGTCTACGTTGCGCCGAGGTCGCGCTTTGATAAGGTTCACGGCATTGACAACGAGCGTTATCATCTGATCCTGCTCTGCAAGAACAATACAGGCTATAAAAATCTTATAAAGCTGGTCTCGGAGGGCTGGGTCAACGGCTTCTATACCAAGCCGAGAGTTGATAAAGAGCTTCTTGAGCAGCATCATGAGGGGCTTATTGCTCTTTCAGGCTGCCTTGCAGGTGAGGTCGCCCGTGCCCTTGAGCGAAACGACTATGAAGAAGCAAAAAAAGTCGCCGAATGGTATAACGGCGTATTCGGCGATGGAAATTATTACCTCGAGATACAAAACCACGGGCTTGACGAGCAGCTGCGGATAAATCCGATGCTCATCAGCCTCTCAAAGGAGCTTAATATACCGCTTGCCGCCACGAACGACGCACATTATGTGGACAAGCAGGATTCAAAAATACAGCAGGTGCTCATCTGCATACAGACCAACCACACTCTCGGCGAGGATACTGGGCTTGAGTTCGGCACGCAGGAATTCTATCTTAAAAGCGAAGAAGAAATGCGCGAGGCATTCTCCGAGTGCCCGCAGGCCGTTGATAACACAGCTAAGATAGCCGAGCAATGCCATGTTGAGTTTGAATTCGGCAAAACTAAGCTGCCGCACTTTGACGTGCCCGACGGCTGGAGCCATTTTGACTGGTTCGCAAATCTCTGCCGCAATGGTCTAAAGGAGCGCTACGGCGATTCTCCGCCGCAGGAGTATATTGACCGTCTCGAATACGAGCTCGGCATAATCGACAAAATGGGCTACACGGATTATTACCTGATAGTCCACGATTTTATCCGTTACGCAAAGAGCGTGGGCATCCCCGTCGGCCCCGGCAGAGGCTCGGGTGCTGCAAGCATCTGCGCCTACTGCATAGGCATAACTGGCATTGACCCGATGAAGTATAACCTGCTCTTTGAGAGATTTCTGAATCCCGAGAGAGTCAGTATGCCCGACTTTGACGTTGACTTCTGCTTCGAGCGCAGGGGTGAGGTCATCGACTATGTTATAGACAAATACGGCGCGGATCACGTCGCCCAGATCGTCACCTTCGGCACCATGGCCGCCAAAGCGGCTATCCGTGACGTCGGCAGGGCTATGGGAATGTCTTACTCAGCCGTTGACAATATCGCAAAGCAAATACCGAACGAGCTGAATATTACGCTCGAAAAGGCTCTCAAGCGCTCCGCCGAATTCAAAGCTCTTTATGACAAGGATACGGAGGCTCACGAGCTTATCGACACCGCGATGAAGGTCGAGGGTATGCCGCGCCATGCCTCGACACACGCGGCGGGTGTTGTCATAACGCACGATCCCGTTGTTTCATATGTGCCCCTCGCGCGCAATGATGAAGCGATAGTGACGCAGTTCACAATGACCACTCTTGAGGAGCTGGGTCTGCTCAAGATGGACTTCCTCGGCCTGAGAACCTTGACCGTTATCCGCAATGCGGAGAAAGCTATCCGCAACACCGACCCGTCGTTCAGCATAGAAAATATCGACATGGAGGACAGACAAGTATTCGATATGCTCTGCGCCGGTCAGACCGAGGGCGTATTCCAATTTGAATCCGCGGGCATGCGGAGCGTGCTCTCGCAGCTCAAACCCGAGAGCGTCGAGGATCTGATAGCCGTCATTTCGCTTTACAGACCCGGGCCTATGGATTCGATACCCACATACATCGAAAACCGCCACAATCCCGCCAAAATAAAATACAAAACGCCGAAGCTGAAAAGCATTCTCGACGTCACCTACGGCTGCATAGTCTACCAGGAGCAGGTCATGCAGATATGCCGTGAGCTTGCAGGCTATTCCTACGGCAGAGCCGATATAGTCCGCCGCGCAATGAGCAAAAAGAAGCATGACGTGATGCTGCGCGAGCGAGACAGCTTCGTTAACGGCGCGGTCGACGAGAACGGCAATATTCTCTGTGAGGGAGCGGTCAGAAGGGGAGTGCCCGCCGGTGTCGCAAACGAGATATTCGACGAAATGATATCCTTTGCCTCCTACGCTTTCAATAAAGCTCACGCCGCAGCATACGCTTTCGTTGCCTATAGGACGGCATGGCTCAAGTGCCACTATCCCTGCGAATTCCTTGCAGCTCTGCTCACGAGCTTCCTCGATAACAGCGGCAAGGTGGCGCAGTATATCAACGAATGCTCCCGTCTCGGGATAAAGATACTCCCGCCCCATGTTAACCGCAGCACCGAGGCATTTGAAGTCTCCGACGGCAATATTCATTTCAGCCTGCTTGCCGTCAAGAATCTCGGCAGAGGCTTCATACGCAGAATGGTCGATGAACGCACCATGAACGGCGATTTCAAGGATTTCTACGATTTTTGCCGCCGTATGTACGGCAAGGATTTCAATCGCAGAGCCATCGAGAGCCTTGTTAAATGCGGAGCTTTTGACGGCATGGGCGCCAACCGCCGCCAGATGTGCGCGGTCATAGACCCGATAATAGAGGAGCTTGATAATACCAAGCGGCGCAACGTCGAGGGGCAGATTGGCTTCGGCGACCTTTCTTCGGGCTCTGCCGCCGAACCGACCGAGCCCAAATCATCTTTTGCATATCCGCCCGCCGAGGAATTTTCGCCGGAGATGCTTTTGAAATACGAGAAGGAAGTTGCCGGAATGTATCTCTCAGGTCACCCGATGGCGCAGTACCGAGAGCTTTCTAAAGCGCTCAAATGCGCTCAAATCGGCGATATAGCAGCCGAGGAGAGCAGATATAAGGATAACGACCGAGTGCTGCTTCTCGGGCTTATAACTTCGGCAAAAAAGAAGATAACCAAAAGCGACGCCACAATGGCATTTCTGAATTTTGAGGATATGACAGGCTCAATAGAGGTTATTGTGTTCCCCAAAACGCTCATCGAGAAGCCGACCATGTTCCACGAGGGCAACATTTTGCTTCTCCACGGCAGAGTCAGTATGCGTGAGGATGAGGACACCAAGGTCGTTTGCGAGGCTGTCGAGCCTTGCCCGTCATCCGTGCCCGTCGAAGCGGCGAAAGCGCCGACTCAGGAGAAAAAGAAGGCCGCACGAGGGCTTTTCCTACGATTTGACACTGCTTCATCGCCTCAGATCGAATACTGCCGCAAGCTGCTGAATATTTTCGACGGCGCAGTGCCGCTCTACTATTATTTTGCCGACACGAAGGAATATAAGCGTAACCCTATCGGGCAGAATATAGACGTTAACGACGTTCTTCTCCGTGAATTGCGTAAAATTCTCGGTGAAAGCAATGTTATATTCAACGAATAAGCTCTTTTTTCCCTAAAAAACGCTATTTTAATTGACATTACGGGAGAAAAAGTGTATCATACTATTTGAACTTTTTTCAAGGAGAGTAATTACCCATGAAAACTATAGGTGTTTTAACCAGCGGAGGCGACGCCCCCGGCATGAACGCTGCAATCCGTGCGGTCGTCAGAACTGCCTGCGAAAACGGCATGACCGTTATCGGTATCAACAGAGGCTATCAGGGTCTTATCGACGACGACGTTCGCGAGCTGAATATCAGAAGCGTTTCAGATATCATCCACAGAGGCGGCACTATGCTTTACTCCGCACGCTGCCTTGCTTTCAAAGAGGAATCCGGTATGCAGCAGGCCATAGCCACCTGCAAGAAGCACGGCATTGAGGGCATCGTCGTTATCGGCGGCGACGGCTCATTCAGAGGCGCCCGTGATCTTTCGCTCAGAGGTATTCCCTGCATCGGCATCCCCGGAACTATAGATAATGACATCGTCAGCACAGATTACACCATCGGCTACGACACCTGCCTTAATACCATCATGCAGATGGTCGACAGGATCAGAGACACCGTTGAATCTCACGGCCGCTGCATGGTCGTTGAGGTTATGGGTAACAAGTGCGGCGATCTTACACTTAACGCAGGTATCGCCGTCGGAGCTACCGCGATCGTTATCCCCGAGATCCGCTCTGATATCGAGCAGCACGTTATCAACCGTATCCGCAGAACGCAAAAAACGGACAAGAAGCACTTCATCATTATGGTTGCCGAGGGCATCGGCGGCGTTGAGGAGCTTGCAAGAAAGATAGAGAAGGAATGCGGCGTTGAGTCGAGAGCCGTTATTCTCGGCCACGTTCAGAGAGGCGGCTCGCCTACCGTGCGTGACAGAGTCGTTGCCAGCCAGATGGGTTACAAGGCAGTCCAGCTCCTTATGCAAGGCATCGGCAACAGAGTTATCGTTCTCAAGGATGACCACATCATTGACTACGATATCTATGAGGCTCTCAATATGCAGAAGAAAGTCGATAACGAGCTTTATAAAATCGCTCACGAGATTTCGATTTGAGGTAACAGATGATTTCCAACGAATTCGTTTCACTCAGGCGCAAGATAATCGAGAACGAGTTTTCGTCACTTAATGATATGCAAAAGAAAGCGGTCCTCTCTACGGAGGGGCCGCTTTTGGTGCTTGCGGGCGCAGGCAGCGGCAAGACGACCGTTCTTGTCAACAGAATAGCCAACATAATGAAATACGGCAGAGCTTATTACAGCGACGAGGCGGCATATGAGCCGTCAGAAAATGAGCTCAGTCTCATGCGTGCCGCCGCAAACGGCGAAGTCAGCGCGGATGAGCTGTTTGACATCGAGCCGCTGCTCAGCGTGTCGCCCGCAAAGCCGTGGGAGATACTTGCCATCACCTTCACCAATAAGGCGGCGGGCGAGCTGAAAGAACGCCTTGAGCGTATGCTCGGCGAGCAAGCAAGAGATATTTGGGCAAGCACCTTCCACTCTGCCTGTGTCAGAATGCTCCGCCGCAACGCCGAAAACATAGGCTATTCTTCAAATTTCACCATATACGACACCGACGACAGCAAGCGTGTGATCAAGGATTGTATCAAGCAGCTCGGCTTCAGCGATAAGATCCTGACCCCTAAGACCTGCCTCGGCGAAATAAGCCGCGCAAAGGATTCCCTGCTTTCGCCGGAGGAATACACGCAGCAGAACTATGTTGATATTATGAAGCGCAACGTCGGCGCGGTCTACGCCTCATATCAGGCGCGTCTTAAAGCTGCGGACGCCATGGACTTCGACGATATCATCGTCAACGCCGTGCGCCTGCTGCAATCGAACGACGAGGTGCTCGGCTATTATCAGCGCAAATTCCGCTACATAATGGTTGACGAGTATCAGGACACCAACCACGCTCAGTATCTACTCACCTCGCTGCTCGCAGGCGGTTATAAGAACCTCTGCGTTGTCGGCGACGACGACCAGAGCATCTATAAATTCAGAGGCGCAACAATTGAAAATATCCTCAGCTTTGAGCACCAGTATCAGAATGCCAAGGTGATACGCCTTGAGCAGAATTACCGCTCAACTCAGAATATTCTGGACGCCGCAAACAGCGTCATTGCAAACAATACAAACCGCAAGGGCAAAAATCTTTGGACGGATAACGGCGCCGGCTCGCCGATATCCTATCATATCGCGGAATCCGACCGTGACGAGAGCTTCTATATCGCCGATAAAATTCTCGACGGCATCAGAAACGGCGGCAAATACAGCGATTTTGCAGTTCTCTACCGTATGAATTCGCAGTCGAACCTTATCGAGCAATCGCTTGTGCGAATGGGCATACCCTACAGAATAATCGGCGGCCACAAATTCTATGACCGCAAGGAAATAAAAGACGCTCTCGCGTATCTGAGCGTTATTGTCAACCCCAACGACGTTGTCAGGCTCGGCCGCATAATCAACGAGCCGAAGAGGGGAATAGGCGACACATCTCTCGCCTCCGCTCAGGAGATATCGAACGGTCTCGGCATCGGCATATTTGAAGTCATCAGCTCCGCCGATCAATTCCCGAAGCTCAGCCGCTGCGCCAGGAAGATGATAGATTTTGCGGCTATGATCCGCGATTTTGCCGATAAATCCGAGCTTATGCCGCTGCACGAGCTTTTCAAAGAGGTCATGTCAGTCAGCGGTTATATTGATTCCCTCGCTCTTGAGCCTGAGACACGCGAGGACAGGCTTGCGAACCTTGACGAGCTTGCCAACAACCTCATGCGCTTTTCCGAGGAAAACGAGGGCGCCACTCTCAACGACTTCTTGCAGGAAGTATCGCTGATGACCGATATAGATAACTACAATGCCGATGCGGATACCGTCGTTATGATGACCGTGCACTCGGCAAAGGGGCTTGAATTCCCGACGGTATTCCTCGCAGGCATGGAGGAATCCATCTTCCCCTCGGATATGTCGCGCATGGGCGGCAATGAGCAGGTGGAGGAGGAGCGCAGGCTCGCCTATGTCGGCATCACGAGAGCCAAGCGGCAGCTTTATCTCACCAGAGCGCGAACGAGGATGCTTTTCGGCTCGACGAAATTCAATCAGCCGTCACGCTTTGTCGGCGAGATCCCCGAGAAGCTGCTTGAGATCAGCGGAGACGATCAGCCGAAGTCTTCACCCTCCGTATTCAAGATAGGCGGACAAAACAAAACTCCCGCCCCCGTTTCAAGAGGCTTCTCCGCGCCGTCGTCGTTCTCGCCGCCGAAGCAGAGCAGCGAGACCTACAAGGTCGGCGACACCGTCCTGCACAAGGCATACGGCGAGGGAGTCGTACTCAGCGCAAAGCCGATGGGCAACGACACCATGCTCGAGATAGCCTTCACCAAGGCCGGCACGAAGAAAATTATGGCAAATTACGCAAAGATAGAAAAAGTATAAAAGGTAACGCCGCTGTAGTCTCTGTTGAGCTTACGGCGGCGTTTAATTATGTCATAATAATCGGACTTGCTCATATAATTTAACAAAGAAAAAATCGGAGGTCAAAAGATGAGCAAGCTGAAATACGGAGTTTATAACGGAAGAACCATTAAACGTATCTTAGAGAATTCACGGCTGTATTTCCTGACTTCATTTTTTATAATCGGAATAATAATCGGGGCTGTTTCCATTAAAAGCGACTCCGGCGGAGTTACTGACAGCCTGCGGCAGGTAGTGGAATCCTATACAAAGCTGCGTGCGGAGCAGGGGATAGCGGCGAATTTTTGTAATTCCTTTGCGATAAATGCTCTGTTCTCGGCAGCGGTCATATTCCTCGGCTTCTCGCTTATCGGATATCCGTTTATAATGCTCACGCCGATAGTTAAAGGAATGGGCATCGGCATGGTCAGCGGATATATGTATTCCGTCTACAAATTCATTGGGCTCGGCTACAGCCTGCTTATAATATATCCCGGCGCCGTTATCTCGGTATTTGCCTTTATCCTCGCTTGCAGCCACAGCTGCGAATACTCGCGCAATGCCTACGCCAAGGCGATACAGGGCAGGGGACAGTTTGAGAAAGACGAAACAAAACTATTCGCAGTACGTCAGCTTATAATGCTCGGCGTAGCAGCCGCAGGCTCGCTCGTTGACGCGCTGTTCGCCGCAATGTTTTCGGGATTCTTTGAGCTGTAAATCCTACTTATCCTTTTTACCCTTATCGGCGAGCTTATTGAGCGGGTTTGAATCCACTGCGTCACGGAGCTGATCATTGTGGACATGGGTATATATTTCGGTGGTCGAGAGGTTCTCATGCCCGAGTATCTCCTTGAGCTGGAGCGGGTCAACGCCGCCGTACTGATACATCAGCGTCGCCGCCGTATGCCTAAGTTTATGAGTCGAAAGCCCCAAGCCGTCAAGACCGGCTTTTTTGAGCGAGGCTTCAACGATCTTTTGAACGCTCTCACGGCTTATCCTTGTCTTACGGCTGCTTATAAAGAGCGCGTCACGGTCAATAACGCCGTCCTTCGGCCTAACGGCGAGATACGCCGAGATAGCCTGCATGCAGGCGTCGTTAAGATAGATCGTGCGTTCCTTACTGCCTTTGCCGAGCACCACAAGGGTATTCTCATCTGTAATACGGGAGATATTTATGCCGACAAGCTCGGATAAACGCAGACCGCAGTTAAGAAAGAGCGTAAGAATGCAGTAGTCACGCTCCTTATTCTTGCCGTCAACGCTGTTAAGCAGCTTCACGCTTTGCTCAAGAGTGAGATATTTCGGCAAGGATTTCTTAGTCTTCGGCGATTCGAGTCGGGCGATGACATTTTTTTCGATCCTGCCATTGACTTCAAGATAGCGATAGAAGCGCTTGACCGCAACAGCCTTGCGTGCTTTGGCGGTGTTGCCGTCGCGCCGCTCAACGCTGCAAAAAGTGATGAATGCATAAGCGTCCTCAAGCGTAGCTTTAAGGATCACATCTTCGGGCAGATCCGAAACATCAATTTCATTAAACGGCGTATCTTTGGCGCACAGGCCCTTGTATCTCTTCATAAATCTGAAATACATACGCAGGTCCGAGGCGTACTCGAGCACAGTCAGCTCCGAGCGCCCCTTAACGGCAGTCAGATAATTCAAGTATGATATTGCTATCGGCGGCAGTGAATAAATCTCTTCTCGTCTCATTTTTTGATCCGTCCTAAAAGGAGATAGTATTTATCGTATTCTTCCATACCTCGAAAAAAATACAGGTAATTACACAAAATTAATGTTTTGTGTAATTTAGGGGAGTAAGAACAACAATTAAAACAAGTCGAGGATATTATACACCTCTGCGGCTATCTTGTCAAATTCTTCAGCCTTAATTAAAGCAGTCAGATACTTGATAAAAAGGTCAGACGGTATAGTCTTTTTGCGGCTTATGAGATATGTATAATATTCTGCCTCATTGTGATATCTGTCACCCAAAGCTAACAAAAGCTGTAATAACTGTATCAGCTGTATATCTTCCATATCATTTACTCCTTTGATAACGTGCAGATTTCAAAAAAGAATTAATCGCCATAGTACAATACTGTGTTGCGATCTGAAACCAATCATCATTATTTGTACATCTACAATAACGAATCAAGTCAGCAAACTCATAAACTTGATTCTCGTCACACCAATCCATTATCTCACCAAGAATAATATTTTTCCGAGCAGAAAGTAATTCGATACATTTAATTACATCAAAACCGCAATGACCGATTATGTCTTGTGGCGGATATTGCCATTTTTCGGGATTATCCATATGAGCGAAATAACGCACCATAGACCGAGTGCACAACACGAATTCGGGCGGCGCTGAATTTACACAACGTGTATATTCATAAACTTGGTCATATGATTTTTTGGTACCAAAATCCATAAGACAATGCCAATGCGGCTTTTTAGGCGTGCCGTCGGGATTAGTATCTTTATCATGTAAAGGACCTTCGACCCAAGGAACATGTAAATCATCCAAAAGAGAGCGCCAATTTTCGGGAGCAGATTCGGGATAGACTATAAAAGTCCAAACGACAGCACGTCCAGATTTATCAGCCATAAATAATAGACCTCCTTGCCGCCGCCGTCAAGCGGCGGGCGGCTTTATGATATAC
>ERZ1504299.604-NODE-604-length-10499-cov-3.802279_pt1 | contig 10499 bp, 10 predicted proteins | sample MGYA00575503_ERZ1504299 | MGnify/ENA primary metagenome ERZ1504299 (study PRJEB39906, sample SAMEA3182086) | gut metagenome | biome: human; feature: gut; material: Stool; isolation source: human stools | place: Canada | collected 2013-01-21 ... | reverse complement strand
CGTAAATTACGATTTGAGAATTCAAAAATCGCGCCGGAATTTCTCCCGGCGCGATTTTCTTATTTCAGGTTTTCCACTTTTTGCAGCGGTTGGCACGGCGGCGCCGGTCTCTCACGCCGCGGGCCGTGAGATACACGGCGGCGAGCAGCACCGTTGCGCTGATGCCGATGATGGGCGTATAATCCGTTTCGCCCTCGGTCTTGACCTCAAGCCAGAGCGAATCCATGAGATGCGTCGTCTCCTGATCAAGATACAGGAATGCTTCGCCGCGGCTGAGCGTTTCCTCGCTCGGGTAGGCGATATCGGACGCCGCCGTCTCCGGATCCATATACTCCTTGGCCGCCGATTCCGGCGTGGAATAGCCGAGATAGTCCAGGTTTTCACTGTTCACTTCCGGCGAGCAGAGGAAATTGATGTACGCCTCCGCGCCTTCCTTGTTCGTTGCGCACGTGGGGATGCACAGCGCGTCGATGAAGAAGTTGAAGCCCTCTTCCGGGAAGCAGAAGCGAAGATCCTCGTTTTCCTCGGCCATCATGAGATAGTCGCCGGCATAGTACGGCGCGATCCACGCCTCGCCGCGCTCCATCTTGTCATAGATCTGGTCCATGACGTAGGCCTGCACGAACGGCTTCTGCTCGATGAGCTTATAAGCCGCGGCGCGCAGCTCGTCCTCGTCACGCGTGTTGAGCGAGTATCCGAGCATCGACTCAGCGATAGCGAAAGCGTCGCGCGGGTTATCGAACATCAAAATCTTCCCGGCGTACTTGCTGTTCCAGAGAAGATCCCAGCTGCCGACGTCCTCTTCGTCCACATAGGCGCTGTTGTAGATAATGCCGACGGTGCCCCAGGTATACGGAACGGAGTAGAGGTTATCGGGGTCGTAGGCGGTATTTTTGTACGCCTCGTCCATGTACTGATAGTTCGGGATGTTGTCAAAGTTGAGCGGCAGGAGCAGTCCCTCGTCGATCAGCCGACCGACCATATAGTCGGACGGGATGATGACATCGTAGGAAGAACCGCCGGTCTTGAGCTTGGTGTACATCGTTTCGTTCGAGTCGAACGTCATGTAATTCACATGGATGCCTGTCGCCTCCTCGAAGGCGGCGTTGATGTCGATGTAGCCGTCCGTGCCGTCGGAAATGTACTGGCCCCAGTTGTAGACGTTGATCGTGTTGGGAGCGGCGTGCGCTTCCGGCGCGGGGATCAGCACCGCGCATACGAGCAGCGCGAGCACAAGAGAGAACACACGCTTTTTCATGCGCTCGCCCCCTTCTTCCCGAACACACCGCGCGCCTGACGGCGGCGGCGCTCATCGCCGGCCTGCACGAGATTCATCACGACCATCACAAGGAGGATCGCAAGGAAGAGCAGCGTGAACAGCGCGTAGATCTTCGGCTGGAGCGGCTTTTTCGTATAGTTGTAGATCTCGACCGGCAGTGTGACAAAGCTTGGGCCGTAGACAAAATACGAAATGACAAAGTCGTCCAGACTCATCGTAAACGCCATGAGCGCGCCGGAGAGAATGCCCGGCATGATCTCATGGATGATGACCTTGAAGAACGCCTGCACGGGCGTGCAGCCGAGATCGAGTGCGGCGTCGAGCAGGTTCGGGTCGAGCTGTCCGAGCTTCGGCATCACGGACAGAATGACATACGGCAAATTGAACGTGATGTGCGCGATGAGAAGCGTCGTAAAGCCGAGAACGTTGTTGAGCTTCATCATCTGCCCGGCGAACGCGAAGAGCAGCGCGAGCGATACGCCCGTGACGATCTCCGGGTTCGTGAGAGGGATATTCGTCACGGCCATCGTGATGCGGCGCATCCGGCCGGACATGGCGCGGATGCCGATGGCGGCCATGGTGCCGAGCACTGTCGCCACGAGCGAGGCGATCACCGCGACGATGACGGAGTTTGCCAGCAGCGGCAGCAGCACGCCGTCGCGGAAGAGCGCGCCGTACTGCGCGAACGTGAAGCCCTTCCATACGGCGATATCCGTACCGGCGTTGAACGACGCAACGGCCAGCACGATCATCGGGATATACAGAAACAGGAACACGATCACGGTGAAAACACGGTTGAAGGTCTTCATATCGTTGCGACCTCCTCTTCGTCCGAGAAGCGGTTCATGACTGCGATGCATACGAGCACCATCACCATCAGCACGAGCGAGAGCGCCGCGCCGAGGTTCGGGTTGTAGGCGGCCTTGAATTGGCTTTCGATGACGTCGCCGATGAGCGTCGTACCGGCGGAGCCCATTTTCTGCGAAATGTAGAACGTGGACACGGCGGGAACGAACACCATCGTGAAGCCGGAGATGATCCCCGGCACGCTCAGCGGGAGCGTCACCTGTCCGAACACCTGCGCCGGGGTGCAGCCGAGATCCTCGGCGGCCTCGGTAAGGCGCGAATCGAGCTTTACAAGTACCGTATAGAGCGGCATGATCATGTACGGCAGATAGTTATACACCATGCCGAGCACGACAGCGCCGTCCGTGCGGATGAGCGGCAGCGGCTGAAGGCCAAGGCTTGTGACGACGCCGTTGATGATGCCGGTATCGTCGAGCAGCGCCACCCACGCGAGCGTGCGCAGCAGGAAGCTCATGCACATCGGCAGCATGACGAGCATATAGAGAAAACGCTGCCGCTCCGGCGCGGCGGACGCCAGACAGTACGCCACCGGATAGCCGATCACAAGGCAGATGAGCGACGAGAGGATCGCCAGCCAGATGCTCTTGAGAAAAATGGGGAGATACGTCCCCATGCGGGAAATGTTATCAAACGTAAATGCGCCGGTGATGGAATCGGTAAACGAAAACCAGATCACGATCCCGAGCGGGACGACCGTGAAGATCGCCATCCACACGAGATACGGCGCCGCGAGCGCTTTATTCTTCATCGGCGGATTCCTCCCGGCTCTCCGAGGATTCCTCCTCCGCCTCCGGATCGTATTCCGCGTCGGACAGTTCGTCATATTCCTCCGAGAAGGAACTGTAGTCGCCGTAGAGTCCGGAATACTTGCTCTTGTGCATGATGTGGAAGCCGTCCGGCACAATGCGGATGCCGATGCGCTGCCCGACTTCCGGGCTGTCGGTCGTCTGGATGAGCCACTTGAAGCCCTTGAAGTCTACAATGACATCGTACTGCATGCCCTTGAAGGTGATGCTCGTCACGGTGCCGGTCAGCATACCGTCCTTCACGGGGACGATATCGATATCCTCCGGGCGGACGACAACGTCCACCGGCTCGTCCTTTGCAAAGCCCTTGTCCATGCACTGGAAGCGGCGGCCGAACGTTTCGACCACATAGTCCTCACGCATGATGCCATCGAGAATGTTGCTCTCGCCGATGAAGTCCGCCACGAAGGCGTTCTTCGGTTCATTATATATATCCTCCGGCGTGCCGATCTGCTGGATGATGCCCTCGTTCATGACGACAACGGTGTCAGACATGGCGAGCGCCTCTTCCTGATCGTGGGTCACGTAGATGAAGGTGATCTCCATCTGCTGCTGGATGCGCTTGAGCTCCTGCTGCATGTCCTTGCGCAGACGCAGATCGAGCGCGCCGAGCGGCTCGTCAAGCAGCAGCCCCTTCGGCCGGTTCACCAGAGCGCGGGCGATCGCCACGCGCTGCTGCTGGCCGCCGGAGAGTGATGTCACCTTGCGGTTTTCAAAGCCCTTGAGCGACACGACCTCGAGCATTTCCGTAACGCGCTCGTCGATCTCGTCCTCCGGGACCTTGTGGTTCCGCAGACCGAAAGCGATGTTGTCGTACACGTCCAGATGCGGGAACAGCGCGTATTTCTGGAATACGGTGTTCACCTGCCGTTTGTACGGAGGAATGTCGTTGATCCTTACGCCGTCAAACAAAACGTCCCCCGAGGTAGGCTTAAGAAACCCGCCGATAATTCTCAGCGTGGTCGTCTTGCCGCATCCCGAGGGTCCTAACAGTGTAAGGAACTCTTTGTTGTTGATGTACAGGTTGATGGAATCCAGAACGGTCTCACCGTCGAAGGCCATGGTGCAATCGACCAGGCGGATGAGTTCTTTGGCCATTATCCTCCCCCTCTTTTCCCGATTTTTCGCGCTTTGCGCGTTAGGCCAATCATATAGATTTCAAGGGGGTTTGTCAATGCAATTTTCCTTTTCAAATCAAATTATTTTTTGCGCGGCGTGTGATGCAAAAAACTGCCGAAAACGAGCGGCGTTTCCGGCAGTTTTTTCACGTTTTCATGCGTTCCGCGAACGTTGGAAAGTACTTTTCCACGAACTCCGGCGTTTTGGTCCGGAAGCTCTTTCCGTTGAGATATTCGAGCGCCCCGGCGGGGGTGTCAAAGACGAACCGCAGCCGCCACGAGCAGAGCGCCTGCCCCTTTTCGCCGTAGGCGCGGTTGTCCTTTTCGCGGCCGTATTTCCCGTCGCCAAGCAGAGGGCACCCGGCATGGCGGAACTGCGCGCGGATCTGGTGCGTGCGCCCAGTGATAAGGCGGCACTCCACAAGCGTGAGACGCCCGTCGGATGCGATCGTTTTATACTCCGTCACGGCGGTCTTCGCCCCGGTGCGGGGCGCATCGTAGACATAGACCTGGTTATTCTTCGCGTCCTTGAAGAGATACCCCTCGAGCCGTCCGGCGGTGGGGCGCGGCGTGCCGACGACGGCGGCGAGATAGATCTTCTCGATCTCGCGGTTTTTGACCTTTTCATCCATGATGCGCAGCGCCTCGGCGTTTTTCGCCGCGATCACGATGCCGCCGGTATTGCGGTCGATGCGGTTGCAGAGCGCGGGCGCAAAGCCGTTCTCCCGCGCCGGGTCCCACTCGCCCTTCGCGCGGAGATACGCCTGGATATTGGCGATGAGCGTATTCCAGCTCCACTCCCCCGCGCTGTGGCAGAGGACGCCCGGCTTTTTGTCCACGAGCAGGATGTTTTCGTCCTCGTAGACGATATCGAGCCGGGGGGCCGTGATCTTGCGCCAGGCATTTTCCTCCCGCGGCGCTTCAAAAAACTCGTCTGAGAGATAGACGCGCACCGTGTCGCCCTCGGCGAGGCGTGCCTCGCCCTTTGCCGGGCGGCCGTTGATCTTTATATCCTTTTTCCGCAGCGTCTTTTGCAGCAGCGATTCCGGGATAAGCGGCGCCGCCTTGCTCACGAACCGGTCGAGCCGCTGCCCGGCGTCGTTCCGGCCGATGATAAATTCCTTCATTGCCCCTCCGTGAGCGTCAGCTCCCGGTCCATATTTCGCAGCGCGCGGCGCAGGAAAAACGCCGTTGCGCACGCCGATACGATCTCCGCGATCGGGAAGCACCACCATACGTTGCCGACGTTCCCTGTCAGCGACAGAAGATACGCCGCCGGGATGAGCGCAACGACCTGACGCAGCACCGACGTGAAGAACGAATAGAGACTCTTGCCGAGCGCCTGACAGACCGACCCGCCCACGATGCAGAACGCCGCGATCGGGAAATGGATGGCGATCTTGCGCAGCGCGGGAATGCCGATGGCAAGCATGTGCTCCGACGGCGAGAACGCCTGCAGCAGCACGCCGGGGATCGCTTCAAAGAGCAGCAGGCCGACAGCAAGGATGCACACGGCATACAGCACGCCGTAGCGGATCGTCCGGTAAATGCGTTCCTTTTTCCGCGCGCCGTAGTTATAGCCGACGATGGGGACAATGCCGTTATTCAGTCCGAACACCGGCATGAAGAAGAAGCTCTGCAGCTTGAAGTATGCGCCGTACAACGCGACCGCCGTGGACGTGAAAGCCATGAGGATGCGGTTCATGAGATAGTTCGTAAGGGAACCGATACCGACCATGAGGATGGACGGAAAGCCGATGCGATAGATGTCAAGGATGATGCGCCCGTCCGGGCGGCAGTCGGAAAGACGGATATTGACTTCTTTATTATGTTTGAGGTGAAACAGAAAGCCCGCCAGCGCGCCGAATGCCTGGCCGATGACTGTGGCGATGGCGGCGCCGGTGGTGCCCATCGCGGGCAGGCCGCACCAGCCATAGATAAAGAACGGGTCAAGAATGATGTTTGCCACCGCGCCGATTATCTGCGCCCACATGGAGAGCTTCGTCTGGCCCGTGGACTGCAGAAGGCGCTCAAAGTTGATCTCAAAATACACGAATACCGAGCCGATCGTAACGATGCGCAGATACGAATCTCCGTAGCTGCGGATGGACTCGATATCCGTCTGCGAGTGGATGAAGGCGTCGGCAAAGAACATACCGAAGATCGCCATAATAATCCAGCAGCACACGCAGAGGAACAGGCTGTTTCCCGCCACGCGGTTGGCGAGCTTATTGTCCCGGCTGCCGAGAGCGCGGGAGAGCATCGTCGAAACGCCGACGCCCGTGCCGGTGGCAAGACCGATGAGAATGTTCTGCGCCGGGAACGCGAGTGAGAGCGCCGAAAGGCAGTCCTCCGACACCTTCGCCACATATACGCTGTCCACAATATTATAGAGAGCCTGCACCAGCATCGAGAGCATCATGGGCACTGCCATTGACAGCAGCAGCTTTCCCTCCGGCATTTCGCCCATACGCCGGGATCGGGCCAGGCTGTTTGTTTCCTCCATAGATCCGTTTCCTCGCTTTTTTCTTGATTATCGTGAATGAGTATTATATCAAAGGCCGCTATGATGGGCAAGGCTTTTTTCTTTTTTTCGTCATTTTCCTCTGGTTTTTTCCGAGAAGGTGTGATACAATATCTTGTGGTCTTGCACAGACCGCTCAACTACGGAAAAAGAAGCGGTCTGTTGATTTTTCTGTTGACAATACAGAAATGCTCATATATAATAGCAAGGCTTGTGAGATGCTGACAGAGGATTGGAATCAACATGAATCTCCACGAACTTCTCCTGAATCCCGGCTCACGGCTGCCCTTCCGGTGTGAGCTTTCCACTGACCGGCTGGATTTTCCCGCCGTTCTCTCCTACACCGCCGCCCCTGTGGGCGAGGGCTTCATCGTGAACAACGCCGGCGCTCTGACGCTGCGGGGCACGCTCTCCGCTGCGATGCGCTGCGTATGCGACCGGTGCGCCGCCGAGTTTGACCGGGAAGTGAGCTATCCGCTCGATGTCCCGCTCGCCTCCGAACTGCAGGACGAGGAAAACCCCGATTATTTCCTGCTGGAGGGTGACGAGCTCGATCTGGAAGAGCTGCTGGAGACCGTGTTCATCCTGAACATGGACACCCGGTTTCTTTGCCGGGCCGACTGCAAGGGGCTCTGCTCCCGCTGCGGCAAGAATCTCAACGAAGGCCCCTGCGATTGCAGGACAGAATCGGATCCAAGACTGGCTGTTTTGGAACAGCTGTTGGACGATAAACCATGATTATGCGCTGTTCAAAGCAGCCAAAGTACGAGGAGGTGTCACCATGGCAGTCCCCAAGAGTAAAGTAAGCCGTACCAGACGCGACAAGAGACGCGGCAGCAACTGGAAGCTCACCGCTCCCGCTCTGGTCAAGTGCCCCCAGTGCGGCGCTTTCAAGCTCCCCCACCGGGCCTGCAAGGCCTGCGGCTCTTACGATGGCCGTCAGGTTCTCAAGGTAGACGAGGAGAAAAAGTAACCGAGCTTAAGAAGAGGAGGCTTTGCCCCCTCTTCTTTTGCTATGAGGAGTTTGTATGTTCAACACGATCTCGTCCGTAGACCCCGGCTCCCGGCTCGAGGGCAGGGTGCTCCCCGGCGACGAATTGCGTTATATCAACCGGCACGAGATCCACGATGTGCTCGATTATAAATACTGGGCGTATGACCGCTCGCTCACGCTGGAATTCCGGGACGCCGGCACGATCCGCCTCCGCAAAAAAGAGGGTGAGGATCTCGGTCTGAACTTTGAAACGTACCTGATGGACAAGCCGACGGGCTGCTCCAACCGGTGCATATTCTGCTTCATTGACCAGCTGCCGCGCGGACTGCGCAAAACGCTCTATTTTAAGGATGACGATGCGCGTCTTTCGTTCCTCACGGGGAATTATATCACGTGTACGAATCTCTCCGAGCGTGAATTGCAGCGCATCTGCGATCTGAAGGTGAGCCCGCTGAACATTTCCGTGCATGCGACCGATCCGGAGCTGCGCGCAAAGCTCATCGGCAACCCGCGCGGCAAGGAGATCATGGACATTCTCCGCCGCTTCGCCGCGGCGGGCATATTCATGGAATGCCAGATCGTCGCCGTCCCCGGCTGGAACGACGGCACGGCGCTGCAGCGCTCGCTGGAGGACCTTGCGGGGCTTTACCCGCATGTGAGCAGCGTTTCCATCGTGCCGGTGGGTCTCACCTGCCACCGCGAAAAGCTCACCCCCCTCTCCCCCTATACGCCCGAGCAGGCGCGCGCGACGATCGCGCAGGTGGAGTCGTTCGCGGCGGAGTGCTTTGAAAAATACGGCAGTCACATTTTCTACTGCAGCGACGAAATGTATCTGCGCGCCGGTCTTCCTCTGCCGGAGGACGAATATTACGAAGACTATGCCCAGCTTGAAAACGGCGTAGGCATGCTGCGTCTGCTCGAAACGGAATTTGACCTTGCCCTCTCGCTGGAGGACGAGGCCGACCGGAAGGAAACGCCGCGCTTCTCCATTGCGACCGGCAAGGCCGCCGAACCGTATCTGCGCGCGCTTCTGGAAAAGGCCGGAGCAAACGGCACGGTCTACGGCATTCCGAACGACTTCTTCGGCCACACGATCGAGGTTGCCGGGCTGCTCACCGGGCGGGACATCATCCGCCATCTCCGGGATAAGGACATCGGCGAGCGGGTATACATTCCCAAAACCATGCTGCGCCACGGCGAGGGCGTATTTCTTGACGATCTTACGCCCGAGGACGTATCGCGCGAGCTCGGCGTGCCGGTCATCCCGCTCGAGGTGGACGGCGCGGAGCTGCTCGCCGCGATGCGCTTTGAAGAACTTTAACACCCCCGAAAGGAGGATTTTCCTATTATGGCTAAACGACCCCTTGTTGCGATCGTCGGCCGCCCCAACGTGGGCAAATCCCTGCTTTTCAACCGCCTGTGCGGGAAGCGTCTCTCCATCGTGGAGGACACCCCCGGCGTGACGCGCGACCGCCTGTACGCCGAGTGCGAATGGGCGGGGCGTACCTTTGATATCGTCGATACCGGCGGCATCGAGCCGACGGCGGACAGCGAGATTCTGCTCTTCATGCGCGAGCAGGCGGAGATCGCCATCAACTCCGCGGACGTGATCGTGTTCGTGACCGAGATCGGCACCGGCGTCACCGCCGCCGATCAGGAGGTCGCCGCGATGCTCAAGCGCTCGCATAAGCCGGTCGTGCTGTGCGTGAACAAGATGGACTCCGTCGGTCAGGTCGACCCGGGCATTTATGAATTTTACTCGCTCGGTCTCGGCGACCCGATCGCGCTCTCGGCCATCCACGGCCACGGCACGGACGAAATGCTCGACGCGTGCATCGAAAACTTTCCGCCCGAGGAAGAGGGCGAGGAAGAGGACGATCTCATCCGCGTTGCCGTCATCGGCAAGCCGAACGTCGGCAAGTCCTCGCTCGTCAATCTCGTGCTCGGTGAAAACCGCGTCATTGTCGCGGATATGGCCGGCACGACGCGCGACGCCGTGGACACACGCCTGGAGAACAAATACGGCAAGTATATCTTCATCGACACCGCCGGCATCCGCCGCAAGTCCAAGGTGGACGACCGCATCGAGAAGTTTTCCGTCATGCGCGCGCAGCTCGCCATTGAGCGCGCGGACGTGTGTCTCATCATGATCGACGCGCGCGAGGGCGTTACGGAGCAGGACACCAAGATCGCCGGTCTCGCCCACGAAGCAGGCAAGGCGAGCATCATCGTCGTGAACAAATGGGATCTCGTCGAAAAGGACACTCACACGATGGACAAGATGCGCAAGGACATTTACCGCGATCTCTCGTTTATGACGTATGCCCCCGTCCTTTTCATCTCCGCGCTCACCGGCCAGCGCACCGAGCGCATTTTTGAGCTTGTGAACTTTGTGAATGACCAGAGCTCCATGCGCATCACGACCGGCCTTCTCAACGACGTGCTCGCCGACGCGCAGGCGCGCGTACAGCCGCCGTCTGACAAGGGCCGCCGTCTGAAGATCTATTATATGACCCAGACCGGTACGAGACCGCCGCACTTCGTCATCTTCTGCAACAGCCGGGAGCTTTTCCACTTCTCCTATCAGCGGTATATCGAAAACCAGATCCGCTCGACGTTCGGACTGGAGGGCACGCCCATCCGCATCACCATCCGGCAGAAGGGCGACCGCGAGGATAACTGAAAATAATCCGAAAAAATCTTCGCGCGCGGCAAAGTCGCTCTTGACTTTGCTGCGCGCATTTGCTATAGTAGACAAGCTGAATTGAATAGTTTTCAGTTTGACCGCTATGGAGAAGTCGCGTAGCCCGGTCGAGCGCGCACGATTGGAAATCGTGTATACCCCATAAGGGTATCGAGGGTTCGAATCCCTCCTTCTCCGCCAAAATGAAGAAACTCCGGAAGCCTTGAG
>ERZ1504299.589-NODE-589-length-10741-cov-4.522646_pt1 | contig 10741 bp, 10 predicted proteins | sample MGYA00575503_ERZ1504299 | MGnify/ENA primary metagenome ERZ1504299 (study PRJEB39906, sample SAMEA3182086) | gut metagenome | biome: human; feature: gut; material: Stool; isolation source: human stools | place: Canada | collected 2013-01-21 ... | reverse complement strand
GTCTTCATTTGGTTAAAACGGAAAAACTGCTGCGCACAAGACTTTTCGGGTGACAATTTAACAACATTATCACTTGAATTTGATGAAAAAAAGGTGTACATTTACGATGTCAGAAAATTTGGCTTTGACGGGAGGTGTTTCAAAAAATGGCACTGGAAGCAATTCTTGCCGTAGAGCAGGCGGAACAGGATGCGGCCCGAAAAAAGGCGGAAGCGGCGCAGAAAGCAAAGGAAATTACCGCGAAAGCCGACAGAGAGGGGACCGCAGCTGTGAAGGAAGCCGCAGAAAGAGCTGCGGCAGAGCTCTGGACTCTCGCGAAGAGCGCAGAGGAAAAGAGCGCTGCGGAAAGTGAAAAGATCCGGGAAGCGGCGCGCGAGGAGATGGATTCTCTGCGCAGTCACGCGGAGGACCGCCTGGAAGAGGCGGCAGACCGGATCGTGGAAAGGATCGTGAACGGATAAATGAGCATTGTAGCCATGAAAAAGCTCCGGCTCATCGGCGTTCATTCCCAGAAGGAAGAACTGCTGCGTGAGCTGATGCTTCTCGGCTGCGTGGAGGTGTCGGATCCGGCCGGCCGGCCGGACCGGGAGGAGCTGGCGGCCTTCCGGCGTCCGGACGGCGGAAAGGTCTGGCAGAAGCGCTCGGAACAGACAACAATCGTCAACGCGCTGCGGCTGCTGGACAAGCACGCCCCTGCCAAAAAGGGTCTGCTTACGCCGAAGCCGGAGGTCGAATGCGCCAAGCTGCTCGACGAGAGCGCTTTGGCCGCCGATCTCGCTCTGGCGGGAGAGATCCTCTCGCTGGATGCGGAGGCGCGCAGCCTTCTCACCCGCGCAAGCCGGGAACGCGCCTCGGCGGAGGCCATGACTCCGTGGACGGCGCTGAACGTCCCGCTTGAGCGCATGGAGACGCAAAGCTGCGAAATGCAGCTCGGCACACTTCCCGCCGCTGTCCCCATGGAGGAAGTAAACGCCGCGCTCTCGGAGCTGGAGGTCAGCTTTGATCTCGTTTCCGAGGACAAAACCAGCCAGTATGTATCGCTGCTCTTCCGCCGGGAGGATCGCGAAGCGATCGCCGCGGCGCTGCGGCCGCTCGGCTTTTCGGCCATTTCTCTGCCGGAGGGCACCGGAACGCCGGAGCAGGTTTATAACGCCGCGCTCCGCCGCAGCGAGGAGCTGACGGCCCAGGCGGCCAAGAAGATCGAAGAGCTTGCCTCCTACGCGGCGCACCGCGACGCGCTGCAGCTCGGCGCGGACACGCTCTCGACGCGCATTGCGCGCGAAGAGACGGCCGAAAAGCTCCTGCAGTCGGACAGCACCTTCTATTTTGAAGGCTGGCTCACCGCGCCGGAGGAGAAAAAGCTCGGCGAGACTCTCTCGAAATACTGCTGCGCCTGGGAAACGGAGGAGCCCGATCCGGAGCACCCGGAGGAGGTCCCCATCCAGCTGCGCAATAACGCGCTGACCCGTCCGTACAACATCGTCACGGAGATGTATTCTCTCCCGGCGTACAACGGACTTGACCCCAACCCCTTTATCATGCCGTTTTTCGCGCTGTTCTTCGGCATCATGTTCGCGGATATGGCGTACGGCCTGATATTGCTGATCGCGGGACTGCTCTTTCTCTGGAAGGCAAAGCCGAAGGGAAGCATGAAAAACGCCGCGGGGCTGCTGATCGAATGCGGCATTTCCACATTCATCATAGGCTTCCTGACCGGCGGCTTCTTCGGCGACGTTGTCTCCGTCATCGGCGGTTGGTTCGGCAGGGACTGGTCGATCGTACCGCACCTCGGCACGATCCATATCGGCAGCATCGCGATCGATCTGCCGCTCAACCTGCTCGAGGGCAACAACCCGCTGTATGTCCTCATCGCGGCGATCTGCCTCGGCGCGATCCATCTGGCGCTCGGCACGGGCATCGGCATCTATCTCAAGCTCAAGGACGGCGAGTGGGCGGACGCTCTGCTCAACGATCTGTGCTGGTGGGTAATGATCGCGGGCATTCTCGTCATGGTGACCGGCGGAACGAAGATCGTTCTCTTCGTCGGCATCGGCATGCTCGTGCTCGGACAGCTCATCACCGGCAAGGGCTTCGGAAAGATCACCGGCATTTTCGGCGCGGTATACAACGGCGCGACCGGGTATCTGGGCGATCTGCTCTCTTACTCGCGTCTGATGGCGCTGATGCTCGCCGGCAGCGTTATTGCGAGCGTATTCAACCAGCTCGGCTCGCTCGGCAACGCCAACGGCATGACCGTGGGCGGCACGATTCTCTTCGTGCTCGTGTTCTGCATCGGCCATGCGCTGAACTTTGCGCTGAACCTGATCGGCTGCTTCGTGCACACGCTGCGACTGCAGTTCCTCGAGTTCTTCGGCAAGTGGTACCGGGACGGCGGCAAGGCTTTCCGTCCTTTGAAAATTCAAACGAAATATGTAGATATCAAGGAGGAGTAAAACAATGATCACTGCATTCTTTGAGAGCTTCGGCGGTCTCGCCATCGGTTTCCTGGGGGCGTCCCTCGCGTGCGGTCTCTGCTGCGCCGGTTCTGCCAAGGGCTGCGGCCTTGCCGGTGAGGCCGGCACCGGCCTTCTCAGCGAAGATCCCTCTTACTTCGGCAAAGTCCTGATCCTTCAGGTCATCCCCGGCACCCAGGGTCTGTACGGCCTCGTCGTCTGGTTCTTTGCGCTGCTCCAGATGGGCGTGTTCGGCGGCAACGTCGATCCGACCAGCCTCACCGTCGTTGACGGTCTGCGCGTTGCGTGCGCGTGCCTCCCGATGGCGACCGGCGCCGCTATCTCCGCTCCGGCGCAGGGCCGCGTGGCCGCTACCGCCGTCAACCTGATGGCCAAGCGTCCGGACGACTGGGCGAAGGGCATCATCCTCTGCATCACGGTCGAGTTTTACGCCATCCTCTCGCTGCTCGCCTCCTTCCTGATGCTGCTGAACCTGCACCTCGGCGCCTGATCCGGAAAGGACCGGTATCGCCATGAACGGAATTGAAAAAATCACGGCCCGTATCACGGCAGAGGCGAACGAAGCCGCCGCCGCCGTGATCGCCGAGGCCGAAAAGACGGCGGGGGAGATCCGCGCCGCCTACCAGAAAAAAGCGGACGAGGCGTATGAAGCGCGCATGAACGAGGGCAATACCGAGGTCCGCCTCGGCGCCGAGCGCGAACAGCGCGCCGCAAAGCTCCAGAGCCGCAAGGATACGCTCGCGCTCAAGCAGAGCATTCTCGAGCGCGCCTACGGCAGAGCAAAGGAAAAGCTCCTCGCCCTGCCGGAGGGAAAATATACGGCGTTCCTCGCGTCCCAGGCGGGCCATGCCGCCGTCACCGGGCATGAACGCATCGTCATCAACAGCCAGGACCGCTCCATGGGCGAGGCGATCGTCCGCGGCGCGAACGCGATCCTGACCGAGCGGGGACTCCCCGCCGGGCTCACGCTCTCGGACGAGAGCGGCGACTTCTCCGGCGGTCTCAAGCTCCGCGAGGGCAGCGTGGAAGTCAACTGCACCGTTGACACGCTTCTTGCGCTGAGCCGGAATAGTCTGGACGCGGAGATCGCCGCCATCCTCTTTGACTGATCCGGTTGGAAGGCGGGAAGAAAATGGCAAACAAAAAAGTTTCGGACAAAGATTATCTGTTTATCTCCTCGATGCTCAAGGCACGGGAGAACCGCATGCTCCGCTGTGACCGGCTCGAGCAGATGCTCTCCTCCGGCAGCTTTGAGGAAGCCGCAAGGCTCCTCGCCGAGATCGGCTGGCCCGATCTTTCCGGCAAGGGCAGCGCGGCGGTGAGCGAGGCGCTGGCCAAGCGCCAGGCGGAGATCTATGCGGAGATCACCCGCTTCGTTCCGGAAAAGGAGCTGGTGGGCATCTTCCGGCTGAAGTACGACTACCACAACGCCAAAACCATCGTCAAGGGCGAGGGCGCGGGCGTTGATGCGGCGTACCTCCTCTCCGACGCCGGACAGGTCGAGCCGGAAAAGCTCGAAGCGGCGTTCCGCGAGGACAGCTTCCAGTTCATCCCCGGAAAGCTCGGCCCCGCCATGGCGGAGGCCAAGGGCATTCTTGCCCGCACCGGCAATCCGCAGCTGGCGGACTTCGCGCTCGACAAGGCGTACTATGAGGATCTCAAGGCGCTGGCCGACGCGGTTTCGAGCCCCTTCGTGAAGGGCTATGTCACAACGCTCATCGACAGCGCGAACCTCCGCGCCGCGGTGCGCTGCGTGCGCATGGGCAAGGACGCGGAGTTTCTCCGCGGCGCGCTCGTCGCGGGCGGCAATGTTCCGGTGCAGCGGCTCGTGCAGGCGGTGTTCTCCGGCGAGGGGATCGCCGCGGCGTTCGCTTCGACGCCGTTCAGCGATGCCGCCGCGCTCGGCGCGGCCGCGATCGAGGGCGGCACGATGACGGAGTTTGAGCGCGAGTGCGACAACGCCGTCAACCGCTACATGACCGGCGCGCATCTCAAGAGCTTCGGCCCCGAACAGGTCGTCGGCTATCTGACGGCGGAGGAGGGCAACACCATGGCGGTCCGCATGGTGCTCACCGGGCTTCTGGCCGGTATCGACCCGGAGCGACTGAAAGAAAGGCTGCGTGAGAGCTATGTATAAGATCGGCGTCATGGGCGGCAGAGAGACCGTTATGGGCTTTAAAGCGCTCGGGCTGGACGTGTTCCCCGTGGACAGCGCGGACGAGGCGCGGCACACTCTCCGCCGGATCACCTCCGGCGAGAGCGAATACGCCATCCTCTATCTGGAGGAGAACCTTGCCGCGGAGCTCTCGCATGAGATCGACCGCTTCAAGGACAGCCCCACCCCGGCGATCATCCTCATCCCCGGACGGGACGGGACGCTCGGCCTCGGCCAGAGCGCGCTGCGCTCGGCGGTGGAACGCGCCGTCGGCAGCAATATCCTGTAAGTTATTATAAAGACGACCCTTTTGCGCCGCATGCGGCGCGCCGGGCGGCGGCAGCGCCGCGCCGGAACCTTAACGGAAAGAAGGTAGAACATTGAGCGGAAAAGTGATTAAAGTATCCGGACCGCTGGTGGTGGCCGACGGTCTGGAGGACGCCAACGTATCGGACGTTGTCCGTGTCGGCGAACAGCACCTGATCGGCGAGATACTGAATATGACCGGAGGCAGCGCCTCCATTCAGGTCTACGAAGAGACCTCCGGCCTTGGCCCCGGCGCCGAGGTCGTGACGACCGGTATGCCGCTGAGCGTGGAGCTCGGGCCCGGCATGCTCGAAAACATCTATGACGGCATCCAGCGTCCCCTGCCGGAGATCCGCGATCTCACCGGCGAGACGATCGCCCGCGGCGTGAGCGTTCCGGCGCTCAACCGCAAGAAGATCTGGAACTTCGTCCCTGCGGCGAAGGAGGGTGACGAGCTCGCCGCCGGCGACGTGCTCGGCACCGTGCAGGAGACGACCGCCATCCTCCACAAGATCATGGTCCCCCCAACGATCAAGAAGGGCACCGTGAAGTGGATCCGCGGCGGTGAATTCACCGTCGAGGAAAAGATCGCCTGCCTGACGCTCGGCGACGGCAGCGAGATCGAGCTGGATATGATCCAGCGCTGGCCGGTGCGTATCCAGCGCCCGAACGCCGGCAAATTCACCCCCAGCCGTCCGCTGAACTCCGGACAGCGCATCATCGACACCATGTTCCCCGTCGCCAAGGGCGGAACGGCAGCCGTCCCCGGCCCGTTCGGCAGCGGAAAGACCGTCGTGCAGCACCAGCTTGCAAAGTGGTCGGATGTGGATATCGTCGTCTACATCGGCTGCGGCGAGCGCGGCAACGAGATGACCGACGTTCTCAACGAGTTCCCCGAGCTGAAAGACCCCCGCAGCGGCGAACCGCTGATGAAGCGCACGGTGCTTATCGCGAACACCTCCGATATGCCCGTGGCCGCGCGTGAGGCTTCCATCTACACCGGCATCACCATCGCGGAGTATTTCCGCGACATGGGCTATGACGTTGCCGTTCTCGCTGACTCCACGTCCCGCTGGGCCGAGGCGCTGCGCGAAATGTCCGGCCGTCTGGAAGAGATGCCCGGCGAAGAGGGCTACCCCGCGTACCTCGCCAGCCGTATCGCGCAGTTCTACGAGCGCGCCGGCTGCGTCACCTGCCTCGGCAGCGACAAGCGTCAGGGCAGCGTCACCGCCATCGGCGCCGTCTCGCCTCCGGGCGGCGATACGTCCGAGCCGGTCTCGCAGGCGACGATGCGTATCGTCAAGGTGTTCTGGGCGCTTGACAGCTCTCTGGCCTACGCCCGCCACTTCCCGGCGATCAACTGGCTGACGTCGTACTCGCTGTACACCGACTCGCTGCGCGAGTTCTACGACAAGGAATTCGGCGCGACGTATATGGCCAACCGCACGAAGGCCATGAGCATTCTGCAGGAAGAGGCAGAGCTTCAGGAGATCGTCCGTCTCGTCGGTCAGGACGCGCTCAGCCCCGCCGACCGCATGACGATGGAGACCGCGCGTATGATCCGCGAGGACTTCCTGCAGCAGAACGCCTTCATCACCGAGGACGCCTACTCCTCTTACGGCAAACAGTACCGCCTGCTTGATCTCGTGCTGCAGTACGACGCGAAGTGCCGCGCCGCGCTCGGCAAGGGCGCCGAGCTCAACGGTCTCTTCAACATCGGCGCGCGCGAGGCCATCGGCCGCGCGAAAATGGCGCCGCAGGAAGAATATGAGAAGGTTTACGACGGCATTCTCGACGAGATGCAGTCCGAGATCGACGAAGTTGTCCGGGGAGGTGAGGAGCAGTGATCCGCGAATATAAGACAATTAAGGAGATCGCCAGCCCTCTGATGATCGTGGAGCACGTCGATGGCGTCACCTACGACGAGCTGGCAGAGATCGAGCTGCCGAACGGCAGCGTCCGGCGCTGCAAGGTGCTCGAAGTGGAGGGCGACCGCGCGGTCGTGCAGCTCTTCGAGTCGGCGCAGGGCATCAACCTTGCCGAGAGCAAGGTCCGCTTCCTCGGCCACCCGCTCCAGCTTGGCGTGAGCGAGGATATGCTCGGCCGTGTCTTCAACGGCATGGGCGAGCCGATCGACGAAGGCCCGGCCATCATCGCCGAGGAGCACCGCGACATCAACGGTCTTCCCATGACCCCCGCCGCCCGCGCTTACCCCGCCGAGTTCATCCAGACCGGCGTTTCCACCATCGACGGATTGAACACCCTCGTCCGCGGCCAGAAGCTGCCCATCTTCTCCTGCTCCGGTCTGCCCCACGCGGCGCTCGCCGCGCAGATCGCGCGTCAGGCGAAGGTGCTCGGCGACGGTGAGAACTTCGCCGTCGTGTTCGCCGCCATCGGCATCACGTTCGAGGAATCCGAATACTTCATTCAGGAGTTCCGCCGCACCGGCGCCATCGACCGCACGGTCGTATTCTCCAACCTTGCGAACGACCCCGCCGTCGAGCGTATCGCCACGCCGCGTATGGCGCTGACCGCCGCTGAGTATCTGGCGTTTGAGAAGGACATGCACGTCCTCGTCATCCTCACGGATATCACGAACTACGCCGAAGCGCTGCGCGAGATCTCCGCCGCGAAGAAGGAAGTCCCCGGCCGCCGCGGTTATCCCGGCTACCTGTACACCGACCTTGCGACGATGTACGAGCGCGCCGGCCGCCGTGTGGGCCGCGCCGGCTCGATCACGATGATCCCCATCCTGACCATGCCGGAAGACGACAAGACCCACCCGATCCCCGACCTTACCGGCTATATCACCGAGGGCCAGATCATCCTCAGCCGCGATCTTTACCGCAAGGGCGTCGTTCCCCCGGTGGACGTGCTGCCGAGCCTCTCCCGACTCAAGGACAAGGGCATCGGCGAGGGCAAGACCCGCGCCGACCACGCCGGTACGATGAACCAGCTGTTCGCGGCCTACGCCCGCGGCAAGGAAGCCAAGGAGCTTATGACGATCCTGGGCGAAGCGGCGCTGAGCGACGACGACAAGCTCTACGCGAAGTTCGCCGAAGAGTTTGAAAAGCGCTATGTCTCCCAGGGCAATGAGACCAACCGCTCCATTGAAGAGACGCTCACCATCGGCTGGGAGCTGCTCTCCATCCTGCCCGAGCGCGAGCTCAAGCGCATCAAGCCGGAGTTCATTGCGAAGTATCTTCCCAAGAAGCAGCAGTAATGCGCTTCGCGGAAAGGAAGAGGTGATCCCATGGCAACCATAACACCGACCCGAATGGTGCTCAACCAGATGAAGGGCCGACTGAAAACCGCCTCCCGCGGCCATAAGCTGCTCAAGGACAAGCGCGATGAGCTGATGCGTCAGTTTATGGACGTTGTCCGCCGCAACAAAGAGCTGCGCACGAAGGTCGAGCAGGGACTGACCGAAGCGTTCGGCGCGCTGAGCGTGGCGAGCGCGGTCATGTCGCCGGAAATGCTCGAGCAGGCGCTGCTCTATCCGCGGCAGAGCGTGGCGCTCGATGTGAGCTTCAAGAACATCATGAGCGTCAATGTCCCGGTCTACGATTTCCAGACCAAGACCGCCGAGGAAGGGGACATTTTCCCCTACGGTCTCGCGCAGACCTCCGGCGAGCTGGACGACGCCATGACCGCTCTCTCGGGCGTGTTTGAGGACATGCTGGAGCTGGCGCAGGTAGAAAAAACGATGCAGCTTCTCGCGCAGGAGATCGAAAAGACGCGCCGCCGCGTGAATGCGCTCGAGTACGTCATGATCCCTGACCTGCAGAAGAACATCAAATACATCTCCATGAAGCTCGAGGAGAACGAAAACTCCACAAAGGTACGCCTCATGAAGGTGAAGGAAATGGTCTTGCAGGACGCGCACCATTACCAGTATTGATTATGCGAAAAGGCACTCTCGTAAGAGAGTGCCTTTTGCGTGCATCAAAAAGGTTTTTTGACACGCCCTCAAACGAGACCCACTGCGTTGGGCTCTCGGTTGAAAAGGCTGCGGCTCGCCGCAGCGCGCGCTGCGCGCATCATCCGCGACTGCGATTTCTTCCGGACGCTCGTGCCAAAACGGTATTCCGAGATCACCTGCCGGTGAGCGAGCCCCACCATTCGAGCAGACGGAAGCGGAGGACATAGCCCTCGCCGTCCTCGGTGATGAGCTTTACGTCGTCATCGGAGAGCACGGCGGCTTCCTGCGCCGTCTCCACGCCCGATGTACAGAGCGGAGGATACACCACGCACCACCAGTTTCGCCCGCTGCCCGCGCCGAGCATTATGCGAAGCGACGTATACACGCCCGCCGGGAGCGAGAATGTTTCGTATTCCCGCGTGGGGTACGTTTCACGCCCGAGCTCTACGCGGGCGCTGCCGCCGCTTGCGGTCTCCGCAATACGCTGAAGCTCCCCCGACGCCGCGGCAATCACTGCGGCGGCATCCTGCGCGCCGGACGCGGCTTCCAGCCGCGGCGTAAGATACGCGAGCAGCGCATCCCGCACCTCGAGCTTCACGCGCTGATCCTCCGCGCTGTCGGACGCGGCGATCACGTGCAGCCGCACGACCTTGTCCGCAAGAGCGCTCTGCCGCCCCTGCGCCCACACGCCGGTGAGCAGCGTTACGCACACCGCCGCGAGCAGCGCCGTTTCCCATGGCCGCAGCCTGTCGTTTTTATGCATAAAAAGAACCGCCCTTCTATGTAGGTTATACACATAGTATGGGCGGTTCTTGTGTTTTTTAAACCGGTACGGTCAGGGCTGCGGTGTTTCCGCGGGAGGTTCGGGCGTCGGCTCCGGCATGGAGAGGTCGATGTCCGTGATGATCTGGCAGGCGGGGAGAGCCTCCTGCAGCGAGCGCACCATATCGGCGGTGAGAGCCGGATTTCCGGTGATGTTCAGCGTGCGAAGCTGCGTGAGCGAGCGGAGCGCCGCAAGGGAGTTCAGGTCGTTATAGCTGAGATCGAGCTCCTCAAGCGCGGTGCAGCCGGAGAGCGCGGTGATGTCGCGCAGGGCGTTGTGGTCGAGAATGACCCGCCGCAGCGCCGTGTGGCCGGTGAGAGCGGAGAGATCGCAGAGGTTGTTATAGCCCAATTGCAGCTCCTCCACGGAGAACAGCTCCGCGAGCGGCGCAAGGTCGGTGAGCGTGTTGCCGTAGGCGCTCAGCCGCCGCAGCCGGTGGAATTTCTCGATGCCGGAGAGCGTTGTGAGTCCCAGAGCGTCCACCGTCACATCGGAGGCGTCCGACGAGAAGGACTGGTCGCCGAAAACGACGGTATAGTACTTCGGCTCATGGACGATCTGGCAGCTCGGCAGCGCCGATTGCAGCGCGTCGATGCCCTCGGCGGTGACGCCGTCGTTGTTTTCAAGCTTCAGGTACGAGAGCGAGCGCAGCGACGAGAGAAGCTCGTTATCGAGATCGCTCCGTCCCGTGGCGCTCAGATCGAGCGAGGTGAGCTTCGGCAGCAGGGCGAGCGTGGAGATATCGGCGATCGGGTTGTTCGAGAGATTGAGCTCGCGCAGCTCCGAGCAGCCGGAGAGCGCGGAAATGTCCGTGATGCCGCGGCCCGAAAGGTCGAGCGATTCGACCGATTCGGTGAAGTCCAGCCCGCCGAGAGACACCGGACGCGAGCCCTTCACGACGCTGTCGCTGAATATGCGGCAGCCGGGCAGCGCTTTTTGCAGGTCTTCGAGCACATAGTCCGCGATCTCCACGCCCTGAATGGAGAGCGTCGTGAGCGCAGAGAGCGGCGAGAGGACGGAAAGCTGTCTCTTATACACATCTGACGCTGCCGACGAATAGA
>ERZ1504299.586-NODE-586-length-10855-cov-6.302685_pt1 | contig 10855 bp, 10 predicted proteins | sample MGYA00575503_ERZ1504299 | MGnify/ENA primary metagenome ERZ1504299 (study PRJEB39906, sample SAMEA3182086) | gut metagenome | biome: human; feature: gut; material: Stool; isolation source: human stools | place: Canada | collected 2013-01-21 ... | reverse complement strand
TGCCGCGGCTTCCTCTTTCTCTTGTTCAGTCCTTTTCCTGAAAGGCTCGGATGTAGCGGATCAGCATCTCCGCCGTGCCCTCCATGCCCAACACGTCGCTCTTGACCGTGAGATCATAGGCGCGGGCGTCGCCCCACTTCATCTCGCAGTAGTAGTTGTGGTAAGCCTTGCGCTGGTGGTCGACCGTGCGGATCTCCTCGATGGCCTCCTCTGCGGAGAGCCCCTTTTTCTCCATCACGCGGCAGAGCTTGGCGTGCGGATCGCCGCCGATGAAAAGGCTGACGCGGTGCGGATCGTCCTTGAGCACCTGCTCGCCGCAGCGGCCGATGAGCAGGAAGGATTCCCCGCTCGCCGCCTTGGCGCGGATCATATCAAAGGTCTTTTCCGCCACGTTGACCTCGAGCGAATTGGAAAATCGCCCGATGCGGCGGGAGGCAAAGAAGTTGACCGGCTTCTCGTCCATCCGGCGGATCAGCTCCTCACTGTAGCCCTCGGAGACGATCTCCGACTCGATGGAATCCTTGTCGTAGAGCTTGATGCCGAGCGCGCGGGCGATCATGTCGGCAATATAGTGGCCGCCGCTGCCGTGCTCACGGCCCATGGTAATGATGATCTGGTCTTTCATCGTGGTATACTCCTTTCTTCTCTCAGAGGTAGCGCAGGAACAGACACACCGTGGACACCGCCATCACGAGGATCGTGGCGGGCACGCAGTATTTGCAGTAGCGCCCCCAGCCGATGGGATAGCCGCCCTTGGCGGATACCGAGGTGCCGACCACGTTCGCGCTCGCGCCGATGGGCGTCGCGTTGCCGCCGAGGTCCGTGCCGAGGGACAGCGCCCATGCCAGCACGCCCACGTCCATGCCCTCGACTGCGGCGATGGAGCGGATGACCGGGATCATCGTGGCGGCAAAGGGAATATTGTCCACAAAGGCGCTGGTGACGGCGGAGAGCCAGAGAATGATGACGACGATCGTCGCCACATGGCCGCCGCTGATGTTGGTGATAAAGCGCGCGATGATATCCAGCACGCCCGTCTTTTCCAGCCCGCAGACCGAGACGAACAGGCCGATGAAGAAGAGCAGCGTTTTGTAGTCCACGCCGCGGATGACCTCGAGCACCGTCGCCCTTCCGTGCGACAGCGCCATCACAAGCAGCGTCAGCGCCGCGACGATCACGCCGATGCAGGCGACCGTCAGACCCGTCTGCGCGTGCGTCACGAGCAGCACGACCGCCAGCAGGAATACGGCAGCGCTCGCGCCGAAGGCTCTGCGGTCCGTGATGGCGCTCGACGGCTCCGGGCAGACGACCGGCCCGCCGTTCGCGCGCTCCTCATGCAGCAGCTCCTTGCGGAAGCACAGCCAGAAATAGACGGCGACAGCCGCGAAGCAGACCGCGACGATCGCGCCGGTATTTTCGATGAAGTCAAAGAACGTATAGCCAAGCGAGGTGCCGATGATGATGTTCGGCGGGTCGCCGCACATGGTCGCCGCGCCGCCGAGGTTCGCGCAGAAGATCTCCGAGAGGATCATCGGCACGGGGTCGAACTTCATCGTCTGCGCCAGCTCGAGCGTGACGGTGGCGAGAAAGAGCACGACCGTGATGCTGTCGATGAACATCGAAAGCACCGCCGAAAGGCACATGAAGCAGATGAGCAGCGGCACCACATGGTAGTGGACGAGCTTTGCAAGCAGCAAGCAAAGCCAACGAAAGAAGCCCGCCTTGCCGAGCCCCTCGACCATGATCATCATGCCCGCGATGAAGAGAATGGTGGACCAGTTGATGCCCGCCGTGCTCTCCTCGCTCGCCCCGTACCAGAAGGACAGCTCAAAAAACGAGCGAAGGTTGAGCGCTTCCCATATCGTTGCGGGTGAGCGCATACAAAGGCCAAACACAAGGACGAGTACCAAGGCTCCGCTGACGAGCGTAATGACATGGCGCTCGAACTGATCGAGGATGATCAGAAGGAACATCCCGAGAAAAATACAGATCGCAATGACCTGCGCAAGCATAGCAGTGACCCCCATTTCAAAAAGCAAGTGAGGGTATTATACGTCTGCCGCGCAGGTCCCGCAATCGAAAAAGCACAAGATTTTGCGTCAGAAAATTAAGAAAGCCGCTATATTTGCTAATTTTTCGTTAAGAGCCCTGCCACCCGGAGGTGCCGCCCGACCGACACGCGGGCACTGGTCTTCCGTCTGCGGCGCTCGAAAAAGGCGGCAAGCGCCTGTCCTCTCGCGGCTCTTTCCTCATCTCGGGTAGCGCTGCGGGATCAGTCCCGCGCGCATGAGATAGTAAACAATGCTCGGCACGACGGCGAGCTGGAGCACGATGCCCGGCAGCGCCGTGACGAAGCTCGCGGCGATCCATGCCTGCATGGTATACTGTCCCGCCATGAAAAAGAGAGCCTTTGTCACACCGGAGACAAGGCGGCCGACCAGCATTGCGGCGACGAGCGAAAGGTAGAGGTCGGCATAGGTCTTCCCCGTGCGTACAAGGCGCAGCATCAGGCCGGTCGTCAAGCCGTAGGCCGCGCACTCGACCATCATGGCAGGCATCAGGGCCGCTGTCGGCATTCCGGTGAGAACGCTTGAAAGCATGGGGCCAAGCAGGCCGCAGACCGCGCCGTAGGGAGCGCCGCAGACCATGCCGCACAGCAGCACGGGAATGTGCATCGGCAGCATGATCTTGCCGCCGTTCGGGATGGAATGGAATGCCATTGGCAGGACAAGGCACAGCGCGATGTTCACGGCGGTGAGGACAAGGCGTTTGGTAGCGGTCATTTGCGTTGCTTCTTGCATGGATCGGATTCCCCTTATCTTTGGTATGCTTTTAGTTTACAACAGAAAATCTCTCCCTGCAAGCCCCACGGGGATAAAATTTGAAGGCGGCGGCACAGGGCTGTGCCGCCGCTTCCCCTTTTCCCCGTTATTCCGCGAGCCTTGCGTCAAAGGTCAGCGTGACCGTGATGGGCTGACCGTCCTGCACGGAGAGGAAGAAGCCCTCGCTGTAATAATACTCCCCCTCGATCCGCGCGTCGTAGCGCATTTCGACATTCTTCCACGCGGCGGAATAGTCGGCATCGCCCTCCCAGCTGTTCGAGCCGATCTGCTTTATCACACCGCGGATGTTGAAAAGGCTCGTGCCCTTTTGCGCCGCAGCGAGCGCGAGGTACGCCATGCGGGCATTCTCATCGCCCGTGCCGTAGATCGTTTCCGCCGTCTCGGTATATGCCCAATGCACGGCGCGGAGCGTTCCATCCTCCACCGTGTAGGTGAACGGCGCGGGACCGTCACCCTCGCCGAAGTAGACCACGTTCTCATATTGGTTCTCCGCCCACTCGCCGTTTTCGTCGAGCGACCAGCGCTCACCATAGTCGAAAAAGTCGCGGTAGAAATTGACGTTCTCCGCAAATTCCGCCACGGTCAGGTCGCCGCGGTTCGGCGGCAGCGCGGCGCTCAAGCCCATAGCAAGGGTCAGGGCAAGGCTCAGTGCGGTGCTCGCCGCGTAGAGCAGCACCATCCTCCCCGTGCCGCGCTCGTCGAAGCGCTCGATGCTGCCGCTCTCCCACGCCAGCTCCTCGCCGTTCATATAGCGGCGGTAGCTGCGGTAGTTGCACACAAGCTCCACGATGGAAATGCCGAGGCCCGCGCCGTAGAGCCAGACGGCGGCGGTGCGCTCAAGCGCCTCGCCGTAGCTGAGCCTCTCGCCGTCCGGCCGCGTCACGGTGATGCCCATGCACCACTTGCCGGCGGTCGTGCCGAAGCGCGCGAGCAGCAGCGGCTCGATGAGAACCAGCAGTCCCCATCCGGCCAAACCGCAGAGGACATTCTCCCCTTTGGAAATATTCACAAGGTTATGGTGCAGCAGCACGAACTGCACGAATGAGACCATGAGACCCACAATCGTGAGGTCGATGGCACGGGCAAGGTAACGCCGCAACGGGTGCGGCTCGGCAACGTCCCGCTGCTTCGCCGCTGCGTCCGGCTCAAAGCCGTTGAGGTAGTCCTCCGGCCGTAAGGCGGAATAGCTTGTCACCTCGTGGGAGATGGCGTCGCACACGTTCCGCGCCGCCAGCAGGCGCTGACCCTCGCTCTCCAGCGCCGCGCTGCGCTCTCGCATGGCGGCGGCAAGCTCCAGCTCGCCGGATTGCAGCCGCCTGATCTCGTCGAGCGAGAAGCCGAGATTCCGCAGCAGCGCGATGCGCAGCAGCGTCTCCAGATCCTCCTCGCTGTAGTCGCGGTATTTATTCTCCCGCCGCGCGGGAGCGAGCAGCCCCTCCTGCTCGTAGTAGCGGATGTTCGCGCGCGTCAGGCCGCTGCGCTCTTCGATCTCTTTGATGTTCATAGGCTCTCCTTCCGCGCTCTGCGCCGATCCTTCCCAATGCTATGATACCGCATTGTAAGGCATAAAGCAACTTGACAGTCAAGCCCTTTTTCCAAATTTTTCGGTCATATTCGAGCCTGTCTCCCGCTATGGATAGGGATAGACACAAAATCTGGGAGATCGGAGGGCTTTTTATGACCCATTCCTTCTATCGGAGCTACGGCTTCCTTGCCGCGATGCTCGGATGTATCGTGCTCGGCTGCGCCGTCGGCGCGGCCTGGCCCGGGGCCGTCTGTCTTGAGCCGCTCGGCACCGTGTTCATCAACATGATGTTCTGCCTCGTCGTGCCGCTGGTGTTCTGCTCGCTCGCGGGCAGCATCGCCAATACGCGCTCGCGGCGCAGGGCGGGGCGCATCCTCGGCGCGACGCTCGGCGTCTTCGTTGTCACCGGGCTGCTCGCGGCCTTTATCATGCTGGTCATCGTGCGTGTCTTTCCCCCGGTGCTGACGCCGTGGACCGATGCCGCGGCGGGCACGGTGGACGATCCCGCGCCGCTTGCGACGCTGCTCGTCAACTTCTTCACCGTCAACGATTTCTCCGCGCTGCTCTCGCGGCGGGCAATGCTGCCGCTGATCGTCTTTTCCCTGCTCTTCGGCTTCTCGGTCTCCGCCTGCGGCGGGCCGGATACCGTAACGGCGCGGGTGCTGGACGACGCGACGAAGTGCCTTTTGAAGATGGTCTCGCTCGTGAGCTGCTACGCCCCCATCGCCTTCTTCGGTTTCTTCGCCGCGATGGTCGCAAGCTACGGCGCGCAGATCACGGCGTCCTACGCCCGCGCGATGCTGGCCTACTACCCGCTCTGCTTCGTCTACGCGCTGCTCGCCTTCCCGCTTCTGGCGTATCTCGGCGGCGGGCGCGAGGGCGTGCGGCGGCTGCGGCGGCACATCCTGCGCCCCGCGGTGACCGCGCTCGGCACCTGCTCGTCCGTCGCCACCATTCCAGCGAATATGGAGGCCGCAGAGGACAGCGGCATCCCGCACGAGGTCGCGGATCTTGTTCTGCCGCTGGGCGCGACGATGCACATGGACGGCTCGTGCTTCAGCTGCGTGCTCAAGGTCGCGTTCCTCTTCGGCGTGTTCGGCCTGCCGTTTGAGGGCGCGGGACTGTTTGCCGAGGTGCTGGCCGTGGCGGTCTTTTCCTCCGTCGCCATGAGCGGCATCCCAGGCGGCGGCTACATCGCCGAGTTCATCCTCTGCTCGCTCTTCTTCCCCGACCGGATGGCGGTTGCCTACCCCATCGCCGTCACCATCGGGAATCTGGTCGACCCGCCCGCCACGATGGTCAACGCCGCGGGCGACTACGCCGCTTCCTTCCTCGTCGCCCGCATCACCGAGGGCAGCGGCTGGCTGGAGCGCACGGACGGCGAGCGCGCTGCATAGCAGAAAAGCATCTGCCGCAAGGCAGATGCTTTCGTTTATTCGCTTGTGCCTCCCTCTTCGAGGTAGGGCGAATACATCATGATGGCGTCGTTGCGCACGACGGGCTTCTCGTCGAGCAGCACACCGTCCGCATCGAAGCGCTGCTGCCAGAGCACGTTGTGGCGCGTGTAGCCACCCCAATACTCCGCGCGCATCTCATGATCGCGCTCGACGATCTCGTAGCGGCACTCCGGCGCGGCGGAGCAGCGCCACTCGCCGATGAGGTCGTGCTCGCCGACCGTGACGAGGAGCTGATAATCGTCCGCCGTGTCGTTGCGGATCATCAGGTCGCCGTAGGGATAAAAGCAGGTCGCTCCGCTGCCGAAGGGCTGCGTGCGGTCCGAATCCGGAAAGACGTCGTAGCCGTGGCGGTGGCGCTCGGTGACGGTCAGCGGCGTGTGGAGCGTCATCCAAAAAATGAGGTTCGAGAGCTGGCACAGTCCCCCGCCGACGCCCGCAACGGCTCTGCCGTTGCGCAGCAGCATACCGGGCAGATAGCCCTTCCTCGCCGTCGGGCGGCCGATGAGATACCAGTAGCTGAAGGTCTGCCCCGGGTGGAGCACGATGCCGTTCACCCGCGCGGAGGCAAGGCGGAGATTTGTCACCTTGTTCTCCTGCATCCACATATCCACGTCCCGCAGCCTGCGCATCAGGGGCGTTTTGTGGCTCGCCGCGCTGTAAGGCAGGATCGCCTCACAGCGCTCGCGTGTGAAGGAGCTTCGCTCCTTGATCCACAGGAGCTTGCGCAGGGTCCCATAGTAGGCCCCGCCGAGAGCGAGGCGCAGGTCGGAGCGGGCAACGGGTTCCTTCATCGGTCATTCCTCCTTGCTTTTTCTTGTTTCTATTCGCGCGGTCCGGGCAGAAAGCGCTCGCCCTCGCGCCGCGCGGTCATGGTGCCGGCGGACAGCTCGGTGAGCGCGGCGTCAAAGCCCGCCGCATTCTCCTGCGGCAGCAGGATGCGGACGCTCACCGCCGCGCCGAAGTCCGTGCCCTCCACCGTGCCGCCGTGGGCGGCGGCGAGCAGCTTCAGGCGCTCGAGCATCGGATAGGGGCAGTCCACCGTCACGGCAGACCACAGGCGCATCCTCGCCTTTCCCGCCGCGTCAAGCGCGTCCTTCGCGGACTTTGCGTAGGCGCGCGTCAGTCCGCCCGCGCCGAGCAGCACGCCGCCGAAATAGCGCGTCACGACGCAGACGACGTTCTCCACGCCCTCGCGCTGAAAGACGTTCAGCATCGGCTGACCGGCGGTGCCCTGCGGCTCGCCGTCGTCGCCGTAGCGCACCACGCCGCCCTCGTGCAGGACGTAGCACCAGCAGTTGTGGCGCGCGTCGTAGTATTTTTTCCGCATTTCGTCGAGAAAGGCGCGGGCCTCGGCCTCGGTCTCCACGCGGCGGACGTGGCCGAGAAAGTGCGAGCGCTTTTCGGTGAACTCCGCTTCCCCCGCGTCCACGGGAACATAGTAGCTCTGCGGTGCGCTCACTCCCAGTCCTCCTTCGGCTCGGTGTAGCCCTCGACGTAGTCCTTGACCCGGCCGAGCACGCGCGGCGTACAGACCGCCACAATGTCGATGGTCTCGCCGTACTCCACGCTCTCGACCTTTGCCTCGCGGTAGAGGCTGTCGAGCCAGCCGCCCTTGTCGTAGGGCAAATGGATGGTCACGCGGCGCGTGCCCTTGTCAAGCTCGGCGTCGATGGCGCGCAGCAGCTCGTCGAGCCCCTCGCCGGTCCTGGCGCTGAGGTTCACCGCGCGCTCGCCGTGCGGGCGGATATCGCCGTAGAACAGGTCGGACTTGTTGTACACGCGGATGCAGGGGATGCCCTCCGCGCCGAGGTCGTGGATGAGCTGATCCACCACCTCTGCCTGCGCGATCCACTCAGGGTTGGAAATGTCGATGACGTGCAGCAGAAGGTCGGCATACTCCAGCTCCTCAAGCGTCGCCTTGAAGGCGTCGATGAGCTGATGCGGCAGCTTGCGGATGAAGCCGACCGTGTCGGAGATGACGACATCGAGCGTGTCGGAGACGGTCAGCAGCCGGGTGGTGGTGTCGAGCGTATCGAACAGCCGGTTATTCGCCGGAATATCCGCGCCGGTGAGGGCGTTGAGCAGCGTCGATTTGCCCGCGTTCGTATAGCCGACGATGGCAACGACCGGGATCTCATTCTTCATCCGACGCTCGCGCTGCGTGCCGCGCACGCGGCGCACCTCGTCCAGATCCTCCTTGAGCTTGTCGATCTTGCGGTGGATGTGGCGGCGGTCGGTCTCGAGCTGCGTTTCACCGGGGCCTTTGGAGCCGATGGGCCCCTTGCCGCTTGTGCCCGCCTGACGCTCCAGATGCGTCCACATACCGATCAGGCGCGGCAGCAGATATTGGTACTGCGCCAGCTCGACCTGCAAGCGGCCCTCCTTTGTTTTGGCACGCTGGGCAAAAATATCAAGGATCAGCCCGCTGCGGTCGAGCACCTGCACGCCCAGATCCTCCGTCAGCACACGCATCTGCGAGGGCGACAGGTCGTTGTCGAAGATTGCCATCGTCGCCTCGGTCGAGCCGATGAGCTCCTTGATCTCCGCCACCTTGCCCTCGCCGATGAAGCTGCGCGGATTCGGGGACGGAAGGTTTTGCAGCACGGTCGCAACGCTCACCGCGCCGGCGGTCTCGACGAGCGCGGCAAGCTCGTCCATGCTCTCCTCGTCCGCGCTGTCCGCCTTGAGCACCGGCGAGGAAAGACCGACGAGCACCACGCGGTCGCGCGGCTGCTCCACGGTTTTGAGTTTGTTTTCTTCCATAGGAATCACCTTTTTCTGTGTTTCTTGCCTTCAGTATACGCAAGGGAACGAAAAATGTAAAGAAAAAGAGGTCTGCTTCCGCAGACCTCTTTCGCAGTTCTTACTTGTCCAGACCGAACTTCTTGTTGAACTTGGCAACGCGGCCGCCGGTATCGACCAGCTTCTGCTTGCCCGTGAAGTAGGGGTGACACTTTGAGCACACTTCCACCTTGATGTTCGCCTTGGTGGAACCTGTCTCAATCACATTACCGCAGGCGCAAGTAATAGTAGTCTGCTGATAATTGGGATGGATTCCTTCCTTCATTGCTCGTGTTCACCTCTTTCCGATCCGAGAGTGCTTTCGTCAAAAAGCCAAAAAGGATAATATCACGCTTTTCGCCAAATTGCAAGCACAAATTTTGTACTTTTCGATAAAATCATCAAGAGTTGCCGCGGCGCGTGCAATTTTCAGCGAAAAACGTTCCCCTCTGTATCGTAAATTTCCGTGCGGCGCACGCGGACGAAGTCCGGCTTGAGCGACGGAAGCTCGCGCTCGATCGCCTGTGCGAGATAGGCGGGGTTCAGCCCCGGGTTCTGCGCGGCGACCACGGCGTCGGCAAGGATGCTGCCGTCCTGCTCGGTGAGGGTCATTTCGCGGATCAGCGGCGCAATGTCGATCTGCGCAAGCTCCTTGTGCTTGGTGCGCTTTTCGATTATCAGCGTTTCGCGCGCGAACAGCGCGCGCAGCGCGTCCGCCGTGCCGGCGGGCACGCCGTTATCATAGAGCAGCTCCAGCCGTGCGCGCAGGAACGTGAACTCGCGCACGGGACGCGTGACCGGATAGCACTCCCGCACACGCAAGCCCGCGGGCAGACCCGTGTTGAGCTTTTCGGCGATGCCCGCGCCGTCGGTCTCCTCCACCGTTTCAAAGTCGAGCAGCTCGCAGTCGCTCGACTGCCCCACCGGCAGCGGCAGGACGATGGAGATGATGGGGTGCGGGTGAAAGCCGTTGGAGTGCTTGAGGTGCAGCTCCGCACGGGGAAACACGCGCTGGAATGTCCGCATCGTGTCGAGGTGCGAGATGTAGGAGGCCTGCGCCTCCTTGGTGAAAAGAAGTCTCAGCTTAGCCATCGCATGGCCTCCCCAATAAGAGATTCGCGCCGCAACCGTTGCAGTGTGTGCGGCAGTCCGGCGTAGTGACGGACTGGTAGCACCGCTCATGCTCGCGCCAGAGGTACTGCTCCGTCACGCCGCTCGAGATCATCGCCCAGGGCATCAGCTCGTCCTTTTCGCGCTTGCGGTTGGCGTAAAAGTGCGGGTCAAGACCGCACTCCTCGAAAGCCTCGAGCCAGCGGTCGAGGGAGAAATACTCCTCCCACGCGGAGAGGTGCTCGCCCTTGCGCCACGCCGTTTCGATCACCCTGCAAAGGCGCCGGTCGCCGCGGGAAATGACGGCCTCCATATAGCTCGTGTCGGAATCGTGCCAGTTGTAGGTGACGGATTTCGTCAGCATATTCTCGCGCAGCAGCTTCACGCGGCGCTCGTACTCCTCCTTGGGGATCTGCGGCTCCCACTGAAACGCCGTGTGCGCCTTGGGCACGAACCACGAGGTCGAGACCGTGATGCGCACGCCGCGGTTCTTGTTGCTCGCGCTCTCGCGCCAGGCGTGCATGACGTGGGACGCGACCTCGGCAATGCCGAGCACGTCTTCGTCCGTCTCAGTCGGGAGGCCCAGCATGAAGTAGAGCTTGACCGCGCTGTAGCCGCCGGCAAAGGCGCGGCGGCAGGAGGCCAGCAGGTCCTCCTCGGTGAGATTCTTGTTGATGGCGTCGCGCAGGCGCTGCGTGCCGGCCTCGGGCGCAAAGGTCAGGCCGGTCTTTCTTCCCTTTTGCAGCCGCTCCATGAGCGCCATGGAGAAGTTGTCGGCGCGCAGGCTCGGGAGCGAAAGGTTCACATGGCGCTGCGCGCAGAACTCCTCCAGATCGTCGCAGAGCTCAACGAGCGGGCGGAAATCCGAGGTCGAGAGCGAGGAGAGCGTCATCTCCTCGTAGCCGGAATCCTCGATGGCCTCCTTGGCGTATTCGACCAGCAGCTTTTCCGAGCGGTTGCGCACGGGGCGGTAGACATAGCCCGCCTGGCAGAAGCGGCAGCCGCGGATGCAGCCGCGAAACAGCTCGAGCGTGGTGCGGTCCTGCACGATCTCGGTGGAGGGCACGATGGTCTTGGCGGGATACCATGCCTTGTCCATGTCGCGCATGATGCGCTTGGTAACGACCTTCGGCGCGCCG
>ERZ1504299.585-NODE-585-length-10863-cov-8.460030_pt1 | contig 10863 bp, 10 predicted proteins | sample MGYA00575503_ERZ1504299 | MGnify/ENA primary metagenome ERZ1504299 (study PRJEB39906, sample SAMEA3182086) | gut metagenome | biome: human; feature: gut; material: Stool; isolation source: human stools | place: Canada | collected 2013-01-21 ... | reverse complement strand
CAATAGTTCGTTAATTATTAGATAACGGCTATGCGGCTAGCGCCTCACAGCCAAATAGTTCTTTGACAAGTTTGATATTTAAAGTTGAATTCGGGTCAATTCCGCTTGCATCAAAAAATCTTTTTATGAAATGAGCATTGACCATCAGTGACTTAATCCTCCCTATCGAGAGTGATGTGTTAGTCTCCTTTCTCATGAGTTTGACAATGTTTATGGCCGCCAAAGAAGCGTTATATGCAAAATCCAAAGCAGCCTCACTTCTTCCTTGGCAATCAAGAAGACCTGTAAACTGGTGTCCATCACGAAAGCAGAACTCAATTTGAAATCTGGTACGATAAATGTCGTAGATATCGATTCCACAAGCTGTTATATCAGTAGAGAAGTACAATCGGTAATCTCCATTTGGAAGGAAGTGTATAACAAGTTTAATTTTTTGTTCCAGCGCTTTGCTCCATACAATCAACTCGAATGCGCTACCTTCTGACAGATCGATGAATAGTCGAGTCATTCTCGAGGTATCAAGGTTTTCAAAATCAACTTTTCCATCGTACTTCTTAGGTCGTCCACGTTTACCGGTTCGTTCACCTTCGTACAGATAGAAAAGAACAGAGTTAGCTCTTAATCGAGAAACCAGTTCAAAGCCTATTTCTTTGAGTCCTGTAACAAATGTCTTATTAGAGAAAGCAGCATCAGCTACCACGATATTGGTGATTCTCAGTAGATTGTCCTTATACCTTTTCAATACAGAAAGGTACCATTCAGGTAAGGTTAGATTTTCAGCAGCCAGTTCAGCAACATTTCTTGTTTGCACAGCACGAAGCATCATACAATCCTTAATGTCTGCATCAACTAGGCCAATGCCTAATATCTCTAACCCATGCTTGACGGCAGAAGCACAACCAGACCAAAATCGCCCTATGTGTGCAGTACTCTTCCCTGCTTTGGACACATAGCTCGGATCAATGGCTATAGCAAGACGCTTCAACCCATATTGAAATCTGTTGGATGCAAGATTCATATTGAATTGCATCCAGTCAAACTCTCGGGCGAAGGTTTGCCGATAGCACTGTTCTGAACGTCTTCCGTAGCGTCCCAACTGAAGGAAGTTTATCTTTCTTGGTATACACATGATTAGAATAAGTATCTCAATGATGTTTTCTTTAATTCTTTTGTTTACCTTTGTAGAAACTCCGAAGAAACCTCTCCGACAGATTCTCTCATATTGGTCAAGTAGCTCGAATATTTGCATAACTTTCAATGTCCTAGGAAAATATTAAAGTTACTGATAATTAGCGTCTTGGCCAACTTTTTACTATCAAACTATGTTAATAGCTATCTGATTTTTAGCGAGTTACGTCAAAGTGGCTAAGGCCTCATTGGCAGTATAAAATGATTAAATTAATAATTTACCGAAGTATTGAAGAAGAAGCCTTATGAAGAAAATAAGTATTTGGATCATAGCATACATGATCAGTATGACAAGTTGCCACCATCAATCTTCGGAATACGATGCCACAGGAACTTTCGAAGCCACAGAGATTATCGTCTCGGCAGAAACATCCGGGAAACTGATTTTCTTCAACGCTGACGAAGGAAAACTGTTGCAAAAAGGCGAACATGTCGGACTAATAGATACTGTCCAGCTTTATCTGCAAAAATCCGCATCTGGACTATAAACATTATATGGTACCGGCCCTGATGACTATGATGCTCTTCCTCATCTGCGGTTTCCTGCCAGCCCTCAACATCGTCAGTGAAAAAGAAAGCGGAACCATCGAGCAGATCAATGTCACACCTGTGAGTAAGGTTGTCTTCACGCTGAGTAAACTGATCCCTTATTGGCTCATCGGTTTCTTTGTGCTGAGTATTGCCATGTTGTTGGCTTGGCTTATCTACGGACTTGTTCCTGCCAGTTCTCTTTCTACCATTTACATCGGTGCCGGTATTTTCATCTTCTTAGTGTCGGGCGTGGGTATCACCATTTCCAACTATTCCAGCACCTTACAACAAGCTATGTTCGTTACATGGTTCTTCGTTATCATCATGCTTTTGATGAGTGGGCTTTTCACTCCTGTCGAGAGTATGCCGGAATGGGCACAATCCATAGCGGCATTCAATCCTTTAAAGTATTTTGTAGAGTTTATCCGGATGGTTTATCTCAAAGGAAGTAGCCTGGCAGAAGTCGGTAAACCCTTGGGTTGCCTACTGGGATTCGGCATCTTGTTTAACATCTGGGCTGTGTGGAGCTATCGAAAACAACAGTAACTAATTTATCCGAAAGACATAAAAAAAGAGGATTCAATTGAATCCTCTTCCTTGGTTGCGGAGGCCTGATTCGAACAGACGACCTTTGGGTTATGAGCCCAACGAGCTACCACTGCTCCACTCCGCGATCTCGTTTTGTAATCATTGTTCCTTGATTACGGGTGCAAAGGTAGAAAACATTTTTCATTTTGTCAAGTATTTCACTTATTTTTCCTATTTACACACTGTAATCAAGAGAACAATATACATGGTATCAATATTTTACCATTGTGTTAAATATCATCAAATCCAGAATAATCATCCGCTTCATACAAATGCAGACGGTTTTTCAGGCGAAAAACTTCCGCTTGCAGTTGTTCAACTCGCTTCAACAAATGATGGATAGCATCGATTCCCTCCAAGTTAATGGACAAGTCATAATACATCCGCGTGTATTGCTCAACATCTTTCAACTGCGAAACCGGCAAGTAAGATTCGTCGTTCACTACATTCAAATCAATCAGTCCGCCTTCATCCAACAACAGGATAAACTCCGGATCAATATGACATTTCTGACAGTATTCTCTGACAATAACATATTCTGTATCCATAATTCTTGCATATTAAGTTATGAAAGCTGTTGTATCTGACGGAACAGACGCTTCTGTTCTTCGCTCAAGTTTGTCGGAATGTTGACGGTATAGGTAACAATCAAGTCGCCACACGTTCCTTCCTGCTTATAGACCGGGAAGCCTTTCCCCTTCAAGCGGACTTTCGCATTATTCTGCGTACCCGGCTTGATTGCCAACTTAACCTTTCCATTCAACGTATCTACAATCTGTTCTCCACCCAATACGGCCGTAAACAAATCCAACGATACGGTCGTGTACAGATCATTGCCCTCACGTTTGAACTGAGCATCCGGTGTAATGACAAAAGTGATGTACAAATCACCTGCCGGACCACCATTTACACCCGGTCCACCTTGGCCAGCCAACTTAATGGTCTGCCCATCGGCTACACCTGCCGGAACCGTAATCCTCAGATTCTTTCCATTTACTGTCAGAATCTGTTTATGCGTTTCTGCAGCCTCACGCAAAGTCAGATGTAACTCTGCCGTATAGTCCTGTCCACGAAATCCATAGTTGGCTTGCCGCCTGCCGCCTCTACGCGAACCGAACAACGATTCAAAGAAATCCGAAAATTCTCCCTCCTCATCGCCGTCACCTGTAGAAGACCAGAACGAAGTATGGAATCCACCTCCATTCTGCTGATTCCCATAAGCCTGCTTTTGAGCTTCATATTCATCGGCATGTTTCCAGTTTTGGCCATATTCATCGTATTTCTTCCGTTTTTCGGGATCACTTAAGACCTCGTTGGCTTCATTTATTTCCTGGAACTTCCGATGTGCATCCGGATCATTCGGATTCAAGTCCGGATGATACCGCCGAGCCAGCTTCTTGAAAGCCTTTTTAATGTCTTCCTGAGAAGCATCCTTGCTCACACCTAGAATGTTGTAATAATCAATATAAGCCATACTCAAATCATTTATTTATTAAATAATCTCTACAAGAAATATTCCAAATCCGATTTCTGTCATATAAATATCGTTAACAGCTACAGATCAGGCCTTGTACTTGATCCAACGGATAAGTTCGGCTATGGATGGCTTCTTTCCGTACATCAAAATACCCGTCCGGTAGATCTTCCCCGAAATCCATACACAACCGTAGGCTGCTACAAAGAGCAAAACCAAGGAAAGGATATGTTCCCACAAAGGAATATCATAAGGCAGACGCACCATCATCACGATCGGCGACGTGAAAGGAATCAACGAACACCAGAAAGCCAGCGGGCCATCGGGGTTCTCGACACTGTAGATGGCGGCATAGAAAGCGAAGATGATGAAGATCATCATCGGTGTCATGAACTGATTGGCATCTTCCGGCTGGTTGATGGCACTTCCGATAGCTGCAAACAGAGAGGCATACAGAATATATCCTCCTATAAAATACAACAAGAAGTTAATACCCAAGGTCGCAATCGGAATGGAATGAATGATATCCTGTATCTTCAATACCGTCTGGTCAGTAGAAGTCATCATGGCAGCCTGATTCATATTGCTCGACATCATCAGATCGGCCGTTTGTGTTGCATCTCCGCCAAAGAGGAACAAACTGCCCGATACCAATACGATCGTCAGGATTCCCCATAGAAATACCTGGGTCAAACCCACCATGCCGATACCGACAATCTTGCCCATCATCAGATCAAACGGTTTGACCGACGAGACCATCAGTTCGACAATACGATTGGTCTTCTCTTCCATCACACCCTGCATCACCATCGAACCATACATCAGGATAAACATATAGATCACGAAGGTAGAGACAAAGCCGATCACCGTCATCACTTCTGCCGACGAACTGCTTTCCGAACCATCGTCTTCCCACTTGACTGTCTGAATATCGAATGAGACTTTACAGTCATCAATAATTTGCTTCAAATCCGGTATCTGATAGGAATCCAACTTTTCCTGTTCCAGCATAGCCGATAACTGATTATTCACTTCCCGCTTCAATCCCATCGGAATCTGTTTCTTGGAATACAAAGTTGCAGCTTCCGGATGTGTAAGCAAATCTTCTGAGATAGCAAGGAAGGCTTCGATTTCCTTATCTTCACTCTTCCGATATTCTTCCATATCGCCTTCAGCCGGGAGAAAACGGTATTCATCGGTATTCTTGAATGCAGAGGCATATTTACCGACCTGATCCAATACGACAATATTCTTCACCTCGTCGCTCTTCAAGGTTGCCAGCCAAAGTGGTACAAACACCATGGCAGCAAAAAGGACAGGTGCCAAAAAGGTCAATAAAAGGAATGATTTCTTACTTACGCGCTGTAAATACTCACGCTTGATGATTAGTCCTAGTTTACTCATGATCGGTTGATGTTAAAGGATGGTTAGCTACTACTTGAATAAAAATATCGTGCATAGACGGGATTTCTTCCTGGAAAGAAATAATGTCCAGCTGACCAGCCAGCTGACGGAGCAGTTCGGAATTGGAAACGTCCTTCTGCTTCTTGATCCGGATTTCCAGTTCTCCACCCGTTAGCTCTTTCCGGCCTTGCTCTTCAAACAAAGCAGAATTCAATACAGGCAATGTCTCCGGACCTTGTTTTACCCGCAAGGCATATTGATAAGACTTAAACTGCTCGCGAACTTCCTGCACCGATCCTTTCAATACGACATGCGAATGATTGATCAGCGCGATATGATCGCATATTTCCTCTACCGAACCCATGTTGTGAGTCGAAAAGATAATGGTATGACCTTTGTCTTTCAGTTCAAGGATTTCCTGCTTTAGCAATTCGGCATTCACTGGGTCGAAACCACTGAAAGGTTCATCCAGAATCAGGAGTTTGGGTTCATGAACAACCGTTATAATGAACTGGACCTTCTGCTGCATTCCTTTTGAAAGTTCTTCCAGCTTCTTATTCCACCAAGGCATGATATCGAACTTCTCAAACCAAGCTTGTAAACGTTTCTTGGCTTCCTGATAAGACAGGCCTTTCAGCTGTGCCAAATAAATGGCCTGCTCTCCTACTTTCATTTTCTTATACAAGCCACGCTCTTCCGGCAAGTAACCGATCTGGTAAATATCATCTTGTACAGACGGACGACCGTTGAACAAAACGGAACCGCTATCGGGTGCCGTGATACGGTTAATGATTCGGATCAGTGTTGTTTTTCCGGCACCATTCGGCCCCAGCAGACCGAAAATCCGGCCTTCGGGAACCTGAATACTGACATGATCGAGCGCCAAATGATTGGCATATTGCTTGACCACCTCTTGGGTTTCTAATAAATACTCCATTGTTTTATCTTTTAATATGTTTTTCTCTTTTCCTTTTTTCCTGAAAGCCCTTCCGAGCCGCCGGGAAGCTCTCATTTTTGTTTTTAACCCCTTCCGGGCCGCCGGGAAGCTCTTTTTTCGATTTATAATTACATTTTCAAGATAATCCGCTCTCCCAATTCCTTGGAAAGAACCTTTTTAATCTCATTCAACTGCGCAATTTCCTTCATCACCGTCATAATTTGTTCCGGATCAGCCGAAGCGTGCTGTTTCAACTGTTCTTGCTTTTCCTTTAGCTGACGCATAATGTAGGCTTCCTTAAAAGCGAACAAATCCCGTACCACCAACTGATCCAGTTTATCTTCTTCCTGCTCTACCTCCCGAAACTTGAAATGATATTTGCTCAACTGGTATTTCTCACTCATCAGGTTGGCGGCAACACGACTTACCAACGGATCGGGATGTGCCAGGAAATAACGATGGGCGATAAAAGTCTCTTCGCCACAACGATTGGCAGCCTCATCAAGCATCTGCTTGAATATCGGCGTATAGAACGATAAATCATCCCGCTCCAAATCATCCCGGATAAACTCGGCCACCCGCATGATAACATGCTCTTTGGTTTCCTCATCTACATAATCGTATAAAACCCGTTCTCCATAACGTACCACATAACGCAGCAAAGCAATCTCGAATGCTTCATACGGCGAACGTTGTCTTGTCGCCACCTGAGTCTCCTCAACAGGGGCCGATGGTGGAATTTCCGGTATCTCGTTTGATCCAGAGAACTCTTCTTCCGGAGGTGGCGGAAAATCCGGAGGCAACTGGTCGGAAACCGGTTCGGCTGTAGCGACCGGCACCTCCTGCATCTGACCGGACGATTCCGAAATGGAATAATCGGGCGGCAGAATCTCCGTCGTCGAACGATTCGTTACCGAAACCGCAGGCTTCTGTTCGTTTTTCGACAAGCGTTGTTTATTGACTTGGTTCAAGACGACCTGTTCGTCAATCTCCATCATGGCACTACACTCCCGGATATAAATCGTACGCGTTATATCATCCGGCACAATCGCAATGGTCCGGATAATATCCCCGATCAAGGCAGCCCGTTTGACAGGATCATTCCCGGCATCGGCCAGCAACAACTTCGTCTTGAAGCGGATAAAATCGGTTTCGTGCTGACGGATAAATTCAGTAAACTCGGTCGCGCTGTGCGAACGGGCAAATGAGTCGGGATCTTCTCCGTCGGGCAACAAAACGACTTTCACGTTCATGCCTTCGTCGAGCAACAAATCAATACCACGAATGGCTGCCTTAATACCCGCGGCATCACCATCATATAACACCGTAATATTATTGGTAAAACGATGAATCAGACGAATCTGTCCATGTGTCAGGGCTGTTCCCGACGAGGCCACCACATTTTCGACGCCCGACTGATGCATGGAAATCACATCCGTATAACCTTCCACCAGATAACAGCGGTCGGCTTTCACAATGGCCTGCTTGGCAAAATAAATACCATACAGTTCATTACTCTTATGATAAATCGGACTTTCAGGAGAATTGACATACTTGGCTGTTTTCTCATCCTTCTTTAAAACACGTCCGCCAAAGGCAACGACTTTTCCACTCAACGAATGGACCGGAAAGATAACACGTCCACGGAAACGGTCATTTACATTCCCGTTCTCATAAGCAATCACGAGTCCGGTTTTCTCCAAGTATTCTTTCTTATACCCTTTCCGCAAAGCTTGCTGATACAAAGCATCCCGCTGGTCCAGACTATATCCCAACTGAAACTTCCGAATTGTATCTTCTCGGAAACCACGTTCAATGAAATACCGCATCCCGACAGTCTTCCCTTCCACATGCTCATGCAGCATCTGTGAAAAGTACTGTTGTGCCCAGGCATTCACGATAAACATACTTTCCCGGTCACTACGGACTCGTTTCTCTTCGTCACTCAGTTCTCGTTCAACTATTTCTATATTATACTTCTTGGCCAAAAAGCGAAGTGCGTCAAAATATCCGATCTGTTCATGCTTCATAATGAAATGAACAGCCGTTCCGCCTTCACCACAGGCAAAACATTTACAGATATTTTTGGCAGGAGAAACATAAAACGACGGAGACTTATCATCGTGGAAAGGACAAAGCCCTACATAATTGACTCCTCTCTTCCGAAGTGTAACGAATTCAGAAACGACATCCACGATATTCGCGGCATCCAATATTCGGTCTATAGTAGGTTGATCTATCATCTTTATCTGTTTCCTTATTTTATAGACAAATGTACGACATTATTTGACAAAGAAACCTTTTTAATATTACTTTTGTCGAAACTATAAACATACAAACATAAACAACGCATAAACTCAACTTCTATGAATAAGTTATTACTCTTACTGATCGGACTTGTCGGCCACTTGTTTTTCCCAACAAATTTAATGGCCCAATCAGGAACAAACAGCTTTACGCTTCCAGTCATTCCGGATACACTTCAGACAGTTGAGTCGCGTTCTTCCTATCTGGTAGCGCACTATTGGGATCGTTTCTCGTTTGCCGACAGTCTGCAATTCATGAACCAGCCGGAAGTTGTCGAGCAGGCTTTGGTGGATTATGTAGATCTTTTCCGCCTGGTTCCGGCAGCAGAAGCCGAAAACTCGTTGTCGACTCTGATGGATAAGGCATCCGTCACCCTCAATGGATTCTTATTCTTTTACAATACCCTGGAGAAATATCTTTATGATGCTACTTCGCCGATGCGAAACGAGGCACTTTTTATTCCGGTTCTCCAGAAGATGATGGCATCAGACAAACTAAATGACGACGACAAACTGCGGCCCGCCATGTTATTGAAGTCGGTAAGCAAAAACAAAGTGGGCAGTACGGCAGCAGACTTCAGTTATACAAAATCTGACGGCAGCCAGCACCAGCTTTCCGAACTACAGACTCCACTCATCCTGCTCCTTTTCTTCGATCCGGAATGCGACGATTGCCACCAAGTCATCCTACGTCTGGAGAAAATGACGCAGCTCAATCAGCAAATCTCGGATAAGCAATTAACCATCCTGGCCATTTATCCGGGAGAAAACAAACGCTTATGGCAAACCATGGCACAACAGATGCAGCCGTCGTGGGAAATAGGAATGGACGAATCACAGGCAATCTACGGAAAAGAGCTGTATGATATTCTCGGTTTCCCGTCCATGTATCTGTTAGATCAAGATAAAACAGTCATACTCAAAGACTGCAGTCTGACTGCATTGGAAGAATACTTCGAGACCGACGCAAATACACATAAATAGGTATTGCAAAACAACGTAGGTCTTTCTACTTTTGCTTGAGTTAGAAACGAATATATACAATTAAACAAACGAGAAATGGCAAACCATCACGAACATTCACATCATCACGAGCACCACATAGTGCCGGCTTCGTTGAACAAAATATTCATCTTCTGCATCGCGCTCAACTTGTTGTTCGTCGTTATCGAAGCAGGTGTCGGATTTATCTACAATTCATTGGGCTTACTTTCCGATGCAGGCCACAACCTAAGCGATGTATTCAGTCTGTTGCTGGCACTCGTAGCGTTTCGGATGGCAAAACTCCATGCCACCCATCATTTTACCTATGGATACAAGAAAGCTACAATTCTGATTTCGCTGGTCAATGCCGTGATTCTGCTGGTTGCCGTAGGTGCCATTCTGATTGAAAGTATTTATAAACTGAAACATCCCGTACCGGTATCGGGCCAAGCCATCAGCTGGACAGCCGGTATCGGTATTCTCATCAACGGACTGACAACTTGGCTATTGATGCGAGACCGGAAGAAAGATTTGAACGTACAAGGAGCATTTCTCCACATGATGATGGATACACTCGTTTCCGTAGGAGTTGTTATCTCGGGTATCCTGATCAGTTACACGGGTTGGAACTGGATTGATTCAATCATCAGTCTGCTCATTGCCGCAGTCATCCTCTTTTCTACCTTCGGATTATTGAAAGAAAGTCTGTTTCTCTCCATCGATGCCGTTCCATCGTCGGTACATCTGGAAAACATTCAGCAGGAAATCGAAGCCCTTCCTCAAGTAAAAAGCTGGCATCACCTGCATATCTGGGGAATCAGCACTACCGAGAATGCCGCCACAGTCCATATTGTTTTGAACAATATTGCAGAAATGGAAACGGTCAAACCCCGCATCAAGCAGATCTTCCGCTCTGCCGGAATCTCACACAGCACCATTGAGTTCGAATCGGCCTCCTGCCAGTGCCATGAACAGGAATGCTCGTAATTCAATTCTTTCTATATGACCTCTTGATCATAAACCCGTGACTTTCTAATACGAATCTCGTTACTTTTTAATTGTTTGACAGTAGTCGTAAAGCTTTTCCATATATGTGGCAAAGCTTTTTGACCTATATGAAAAAGCTTTACCACATCTGTCAAAAAATTAAAACCCTACGAGAAACCAACGACAATCACCCGTAGATTACACTTCTCTTATAAATCTTTCCGTACTTTTCCAGCAACCAATCCCGGTTCGCGCACCTCGGTTCCTTTGGCACGCGTCAGGTTATCGCCTAGTTCCTTACGCTTTTCGTCGGCGATCTTCATCAACTTGGCAGCCCGTTCCGGATACTGATGCAGCACATTGTAACGTTCTCCGGGATCACGTCGCAAATCATACAGTTCGCTGGCACGCAGTTCGACAGTTGCCAGGTTACCGGGTTTTCCGTCGTTGCCCGGAGCATAAGC
>ERZ1504299.569-NODE-569-length-11050-cov-3.143429_pt1 | contig 11050 bp, 10 predicted proteins | sample MGYA00575503_ERZ1504299 | MGnify/ENA primary metagenome ERZ1504299 (study PRJEB39906, sample SAMEA3182086) | gut metagenome | biome: human; feature: gut; material: Stool; isolation source: human stools | place: Canada | collected 2013-01-21 ... | reverse complement strand
CATAAGCGCGCAAAGCTGCTCGGCCGCGTATTCCAGGACCCGATGATGGGTACCGCCGCGGATATGTGGATAGAGGAAAATATGGCACTCGCCTCAAGAAGAGGACAGATAAGGGGTCTTAAATGGGCGATAAACAACAAAGAGCGCGAGCAATTCAAGGCTATGCTGTCCGAACTTGATTTAGGTCTTGAAAACAGACTTTCTGCAAAGGTGGGACTGCTTTCGGGCGGTCAGCGTCAGGCTCTCACGCTTTTAATGGCGGTTATGAAAAAGCCGAAGCTTTTACTGCTTGACGAGCATACTGCGGCGCTTGACCCGAAGACCGCCGCAAAAGTGCTTGAGCTTTCGAATAAATTTATATCGGAGGATCACCTTACCGCAATGATGATAACGCATAATATGAAAGACGCCATAACTTACGGCAACCGCCTTATTATGATGAATAACGGTAAAATAATCCTTGATGTATCGGGAGAAGAAAAGAAAAAGCTTACGGTTGAGTATTTACTCGACGCATTTACAAAATTAAGCGGCTCGGAATTCGCAAACGACAGAGCGCTTTTGAATTAAAGCTGCAAAAAAATAAGCTTCGGCAAAATGCCGAAGCTTATTTTTTATTCATTGAAAAAGCGTTTAATTTTATCGGTAAAGCTCTTGCGGGTCTCATAGTTCTTCTCGCCCGTAAGCGCTTCAAACTCCTTAAGCTTATCCTTTTGCGCTTTGCTAAGCTCTTTCGGAACCTCAACCACAACCTTTACATACTGGTCGCCTCTGCCGGAGTAGTTGAGCCTTTGTATACCCTTTCCTCTCAGCTTAAATTCGTCGCCCGGTTGTGTGCCCTCGTGTATGTTAAGCTTAACTTTGCCGTCAAGCGTGGGGACGATAACCTCGTCGCCTAATGCCGCTTGGGTAAAGGTTATCGGTATCTGACAGTAAACATCGTAGCCCTCTCTCTCGAATATCGGATGGGGGCGTACATTTACATTAATGCGAAGATCGCCCGACGGTCCGCCGTTTGCTCCGGCGTCGCCTCCGCCCCTTACATTAATTATCTGTCCGTCGTCAATACCTGCCGGTATATCAACCGTCTGCTCAACAGTATGTCTTATCCTGCCCTTTCCCGCACAGGTATGGCAGGGCTTATCTATTATTTTACCTGAGCCGTGGCAGTTATCACAGACCTTTTGAGTCTGCATAACGCCGAACGGAGTACGCTGTGTAGCCGATACCTGACCCGAGCCGTGGCAAACCGGACAGGTTTTGGGCGTCGAGCCTTTTTCCGCGCCCGTGCCGCCGCATTCCTTACAGTTTTCTATCTTTGTAACCTTTACGGTCTTACGGCAGCCCTTAGCCGCCTCTTCAAACGAAAGATTGACCGCCGCCGCAGTATCGTTTCCGCGTCTCGGAGCGTTCGGGTTTGCCCGTCTGCCGCCACCTCCGAAACCTCCGCCGAAAAATGAGCTGAATATATCGCCCAAATCGCCGAAATCACCGGTAAAGCCGCCGCCGTAAGCTCCGCCGCCTGCTCCCGCGCCGAAATTCGGGTCAACGCCCGCATGGCCGAACTGATCGTATCTCGCGCGCTTTTCTTTATCCGACAGAACCTCGTAGGCTTCGTTTACCTCTTTAAATTTCTGCTCAGCTTCCTTGTTTCCGGGGTTTAAATCAGGGCGATATTTTTTAGCCATTTTGCGGTAGGCTTTCTTTAGTTCGTCGTCCGACACCGATTTATCAACGCCGAGAACCTCGTAATAATCTCTTTTTTCTTCAGCCAAAGTAATTTCTCCTACAAGTTTAATATGTTAAATCAATCCGGTTTTTACGCCGGATTGATTTTTAATAAATAACCTAATTACTTTTTGTCGCCGTCTTCAACATCGGTGTAATCAGCTTCATAAACATTGGAATCGTTTCCGCCGTTCTGTGCCTCACCCTGAGGAGCGGCATTTTCTGCGCCCTGCGGATTAGCCGCCTTATAAACCTTTTCGCTTACCGCGAAAAGCTCCTTTTGCAACTCTTCCTGCTTGGCCTTTATAGCGTCGGTATCTTCACCCTTAAGAGCCTCCTTAAGAGCTTCCTTGGCAGTTTCAATTTTGGATTTTTCATCAGCCGACAGCTTATCGCCGAACTCGCTTACGGTCTTTTCGGTCTGATAGATCATCTGATCGGCGTTGTTGCGAATGTCAACCGATTCACGGCGCTTCTTATCCTCGGCGGCATACTGCTCGGCTTCCTTAACAGCCTTATCAATATCCTCTTTGGACATATTGGTGTTCGAGGTAATTGTAATGTTATTTTCCTTGCCTGTGCCGAGGTCTTTAGCGGAAACATGAACTATGCCGTTTGCATCTATATCGAAAGTAACCTCAATCTGAGGGATTCCGCGCGGAGCCGGAGCTATTCCGTCAAGGTGGAATACGCCGAGGGTCTTGTTATCCTTCGCAAACTCACGCTCGCCCTGTAAAACATGAACCTCAACAGAGGTCTGACCGTCCGCGGCGGTCGAGAATATCTGACTCTTTTTAGCCGGAATGGTGGTGTTACGGTCGATTACCTTTGTGGAAACGCCGCCCATTGTTTCAATACCGAGTGACAACGGAGTAACATCAAGGAGAAGCAGACCCTTAACATCGCCGCCCAAAACGCCTGCCTGCAAAGCTGCGCCTATTGCAACGCACTCATCTGGGTTAATGCCCTTGAACGGCTCCTTGCCCATAAAGTTCTTTATAGCTTCCTGAACAGCCGGAATTCTTGAAGAACCGCCGACCATAAGAACCTTGTTTATCTCGCTCTTGTCAAGACCCGAGTCGGAAAGCGCTTGGCGCACAGGTCCCATTGTTGCGTCTACCAAATCAGCGGTAAGTTCATTGAATTTAGCCCTTGTAAGGGTTGTTTCAAAGTGCTTAGGACCTGTCTGATCTGCCGTTATAAACGGAAGATTGATGTCTGCGGTGGTCATACCCGAAAGGTCTATTTTAGCTTTTTCGGCAGCCTCTTTAATACGCTGCATAGCCATCTTGTCGCCTGAAAGGTCAATGCCCTGCTCAGCCTTAAAGGTGTTTACGATATAATCCATAATCCGTTTATCGAAGTCATCGCCGCCGAGTCTGTTGTTACCGGCAGTAGCGAGAACCTCCTGAACGCCGTCGCCCATTTCGATTATCGAAACATCGAATGTACCGCCGCCGAGGTCGTATACCATAACCTTTTGGTCGTCTTCCTTATCAATGCTGTAAGCAAGAGCCGCAGCAGTAGGCTCGTTTATGATACGCTTAACTTCAAGACCGGCAATCTTGCCCGCATCCTTGGTTGCCTGACGCTGAGCGTCGGTAAAGTAGGCAGGAACGGTAATAACAGCCTCGGTTACCGGTTGACCGATGTAAGCCTCGGCATCTGCCTTTAATTTCTGCAAAATAATTGCCGAAATTTCCTGCGGAGTGTACTTCTTACCGTCAATTTCTACTGTGTGTGAAGTACCCATTTCTCTCTTTATAGAGCTTATGGTGCGGTCCGGATTGGTAATAGCCTGACGCTTAGCAACCTGACCTACCATTCTTTCGCCTGTTTTTGAAAACGCAACTACCGACGGAGTTGTTCTCGCTCCTTCGGCATTGGCGATAACGACCGGCTCGCCGCCTTCCATTACCGCTACGCAAGAGTTTGTTGTACCTAAGTCAATACCTATGATTTTTCCCATAATATATTCCTCCAAATGTTTAATCAGCTGTTTTTAATTTGCTACCTTTACCATTGCCGGTCTTATAACCGTATCTCCGGTTCGATAGCCCTTTTGCAGAACCTCGGCAATCACATTTTCGCCAAGCTCCCCGTCCTCGATATGCATTACCGCCTCGTGAAGTGTCGGGTCAAATGCGTCGCCCGGTTTTGCTATCTCATCAATTTGAAGCTTTCCTGACAAAGCCTCAAACTGCTTGATTATCATTTCAATGCCCTTTAAGTAATCGGGACTTTCTCTGTCGGCAGACGCCGCTCTTTCTATATTATCGATTATCGGCAAAAGCTGTTTTATTATTCCGGCTCTTGCATACTCGGCAATACCTGATTTTTCACGCTCTGTCCGTTTTTTGTAATTATCGAACTCGGCAGCCGTCCGTAAAAGAATGTCGTTTTTCTTTTCAAGCTCTTCCTTAAGCTTTTCAATCTCTGCATCCTTTTTGGATTTTTTTTCTTTTTTGGGAGCTTCCTTTTCTGTTTTTTCTTCGCCTTTTGCTGTCTCCTGCTGAGACTCTGCCGACGCTTCTTTTTCTTCTTTTTTTATTTCTTCAGCCATTCGTTATTCCTCCATATCCTTTTGCGCTTGAGTCATTAGTTCCGTAAGCTTAAGCGCTGTATATTCAACGCTCGGAATTATCTGGTCATAAGACATTCTGTTAGGACCTATAACACCTACGGTGCCTTTATACTTATCCTTACCGCTGTACCTTGCGGCAATTATGGCGTCGGAATTGAGCTCGGTAAAGCCCGTATCGTTTCCGAATATCACGCCTACCCTGCCGTCTATTCCGTCAAGAAGAGACAGCATCGGTTCTCTCAGATTTACAAGCGATATTATCCGTTTTGCGGTCTCGTCGTCGGCAAAAACATTGTGAAGTGCCGCCTCGCCCGAAAGTGTCACGCTTGAAGCCTCCAAACCCTGCGCCATTTCGAACACCGCCGAAAATACCGGCATAAAAGTCAGTGCGTTAAGTCCCGCGTCAGCGGTAAGTCCCTGCATATAACCCTTTGTAAGGTCGCTTACCTTTTTGCCGTTTATTTTTTTTTCGGCTATATCGGTAAATCTTTCGATAAGAACAGGCTCGCTTACCATATCGGTCCTGATAATGCGGCTTCGGGTTCTCCCGTCCGCCGTAATAAGCACTATCATAACCGCCTTTTTGCCTATCGGTAAAAGCTCGATTCGCTTAACCTTGGGTCCTGTTTCAATAATGAAGCAGGTGACAGCCGGAAGTCCCGTAAGCTCGGACAAAAGTTTGCCCGCAATTTCAGGTAGCTTTTCCGGTGCCGAATGAATATCCGAAAAGCTCTTGTCTATAAAGCTTTTACTGCTTTCGGAAAGCTTTTCGGGGGTCATAAGCGTATCTACATATATTTTAAAGCCGTTGCTTGTCGGAATCCGTCCGGCAGAGGTATGCGGCTGAGCCAACAGACCAAGCTCGCACAGCTCGCTCATTTCATTCCTGAGCGTTGCGGAGGACGGTGAATTTTTAAGAATGGCGTTAAGCGCCTTTGAACCCACCGGCTCGCCCGTCTTTATATAGGTTTTGGCAACTGCAGCCAAAACTGCTTGTTTTCTCGGCGACAGCTCCATCTTCGATACACTCCTTTTGATATTAGCACTCTGTGCTTTCGAGTGCTAACGATTATTATTATATCCCCCGTTTGCGATTTGTCAAGGGCTTTTTGAAAAATAATTTGACTTTTCCTGACCTTTTACAATTTGTTCATAATTTAAAGCCGAAATGATCAAATAATCGGGTTTTTGAAAAAAACTATTGACAAACCCCTCCCTTTAGTGTGATAATAATATAGGTTATCATAAGGGTGTATTATACCCTTTTCCTATTATCTTTGTTGGTGATACTAATGCGAATCATTACAGGCTTAGCCAGAGGAGCCAGACTTTCGGCACCGGACGGACGGGAAGTCCGCCCTACTCCGGAGCGTGTAAAAGAAGGAATCTTCAGCGCTTTACAGTTTGATATCGAGGGCAGACGGGTGCTTGACTTATTTGCAGGCTCCGGTCAGCTGGGACTTGAAGCATTAAGCCGGGGAGCCGTAAGTGCGGTTTTTGTTGACGCCTCGGATTCCTCGCTCCAATATGTAAAAAAGAATATCGAAAGCACGGGGCTTTCCGGTAAGGCGCGCGTTGTCCGCTCGGATTACGCATCGTTTACCGCGGCAAGCCGTGATGTGTTTGATATAGTGTTCCTTGATCCGCCGTATTCGGCAGGTCTTTTGCTTCCGGCATTAAAGGCGGTTCTGCCGCTTATGAGCGACCACGGTATAATTGTGTGCGAGCATCCGCCGGAGGTTAAGCCCGAAGAAACGGTCGGCGGATTTAAAATAAGCCGCACCTACCGCTACGGCAAGGTTTTGGTAACCGTTTACCGAAAAGGGGAAGATAAATGAACGAGCGCATAGCAATCTGCCCGGGCAGCTTTGACCCTGTAACATTCGGTCATTTGGATATTATCACCCGTGCCGCAAAGATGTTTGATAAGCTTATTGTGGTTGTCGCCTCAAACGGCGCAAAGCACTGCTCCTTCACGCCTGAAGAGCGCGTGGATATGATAAAAAAATGTATCCCTACTCTAAATAATGTAACGGTTGAACACTATGACGGTCTTCTTGCGGATTATGCCGCAAGCAAAAACGCCACCGCCATAATAAAAGGATTACGGGCAATGTCTGATTTTGAATATGAATTTCAGATGGCGCTCACCAATAAAAAGCTTAACCCGAATGTGGAAACGCTTTTCCTTACGACCGCAAGCCGCAATATGTATTTAAGCTCAAGTATGGTTAAGCAGATAGCGAGTATGGGCGGAGATATTTCAAGCTTTGTACCCGATGCCATAAAGGCAGATATAATTAAAAGAATTTGTGTTAAAAAGTAAGAAGACGGCGATCGAAACCGTGGCAGTTTCGATCCTGTCGCACCAAAAACAGTAATATTTACGGAGGAATTTAAAATGACACTTGACGAATTACTTGAACAGTTTGACGAGGTTTTGGACAGCGGTATTAAAATACCCGGCAGAAAAACCGTAGTTGATATCGAAAAGCTCCGTGCCGTTGTTGACGATATCCGTCTTAACATTCCGGCGGAGATAAAGCAGGCAAAGGGCATTGTTGCCGACCGTGCGGATATTATTACAAACGCAAAGCGTGAGGCGGACGGAATTATCCGCAACGCCGAGGAACGTGCAAAGGCTATGACCGCACAGGAGGAAATCGTAAAGCTGGCTCAGCAGAAGGCTGCCGAAATAATCGCAACCTCACAGCAAAAAAGCCGTGAAATGCGTAAAGCGGCTCAGGATTTCGTTGATGACATTATGCGCCGCGCGGATGAGGGTCTCACCGCCAATTTGGGTGAGGTTAGAAAGACACGCGCCGCATTAAAGCAGCAGATTCCTTCCGCTAAGGAATAAAAATTACCAAATAAAATTTTCATATTAAAGGCATAGACGGAGACGGCGGTTTTTAAAATGCGTTTTCAAGCGATTCGGGGACGGTGCAAGCCCGATAAACGCCGAAAACCGGTATCACTCCCGAGCCGACAGCCGAAATCGGGCTAAAGGACACCACCCTTTTATTACCGAATTAAGCCGCTCCGGTTTTCCCCCGTTAAAGGGAACGCAGATATTTGTCTGCCGTAATAGGTGGTTTTAAGAAGATTATTCGCTTCGTCCTATTATGGGACGGAGCTTTTTATTTGAAAGGAGTAAATTCAAGATGTATAAAAGTATATCCCCGAACCTTAACTTTGTTGAGGAAGAGAAAAAGGTTAAAAAATTCTGGGAAGACGAAAAAATATTCGAAAAAAGTATAGATTCAAAGGCAAAGGGCGAACCGTATGTTTTTTATGACGGTCCTCCGACCGCAAACGGCAAGCCGCACATCGGCCATGTTCTGACCCGTGTAATAAAGGATATGATTCCCCGTTACCGCACAATGAAGGGCTATATGGTTCCCCGCAAAGCAGGATGGGACACGCACGGACTTCCCGTTGAGCTTGAGGTTGAGAAGCTTTTGGGTCTTGACGGCAAGGAGCAGATAGAGCAGTACGGTCTTGAACCTTTTATAGAGCACTGCAAGGAAAGCGTATGGAAATACAAGGGTATGTGGGAGGATTTCTCAAAAACCGTCGGCTTCTGGGCGGATATGGAAAACCCCTATGTCACCTATGACAATAATTTTATAGAGTCCGAATGGTGGGCGCTTAAAAAGATTTACGAAAAGGGTCTTCTTTATAAGGGCTTTAAGATAGTTCCCTACTGCCCCCGCTGCGGAACTCCGCTCTCCTCTCACGAGGTGGCTCAGGGCTATAAAAGCGTTAAAGAGCGCAGTGCGGTAGTCCGCTTTAAGGTTGTGGGCGAGGACGCCTATTTCCTTGCCTGGACAACTACCCCGTGGACACTTCCCTCTAACGTTGCGCTCTGCGTAAACCCCGACGAAACCTACTGCAAGGTAAAGGCGGCAGACGGCTATACCTACTATATAGCAAAGGCTCTGCTTGATAAGGTTTTGGGCAAGCTTGCGACGGAAAATACTCCGGCTTATGAAATAATAGAAGAATATAAGGGCAGCGAGCTTGAATATAAAGAATATGAGCCGCTTTTCGATTGCGTAAAACCGGTTTGCGAAAAGCAAAACAAAAAGGGTCATTATATCACCTGCGATACCTATGTTACCATGACAGACGGTACAGGCATAGTTCATATTGCGCCTGCGTTCGGTGAGGACGATGCAAAGGTCGGCCGCCGCTACGATTTACCCTTTGTTCAGTTTGTTGACGGCAAAGGAAATCTTACCGAGGAAACTCCGTATGCCGGCATATTTGTAAAGAAAGCCGACCCGATGGTGCTTAAGGACCTTGACGAAAAGGGACTTCTTTTTGACGCCCCCAAATTCGAACACGACTATCCCTATTGCTGGCGCTGCGATACTCCGCTTATATACTATGCGCGCGAATCTTGGTTTATAAAGATGACCGATGTTCGTGACGACCTTATCCGCAATAACGACACTATCAACTGGATACCCGAAAGCATAGGCAAAGGGCCGTTTCGGCGACTGGCTTAAGAATGTTCAGGATTGGGGTATTTCCCGCAACCGTTATTGGGGTACTCCGCTTAATATCTGGCAGTGCGAATGCGGTCATATGCACTCTATCGGCAGTATTGAGGAATTAAAGGAAATGTCCGATAACTGCCCCGACAATATTGAACTGCACCGTCCTTACATTGATGCGGTTACAATTAAATGCCCGCACTGCGGAAAGCAGATGCACAGAGTACCCGAAGTTATAGACTGTTGGTTTGATTCCGGCTCAATGCCGTTTGCGCAGCACCATTATCCGTTTGAAAACAAGGAGCTTTTCGAGTCTCAGTTCCCTGCCGACTTTATTTCCGAGGCGGTTGACCAGACAAGAGGCTGGTTCTATTCCCTGCTTGCGATTTCAACCCTTATTTTCAACAAGGCACCGTATAAGAATGTTATTGTTTTAGGCCATGTTCAGGACGAAAACGGTCAGAAAATGAGTAAATCCAAGGGCAACGCCGTTGACCCGTTCGAAGCTCTTGAAAAATTCGGTGCGGATGCAATACGCTGGTATTTCTACACAAACTCCGCTCCCTGGCTCCCTAACCGTTTCCACGATAAGGCTGTAACAGAGGGTCAGCGCAAATTTATGGGTACACTGTGGAACACCTATGCATTCTATGTTCTTTATGCCAACATTGACGAATTTGACCCCACCAAGTATTCGCTTAAAGACTGCAAGCTCACGGTAATGGACAAATGGCTTTTATCAAAGCTTAATTCAATGGTGCAGTCGGTCGACGATAACCTTGCCGATTACCGCATACCGGAAGCCGCAAGAGCACTTCAGGAATTTGTGGACGATATGAGTAACTGGTATGTCCGCCGCGGCAGGGAAAGATACTGGGTACAGGGTCTCCCCGAAGATAAGATTGCGGCGTATATGACCCTTTACACCGCGCTTGTAACAACCGCAAAGGCCGCCGCTCCGATGATTCCGTTTATGACCGAAAGCATTTATCAAAACCTTGTCAAAAGCGTTGACAAAACCGCTCCCGAAAGCATACATCTCTGCGATTTCCCCACTGTGGACAGCAGTGCGATAGACAAATCACTTGAAGAGAATATGGATAAGGTTCTCGAAATAGTTGTTTTGGGCAGAGCCGCAAGAAACGGCTCCTCGCTTAAGAATAGACAGCCTCTCGGCACAATGTATGTTAAGCTTGACGGAAAGCTCGACGGGTATTATACTGATATTATTCGTGATGAGCTTAACATCAAAAATGTAATCTTCACCGACAAGGTTGACGATTTTGTTTCCTACCGCTTTAAGCCGCAGCTTAAAACAGTAGGTCCGAAATTCGGCAAGCAATTAAATGAAATTCGCACAGCACTCTCCGAAATAGACGGCAACAAAGCGAAAAAGCAGTTAGACGCCGACGGTTCTCTTACCTTAGAGCTTCCGTCAGGCACGGTAGTTCTTCAAACCGAAGATCTGCTTATCGAAACCGAGCAGAGAGACGGATTTTACACGGTAAGCGACAGAGGTATAACCGTTGCGATAGACACCACGCTTACCAAGGAGCTTATCGAGGAAGGTTTTGTACGCGAGCTTATCAGCAAAATACAGACTATGCGTAAGGAAGCCGGATTTAATGTAACGGATCATATATCAGTAACATTAAGCGGCAGTGATAAGGTAGCCGAAATAGCCCTTAACAAAAAGGACGATATAGCCGGCGACACACTTACCGACTCACTTACAGCGGCCGAACCCGACGGATATGTTAAGGAATGGGATATTAACGGCGAAAAGGTTTCCATAGGTGTTAAAAAGGTATAAACCGAAAGGAGTTTTCCGAAATGGATGACAATTTTTACACTGATCAAGGCTTTGAGGACATCAGCTCATCTTCTCTTCCTCACACAAAAAGCAGTATGAAGGCTATAACCCAAAACTACGGCAACGGCGTTTTTAGGCATCTTGATAAAATAATAAAGGCTATTTCCTTTATAGTTGCAATAGCTGTTTTGCTTTTGTTTGCGGCGATAAGCATTGTGCTTGTTATACTGGATAAGATATTTGCTGTGGTCGCGGTAGCGGTATTTATTGTGGGAATTATTCTTTCGGTAATATCACTTTTCCTTATCTACGCAATAGGGCATTTGATTTCACAAAACAATGAAATAATAAAAAAACTCTGAAAAAACATTTGAAATTTTTTCGCTTTCGTTGTATAATAAGCCTCAACGAGTAGCAGAAATG
>ERZ1504299.534-NODE-534-length-11503-cov-5.174878_pt1 | contig 11503 bp, 9 predicted proteins | sample MGYA00575503_ERZ1504299 | MGnify/ENA primary metagenome ERZ1504299 (study PRJEB39906, sample SAMEA3182086) | gut metagenome | biome: human; feature: gut; material: Stool; isolation source: human stools | place: Canada | collected 2013-01-21 ... | reverse complement strand
GCATTGAAAGCTTTGGCTGAAAAGTGCATAGTTAGAATGAAAAAAAGATTCAAAGAAAGAATCAAGAAATGATCCAAAAAGGATCCGAAAAAAATACGAAAGAAGGTTGAAGTTATGTTTGAAATGAAACCGGAATACTATATTGGAATTGATATGATCGATCAGGAGCATAAGCAGCTGTTTGACTATGCCAATGAGGCTTACGAGCTGCTGCAGGAGGAGTTTACACCGGATAAGTATGACAAGATCGATGCAATTCTGGAAAAACTGCGTGATTATACCGTAAAACATTTTACAGATGAAGAAGCGTATATGGAATCCATTCAGTACAAAAAGATTTTTACCCAGAAGATCCAGCATCAGGAATTTATCAAGAAACTGGATGAGTTTATAGATCAGCATGAGAAGGATGAAGGAGATCAGGCCAAACAGGATGAACAGATCATGGATATTCTGAATTACCTGACGGACTGGCTGATCAACCATATCCTGCATGTGGACGGACAGATCCCGAAGGAATCGTAGAAGAGTGGAAGATTACTCCGGACTTTCGTGAATAGTTTTGTATCGCCTGCATACGATGTAGGAAATACAGGACCAAGGACGGAAATTGTGATGGACCAGAAGCTGGAAAACATCCTGAACCTTGCATTAGAGACCCCGGAGGAAGAACGGGAACAGACAGAGAGTCTGAATGTCGGTTATAGCGCGGAGATCCGCAGCTGGGAGCTGATCGTAAAATATCACGGCAATCTGGACAGACTGCGGGAACAGAATATTGTGGTGGAGGAATTGATCGCCGGATATGCGATCCTTACGGTGCCGGAGGCACTGGTGGATACGGTATCGGATACCCCGGAGATCGAGTATGTGGAAAAACCCAAGCGGTTTTATTATGGACAGACGTTTCCTGCGGGGACATCCTGTTTTCCACCGGTCACTATGAGAACGCCTTTTCTGAATGGAAGGGGCGTTCTTTTGGCTGTACTGGATTCCGGGATCACCTGGGATCTGGAGGTGTTCCGGAAGGCAGATGGCAGTACGAGGATACGTTATCTATGGGACCAGACAGTCCTCAGGGATCGGACGCTGCCACAGGATCGGACAGTGCCGGAGAAAACAGGTAATGTGGGATATGGAAAAATGCCGGATGGATTTGCCTTTGGGACGGAATATACCGCGGAGGAAATAAATGCGGCATTACAGATGCCTGCATTGGATCGTTATCGCCGGATTCCCAGCAGAGACCTGTCCGGACATGGAACCGCGGTGGCAGGGATCGCCGCCGGGAAAAGTGCAGGTGGTCTCTATACCGGGGCGGCCCCCGAGGCGGAACTGATCGTGGTGAAGCTGGGATTGCCGGGAAATGGCCGGGGCACAGAAGAAGGATTCCCCCGGACAACCGAAATCCTGCGTGGAGTGACCTATGCACTGCGGAAAGCACAGCAGTTAAATATGCCACTTGTCGTCAACTTGAGCTTTGGTAACAGCTATGGTTCCCATGACGGAAGCTCTCTGCTGGAGCGCTTTCTGGACAATGCCTCCGAGATCGGCAAAACCGTGATCTGTGTGGGCAGTGGTAATGAGGGTGCGGCAAGAGGGCATTTCGCCGGGAATATAACGAGAGACAGCCGTGTAGAACTGGCTGTTGGAAATTATGAAAAAAGCCTGAATATCCAGCTGTGGAAAAATTACAGCGATGTGTTTCGGATAAGGCTGCAATCTCCGGGAGGTGAGGAGGCAGAGCTAACCACGAATATTCAGGGCGGGAAATATACGCTTAGGTTGGAGCAGACAAGGATTCTGGTCTATCTGGGAGAACCACTGCCCTATGCGGTGGCGCAGGAGATCTATCTGGACATGATCCCGGCAGAGGGAAGCTACATCAATGCAGGGATCTGGACGATCCGGCTGGAGCCGGTAATGACCGTAACGGGACAATATTATCTGTATCTTCCGGCGGGAAACGGCAGGGGAGACAGCACTGGCTTTTACCGTTCCACTCCGCAGATGACACTGACGGTTCCCTCCACGGCAGCGAAGGTGATCACAGTGGGGGCTTACGATCCGGTCTATGATACCTATGCGGATTTCTCCGGCAGGGGTTATGCCGACAGCACCCGTACCATCGGTGTGACGGCAGCAGGACTGACCAAGCCGGATCTTGTGGCTCCCGGTGTAAATATCCAGGCTCCGGATGTTTATGGCAGTTTTCTCCCTGTTACGGGAACTTCTTTCGCCACACCGATTGTCAGCGGTGCCGCGGCGCTTCTGATGGAATGGGGGATCGTGCAGGGAAATGACCCCTTCCTCTACGGCGAAAAAATCAAGGCATATCTCAGAAAAGGTGCCAGACCCTTAAGGGGAGAGAGGGAATATCCCAACGACCGGGTGGGATATGGCAGACTGTGCGTGGCAGACAGCCTGCCACAGACAGGAACATCAGAATGAACGGTATTAGTTGCGCATTGGAAACAGTTCCGGAACCGGAAGGAAGGAAAACAGATGAAATAACATCAAGAATCCCCCTGTTTTGTTACTATTGTATAGAAATGGATGGCCAATTTGTGTAAAAAGGCGCATTGAAAGCATAGTAGTAAAATGCTACTATGATTATGAACAATCGTTTGCGCATGAAAAACAGACTCTGGAAGACATAAAACAGACGGATTGCGCAGAGAATGGGGTGAATGAGATGAACAACAATTCCGGCAACGACAAGACGATGACGATCCATGATGTGGCAAGAGAACTGGGGGTGTCTGCCAGCACCGTATCCAGGGCAATCTCAGGGAAAGGGCGCATCGGCGCGGCTACGAGGGACCGGATCCTTGCTTATATCGAAGAACACGGCTTTTATCCAAATGCGGCGGCACAGAGCCTGGCACAGTCTCGGACCAATAACATCGCGATTATCCTTCCGGAAGTGAATACGCTGGTGGATATGCCTTTCTTCCATACCTGTATGTATGGAGTGGAAGAGGTGGCACAGGCTAATGATTATGACATTATTGTGGTAACAACGAACGGAAACGATACCAAACCACTGGAGAGATTGATCAAAAACCGTAAAGTGGACGGAATGATCCTTACCAGGACTTATGAGAACGACAAATATGTGAAATTTCTGAAACAAAAGCAGATTCCCTTTGTGGCAGTTGGAAAATTCCCGGATGATGATGTGGTACAGGTAGACCATGATAATGTGGGAGCCTGTAAGGAACTGGTGACGGTTCTGTTCGCCAAAGGGATCCAGAATATTGCCTACCTGGGAAGCAATATGGACCAGATGGTAAACCGTTGCAGGTATCAGGGATATGAGGAAGCCTACCGCAAGGGAAAACGGAAGCTGAACCAGGACCTGGTCTACACGGATTTAAGCAGCAGGGCTATGGTGGAAAAAGCGGTGGAAGAGCTGAAAAACAGCGGCGTGGAGTGCATTCTGTGCCAGGATGACTACATCTGTGACGAAGTGGTCAGAAAGCTTGCACGCATGGGCGTGAGAATCCCGGATCAGATGAAGGTGGCGTCCTGCCATTACAGCCGTATTCTGGAGAATTATCCGATTACCATAACCTCACTGAAGTTCAATATCACAGAACTGGGCAGAAGATCCTGCCAGGTGCTGTTGGATATGATCCATGGCAAGACAGTACCGGACAAAACACTTTTGGACTATGAGATCATCCTGAAGGAGTCTACAAAAGGCTGAAAGGGAGTGCGAAAATCACAATCTGGAAAAACGTTTTCCTCAATTTAACTCAAAAAAATTATAAAAAAAGCATTTTTTTCAAAAAACAGGATGTGCTGCAAACCCAGTAAAATCAAGGGTTCCAAAAGACGGTTGTGCAAAATGCACAATTTTTGACTGCAATATCAGTCATTATTATAAATTGACAACATAAGGAAATGTTGCTAAACTATTATTGTAGACAAGCGGTTGCGCAATACGCACAAACTTGCAAAACAAAACAGGAGGATAACAAAATGAAAAAGTTAGTCGCTTTAGCAATGTCACTGACTATGGCATTCTCTCTGGTAGCTTGTGGAAACTCTGATGCTTCCAACACCAGCACTGATGCCGCTGCTACCACAGCAGCTACCACCGCAGCTTCTACCGAGGCTGCACCGACCGCTCCCGCTGAGAAGCAGGACGTTTCCCTGAGAATCTGGGGTGCTGAGGAAGATCAGACCATGTTACAGGGCATGATCGATTCCTTCAAGGAGCATTATGCAGATTATGCAAACTTCGATATCCAGCTTGGTACCGAGTCCGAGTCCACAGCTAAGGATACTGTTTTAGCCGACATCGAGGCTGCTGCTGATGTGTATTCTTTCGCATCTGATCAGCTGATCGACCTGGTAAATGCAGGTGCCCTGCAGTCTGTTGATGAGATGGACGCAGCTCTGGAAGCTTACGCAGGCAAGAGCGTAGCTGATGTTAAGAGTGCAAATGCTTCCGGTTCTGTAGACGCAGCAACCAAGGATGGCACACTGTATGCATTCCCTATGAGTGCTGATAACGGTTACTTCTTATATTACAATTCCGAGTTAGTAACTCCCGAAGATGCACAGACCTGGGATACCTTACTTGCAGCAGCTGAGAAGGCTGGCAAGAAGGTTGGTATGACTCTTGCTTCCGGTTGGTATAATGCTTCCTTCTTCTATGGTGCAGGCTTCACTACCGCACTGAACGACGACGGCAGCACTGCTATGGACTGGAACGGTACCAGCGCTGATGGCGTTACCGGTGTACAGGTAGTACAGGCTATGCTGGGTATTACCGGCAACAGCGCATTCCTTCCGATCGCTGATGGTGACGTATCTAACCAGATCGCTTCCGGCGAACTGTGTGCAGTAGTTTCCGGTACCTGGGATGCAGCTGCAGCTCAGACCGCTTTCGGTGATGGTTACGCAGCTACCAAGCTTCCTACCTACACCTGTGGTGACAAGCAGATTCAGCAGGGTTCCGTAGCAGGCTTCAAGCTGGTAGGTGTTAACAAGTATTCTGCAAATGCAGGTTGGGCAACTCTGCTGGCTGACTGGATCACCAACGAAGACAACCAGGCAGTACGTTTCGCAGAGAGAGAGATCGGACCTTCCAATATCAACGTTGCTGGTTCCGAGGAGGTTTCTTCCAATACCGCTATTGCAGCTCTGTCTGAGCAGTCCGCTTATGGTGTAGTTCAGATCGTTGGCGGCAAGTACTGGGATCCTGCCAAGACTTTTGGTGAGAAGGTAGCTCAGGGTCAGCTGAAGGCTGATGATGAAGCAGGTATCCAGGCAGCCCTGGATGAGCTGGTAGAAGGTGTTTCCGTACCCGCTGAATAAGTTTGGAAAGATGATCTGTTCCGGTTCTGTTACAAATGAATGATGAAAACGTTCTGGTGCAGAACGAATACAGAGAATAGAAAGGCGTCCTGAAGCTATGAACAATAACACGTAGTGGAGGGATGCCTTTTTTACAGGAAACGTTTCCGGTAAGCGGGTTCGACTCCTGCCTGCCGGGTTAGGTAACTGGTCGGGTGAACGCGGGAAGGTGTTCGGAACAGTTACTAAAATTTATATTAATATGAAGAAAGGAGAGGGCAGAGAATGAAGAAGAAAAAGAGCGGAATCGGCGGATTCTTCAAGGAGTTCGGTGAAGCAGTCGTAAAAGGAGATCTGTTCGTAAAATTATCCCTGGTCTGGATGGGAGCAGGATATATCCGCAGAAAACAAATTATCAAAGGTATTTTAATGACTCTGCTCGAAGTGGCAGTCATAGTATTCACCTTTGGCTTTGCCACAGAGTATGTACGTGATTTTGGAACTTTGGGAACGGTTCAGCAGGAGACGGTTTTCAATATTGTAACCATGCAGAATGAGTTCAATGATTATGACAACTCATTTATGATCCTATTGTTCTCCGTAATCTCATTTGTGGTCTGGTTCACATTCTTGGTGATCTGGCTTAAGAATGAAGTGACTGTTTACCGGCTTCAGAAAAAAGCACAGGCAGGAGAACATATCAATACGTTTGTAGAAGACTTGCAGCAGTTCAAAAATGACAAATTCTATATCACACTGCTGGCACTTCCTGTCATGGGTGTTGTTATTTTCACGATCGTTCCTCTGCTGATCCTGATCGCTGTTGCGTTTACGAACTATGATCAGGGACATATGCCTCCCTCCGCATTGTTTACATGGGTGGGATTTACCAACTTCAAGAATCTGTTCTCCAGCGGTGGAATGACCATTACCTTCGGTTATGCCTTCCGTAGGATCTTGATCTGGACGCTGGTATGGGCATTGTTTGCAACCGCTACCACTTACATCGGCGGTATTCTGTTGTCCCTGCTGATCAATAATAAGAGAACCAAACTGCCCAAGCTGTGGAGAACTCTGTTCATTGTAACGATCGCAGTTCCCCAGTTCGTTTCCCTTCTTCTGGTACGTAACTTTTTTGCTAACAATGGCATCATGAACACGATCTGTGCCAATGCGGGAATTACCCAGTGGCTGAGAGATATCGGCGCGATCAGTACCAGTTATATTCCGTTTTTGTCCGCTCCCGGATGGGCACATGTCATGATCATCCTGATCAATATCTGGATCGGTGTTCCTTACCAGATGCTGATCGCTACCGGTGTGCTGATGAATATTCCTTCTGACCAGCTGGAGAGTGCGAAGATCGACGGCGCTACTCCGATGCAGAGCCTTATTCATATCACTATGCCGTATATGCTGTTCGTCACGGGTCCTTCTCTGGTAACGGATTTTGTCAAGAATATTAATAACTTCAACGTAATCTATCTGTTGACACAGGGTGTATATACCACCACAAATCAGGCAATGGCGAACTCCCAGGCGAAGGAAGTGGATCTGCTGATCACCTGGCTGTTCAATCTGACACAGAGCTATTACAACTACAAGATGGCATCCACCATCGGTATTATTGTGTTTATCCTTTGTGCGGTATTTACCCTCATTGCCTTCAGCAGATTCCTGAAGGGTGACAGAGAGGAGGCGTTCCGTTAATGAAGAGATTTATTAAGACTTTATTACATAACCTGTTACTGGCGTTTTTGGCATTTGTCTGGCTGGTGCCTATCGTCTGGCTGGTGGTCACTTCCTTCAGCGCATATACCGGCATGAATACCAGCACCTTTTTCCCGAAGGAATGGAGTCTGGCGCAGTATAAGAATCTGCTTTTTTCAGCAGACAGTGTGGCACAGTTCCCGAACTGGTTCAGGAACACCTTCATCATTGCATGTGCGGTATGCGTGGTCTCCACCGCTTTTGTACTGATGGTAGCCTATGCGACCTCCTGCATGCGTTTCCCGGCACGTAAGCCGCTGATGAACGCAGCAGTTATTGTGAATCTGTTCCCCGGTGTATTGTCCATGATCGCAGTATATTTCATTCTGAAGACACTGAACCTGACCAATACGCACCTCGGACTGATCCTGGTATATTCTGCCGGTTCCGGTCTGGGTTACCTGATCGCAAAGGGCTTCTTCGATACGATCCCGAATTCCCTGCGCGAGGCCGCTTATCTGGATGGAGCCAGTGAGGCTACGATCTTCTGGAGGGTTGTTATCCCCATGAGCCGTCCCATTATTGTATATACAGTTATCAGCTCCTTCCTGTCCCCCTGGATGGATTTCGTATATGCAAAGCTGATGTTAAATGCCGGCATATCTTCCCAGTGGACTGTTGCTATCGGTCTGTACAATATGCTGGATAAGAGTCTGATCAATACTTACTTTGGTCAGTTCTGTGCAGGCGGTGTACTGGTGTCCATTCCCATCTCTGTATTGTTTGTCATCATGCAGAAGTTCTATGTGGAAGGTATTACCGGTGGTGCCGTGAAAGGTTAAACTGCTTCGGCAGTTTAACCTAGGAGAATCCATGGAATGGATTCTTCAGGATAAACGTATGACATGGAGACAAAGAGTTAATTTATGGATAAATTTATCAAAGGTATGGATGTATCGAGTCTGCCGGAGGAGACGGCTCTCGGTGCAAGGTTTTATGACGAAGGCAAAGAGGGGGACGCACTGGAGATCCTGAAAAAATACGGTGCCAACTCTCTGCGCATCCGTCTCTGGAATGATCCTTACAGTGAGGACGGCAAGCCTTACAGTGCTGGTACCAGTGATTTCACCAAGCTGGTGGCACTGGCTTCGGCCGGTAAAAAGCTGGGCTACAGCTATCTGCTGGATCTGCATTACAGTGATTTCTGGGCAGATCCCGGCAAACAGTACCCTCCTAAGGAGTGGGCATATGCCGATGCGGATGCACTGGAGAAGCATGTGTATGACTACACAAAGGATGTGCTTTTGAAGTTAAAGCGTCTCGATCTGCTTCCGGAGATGGTACAGGTGGGAAATGAGATCACCAATGGTCTGATGTGGCCCCACGGAAAATGGGACAACGTTGACAATATTGCAAGATTCATCAGCGCGGGCATCCGTGCGGTGCGAGAGGTATCCCCGGACAGCAGAGTGATGCTTCATCTGGACTGTGGCGGTAACAATGCCCGCTGCAGAGAATGGTTTGATGCCTATGTACAGAGAGGAGAGGACTTCGATGTCATCGGATTGTCCTATTATCCCTTCTGGCACGGAACCATTGATGATCTGACCAATAATATGAATGATCTCTCACAGAGATATCAGAAGGATGTCATCGTAGCGGAGGTTTCTATGGGATTTACCATGGAAGACTATGCGGACAGAGAGAAACTCGCACCAAAAGAGCGTAAGGGTATGGCGACCAAGCCCAACCTTGCGGAGGCGGTAGAGTATCCTATGACACCGGAAGGACAGGCTGCATTCATGCAGAAGGTCATGGAACGCATTGCGCAGGTTCCGGATGGCAGAGGAAAAGGCTTCTATTACTGGGAGCCGGCATGGATCCCGGTGCCCGGCTGTGGCTGGGCCAACGAGGAGTCCCTGAAGTATATTCAGGATCCCGGTCCCGGGGGAAACGAATGGGCCAATCAGGCACTGTTCGATTATGATGGAAATGCACTACCTGCATTGAAAGTGATCAGAGACTTTCAAAAGTAATATAAGATGCCTAACGGCGAGATGGAGGAAAAGATGGATAAGTTTATTGTGAATATCATTCACCGTCCGGAGATGGTTCCCGAGTATGCGGAGAAAGTAACCGGACACGGCAAAGAAGAGGATCTGGGCAGAAAAGCACTGTTGACAGAGTCTCTGGATATTTTCAAGTTTCAGCAGGAAACTGCGCACAAGAATGGTTTGAAGACCACCATTCAGATGACCTATGCTTCCCTGTTCAATGACGAAGCGGTAGCACTGGCTAAGGCAGATCACGAGAAGTACGGCGATGAGATCGCACTGTCTCTGTTGGGACTGCCCTGCACAGAGTTCCGTGAAAAGTACAAGACCAAGGATTTCTGTATCTGGATGTTCTCCATGGAAGACAAAAAGTCTATCGTGGATGATGTGTTCGGCAAGTTCCATGAGAAGTTCGGATTCTATCCCGAATCCACCGGTTCTTACTACATGGATGCAGATCTGACCAATTATATCAAAGCAACCTATCCTACCGTAAAATGTGCGGTAGCAACCTGTTGGGAAGAAGGCCCCAAGGCATACCATACCTGCAACAACTCCTGGTATACCTTCATGGATGGTGGCCCCTGGGCACCCTGGATCCCTTCCAAGCAGAACACCCATGCACCAGCAGCCAATGAGGCAGAGGACAGCGGTATCGTAGCGATCCCCCATCTGTCCAGAGACCTGCTGGCATGCTATGACGGTAACGGCTCCAATTTCGGAACCCATCCCCAGAACGTACTGCGTGGTATGATCTATGACACCAAGACATGGGAGTATCCTTACCTGTACAACCTGATCGACCAGTATCGTTCCCTGGAGAAATACAACAACGGATACGCATACAACATGATGTTCGTAGGACCCGGCTGGCTGAACAAAATGGGTCGTTGGGAGCAACCTTACGAACTGCTGAAGAAGAGCTATGAAGACGGTATGAAGTACTATGGCGACCTGAAAAAGGAAGGCAAGCTTACCGATATGACCATGGCTGAGTTCGCTGATTATTATCGTCAGAAGAAGACCTACACCGAGCCCGAGTGTGCTCTGTGGAGAGATATCCTGTATGGCTCCGATAAGCAGTTGTTCTGGTATTGTGATCCTTTCATGCGTGCCTGCGTAAATATGGATCAGGGCGGTGCTATCGTTGACCTGCGTCCTTATGCTGCAAAGCTGGAGTGGCCGGTAGGTATCGGTACCAAGCATGTGACCGATGCATCCTATCCTTTCCTGATCCAGGAGAAGTACCGTGCAGGTTACTTCACCCACTATGCAGGAGAAGGTACCGTAAGAAGTGCCAAGTTAAAACACAACGGTGAAGAAGTAGATCTGTGCCTGTGCCGTACCAAGGCTCATTTCTCGCAGGAAGGCAGCACCAGAATCCTGACACTGGATCCCGTAGACATCGAATTCTACGATCTGACCGTAAAATTACAGACCATCGTTTCCTTCGAGGAAGGCAGCTCTGCGATCAAGATCGAGCGTAAGATCCTGGAGATGAGCGATCCGAACGCTGAAGTAGAACTGAACGAGTATATCGTAGCCTGCTACGGTACCACAGAGTATTCCGAGGATATGCTGGGTATCACCTTAAGCACCAAGAAGGGTGACGAGGTAGAGACTCTGGATTACGAGTACAAGTGCCGTGAGATGGAGAAGGCAGACGCTGACGAAGTAAGAGCGGTGATCCCTCAGATCGAGACCGCAGTATCCATGAGCACCAACGCAGAAGGCGCTGTCGGATACGTGAAGGAAGGATACGCATTCTCCCCGATGCTTACACTGGGTTACAATTCCAAGATCAAGGATAAGGAGGTCGTTGCAACATGGCTCAAGCTGGAAAAGGCAAATTAAACTACAGATGTCCCTCTTGCTTCATGAGAGATATCGATATGGATATGTTCTACGATAAGGATAAGAAGGAATATTACTGTCTGCGTTGTCAGTACAGAGGTTCCGAAGAAGATGTCCTTCAGAAGAATGAAATGGCAAGATTCCGTTATGGCGCTATGTATGAGCGTTACACCAAATTCGATTTTGATTGAAAAAACGGATAAAGCGATTGGATAAGAAGATTGAAAAAAGGGGCTGTATTACAGCTCCTTTTTCATATATTCATATATGAAAAGAAATGAAAAACTCCTTTTGTAAAATCAATCTGTACAATGGGAGAATGTGTCACATGCCTTATGATAAAGCAGAGTAAGAACAGAATTCCAATCGCAAAAGCCCCATGATCGATCCATTTGTCCGATAAGTGAAGAAGCCGGAATTTCCAAAGAGGAAAAATAATAAAAATTCCTAATACGATAGGCCACAGAGGATGAAAATAAAAGGATTTTGCAAGATCACCATCTAAGACACATAAAAACGCTCGGGTCATTCCGCAAAAAGGACAGGGAATGCCCAAAAAGAAACGCAGTGGACAT
>ERZ1504299.531-NODE-531-length-11611-cov-6.399360_pt1 | contig 11611 bp, 9 predicted proteins | sample MGYA00575503_ERZ1504299 | MGnify/ENA primary metagenome ERZ1504299 (study PRJEB39906, sample SAMEA3182086) | gut metagenome | biome: human; feature: gut; material: Stool; isolation source: human stools | place: Canada | collected 2013-01-21 ... | reverse complement strand
CAAAGCGCAGGGTCAGCCCGACTTAAGCGAAGGTTGCGTCCGACGCGACGACGCTGATAAGGTTGATTTTTAATTTGGTTTCTGCTGAATCCAAATTAAAATGCGCCGCAGGCACCTTGAGAGCGTATCTGCGGCGCTGTACGGACGATGCCAAGCATCGTTCGTATCCAGCCGCAGTTTAGCGGTAAGGGGGTCTTGGGGCACAGCCCCAAGCGTGTTTTGGTATGGGGCCCCCGGCGGGACGCAAGGCCCGCCGGGGAAAGGAGGAGCGGCGGAGCGTTGGAGGGTTACCCCAAGCGTAAGCGGGGTGACCCGACATGGAGCGCAGCCCGCGACGACGCGTACGCACAAAAGGAACGCCCCCGCGGCGAGCCGTACCGGCCTTGCACCCTGCGGTGACTCCGCCCCGCCGAAGGCGACTGCCAACCCGGCCCCCGCGGCGAGCGGTGCTAACTATGCCTTTGCAAAAGGCTTTCGCCGCCAGGCGCCCACAAACTATCCCCCACATAAGAAAAGTTTTTTGCAAAATCCCTCCCAGAACGGGGCCCGGATTTTTAGCCCACCTCTAAGCAGGGTAGCTGTTTTCTCTCCGCACAAAGTATGAGTGGATTGTGAAAATGTTTCACGTGAAACATTTTTGCAGGGGAAAGGGTTCCCAAAGGGAATTATTGTGTGCTATAATGGGGACAATCGACCCGAAGGAGGCACATCAATGGGGAAAATCATCGCGATCATCAACCAAAAGGGCGGCGTGGGAAAAACCACTACGGCGGTCAATCTTTCGGCGGCGCTGGGGCAGCTGGGCTGCCGTGTGCTGCTGGCGGACCTGGACCCGCAGGGGAACGCCACCAGCGGCGTTGGGATCAATAAGCGGGAAGTGAAGGTTTCCAGCTACCATGTGCTGATGGAGGAGAGCGGCGCGGCCGAGGCCATCCTGCCCACACGGTTCAAGGGGCTTTCCATCCTGCCCAGCAATATAGACCTGGCCGGCGCCGAGATAGAGCTGGTGGAAAAGGAAAACCGGGCCAAATCTCTGCGGGCGGCGCTGCTGCGGGTGAAGGAGGACTATGACTTTATCTTTATTGACTGTCCGCCTTCTTTGGGGCTTATCACCGTAAATGCCCTGACCGCCAGCGATTCTATCCTCATTCCCATCCAGTGTGAATACTACGCCCTGGAGGGTCTGACCCAGCTGATGCAGACGGTGCGTACCGTCAAGCGGCTGTATAATAGCGCCATTGCCGTGGAGGGCGTGCTGCTGACGATGTATGACAGCCGCCTGAACCTGACCAATCAGGTGGTGGGGGAGATCAAGAAGTACTTTGCGGATAAGGTGTTCCGTTCCACGGTGCCGAGAAGTGTGCGTATCTCCGAAGCGCCCAGCTATGGCGAGCCGATCTGCTACTACGATAAGGCGAACCGCGGCACGCTGGCCTACCAGCGGGTAGCGGAGGAGCTGCTGGAGCGCAACCGGAAGTAAAAATGTTTCATGTGAAACAATTTTGCTTCCCATTCAAACCTTGGTGCAGGGGGAGAGTTGTCAACTGCTTTTGGGTGGGATGAAAAAGTTTGCGGGCGCCTGACGGCGGGGAAAGTGTTTTAGGAAGTTTGGTTTGTACGGCTCGCCGCCGTGGCGTTCCTTTTACTCGTGTAAAAGGAACCAAAACACGCTTGGGGCTCTGCCCCAAGACCCCTGTCGCTGGCTGTGCTGGATACGGATTGATTTGCGGCGGGAGCCGAAAATCAATCCGTACTGCGCACAGAATCGCTCCCAAGGTAGCCACGGGCGTATCTGCCCTTTCCCCCCACCCCCTTTCCCGATGGCGGGAAAGGGGCCCGGATGGGCTGGCAACTATAAACCGAGAGTAACACTCTCGGGGTGTTAGGGCTTGCAGAGAGCCAAGCCGCTGACCTTAAAGTATTTGTTTTCCCGCCCCATAGTCCCCCTCCTTTGAGGAGGGGACAGGGGTGGTGGTTCGCCGTTCTACGCTTCAGCGCAGCGGCGATAAAAATGTGTCACAGACACCTTTTAAGCCCATCTGCGTGCAGTACGGATTTAGATTTTTCGACCGAGAAAAATCTAAATCCGTAGCCAGCACAGCTAAGCGTCAAAGGGGTTTGCAAAGGGGAAAGCCCGGTTCCCCTTTGCCCTGTTTTGCTTCCTTTTGCAGGAGCAAAAGGAAGGCCCCCGCGGCGAGCGGTGCTAACTATGCTTTTGCAAAAGGCCCCGCGGCGCCGACAGGCGAGAAAAATTGTGATAAAAGAGGGAGGAACCTATGGCAAAGAAAAGCGGACTGGGGAAGGGCCTGGACGCCCTGTTCCTGGATAACGAGACGGCGGAGAGCAGCAGCCTGATGACGCTGCGCGTTTCCGATATTGAGCCCAATAAGGACCAGCCGAGAAAGGCCTTTGAGCCGAACGCGCTGGCGGAGCTGGCGGATTCCATCCGGGAGCATGGTATTTTGCAGCCGGTGGTGGTGCGCGCGCTGCCCGGCGGGGTGTATCAGATCATCGCGGGGGAGCGGCGCTGGCGGGCCAGCCGGATGGCCGGACTGAGCGAGATCCCGGCGATCGTGATAGAGGCGGATGACGCCAAGGTGCGGGAGCTGGCGCTGATAGAGAACCTGCAGCGGCAGGACCTGACCCCGCTGGAGGAGGCCGAGGGCTACCGCAGCCTGATGGAGCACAGCGGCATGACCCAGGAGGAAGTGGCGGCACGGCTGGGGAAATCCCGGCCGGTGGTGGCCAATGCCCTGCGCCTGCTGAATCTGCCGAAGGGCGTAAAAATGCAGCTGGACGAGGGCTTCTTGACGGCGGGACATGCCCGGCTGCTGGCCAGTCTGCCGGAAGCGGACGCGATCCGGTGGGGCAATGATGTGGTGCTCCGGGGGCTGAATGTGCGGGAGCTGGAGACTGCCCTGAAGAAGGAGCGCAACGCGGCCAAAAAGGCGGCGGAGCGGAAGGCGAACGCCAAGGAGGACCCGTGGGGCGACAAGGAGCTGCGGGAGATGCAGCTGGCCCTGCAGGAGGAGCTGGGACGCCGGGTGACCATCAACCGGAAAGGGGTCGGCGGCATCCTGACGATAGCGTACAGTGATGAGGATGATCTGATCGACCTGGTGGATAAGCTGCTGGACGGCGACTGAGCGGCCGGGCGGCATCGCGCGGAGGGTCGGTCGGCCCGCAGGGCCGGCCGCCGGAGGCGGCCGCAGGCGGCGGAGCCGCCGAAACCGTCCGGAGGACGGTTTGCCCTGCGGGCCGTAAGCCTGGATGCTGCAGAGACCGGAAAAGTGCGGCTGCGGACTTTGCTGACGGATGGGCCGGGCGGATATGCGCTGGCCTGCGGGCAAGGAAAAGCGGTTTGCGGGGGCTGGCCCAGGCTGGGACCGACTTTTTATAGAAAAGTGTGCGAAGGACGCGAAAAAGCTTGCCAAGTGGAAGGCAAGTGGGTATAATAAACGGATAGAAACACACAGAAAGAAGGAAATTCTGATGCTGGATATTAAGGTAATAAGACAGGACCCGGAGCGGGTAAAGGCTGCGATGAAGAGCCGCAACAAGGACATGGATAAGGAGATCGATGAGATCCTGGAGATCGATGTGGAGCGGCGCGCCATTAATGCGGCGGTGGATAACATGAAGGCCGAGCAGAACCGGGTCTCTAAGCTGATACCGCAGTATAAGAAGGAGGGCAAGGATGTTGCCCCCATTCTGGCGGAGATGAAGGAGCTTTCCGATAAGATCACCGAGGACGGCGCCAAGCTGGCCGAGCTGGAGGAAAAGCAGGATATCATCATCCATGCCATCCCCAATATCCCCCATGAGAGCGTGCCGATCGGCAAGGACGACACTGAAAATGTGGAGCTGCGCCGCTGGGGCGAGCCGACCCACTTTGACTATGAGCCGCAGGCCCACTGGGACCTGGGTGCTGATCTGGGCATCCTGGACCCGGAGACCGCCGCGAAGGTGACCGGCAAGCGGTTCCATTTCTACCGGGGGCTGGGCTGCCGGTTGGAGCGCAGTATCATTGCGTTCTTTATGGATACCCACAGCGCCCACGGCTACACCGAGATTTTCCCGCCCTTTATTGCCAATAAGGACAGCATGACCGGCACCGGGCAACTGCCCAAGTTTGCCGAGGATATGTATAAGCTGGAGGGGCTGGACTACTACCTGATCCCCACGGCGGAGGTGCCTGTAACCAACATGTACCGCGGCGATATCATCGATGGCAGCAAGCTGCCGATGAGCTTCTGTGCTTATTCCGCCTGCTTCCGTGGCGAGGCGGGCAGCGCCGGCCGTGATACCCGCGGTCTGATCCGGCAGCATGAGTTTAACAAGGTGGAATTGGTTAAATTTACCAAACCAGAGGAAAGCTATGCCGAGCTGGAAAAGCTGACCCACGACGCCGAGCGCGTGCTGCAGCTGCTGGGCCTGCCCTACCGTGTGGTGGTGCTTTCCACCGGCGACCTGGGCTTCTCCAGCGCCAAGACCTATGATATTGAGGTGTGGATGCCGAGCTATGGCCGGTATGTGGAGATCTCCTCCTGCAGCGACTTTGAGGATTTCCAGGCACGGCGGGCTTCCATCCGCTACAAGGAGAACCCCAAGGACAAGGCCAAGCTGGTGCACACCTTGAATGGCAGCGGTGTGGCGGTAGGCCGTACCGTGGCAGCCATCATGGAGAACTACCAGAACCCGGACGGCAGCATTACCGTTCCGGAGGTGCTGCGCCCCTACATGGGCTGCGACCGGATCACCAAGCAGGATACCGGGATACTGTAATAAGTGAAAAAATGAGCAGTCGGCGGGAGCCGGCTGCTTTCTTTTTTGGGGGGAAGAAAAAACTTCCGTTGGAGAGAGGTGGGCGGGGCCTTTGTAAAAAAGGCTCCGCGGCGCCGAAGGCGAGATGAAACTGGACTAGTGAGCCTGCGGAGGGGTAAAAAAAGAGAGCCTTGCGGCTCTCTCTTTTTATGCTTCAGCTATGAATCAGCCAACGAAGTTGACCTTAACATTGCTCAGCTCGGCTTTCTCGGGGTTCGACATCTCGGAGTTGTTGTCAACGGTGATCTCGCCGTTAACGATCTTCGCCAGCTCAGCCTGATACTGCTCTACGGTGAAGTTCTTGAGGCTCCAGGTAGCGGTGGGCAGGCCAACAGCGTTTTCCTTAGCGCTCAGGGTGGTGGACTTGCCGGCGATGTCAGCAAAGCTGCCCTCGAACACATAAGCCAGGCCCCACTGTACGCCATCGGAAAGGCCCTTCATGGCGGAGGTGATGATGGTCTCGGAGAGGGGGGATTGGTCGGTATCAACGCCTACCATGTAAGCATCGTTTTCGGCAGCAGCCTGAGCAACGGACTGATACATATTACCGCCGCAGCAGAAGATGACCTCGGTGCCATTGTTGTACCAGCCATTAACGAGAGCCTGCAGCTCGGAAGAGGGGGAGTAGGAGTTACCATACTGCCAGGTGTAGTTCAGCTCAACGGTCTTGCCCATCTCAGCGGCAGCAGCATTGGCGCCCTGAGCGAAACCGTAACCATAGCGAACGCAAGCGGGGTTGGTGCCGCCGCCGCCGCCGGTGAAGCCCAGCTTTTCAAAGCCTTCCTTAACAACAGCGTAACCGGCCAGGTAGCCGCACTGCTCCTCAGCAAAGACGATACCGGCAACATTAGCGCCGACAGAACCGCCATCAACAAAGAAGAAGGCAACATCGGGATACTCGGCAGCGATCTTGGTGAGAGCAGCCTCCTGCAGGAAGCCGGCGGTAACAACAGCCTTGGCACCGTTGTCGCAGGCAGCCTTCATGGCGTCATAGCGGTCGTCATCGGTGGCCTTATCGCCATTGGCGGGCATGTAGTACTTGTAGCTGAGGTTGTGGTTGGCAGCATACAGCTTAACGCCATCGAAGGTGCCCTGGTTGAAGGAACCATCCTTCAGCTGGCCAACATCGGTGACGAAGCCGATCTCATACTTGCCGTCCTCGGTGGTCATCTCATCGGCGATCTCATCGGCGTTGGTGATGACAGCGGGGGTGGGATCGGGGGTGGGATCAGGATCGGGGGGGGGAGCGGGCTTCTCGCCGCAGGCTACCATGGCGAGAACCATGACGAGAGCCAGGGCAATTGCAAGAATCTTTTTCATCTTTTTCTCCTCCAGAAAAAATTGTTTTTTGCCATGCCGCCGGTGTGGCGGCACGAGAGCAACTATATTATAGCAACCAACCGGGACGGGCGCAACCTTATTTTAGCCTTTTTGTGGAATTCGCAAGAAAGCAACGCGGAAATTTGGCGGATTTGTTTTGCGATTCTGTGAATAGGAGGAATGGTTACTGGAATGGAGTTGCTTTTCTGATAAGAAAAGGAGAAAAGGAGTTTTTAGGGCCAAGGCGGGGGGCGGGTTTGTGGCCGCCTAACGGCGGGGCAAAGTCACCGCAGGGTGACGGCTGGTACGCCTACCCGGCGGAGAAGGGGAACAGAGGGGCGGATATGGGAGAAAAAGGTGGTAAATTGAACAAAAAGGCGTGTTGCATTTCTATGCTGGGGGGCAGGGTCCGCCTTGCAATTTGCCCGGAGAGACTATATAATTATAATGTTGTAATATGCAATGCGCACAAGGAGGCACAGACCAGACCAAACAAACAGGAAGGGGGGATGGAGCATGGAACAAAACCACAACAATGATTACATTATTGAAATGCTTCACATCACCAAGGAGTTCCCCGGCATTAAGGCAAATGACGATATTACCCTGCAGCTGCGGCGCGGGGAGATCCACGCGCTGCTGGGCGAAAACGGTGCGGGCAAAAGTACGCTGATGAGCGTGCTCTTTGGCCTGTACCAGCCGGAAAAAGGAGAGATCCGCAAAAACGGCGTGCCGGTAAAGATCAATGACCCCAATGACGCCACGGCACTGGGCATCGGCATGGTGCACCAGCACTTCAAGCTCATTGATGTTTTTACCGTGCTGGATAACATCATCCTGGGGGCGGAGGACACCAAGCTGGGCTTTCTGCAGAAGAAAAAAGCCCGGCAGAAGGTGAAGGAGCTCTCGGAAAAATACGGCCTGGCCATTGATATGGATGCCAAGGTGGAGGATATCACCGTCGGTATGCAGCAGCGGGTGGAGATCCTGAAGATGCTGTACCGCGATAATGAGATCCTTATCTTTGATGAGCCGACCGCCGTATTGACCCCGCAGGAGATCGATGAGCTGATGGAGATCATGCGCAACCTGGCCAAGGAGGGCAAGAGCATCCTCTTTATCAGTCATAAACTCAATGAGATCATGGCGGTGGCGGACCGCTGCACCGTACTGCGCAAGGGCAAATATGTCGGCACCATCGATACGGCCAAGACCAACAAGCAGGAGCTGAGCAATATGATGGTGGGCCGCCCGGTCCAGCTGGAGGTGCAGAAATCCCCGGCGAAGCCCGGCGAGGCGGTGCTGGAGGTAGAGCACTTTTCCGTGCCCAGCAAGCTGCACAAGAAGGACGCCGTGCACGATGTGACCTTTACCGCGCGCAGCGGGGAGATCTTGTGTATCGCGGGCATTGATGGCAACGGCCAGACCGAGCTGGTATACGGCCTGACCGGCCTGGAGAAGCCCAGCGGCGGCACCGTGAAGCTGTGCGGGCACGATATTACCCACGCGAAGATAAGAGAGCGCGGCAAGGAGATGTCCCACATCCCGGAGGACCGGCACAAGCATGGCCTGGTGCTGGACTTTACGCTGGAGCAGAATATGGTGCTGCAGCGCTACTACGAGACCAAATTCCAGAATCATGGGTTCATCAAGGCGGACGCGGTGCGTGAGTACGCCGACGGCCTGATCAAGCAATTTGATGTGCGCAGCGGCCAGGGCCCCATTACCGTGGCCCGCAGCATGAGCGGCGGCAACCAGCAGAAGGCGATCGTGGCCCGTGAGCTGGACCGTGATAAGGCGCTGATCGTGGCGGTGCAGCCCACCCGCGGTCTGGATGTCGGCGCGATCGAGTATATCCACAAGCAGCTGGTGGCGGAGCGGGACCGCGGTAAGGCGGTGCTGCTGGTTTCTCTGGAGCTGGACGAGGTGATGAGCCTTTCCGACCGCATCCTGGTGATGTACGAGGGTGAGATCGTGGGCGAGCTGGACCCCGCCAAGACCACCGTGCAGGAGCTGGGCCTGTATATGGCCGGCGCCAAGCGGCAGCATAACACGCAGGAACGAAAGGGGGAGGGCAGCGATGAGTAATAAAGTAAAATCTCCGCTGATGAAAAAGGCCCCCACCTATTCGCTGCGGGCCTCCATCATCTCCATCCTCATCGGCCTTTTGACCGGTGCGGTGGTCATCCTGATCGTGGGCGCCTTTAACCCGCTGATCTCGCTGAAGGGTGCGTGGGACGGCATCCGGCTGGTGCTCTTTGGCGTACTGAGCACCGGGCGTGACGCCGCCGGTGCTTTGACCTTCGGCTTCAATCCCACCAATATCGGCAACATGCTGTTCCGGGCTACGCCGCTCATCCTTACCGGTGTTTCGGTGGCGGTGGCCTTTAAGACCGGCCTGTTCAATATCGGCGCGCCGGGCCAGTACCTGGCCGGTACCACAGCTTCCCTGTTCCTGGCGCTTTCCATCCCCAGCAGCAGCGTTCCTGCCTGGCTCATCTGGTTCATCGCCTTCCTGGGCGGTGTGCTGGCCGGCGCCCTGTGGGGCGCCATCCCCGGCCTGCTGAAGGCGACCCTTAATATCAACGAGGTCATCGCCTGCATCATGACCAACTGGATCGCGGCAAGCCTGGTGACCTGGCTCTTTGATATCAGCAACCTGAAGAACATGGTGGAGGGCAACAAGACCGGGTATGTCTACAAGACGACCTACAACGGCGTGGCGACCTCCAAGATGGGGCTGGATAAGCTGTTCCCCGGCAGCCAAGTAAATGGCGGCATCATCATCGCCATCATTATGGCGATCCTGGTTTACATCATGCTGGAAAAGACGACCTTCGGCTATGAGCTGAAGGCCTGTGGCGCCAACCGGCACGCCGCCCGGTATGCCGGCATCCACGATAGGCGCAATATCGTCTGCTCGATGGCCATTGCCGGTGCCATGGCGGGCGCGGCGGGGGCTCTGTACTATCTTTCCGGCAACACCGAATTTTTCTGGACCACCTACCAGTCGCTGCCCAGCGAGGGCTTTGACGGCATTGCCGTGGCGCTGCTGGCGGTCAATAACCCCATCGGGGTCATCTTTACCGGCATATTCATGTCGCTGCTTTCCATCGCGGGTCTGCAGCTGACCAACCTGACGGCCTACAACGAGTACATCACCGATGTGATCATCGCGGTGATTGTGTACCTCTCGGCTTTCTCGCTGGTGATCAAGCTGTGGATCAGCCGCCGGAAGAAGGAGGGCAAGTCCATCCTGCCATGGAAGAAAAAGCAGCCGGAAGGCGCCGGGCTGCTGCCTGACGCGCAGCCGGCGGAGGAGGCGGCGGCAGCCGCCGAGGACGCCGGTGGGGCCGCCGAGCCGGAGGGCGAGGCGGCCGGGACTGCGGAAACCGGAAAGGAGGCCGAGGCGTAATGTCATTTCTCATCAGACAGACATTGATTTATGCCATCCCGTTGATGGTAGTGGCGCTGGCCGGCATCTTTGCGGAGCGCAGCGGTATCATCAACCTGGCATTGGAAGGTATTATGATCTTTGGCGCCTTTATCGGGGTGCTGTTTGTACGGATGATGCAGGCAATGGGCTGGTTTGAGGCGGCAAAGGCCGCCGATAACTGGGTGGCGCTGCAGGGGTATCTGCTGCTGGCCATGCTGGTGGCGGCGATACTGGGCGCGGTGTTCTCGCTGCTATTGGCGTTCGCGGCCATCAACCTAAGGGCAGACCAGACCATTGGCGGTACGGCGCTGAACATGCTGGCGCCCGCGCTGGTGCTGTTCCTGGTGCGTCTCATCGCCAAGCAGAACCAGCTGCTGCTGCTCAAGGGTGACTCCGCCTCCTGGTTCATGATAAAAAAGACGATGCTGGGCTTTGACAGAACCGCGGAGCTGAACTTCTTCCAGGAGACCTTCCTCAATAAGGTGTACCTGAGCAACTATGTATGTGTGCTGGTATTCATCATCCTGGCCATTATTCTGTATAAGACCCGCTTTGGCCTGCGGCTGCGGGCCTGTGGTGAAAACCCCCAGGCGGCGGATTCGCTGGGCATCAATGTAAAGAAGATGCGCTATGCCGGCACCACCATTTCCGGCGCGCTGGCCGGTATGGGCGGCTTTGTCTACGCGGTGACCACCGCCAACTGCTCGGCCAACGGCGATGTGGCGGGCTTCGGCTTCCTGGCGCTGGCGGTTATGATTTTTGGTAACTGGAAGCCGCTGAATGTGGCGGGCGGCGCGCTGCTGTTCGGTCTGTTTAAGTGCATCGCGGCGTGCTATTCCACGCTGGATATCAACGGCGACGGCATCTACGCGCTGACGGAGCTGGGCCTGAACGCCAACTTCTACCGGCTGCTGCCGTATGTCATCACGCTGGTCGTGCTGGCCTTTACCTCCAAGAGTTCCCGGGCCCCCAAGGCTGAGGGCATCCCCTACGATAAGGGACAGAGATAAAAAGGCAAAACCAATCGTAAGTAAAGGGCGGCTCCTGCGGGGGCCGCTTCCTTTTGGCCGGGGGATGTCATTGACGGGCGGGCGAAAAATTGGTATGCTATTAGAATGATCTCCCGGTATGGCGGCCGCAGAGAAAAGGTATGGCCGCAGACCCGCGAAGGCGCGCAGGCGCGGCGGAGCGGGGGAGGGCCGGCCCCGGCTTTGGCGGGGCGGCCCGACGGAGAGCGGAGCCGTGCCTGCGCGCATCCGGAAGGCCGGGGGAAGAAAGCATTTTGGGCAAGAGAGATAGGAGGTTCCAGAATGGAGCATCTTGATGCAAGACTGGGTACCATAGCGGCTATGGTGCCGCGCTGCCGGGCGGTGGCAGATATCGGCTGCGACCATGGGCTGCTGGTGGCGGCTCTGCTGGAGGGCGGCCGCTGCGATTACGGCATTGCGGCCGATATTAACCCCATGCCGCTGGAGAAGGCCCGGCAGGAGCTGACCCGCCGGGGACTGCTGGCACAGAGCGAGTGCCGTCTGACCAACGGACTGTGCGGCATCGCGCCGGTGGGGGTGGATGTGGTAGTGATCGCCGGGATGGGCGGGGAGCTGATCGCCGATATCCTTTCCCGGTGGGACTATACCGAAAACCCGGCCATTACCTACCTTTTGCAGCCCATGACCCGGCCGGTACACCTGCGGCAGTGGCTGTATACCCATCGCTTTACCCTGCAGGAGGAGCGCTGCTGCCGGGCGAACGGCAAGCTGTATACGGTACTGCGGGCGCAGTACACCGGCCGCGCTACCGAGGAGACCCCGGCGGCGCTGTACTTTGGGGCGCTGGACCTGGAAAATGACCCGCTGGCCGGGGAGTACCGGGAGCAGGTGCTGGGACGCCTGCGGCGGCGCATTACCGGGCTGGTGGAAGCCAAGCCCGGCCCCGAGCGGGACGCTGAGCTGGCGGAAGCGACAAAGCTGCTGCTGGCGCTGCGATAAAACTGAAATTCTGCAGGGGGCAGGGCGGGGCGCAGCCCCGCCC
>ERZ1504299.519-NODE-519-length-11780-cov-4.407932_pt1 | contig 11780 bp, 14 predicted proteins | sample MGYA00575503_ERZ1504299 | MGnify/ENA primary metagenome ERZ1504299 (study PRJEB39906, sample SAMEA3182086) | gut metagenome | biome: human; feature: gut; material: Stool; isolation source: human stools | place: Canada | collected 2013-01-21 ... | reverse complement strand
GCGGCCCTATCTTTTCTCTCGCAAGAGAAAAGATAGGGGAGAAAAGAGTGCTTGGAGACGCGGGGTGCATTCTGCGTCTGAATTCAGGCGAACTCCAATGTTTCGGGCATCGTTCCACACGATACTCATCTTACGTATGTCTTGGTACGCGCCGCCTGATACGGGGGCATCAGATTTGATACCAGTTGCCGTAGAACGATTGCCGTCAATAGAAGGTGTGGTGAAAATTCAGATAATTTGTACCTTCTTGCGGGGGGTTCTTGGTTTGTACGCACCAAACGGCCTCCCCTGGGGAAAGCTGGAGCGACGGAGCCGGGACTGATGAGGGCCGGGGAGCAATGGCATATAGCTTTGCAGTTTCCCTTTCTCAGCTCCTCCTCATCCCATTCTTATCAAACTTTTTCCGCAGCGCGTGTTCCGTGACGGGAAGCGCGCAGAGCATCGGGACGAGCTGGATGAACACGGTGATCACCCCGGTGTACCCGATCGTCTCTGTGCCGCGCCCGATCACGAACAGGATGGGGACGACCGACAGCGGCAGCAGGAGCCATCCGCAGCAGTACCAGTACCGCCCGCAGACCGTATGCGCCAGCTTCCATGTTTCCTGATTTTTCATGGACATGGTCGACCGGTATCCGAACGTCGCGTTGATGGACTTCGGCGGGCTTTTGAAAAACCTCCGGCCAAAATAGATCATCGTGAGCGGGCTCATCAATACGGACAGCAGCATGAATATCCAGAAGAGCATTCTTATTTCCCCTTTTCCATACTTCCCGGTCTGCGGTGTAAAAACTCATCAAACGCATCGATGCGCTCCGTCAGGGGCCTAATGGACACAAGTCGGAAGAAGCCGCCGCGGGACTGCATTTTATGCCACAGCTTCTGCACGTCGATGGCGTCATATACATTTTTATCGATCTCGGCGGCCTTTTTCTGCACGACCGCGCCGAGATGGATGGAGAAGCACAGGTCAATGAGGAAAATGCCGAAGCACACGCCCACCATAAACGACGCCAGCGGGTGCGCCACGAACCACTCCACCAGCTTCCGCAGCCGCGGATACAATAAAAAGTAGTACGCCAGCGACAACACGCCCCAGAAGAACGTGAACAGCGGGCAGATGATGCCCTGGACATTGCCCCAGAGCTTGCTGTAGTCCCACAGGCGCAGGTGAAAGCCCTTGAAGCTCACGACGCCGACGATATACTCCAGCAGCGTCATAGCCAGCGCCATGACGACGAACATGACCGGGTAATACCAGAACGTGCCCGAAAACGAGCCGAACAGCTGATGGTCCAGCTCCGAGAGGATGAACAGCAGCACCGTGCCGAATCCGTACAGCGGCAGGCAGGGGCCGAAGAGGAAGCCCGGGTTCAGCCACTTGCGCTCCGGGTTCGCCCCGGAGAAGAACCGGCGGAACAGAAGCTCCAGCACCCACCCGCCGACAGCGCCGAAGAAAAACAGATACAGAACGATCAGGAAGATCTGAAATTTGGACATAGCCGCCCTCCGCATACACATTTCTTTGCCTTCAGCTTACGACATTGCCGCCCCGCTGTCAAGGCAAAAGAAAACAGTGACGTTTGCAGGAAAGTGTGCTATACTGTCGCCAGAATATGCAGAAGGAGCAGGTTATCATGCGCGGAATCCCGTCTTTGATCACAGAGATCCGAAAGAAAGTCTTTACCGAGGTCGCCCGGATGGCATACTCCGGCGACTACACCGATATGGAGGATATCCCCTTCAAGATCGTCCCCGGCCAGAGCCCGCTGCACCGCGAGTCCGTGTTTCTCGAGCGCGCCATCGCCGGCGAGCGCGTGCGGCTGGCCATGGGTTTGTCCCTCCAGCCCGTGCAGACGCGCACGCTTCTGACCGAGGGCATGGATCAGGCCGCCATCGCCGAGCAGTATTACGAGCCGCCGCTCGTCAACATCATCCCCTACGCCTGCCACGCCTGCCCGACGCGGCAGTACCGTGTCAACGAGCTGTGTCAGGGCTGCCTCGCCTCCTCGTGCCAGCGCGTGTGCCCGAAGGGCGCGATCAAATTCGTCAACGGCAAGAGCCGCATCGGCCAGAAGCTCTGCATCAAGTGCGGCAAATGCGCCAGATCCTGTCCGTACAACGCCATCACCTACCTCGAGCGCCCGTGTCAGGCCGCCTGCGGCATGGACGCCATCGGCGTCGACGAATACGGCAAGGCCTGCATCGACTATGACCGCTGCGTCTCCTGCGGCCAGTGCCTCGTGAGCTGCCCGTTCGGCGCGATCGTCGACAAGAGCCAGATCTATCAGGTCATCCGCTCCATGCTCGAGGGCAACGAGGTCGTGGCCATCGTCGCGCCGTCGTTCGTCGGCCAGTTCGGCAAGGACGTGACCGTGCCGAAGTTCCTCACGGCCATGAAGCAGCTCGGCTTTGCCGATGTGGTCGAGGTCGCGGTCGGCGCGGATATCTGCACGATCGAGGAGGCGCGGGACTTTATGGAAAAGGTCCCGGAGGAGCAGCGGTTCATGGCGACCTCCTGCTGCCCGTCGTGGCGGATGATGGCCAGACGGCTGTTCCCCGCCGAATCCGGCAACATTTCCATGACCTACACACCGATGGTCTATACCGCGCGGCTCGTCAAGCGCGAACGGCCCGACTGCAAGGTCGTCTTCGTCGGCCCGTGCGCGGCCAAAAAGCTCGAGGCCATGCAGGATGATATCCGGACCGACGTCGACTTCGTCCTGACCTACGAGGAGCTGATGGGCATTTTTGAGGCCAGGGACATCGACTTTTCCCAGCTGCCCGACAGCCCGGACCTTGACGAGGGCACCCGCGCCGGGCGCGGCTTTGCCGTCGCGGGCGGCGTGGCCGCCGCGGTGGAGGAGCTCATCCACAAGGAGCATCCCGAATGCCAGATCAAGACCCAGCGGGCCGACGGCCTGCGCGAGTGCCGCAAGCTTCTGATGCTGGCGAAGGCCGGGAAGCTCGACGGATATCTGCTCGAGGGCATGGCCTGCCCCGGCGGCTGCGTGGCAGGCGCGGGCACGGTCGTCTCGGCGGATACAGCGGCAAAAAAGCTCTCGCAGCACATGGCTCAGGCCACCGGCAGCGCCGCCGACGACAGCCGCTACCGCGACTTAGCCGACCAATTGAATTAAAATCAATCGCCCCGGCGCAGACGGTCCTGCGCCGGGGCATTTTCCTATGTAAGTTGGTCAGGGCTCCATCATCAGGCGGATGATCTGCCGGTCGGTGTCGGCCATGCCGGTGTGGGCCAGCGCGCCGACGGTCTCGATCGTGTGCTCGATGCCGGATTTGACGATGCCGTCGCCGGCATAGAACTGGTTGCCGCAGCGGTACATGTGGTAGCCGAGCAGGCCCGCGTCGACGCTCGTGGCGATCTTTGCCGCGCAGGAGGGCTTGGCGCCGTCGCAGATGATGCCGGAGGTGATGGCCATAGCGTTGACCAGCGTATGCTTGATCTGCTCATACCCGCCGCCATAGAGGTAGGTGATGCCCGCCCCTGCGCCGCACCCGGCCGAGACCGCGCCGCAGTAGGCCGAAAGCGTCCCGATGTGCGCCTTGATATGGATCGTGCTGAGGTTGGAGACCGCCAGCGCCCGGTAGAGCGTCTCACGGCTCACGCCCAGCTCCTGCGCGTAGACCACGACCGGCACGGAGGCCGTGATGCCCTGGTTGCCGGAGCCGGAGTTGATGATGACCGGCAGCTCGCAGCCGGACATGCGCGCGTCGCTGGCCGCGGCGGCCATATAGCGGGCGCGGTTCTGCACCGTCTCGCCGTAGGCCTCGCGCAGCGTCTTGCCGACGTTCGCGCCGTAGGACCCGGCGAGGCCCGCCTCGGCGATGGCCATATTGTACGAGATCTGCCGCTCAAAGATCTCCTGCACATCCTCCGGACACAGCGACTGCGCGAAATCCACGATCCGCTCGACCGTCAGGACGCTGCGGTCCGTGCGGCGTTCGGAGACGGTCTCGCTGCACGGACGGTCGATGAGGCGCTTCGTGCCGTGCAGCAGCTGCACGAGGTTCGTATGGCTGCCGACGATCCGCGCCGAGGCCTGATCGCCAGCCGCGTAGACCGTGATGCGGATGTCGAAGATGAACGGCGAGTCGATCGGCCGGATGTCAAAGGCCGCCTCCTGCAGGTACGCCCGCATGTCCGCGATCTGCTCGTCGGTGACCTCGCTGAGGACCTCCAGCTCCTTCTCCTCCCGGCCCGCGATGATGCCCGCGGCAGCCGCCGCGGCGATGCCGTGCATCGAGCCCGTATGCGGCACGACGACGCTCTTGACGTTCTTGATGATATTTCCGCTGACCTCGATCCGCACCCGCTCCGGCCGCTTGCCGAGCACGGCGCGGGCCTGCGCCGCGGCGTAGGCGATGGCGATGGGCTCCGTGCAGCCCATCGCGGGCACGAGTTCCTCGCGCAGGATCTCTACAAAGCTCTGATAGAGCGCATCCGTTCGTTTCATTCTGACCGTTCCTCCGATGTTTCATGATAGCAGGCCGCAGAGCAGGTATGGCTGCCGCACACGCGCGGCGGCTCGTCCTTGTGGTGGCCGCAGACATAGTCCGGCTGGTAATGGAGCGCCCCGGCCAAAAGCGCCCGGACCGCGTCGTCCGCGCCGCCCTCCGCGCCCGGATACAGCCGGATCCCGGCCTCCGCCAGCGCCAGCCGCGCGCCAGCGCCGATGCCGCCGCAGATGAGCGCGTCGACCGCGTAGGCCTTCAGAAATCCGGCCAGCGCCCCGTGTCCGCTGCCCATCGTGTCGACGATCGCCGACGAGACGATCCGCCCGTCGGTCACATCATAGAGCTTGAACTGCGCCGTCCGCCCGAAATGGCCGTAGATCTGCCCGTGATCAAAAGGTACCGCAAGCCGCATAAAGACCCCTCCCGCCTTTGCAGTTGTGCAAAGTGACGATATTCTGTGTCATCCATTATACCATATTTGTCGCGTTTGTAAAGCCCGGAAAGCACGCCGCCCCGCACACCACGAAAGACTGAATCCAAAAATCGCGCCCGCCCGGGGAGCCTCCCCGGGCGGGCGTGATTTTTGGATGTCGATGGGCTCCAGTCCGCTCACAGGTCGACCTGTTCAAATCTTGCGGCCGAGGTGCGGAAGGCCAGATAGGTCACGAGCGCGTACACCGCCACGCCGCCGAGCAAAACCGGCAGCTGCCGGACAAGGTCCGCCGGCGCGTAACTTTCGCACACGGTCTTCATGTACGGCACGACATGGTCGAGCGTCTCGAGCAGGACGATGGCCAGAAACAGCACGACGCTCGAGACGACGAAGGGCTTGCCGAGATCATAGCCGTTTTTGTAGTGCATCGGCAGAAACGTCAGGTTGAACAGCCCCATCAGCACGAACCCGAAGCCGAGAAAGGCCAGATTCGCCTCGATGCCGACGGGATTGTTGATCTGTGCATAGCCCCTGCGGAGGAGCATGAACGGGATACAGGCCGCGATCTGCAGCAGCTGCAGCGTCACGACGGTGGAAAACCGTGCCCGGACCACATCCCGCTTCGTGACCGGCAGCAGGGCCATGTAATACACGTCCCGGTTCTCCCGCGCGGCCTGCAGCATGAGGAAAATGCCGAGGGCATTATAGAAAAACGTCACGTAATACGGATAGCTCGGCACGAGCACCAGCGCGCTCAGCAGCAAAAACAGCAGCGGCACCGGCGTGACGACCAGCTTCCATTCCTTTTTCATCAGCAGCTTCATGCTTCCGCCTCCCGTTCCAGATGGACCATGATCTGTTCCAGATTCGCCGGCGTGAGCGCGAAGCCGGCGGCCAGCGCGGCGTCCTCTTTGCGGAGAAGCGCTTCGAGCTCGCCCTTGTGGCTGCGCGCGCCGATGCACGCGGCCCGCAGCGCGGGTGTACACGCCGCGTCGCTGCCCTGCAGCAGGAGATACCCCCGGTCCACGCCTTCTTGTCCGTGCTGGCCGCGACGCGGCCATGCTGGATGTACGTGATCGTATCCGCGCAGGCGTCGAGGTCCGAGGTGATGTGCGTGGAGAAGAGGATCGACACGCCCTCCTGCTCGCAGAGCGTCCGGAACGTGTCCAGCAGCTCGTCACGCGAGACAGGGTCGAGCCCGGACGTCGGCTCGTCGAGGATCAGCAGCTCCGCCCGGTGCGACATGGCGGCCGCCAGCTGATACTTGACCTTCATGCCCTCCGACAGCTCGCAGACGCGCTTGCTCTCGTCGAGCGAAAACTGCCGGACGAGGCGCGCGTAGCGCCCGTCGTCCCACCCGGGATAAAAGCGCTTCGTGACGTCCGTCAGCTCGCGCAGGCGCTTGCGCTGGTAATACGACGCGCCGCCGGAGACGAAGCCGATGCGCGAGCGGATCTCCCGCTCGTCCTTGTCCATATCCAGCCCGCAGATCGTGACCGTCCCCGCATCCGGATGCACCAGATGGAGCATGGATTTGAGCGTGGTCGTCTTGCCCGCGCCGTTGCGGCCGATCAGGCCCATGATCGTCCCGGCCTCCATGGAGAACGAGACGTTTTCCAGCCGGAAGGCCGGATACTGCTTGCAAAGCCCGTCAAGCTTCAGGATCTGCATCGTCTTCCGCCTCCTTTGCCATCCGGAACAGCGCATCCGGCACGTTCAGATCGTCCATGCTGACCAGCGCGATCCCGCGCTTTTTGTCCGCCATCAGCAGCAGCTGGTCGCCCGGCTGGATGCTGAACAGCTCGCGCGCCCCCTTCGGGATGACGATCTGTCCCTTCTCTCCGACCTTGACCAGACTGACGAATTTCCCCTTCGGGAACTGCATCGGCATAAAGATCCCTCCTGCCATAAGTTATACTTGGTATGAAAAGTTATACCTAGTATAACACACATGCTGGAAAATGCAAGCCTTATTTTCGCAGCTGCCGGTCCGTCCGCACGAGGACGACGGCCGAGGCAAGGAACGTGACGATATCGGCCGCCGGCATGGAATACAGCACGCCCATCAGCCCGAACGCCCGCGGCAGCAGCAGCACGAGCGGCACCGCCAGCAGGACCTCCCGGAAAAACGACAGCCCCGCCGACTCCACCGGCCGCCCCAGCGCCTGCATGAAGATGAACGCCGCCTTGTTGACCGTCGCCAGCGGCAGCATGCACAGGTACACGCGGAAGGTCAGCACGGCAAATTCATTATAAAGCGCCGATTCCGCGCCGAACAGCCCGATGAGCTGCCGCGGGAACAGCTGCGTGACCAGCAGCGCGAGCACGCCGAGCGCGAATTCCGCCCCCATCAGCCGCCACAGGATCCCGCGGCAGCGGCCGTATTGCTCCGCGCCGTAGTTGTAGCCCACAATGGGGATGCAGCCCGCGGACATGCCGATGGTGATGGAAATGATGATCTGAAACACCTTCATGACGATGCCGAGGACCGTCAGCGGGATGTCCGCGCCGTACTTGCTTCCCGCACCGTACTGCACGAGCATGTTGTTGGTCGCCGCCATGGCGATGACGAGCGAGATCTGCGCAAGAAAGCTGCACAGTCCCAGCGGCAGGTAGGCCGCGAGGATCTTCCCGCGGAGCTTGAAATCGTCCTTTCCCAGCCGCAGCGCCTTCGTATGGCAGAGGTACCATACGCCCATCGCGGCCGTGATCACCTGCCCGGCCACCGTCGCCACAGCCGCGCCCATCACGCCCCAGCGCAGCACGAAGATGGCGATGGGATCGAGGATGCAGTTGGCGATCGCGCCCGCCATCATGGAGGCCATGGCAAACCGCGGGCTGCCGTCCGAGCGGATGATCGGGTTGATCGCCTGCCCGAAGACGTAGATCGGAATGCCGATGGTGATGTAGGTGAAATACTCCTTCGCATAGGCGAGATTCGCCTCCGTCGCGCCGAACAGCAGCAAAATCGGCGTCTGGAACACCGCGTAGAATCCCGCCACGAGCACGCCAACCAACACGCTCAGCGTCACAGCGCTGCCAACGGCGCAGTCCGCATCTTCCTGCCGGTTTTTGCCGAAGCAGATCGACACGTAGCTGCACGCGCCGTCGCCGATCATCACAGCCAGACCCAGCGCCAGCACCGTCAGCGGGAACACGACGTTCGTCGCGCCGTTGCCAAGATACCCCACGCCCCAGCCGATGAAGATCTGGTCGACGATGTTGTACAGCGCTCCCACCAGCAGCGAGATCGTACACGGCAGGGCGAATTTCACCATGAGCTTCCCGAGCGGGGCAGTGCCCAGCGCTGCGTTTTGTTTTTCTTCCATAAAAACCTCCCAAAATAAAAAAAAATTGCGCAAGTCCGTTCGGACTTACGCAAAGCTGCTACACAACAGCTGTACTTTACCACACGCCGGGAAAAATTGCAAAGGGGATTTTCCACAAGTTTTTCTCTTTTTCCGCCGGGAACTTGCGCGCCGCTCCTGCGTCTGATATATTGTAGATACAAACAGAAAGAGAGGGCCCGCTATGTTCGGCTTTGACTTTATGAATTCGGTCTTCCCCATGATCTTCACGGTCGTGTTCGTCGGCATCTTCATCATGTTCATCGTCACCGCCGTGCGCGGCATCGGCCGTTGGCACAAGAATAACAACTCCCCGCGCCTGACCGTCGACGCGACCATCGTCTCCAAGCGCATGGACGTCACCCACCACCATAACAGCACCACACACACGAATTCCTCCTCCACCTGGTACTACGCCACGTTCCAGGTCGCCAGCGGCGACCGCATGGAGCTTTCGATCCCCACCCAGGACTACGGCTACCTCGTCGAAGGCGACCACGGCAAACTCACCTTCCAGGGCACCCGCTACCTCAGCTTCGAGCGCGCATAATCCCAACCCTCCACCCCGTCTCCCTCCCGGAGACGGGATTTTTGCGCCCTCATGCCTTCCCCTATGCAGGGAAGCCTTGATGCTCATCTATCGTTTCTTAAGAATTATTTATTGTTTTTCGATAAAAAATAATTGACAAACGATCTTCTCTGTGGTAGCCTGTAGCTACAGAAAGGATGTGTCCCCTATGAACTGGTCCAAAAACAGCTCGATCGAGCTTTCCCGGATCTGCGTCGTCTTGTTCATGATCCTCCTCGCCGCCCTCGATATCGGCTGCTACTGGGCCGTGCAGTGGTTCGTGGAGATCCGGCTGATGTACTGGCAGTACGGCGTGCTGATGATGGTCACGATCTACCTCTGCAGCGGCTTCGGCTGGGTGCTGCTCGTGCGGCTGTGGCAGCTGCTGCAGAATATCCGCGCGCAGCTCGTCTTCGACGCGCAGAACGTGCGGCTGCTGCGGCAGGTCAGCTGGTGCTGCGTGGGCGCGGGCGCGGTGTGTCTGGTCAGCTGCCTGTATTATCTGCCGTTCATCGCGGTCGCCATCGCAGCCGGCTTCATGGCGCTGATCGTGCGCATCATCAAGAATATTTTCCAGCAGGCCATCGACATGAAGGCCGAGCTCGACCTCACGATCTAGGGGGTGCGGCATGGAAATTCTCGTGAATCTGGACGTCATGATGGCCAAGCGCAAAATCTCCGCCGGGGAGCTGGCCGAGCGCGTCGGCATCACCCCCGCAAACCTGTCCATTCTCAAAAACAACAAGGCCAAGGCCATCCGCTTTTCCACGCTCATGGCCCTGTGCCATGAGCTCCGCTGCCAGCCGGGCGACCTGCTGGAGTTTGTGGACGACCAACAGGAGGTCACCGATGGAAGAACAACGTAAAAACGAATTCCCCCGCCCGCCGGAAACGCCCGACTGGGCGCAGGAGACGCTCGCCCCGGCAAAGCCGCCGTTCTCGGCCGGCCGGAAGGAAGTGCTGCTGGCGTTCGGGATGTATGTGCTGGCATACGTGTATCTGGGTTCCGGATGGTGGGCGCTGCCGCTGTTTGCCGCCGGGTTTATCGCCGCCGGAGAATATCTGTACCGGGACGTGAAGCGTCCGTGGGAAAGCTGGGTCTGGCTGGCCTGCGTGATAATGATCGCGGGCTGCATCACGTGGCGCAGCCTGCATCCGAACCAGTACGACTCCCGGCTGGATGTGCAGGTCATGCAGGAGTATGCCATCCCCTCGAGCCTCGCCTTTCTGGCACTGCATATCCTTGCCGTCTACTGGCTTCTGTGCCGCTCCGGGCGGCTGACCGGCGGCGAAAGCGGCCATCTGCTGCCGCTCGACGCGCTGTACGCGTTTCTCATCGTCCCGTTTCAGAATTTCTTCCTGCGCATCCGCTGCGTGATCTTCGCGCTGAAGTCCAAAAAGGAGCGCGGCGTCAGCGCCGGCGCGATCGCAGGCGCGGTGCTCGCGGCGTTCGCCGCGCTGGTGCTGCTCGTGCTGGCCATGACGCAGCTGTCCGCCGCGGACGACACCTTCGGCGAGCTGATCGATGACCTGCGGCTGACGCTGACGCTCGATCTTGACGAGACGTGGTTCTATCGTCTCCTCGCCTCCCTGCCGGTCGGCGCGTATGTGTTCGGCCTGCTGGCCGGTCTCGGCCGCCGGACGCCGGAGGATATGCGCGGGCGCGGAGCGGCGGTCATGGACCGCCTGCCGAAGCTGCGCACCGTCCCGGCGGGCATCTGGGCCGCGGCCCTCGGGCTGTTCAGCGCGCTCTATCTCGTGTTCTTCTTCGTGCAGGGCCGGTACCTGTTCGGGGCCTTCACCCGGACGCTGCCGGAGAGCTTTACCGTGGCCGAATACGCCCGCCAGGGCTTCTTCGAGCTCTGCCGCGTCATGGCGATCAACTTCACCCTTTTCTGGCTCGTCACGCGCACCGCGCGGCAGGAGCAGAAGCTGATCCGCTGGATGGCCGCCGCCCTTCTGGTCCAGAGCATGCTGTTCGCCGTCATCGCGATCTCCAAGCTGGCGCTGTATATCGACTGCTTCGGCCTCACGCCCCTGCGCGTGCAGAGCACGTGGCTCGTGTGCGTGCTGCTCCTCGGCTGCGTCTGCGCGCTCTATACCCACCTGACCGGCAAAAAGTCCATGCGCGCCTGGATGATCTTCGGCGCGGTGACGCTGGCTGTTTTGTGCATGGTGCAGCTCCCGATGCATATCCCGGCACCGGAATTTCCGGGATAAAAAAATTCCAGCAGCCCCCTTGACAACCGCTCCGCCTTCTGCTATTATAATAAGGCTCTGTGAGAGCCTTATATCGCGGGATAGAGCAGTTCGGTAGCTCGTCGGGCTCATAACCCTTAGAGTTAGCGTCCAGCTTTCAGGAGCAAAAAGTCAACATCGCGGGATAGAGCAGTTCGGTAGCTCGTCGGGCTCATAACCCGGAGGTCGGGGGTTCAAATCCCTCTCCCGCAACCATAAATCGCCGTATTTCGTGAGAAATGCGGCGATTTCTCTATCGTTTTGTTCGGATTTCTCCGTTTTGCTCATTTGCAATTCATGCTCCCCGTGGAGTCTTTACCCTGATTTACTGGACATAGCTTCCATATTAAAACGCTTCAGAAGTTCTGATTGGAATGCTGCCGTTTGACAGCTTTACGCGCTATTTGCAATAAAGTATGCAATAGCGCGTTTTTTCGTTTTACGCCGTGTGGTTTCGGCGCTGCGGAAAGGTCGGTAAAACAACATCTGCAAACTTAGCGCGAGGGGCAGCACCATTTAATCTCGGCGCTGCATCCATCTGGCCCATGTTAAGATAATCGCTCATCATGCCGATGGCCTCGCGCTCGATATCCTCGTTCTTGTGAAGATATTTGCGCGTTGTTTCAATCGACGAATGCCCCAGAATTCCCTGCACGATGTTGAGCGGCACCTTGTCTTCCACCAGCCGCGTCGCCAGCGTGTGCCGCAGCGCGTGGGG
>ERZ1504299.475-NODE-475-length-12454-cov-4.005404_pt1 | contig 12454 bp, 7 predicted proteins | sample MGYA00575503_ERZ1504299 | MGnify/ENA primary metagenome ERZ1504299 (study PRJEB39906, sample SAMEA3182086) | gut metagenome | biome: human; feature: gut; material: Stool; isolation source: human stools | place: Canada | collected 2013-01-21 ... | reverse complement strand
TCAGCCGGTGGATGACCATCTCCCGCGGCAGCACGCGCAGACATGCCTCCAGCAGTGTGATATATGCGTCCAGCGTCAGCGTCTCAAAGGCGCCCGCTGCGTAGTCCGCGGCCAGATCTGTTCCGGCCAGAATGTGCAGCAGGTGCAGCTTGATGCCCTCGGCGCTGCTGCGGCCGATATAGCGGGCCGTCTCCACCATCATCTCCGGCGTCTCGCCGGGCAGGCCCAGGATCTGATGCGTGATGACGCTGATGCCGCGCGCGTGCAGCGCCCGCACCGCCTCGTCATAGACGGAAAGGGGATAGCCGCGGCGGATATAGGCGGCCGTCGATGCATGGATGGTCTGCAGCCCGAGCTCGACCCAGACGGGCTTTTCCGACCGGAGCTCAGCCAGCAGCGACAAGATCTCCGGCGGCAGACAGTCCGGCCGCGTGGCGATGGAGAGCGCGCAGACCTCCGGCTGGCGGATCGCGGCCGCAAACAGCGGCCGCAGGACCTCCGCCGGGGCATAGGTATTGGTAAAGTCCTGAAAATAGGCGATATAGCGTGCGTCCGGCCCGGCCTTGGCGGCGACCAGACGCTTGGCCTGCGCCAGCTGCTCCGGGATAGAGAGGGAAGCGGACGCGACAAATTCTCCGCTGCCGCTGCAGAAGATGCATCCGCGCGTGCCAATCGTCCCGTCTCGGTTCGGACAGGTGCAGCCGGCGGAGAGCGCCAGCTTATAGACCTTGCAGCCAAAGGTCTCACGCAGATAGGCGTTCAGACTGCGATAAAACATGATGCCTCCTGTCAGTTCCCATAATTTATGCGCACCACGATCCGCGGTGCGCATAAAACTCAGGCTTTGGGTTGGTCAAGCGTTTCGTCCTGCATCACAGCTTCAAACTGTGCGCGGCTCATGTTCTCGTTCTCCATCAGGAAGCCGGCGATCTTATCGAGCCGTTCGGCATGATCGCGCAGGATCTGCTCGCAGCGCTGATAAGCCTCGCGCATGATCTTCTGGACCTGCGCGTCGATCTGCCCGGCGGTCTGCTCGGAATAGGGTTTGGTCTTCTCATAGTCGCGCCCGATAAAGACCTCCTGCCCGCCCGCGTAGCTGACGGGGCCGATGCTGTCGGACATGCCGTATTTTGCGACCATATCGCGGGCAATGCCGGTGGCGCGCTGCAGATCGTTCGACGCGCCGGTGGAAATATCGCAGAGCTTCTGCGCCTCTGCCACGCGGCCGCCGAGGAAGGAGACAATGGTCTCAAACATCTCGTTGCGCGAGGAATAGGAGCGGTCGTCCTGCGGCAGGCTGATGGTCATGCCGCCGGCCTGGGCGCGGGGGATGATGGTGATGAGGTGCACCGGATCCTGCGAGTCGAGGCAGTACATGCAGATCGCGTGTCCGGCCTCGTGGACGGCGGTGAGCATCTTTTCCGCGTGGCTGACCACGCGGCTCTTCTTTTCGGGGCCTGCAATGACCTTGATCATCGATGTCTCCAGATCCTGCTGGCTGATCGCGGCCTTGCCGCGCCGCGCGGCGAGGAGCGCGCCCTCGTTCAGAAGGTTAGCCAGATCCGCGCCGGTGAAACCGGCGGTCGCCTTGGCGACGGCTGGGAGATCGACATTGTCCGCCAGCGGCTTTTTCCGTGCATGGACCTGCAGGATCGCAAGCCGTCCGCGCCAGTCGGGCGCACCGACGTAGATCTGCCGGTCGAAGCGGCCTGGGCGGAGCAGGGCGGGATCGAGAATGTCCTTGCGGTTGGTCGCGGCGATGACGATGACGCCCTCGTTGGCCGAGAAACCGTCCATCTCGACGAGCAGCTGGTTGAGCGTCTGTTCGCGCTCGTCGTGGCCGCCGCCGAGGCCAGCGCCGCGCTGACGGCCGACCGCATCGATCTCATCGATGAAGACGATGGCCGGGGCCACCCGCTTGGCCTGCTCAAAGAGGTCGCGGACACGGCTCGCGCCGACACCGACATAGAGTTCGACGAAGTCAGAGCCGGAAATGGATAAGAATGCGACATTCGCCTCTCCGGCGACTGCGCGGGCCAGCAGCGTCTTGCCGGTGCCCGGCGGGCCGACGAGCAGCACACCCTTCGGGATCTTCGCGCCGAGCTGCTTGAAGCGGTCCGGGTCGCGGAGAAACTCCACGATCTCCGAGAGCTCTTCCTTTTCCTCGTCCGCACCGGCGACGTCCTGAAAGGTCACGGACTCGCCGGACGGGACGCCGAAGCGCGCGTTGGCGCGCGTGAACTGCGCCATGGCGTTTGGGCCGCTGCCGGAGCGGTTCATCAGGATGAACCACACGAACAGAAGCGCGATGCCGACGAGCAGATACGGCAGCGCCGTCTTCCAAATGGAATTGGCGGCGGGCAGATAGTTGTAGGACTTGAGAACACCTACGGCGCTCTGCGCAGCGATGGTCTCGTCCAGGTCCTTGTGGAAGGTCTCGATGTCGCCGATCTTCGCCGTCGCGGTGCCGGCCTGCTCTGCGTCGCTTCCGTAGAGCGTCAGCGTCAGCGTATCGCCCTGCAGAACGAACGACTCGACCCGTTCGTTTTCAAACAGGTCGAGCACGTCAGAATATGCAAGCCTGCTGCCGTTTTGCGTAAGCAGGGACGAAGAGAGCACCACAAGCACCAGCGCCAGGACCGCAACGAGCAGAATGGTCTGCAGGGTTTTGGGCTGTTGGTTCACGGAGGTTCTCCTTTATGTGGAATAGACCGTCTTCAGCGGTCCTGATAGACAGAGGGCTTCAGCACGCCGACGAACGGCAGGTTGCGGTAGTAATCCTCATAGTCCAGACCGAAGCCGACGACGAACGCGGGCGGGACGGTGAAGCAGGTGTAGTCCGGCTTCAGCTCGACCTTGCGGCCGGTTGGCTTGTCGAGCAGCGTGCAGATCTTGATGGACGCGGGCTTGCGCTCATGGAACATCTCACAGATCATCTTGAGCGTGCTGCCGGAATCAATGATATCCTCCAGAATGAGCACATGTCGGCCCTCGATATCATGGTCGATATCCTTGCGGAACGTCAGCTTGCCGGTGGATTCCGTGCCGCCCTCAAAGGATGTGATGCACATGAAATCCTCCTGCACGGGAATGCTGATGGCATTCGCCATTTCCGCGAAGAACGGAACGACGCCCTTGAGAACGCCGACCAGGATCGGGCACTTGCCGCGATAGTCGTCTGCGATCTGTGCGCCGACTTCCTTGATCCGCGCGTGGATCTCTTCTTCGGAGACCAGTACGCGCTCGATGTCCTGCAGCATGTCAGACTTGTTAATCATACATCTAATCCTCTTTCTCTGTTTCTTCGATTGTGATGATGACAGCGCGATCGCCCGGAGCCGCGGCGCGGCCCAGATCGACGCCGATCCCATAAACGCCCAGAACACCGGATGCGTCAGCGGCCACCGGCATGAGCGCACGTCGTGCTGCGGGGACCTTGCGGTCGATCAGCAGCTTTTTGAGCGTTTTCGTGCCGCCTGCCGTGCGCATGACGTCATGCGCCTGACGCGGACGGATCGTGATCCGGGGAGTTTGCTCTATGGTATCATATTTGACTGCAAAAGTGGAGAGGGTTTTTGCTTTTTCCTGAAAATTTTCTTCGATCCGGCATTCGACGCGCAGCCCGAGCGCCGGGATCAGCACTGTCTCGCCCGGCGAAAGCGTCACGGGTGAAAAGGAAGCGGCAGGGGAGCGGTCCGTCAGGTACAGCCGGTCGTATTCCAGCCGCGCGGCAAAGCCGCCCGGCAGCGAGACGGATGCGGAGGGGCACGAAGCGAACAGCAGCCGGTCGACCGCGTCGATATGCCGCTGCGTCAGCTTGGGCGCATGGATCGATCCGAGCAGCAGCCGGACCGCGCGGGTGCGCACGGCCTCCGGCCAGACGGAAAGCGCGCTGCGGCTGACGCCGTCCGGCAATTGAGCAGCCTGCAGCGCCTCGCGCGCCTGCGCATCAAGAAACGCGTTGTCCGCGCGGAGCAGCGCGCAGGTCCGGAAGACGGTCTGTGCGACGGCGGGGTTTTCCTCCCGCAGAAGCGGGATCACGCGCTGGCGCAGCCGGTTGCGCCGGGCGTCCGGCAGGAGATTGGTGCTGTCGGTCACATAAGAAAATCCGTGCTCAGCAAGATACGCCTCGATCTGCGCCCGCGTGCAGACCAGCATCGGCCGGATGAGCCGTCCGCGCTTCGGCGGAATGCCGGTCAGTCCGGCAAGGCCGGTCCCGCGCGTGAGGTTCAGAAGCACGGTCTCGAGATTGTCGTCCTGCGTGTGCGCCGTGGCGACAAGGCCGGGGAGTGTGTCAAAGAACGCGTAACGGAGCTTGCGCGCAGCCTCTTCCAGAGATTCATGCGTCTGCGCCGCCCGCGCCTGCACGTCGCCGCCGCCCGTGTGCAGCGGCACGCCGAGCGAGGCGCACAGCTGCCGGACAAAGGCCTCGTCGCGGTCGGATTCCGCGCCGCGCAGGTGATGGTTGAAGTGCGCAGCCTCTACCCGGATGCCGAGCGTGTCCTGCAGTGACAGCAGCACGTGCAGCATGCTCACAGAATCCGCGCCGCCCGACACTGCGCATACGACCGTATCGCCGGGCTCCGTCATCCGCTGCGCCTGCATCCAGGCGAGGACCTCAGCCCTCATGCTTCCACTCCAGATCGGAGAAGGTGAAGAACTGCGGCCGCCACTGCAGCTTGACCGTGCCGGTCTCGCCGTGGCGGTTTTTGGCGATGATGCACTCGGCAATATTCTTGTCCTGCGTGTTGGGGTTATAATATTCGTCACGGTAGAGGAACAGGACGGAGTCGGCGTCCTGCTCGATGGCGCCGGATTCACGAAGGTCCGAGAGCATCGGGCGCTTGTCGGTTCTCGATTCATTGGCACGCGAAAGCTGGCTCAGGCAGATGACCGGCACGTTCAGCTCCTTTGCCATGATCTTGAGCGCGCGAGAGATATCGCTGACGATCGTCACGCGGTTATCGCCGGATTTGCCGGGAGCCGCGGCGGTCATGAGCTGCAGATAGTCGATCAGGACCAGCCCGAGGTTATCGAGCCGGCGGCACTTGGCGTTGATCTCCGCGACGGTGATGGCGGGATTGTCGTCTACGCGGATGTCCGTCTGGCTGAGCGCGGAGGAGGCGATGGAGAGCTTGCTCCAGTCGTCATCTTCCAGATGGCCGGTGGTGAGCTTCTGGTTTTCCACGAAGCTTTCCGTGGACAAAAGACGCATGACCAGCTGCTCCCGCGACATTTCGAGCGAAAAGAAAGCGACGGTCTTCTCATACGTCTTCGCGACGTTGAGGCAGATGTTGAGTGCAATCGCTGTTTTGCCCATGCCGGGGCGGGCCGCGATCAGGATCAGGTCGGTCTTGTTGAGGCCGTTGATCTTGCGGTCAAGGTCGTGCAGGCCCGTGGACAGGCCCGGGATCTCGCTGCCGGAGGCAGCCAGCTCTTCCAGCCGGTCATAGACGTTGATCATGACCTTGCCGATGTGCTGCAGACTGTCGCCGGTGTTGCCGCGGCGCAGGGAATAGATCTTCTTTTCCGAGACCTCCAGCATCTCCTGCGCCGTGCCGACGCCCTCGTAGACCATATCCGTGATCTCCGACGAAGCGGCGGCCAGCGCGCGCAGCAGCGACTTGTCATGCACGATCGTGCAGTATTGCTTGACGTTGGCGGCGGTCGGCGTGATCTTCAGCAGCTGGGCGAGATAGTCGTAGCTGCGTTCCTCGTCGTACACGCCGCGCTCTTTCATTTTATTGAGGACGGTAACGGGGTCGATCTTCTCCGAGAAGTTGAACATCGTATAGATGGTCTCGTAGATCTCGCGGTTCTGCCGCAGGTAAAAATCCTCCGGCTGCAGCATACCGACGACGTCCGGTACGCAGCGCTCGTCGATGAGCATGGAGCCGAGCACAGACTGCTCCGCTTCCAGCGCCTGTGGCGTCTGCCGGGCAAGCAATTCCTCATCCATACGGTTCACATCCTTCCGGGAGCTTCAGAATATCAGGGCCTGCTTAGCCCTCCTTGACCTCGACCTTGAGGTCGGCATTGATCTCATAGCCGAGCTTGCACTTGACCGTGTACACGCCGACGGCCTTGATCGGCTCGTCGAGCACGATCTTGCGCTTGTCAAGCTTGATGTCGGCCTGCTTTGCCAGCGCATCGGCAACCTCGGTGTTGGTGACCGAACCGAACAGACGGCCCGCGCCGCCGCCCTTGGCGGTGACGACGACAGTCATGTCCTTCATCCGGTTGCGGATCTCGAGCGCTTCGGCGCGCTCCTTGGCCTGACGCTCCTGCGCGGCCTTGTCGTTCATTTTCATGGTGTTCACGTTATCGGCGGTCGCTTCCTGCGCGAGCTTGCGCGGCAGCAGGAAATTGCGGGCGTAGCCGTCGGAGACCTCGATCATCTGGCCGCGTTTGCCCTGGCCTCTTACATCCTGTGTCAAAATAACCTTCATGGTGGTGACTCCTTTCAGAGAGATATTTTTGAAAATCGCGTTTTATGCGTAAAATGCGTCGATCGCGCCGACAAGGTCCTGCAGGACCTGCCGCAGCGGTTTGCCCTTGATCTGCGCGCCGGCGGTCGCGCCGTTGCCGCCGCCGCCGAGCTTTTCGAGCACCACCTGCACATTGCACGAGCCGATGGAGCGCGCGCTGATGATGACCTGTTCGCCGTCGGGGAAGAGGACGAACGAGGCGGTGATGCCGGAGATATTGATGAGCTCATCGGCCGCCTGTGCGGCGATGGTGCGGGTGATAGTCTCGTCCAGACAGGCGATGGCGAGCTCGCCGCGGTAGAGCCGGGCGGCCTGCACGACGCGGTAGCGGGTGAGCGTATCGTCCAGATCCGTCTGGAACAGCTTCTTGACCTCGACCGGGTCGGCACCCGCCTTGCGCAGATAGGCCGCGGACTCAAACGTGCGCGAGCCGGTGCGGACGGAGAAATTTTTCGTATCCAGCACGATACCGGCCAGCAGCGCCTGCGCCTCGAGCGGCCGGACATCGCGCTGGCTGACGGCGTACTGCAGAAGCTCCGTTACAAGCTCCGACGCGGAGGATGCATACGGCTCGTGCAGATTGAGGACCGGCTGCTCGATATAATCCGCCGCCCGGCGGTGGTGGTCGATGACCGCGACGCGGGAAATGGACTCGAGCAGCGGGCGGCACTCGACCTGCTCCGGCCGGTTGGTGTCGACGACGATGAGCAGGCTCCGGTTGTCCGCCTCGACCAGGGCATCCTGTCCGGAGATGAACAGATCCTCGCAGCCGGGCGCGGCCTTGAGCTCGGCGATCAGGCTCTGGCAGGCGTTTTTCTGCAGGTCGATCACGATCCGGGCCGGGCGCTCCTTCACCCGGCACAGGCACAGAAGACCCACGGCCGAGCCGAGTGCGTCCAGATCCGCCATCCGGTGTCCCATGATATAGACCGTGCTCGACTGCCCGATGAGCTCAGACAGCGAACCCGCCATCACGCGGGATTTGACGCGCGTATGCCGCTCCGCTTCTTTGGTGCGGCCGCCGTAGAAGGTGAAGTTGAACCGGTCCTTGATGACGGCCTGGTCGCCGCCGCGGGAAAGGGACATCTCGATGGCGAGGGACGCGAAGCGGTAATTCTCCGCGAAGCTCCCGCCGTCCTTGCCGATGCCGAGCGAGATCGTCGCGGACATGCCGCCGGAGGTCGTGACGTGGCGCACGTCCTCCAGGATGCTGAACCGGCCGTCCTGCAGGCGGGCAAGATCCTTGCTCTCGAAGATCAGCAGATACCGGTTGCGTTCGATCTTGCGGCACAGCGCCTCCAGTCCCGCCGTCCAGTTGGCCACGACGTCGTTGAGTTGCGCGTCGAGCGTGGAGATGGCAGAGTCGGAGAGGTTGGCAGTCAGCTCGTCGTAGTTATCGATCAGGATGATCGAGACGATCGGCCGCGTGCGGAGGAATTCGTCGCGGACGTTGAACATCTCGGTCATGTCGGCAAAATAGATGGTCGCCAGCTGCACAGTCGTCGCGTCGTCTTCGGATTTGACGTAGTTGCCGTAGATGCGGTAGCGGCGGCCGCCGATGATCTGGTCGCCCGGCAGCTCGGAGCGGCCCTCGCGCAGCCAGCTGGTGGAGAAGCCGGGCACGACCGCGTCGAGCGTCTGATAGCACGCAGTATCGGAAAGGCCGGTGATGGTAAAGAAGCTGGGGTTGCCCCAGATGATCTCATTTTCCGGCAGCCGGATGACCGCCATCGGGAACGCGGAGCCCGCGTGGACGGAAATGCCGACGGAATCCGTCGCCGTCTGCACGTAGCTCATCAGCTGCCGCTTGCGCCGGGAAAGCCGGGCACGGCTGATGATGAACATGATGAGCGTAACGAACAGCGCGCCGCCCGCAAGGATATACTGCCCGACCGCGGCGGCCGCGGCGGTAAACAGCAGCATGGCCGCAAAGTACCAGCCCGTATTCGGATAAAGCAGACGTCCGACCGGCTTTTTCATAGACCGCCGCCTCCTGTCTTTGTATAATCTAATTTACTATATCAAATTTTGCCGAAGGAATCAATTATAATCTATCATTCATTTGCTTAATTCATTTATGATATGGATAAAAGAACAAAAAAAGGTGTACTTTCCACGGAAAGTGTGTTATACTATATATCAGCTATGACCTTCCATGGCTTTTTGATTGGGATCGTGCGCCGCGCAGGCGCATCAAATAGATCAACTGCATACGGTATGGAGCGCAGGCGGCATTGGCGATGGGCAGAGCGAGACGGGGCACTGTCCGGCCAGCTGCATGGGCATGCGTTCCTGCGTCCTTTTTGCATTTGTTCCGCGCGGAGGATCCTCCGCGCAGCCGCATCCATACTTATATTATTTTAGGAAAGAGTGAAATCATTTGGCAGAAAAATTAAAGATCATTCCCCTTGGCGGTCTCAACGAGATCGGCAAGAATATGACCGTACTCGAATACGGCAAGGATATCATCATCGTCGACTGCGGCCTTGGCTTCCCGGATGAGGAAATGTACGGCGTCGACCTGGTCATTGCCGACATGACGTACCTGGTCAAAAACAAAGACAAGATCCGCGGCATGTTCCTGACCCACGGGCATGAGGACCATATCGGCGGCATCCCGTACGCCATGGAGCAGTTCAACTGCCCCATCCACGCCACGCGCCTGACCGCCGGCATCGTCCAGCTGAAGCTCGAGGAGCATCAGCTGCAGAATACCGTCCACCTGTTTACCCATGAAGCAGGGGAGAAGGTCAAGGCCGGCTGCTTCACCGTGGAGTTCATCCACGTGAACCATTCCATCGCCGACGCCGTTGCGTTCGCCATCAAAACGCCGGTCGGCACCATCGTCATGACGGGCGACTTCAAGATCGACGCCACCGCGGAAGACGGCATGATTGACCTGGCCCGCTTCGGCGCGCTCGGCAAAGAAGGTGTGCTGGCGCTGCTGTGCGACTCGACGAACGTCGAGCGGCAGGGCTATACGCCGTCGGAAAAGACTGTCGCGGCCAATTTTGAGCGCCAGTTCTCCGGCTGCAACAAGCGCATCATCGTCACGACCTTCGCCTCGAACGCTTTCCGGCTACAGAGCCTGATCGCCACGGCGAAGAAATTCGGCCGCAAGGTCGCCGTGACCGGCCGCAGCATGGAAAACATCCTGAAGGTCTCCACGGAGCTCGGCTATCTGAAGATCCCGGCAGGCACGCTCGTCGACATCACGCAGATCAAGCAGATCCCCAACAACAAGCTCGTCATCGTCTCGACCGGCTCGCAGGGCGAAAATATGTCTGCCCTCTACCGCATGGCCTTCTCCGGCCACCGGCAGGTGGAGATCACGGCCTCTGACCGCGTCATCATCTCCGCCTCCGCGATCCCCGGCAACGAAAAATCCATCGGCAAGATCATCAATGAGCTCTACCGCAAGGGCGCAGAGGTCATCTATGACAAGCTCGAGGGCCTGCACGTCTCCGGCCACGCCTGCCAGGAGGAGCTGAAGATCATCCACGGGCTTCTGAAGCCCCGCTTCTTCATCCCCGTCCACGGCGAGCAGCGCCATCTGCAGGCGCATTCCCGTCTGGCCCAGTCGATGGGCATGGATCCCAAGAACATCTTCATTTCCGACATCGGCAAGGTGCTCGAGCTCACCAAGACCACCTGCAAGTGGGGCGGCACCGTCCCGTCCGGCAAGATCCTGGTCGACGGCACCGGCGTCGGCGACGTCGGCAGCGTCGTGCTGCGTGACCGCAAGCATCTGGCGCAGGACGGCATGCTGGTCGTGGTCGTCAACATCTCGAGCGAGGACGGCAGCGTCATCAGCGGGCCGGATATCATCACGCGCGGCTTCGTCTATGTCAAGGAATCGGAAAATCTGATGGAAGAGCTGCGCGTCATCGCCGCACACGCCATCGACCGCTGCAGTCAGAACGGACGCAGCGACTGGAGCGTGCTGAAGGCCAACATCAAGAACGATCTGTCCGGCTACCTGTTCAAAACGACCAAGCGCAACCCGATGATCCTGCCCGTCATCATGGAGATCTGAGCCGAACGGCAGAAAGATACGGGCAAGGGTCAAGAAAAAACAGAAAAAATGTCAAATTGGCCTTGTCAAAACAGGCAGGATGGGGTTATAATAACACAGTTGCGCCGATGCGCAGCAATGTTACCAGATAAATGAGGATGAGCGATAGAATGGCTAATACGAAGAATCCGAAGCCCTCGACCGAGGATGCAATGGCTGCGGTATCCGCATTGATCGCAAGAGCAAAGCGGGACGGGAGCATTCAGGCGACGGAACTGACCACAGAGCTGGAAAAGCTGGATCTGCCGGTCGAGAAAATCGAGCATATTTACGATACCTTTGACGCCATGGGCATCCAGATCGTGAGCCCGGAGCTGGAGCTGGACGTGTCCGACGATCTCGGCATGGACATGGACGAGGTCCCCGACGGCGACGACGAGGAGCTCGTCGACCCGCTGGAGCTTGCCGCGGAATACAATCTGGATGATCCGGTGCGCATGTATCTCAAGGAGATCGGCCAGGTCAAGCTGCTGACCGCCGACGAGGAGATCGAGCTGGCCAAGCGCGTCTCCGAGGGCGACAAGGCCGCCAAGGACCGTCTGACGGAGGCTAACCTGCGTCTGGTCGTATCCATCGCCAAGAAATATTCCGGCCGCGGCCTGCACATTCTGGATCTTATTCAGGAGGGCAATACCGGTCTCATCCGCGCCGTCGACAAGTTCGACTATACAAAGGGAAACAAATTCTCTACATATGCAACCTGGTGGATCCGGCAGGCCATTACCCGCGCGATCGCCGATCAGGCGCGTACCATCCGCGTCCCGGTGCATATGGTCGAGGTCATCAACAAGGCGACCCGCTGCAACCGCAAGCTCGTGCAGGAGCTGGGCCGCGAGCCGACGCTCGAGGAGATCGCCGCTGAGCTGAATCTGCCCATCGAGAAGATCATCGAGGCCAATCGCACCGCCGCCGACACCCTGTCTCTGGACATGCCGGTCGGCGACGAGGAGGATACGACCATCGGCTCCTTCGTCGAGGACGACAATACCCCCGGCCCCGTCGACGCCACGTCCAACGCGATGCTCTCCGAAGCGCTGACCGAGATCCTCGGCACGCTGACCGAGCGTGAGGCAGACGTGCTGCGCATGCGCTTCGGCATGTATGACGGCCGGACGCATACGCTCGAGGAGGTCGGTCAGATCTTCGGCGTTACCCGTGAACGCATCCGCCAGATTGAAAACAAAGCCATCCGTAAGCTCCGTCACCCGTCCCGGGCGAAGAAGATCAAGGATTTCTATTGCTGATACCAGAACGCCCTTGCAGAGTCCCTGCAAGGGCGTTTTTTTGATCTGAATCCTCCAATTCATGCAACCAACGTTCCCGTAATCCGTCTTTTATCATATCAGAGAAAACAGGAGGGAAAACGATGCGAAATATCCGAAAGATCCTAGCGCTGCTCCTTGCGCTCTTTTTGACTGCCGCGCTCTGCGGCTGCGCAGCTTCCAGGATGGACGACGGGCTTGCCGGTACGTCCGGCAGTGATTCTGTCAAACCGGCGGACGCGACAGATTTTATGTCCTACGCGGGCCCGATCTTCCCGCTGACGCTGGCGCAGGCCGCTCCGGCGCTTTCCGCCGACCGGGAGATCCTGCTGGACTGTGCGCCTTATGCAGAGGAGTACGGGGCCGCCGTTACCGTGACAGACCGTTATACGATCCAAAACAGCTCCGGGGAAGCCTGTACGGCGACGGTGCTCTATCCCTTCGTCTCCAGCCTCAGCGATCTGGAGGCACTCCGACCGCAGCTGAGTGTGGATGGGGCTGGCACCGAAACTGCCATCTACCCCGGCGCGTTCCCCGGCTGGTTCGGCCCGGCCAGCCCGGAGCCGGAACAGGCGGAGCAGCGCTGGAACCTCCGCCACGCGGAAAGCTGGACGGAATATCAGACGCTG
>ERZ1504299.441-NODE-441-length-12940-cov-3.639969_pt1 | contig 12940 bp, 5 predicted proteins | sample MGYA00575503_ERZ1504299 | MGnify/ENA primary metagenome ERZ1504299 (study PRJEB39906, sample SAMEA3182086) | gut metagenome | biome: human; feature: gut; material: Stool; isolation source: human stools | place: Canada | collected 2013-01-21 ... | reverse complement strand
ACGCTGCTCCTCCCCATAGCTAAAGCAAGGGGTATCCGCAGCGACAATTCGATGATATGTTTCGAGTATTTTTTGATATGGACGGCACACTGGCGGAATGGAAAGCTGCCAAGGAGCCGGAAGACCTGTACGAGAAGGATTATTTCCTTTCGTTAAAGCCATATCAGAGCGTTGTAGAGGCCGCATGGAAGCTCTACGAAAGCGGGGAAGCGGAGGTGTTTATCCTGTCTGCGGTTCTCGCTGACAGCCGCTATGCCATTCCGGAGAAGAATGCGTGGCTCGGCGAGTATCTGCCATGGGTGGACATAGACCACCGGCTATATGTCGAAGGCTCCGTTCCCAAGCGTCTGCGTGTTCCGGGCGGCGTCAGAATGACCGATGTGCTCGTAGATGACTACACCAAAAATCTCAAAGAGTGGCCCGTATTTGGCGATGCAAAGTTTGGCCGAGCGGTGAAACTCCTGAACGGCATCAACGGCACGAATGGAACGTGGACCGGCATTTCTGTTTCGCGCTTCTTCACGCCCAAATCTATTGCAGATGTGATTCTGAAAGTCGGGCGGCCGAGTCATATTTGACAAGCTGGCGAAGGCGTGGTATATTTTATTTGAAAAGGTTTCTATGCTTGGTATAGAGGCTAAAAGGAGATACACCTATGGACACACACGCACCTAAAACACATCTCTCTCAGGCGCTCGGCCTGTCTACTGAGGAGCAAAAGGCACGTTACGACGCCCTTGCGAAGGAACTGCTGGGAGATAAGCAGGTCCTCGCCCATATTATGCAGGGTGCGGTAGCGGAATTCAGGGATATGGAAATCCCGGATATCGTTCAGTGCATCGAAAATGACCCTCAGATTGGAACGGTCGAAATCTATCCGGGAGCGACCAATGGGCGCAATACCGAAAATAAAATCCTCAACGAGGGCAGGGTCACGTTCGATGTGCTTCTGGAGGCAATGGTTCCTCACGAAGACGGGAGTATTAAAATTTTCCTGAATATTGAAGCGCAGAACAATTTCCAACCGCAATACACGCTGGAAGCAAGAGGCGTCTTCTATGCGTCACGCCTGATTTCTTCTCAGCTAACCAGAGAATTTGAGGACAGTCAGTACCAGCATCTCAAAAAAGTGTATTCCATCTGGATTTGTTTCAATGCGTCTGAGGATGCAAAAAACACTATCACGGAATACAGCTTCCATCCGACGCATATCTATGGCAACTACGGGAGCAAGGACCGATGCGACTATATGTCAGTCATCATTGTCGGACTCGATAAAACGGCAGCCGAATACCGTAATAATAGGCTGCTGGATATGCTGACGGTGCTGTTTACAGAGCGGCGGTCTGCTCTTGAAAAAGAAGAAATCTTGTATGAACGATTTGGTATGGAGAACACTATTCCCAGAAAGGAGAAACTGACGAATATGTGTAATTTAAGTGACGGAATCTATCAAGAAGGTGAACGGAAAGGCGAACAGAGAGGCGAACTGAAAGCACTTTGCAATGCTGTTGTCAACGGTATGTTGACCTTGGCAAATGCGCTCAAACTGTCTGGCTGTTCTCAGGACGAGTTTTCCGCATGGATGAAACAATTCCATCCGGACTACAAAATTTAATTTTTGGATAGGCCAAACCGCCGGAAGCAAGTTGCTTCCGGCGGTACTTTTTTGGTTATTGTTTTGATAATTGGTCGCAGGCAGAAACAGTAGCGGTGTGAAAGTGCGAAATTTGCCGCAGGGAGGCCGCAGGAGCGCTTCTGCGCGTCTGAGAGTATCCGAGGATGCCCTACGAGAAAAATGCGTCCTACGCGCTCTCAGGGGCGTTTTGAGGCAAGGGCAGGGAAGCTCCCCCGGAGGCAATGCCTCCGGGGGAGCTTCCTACTTGATTATGCGAGGAGGGGAAAAGGCTTAGTAGCCGGTACGAGGCAGCGTGGGAGACTTGGGAGCAGCGGGCTTCGCGGGAACATAGTGGGAATAAATCGAAGTAGTCCAGCGAGCGATGCTCTGCACCCAGTTGCCGCCGAGCAGACCGCCGACGTCAGCCTTATTGGTGAACTTGTAGCCATTGGTGAGCGCGTACAGCGTCTGCGCGTCAACGGTGGCGTTCGTGAGCTGGTGGAACCCAGCGGGGACGATACCGAAGGAGAGCATGAACTGCGTCACATACTCGTTGCTGGCAAGGCCCAGAGCGGCAGAACTCATGTCGAGCGTGTAGTTCTTGGCAGTGCTCAGGTTGTCGTATGCGGTGCGCCACTGGCTGTTGAGGTTAGTGGTGAACGTGACCTTGTAAGTCTGCGTGGTGCTGTAAGTACCAGTCACCAAACGGGTCAGACGAACAGCGTCAGTCGGGAGGGTATCTCTCCAGTAGAAGCTCTGGAGGGAAGTGGTGGAGTCATTGCGGACGCCGCTGACGGTCCAGCGCATGATGTTGTTATTCATCGTCTGCGCGTAACCGGTCTTCTTGATGGAGACGCCGGCCGTGATAACGGGGTCGGTCACATTCAGCTTAACGACCTGTCCGGCAAACTCAATGTCAGCGGTGAACACGGTGGGGTTCAGACCGTAGTTCGCGGGGGCCTGAACTTCCTTCACGGTATAGATACCGAGCGGGAGCTTCTTGGAAGAGCCGATGCCGTTCTCGTTGGTCTGGAACTTATCCACGACGTTATTCTGCTTGTCATAGACAGCGAAGATAGCGCCGGAGAGGGGAGTGCCAGCAGGAAGACCATTGACGGAACTATAGCCCTCAGAGGTCTTGATGACCTGAATCTGACCCAGTTCGGAAGTGTTCTCCCACTCAATCATAGCAGTATCGCCAGCCAGAACCGTAAAGCTCTTGACCTTGTTATCGAGGATGTAGCCCTCGGCTGCCACGATTTCGCGGACGTAATACTTGCCGTCCTCAAGGGTCTTGTTCAGGTGGACGTAGCCCTGGTCGTCAGACTCGTATTCGCCGATGGGGGTCATGGAGCTGTCGTACACGACGAACTTAACGCCCTGGATACCCTTTTTGGTTACGGAGTCGATTTTATGGATAAGCATGGATGCGGAGGCGGTGTTCTCGAACTCGAAGGTCTTGGTCTCGCCCTTCTTCACTTCGACTTTCTGCGGAGTGGAGTCAAGCAGGTAGCCCTTGGGGGCCTTGATTTCGGTCAGTTGATACCAACCGTCATCGAGGTCGGGGAGCTGGATGACGCCCAGCTTATCAGTCACATAGGTGCCGACGATTTCGCCGTTCATCTTAGCAACTTCAATCTTGGCACCTTCCAGACGCTTGCCGGACTCAGAGTCAACCTTGACGATGGTAAGGCCGCCGAGCGGCGTATCGTAGAAGGTGAGAGTCTGTGTGTCGTTCTTCTCAATCTTGACAGTCTGAGAAGGAGCGTCCATCAGATAGCCGTCGGGCGCGGTCACTTCCGTGACAACATAGGTGTCAGGGTCAAGGTCAACGATGTGAATTTGACCGTTGGCATCCGTGGTATAGAGGCCGTTGGTAGAGGTGGCACCGCCATCCTGTGCGACGAATCTGCCGTCGGAGGTCGTCACCTTGAAGGTAGCACCAGCCAGAGGCTCCTTGGTCACGCTGTCGCGCTTCTCAATGATAAGGCCGCCGGGTTTGGTGTCCTTGAACACGATGGTCTGCGTATCGCCAGATGTTACGGTAATCGTGCGAGTCGGGTCATCAATGAGATAACCGTCAGGAGCCTTGATTTCCGTAATGATGTAGCTGCCGGGACGGACGTTGGTGATGGTGATTTTACCGTCAGCGCCGGTGGTGAAGATGCCGTTGCTGGTGAGGGTGGTATCACCGATGACGCCGTTCTGACCGACTTCGCAGCCAGCAGCGGTGGTCACGCGGAACTCAGCGCCGGGGAGCAGGTTGTTGGTCTCTGCGTCACGCTTCTCAATGACAAGTTTGCCATAGGGAGCGTTGGCAAAGGTAAGCTGAACAACCTTACCAGCGATGGTGGTAACGGTCTGAGGCTTCGTGTCGATAGCAAAGCCATTGGGGGCCTTGGTCTCGGTAACGATGATAGCCTTGTTCGCTTCGAGGCCGGTAATCAGGATAGTACCGTCGGCACCAGTCTCATAAACGCCGTTGGAGTCACCGACCACACTGCCATCTGCGTAGCGCACATCGAAGACCGCGCCTTCCAGCATCTTGTCGGTGTTGATGGAGCAGACCTTCTTAATGAGCAGGGAGCAGGTGCTGGGGTTGGCAAAAGTGATGGTCTGGGTATCGCCAGCAGTGATTTGAATGGTGCGGGAAGCATTCTTACCAATCAGGTAGCCATCAGGTGCCTTGACCTCAGTAATGGTGTAGTTGCCGGGAGTCAGGCCCTTGATGATGATGCGTCCGTCACCGCCGGTCACGAAATGGCTGTCAGAGGACAGAGTGCCGGACTCGATAGTGAGGTTGTTATGGATGTTGCCATCTGCGCCGACCTCAGTACCATCGGACTTACGGATGATGAACTCAGCGCCGGGGAGCAGCTTGCCGGTAGCGGCATCGGTCTTTTCGATGACCAGTTCGCCCTTGGGCGCGTTTTTGAAGGTGATGGAAACGACCTTGCCGGACTTGATGTCGATGGTTTGAGCCTGACCGTCAATGATGTAACCGGCAGGAGCCTCAACCTCAGTCACGATGATGGTCTTTTCCGGTTCAAGACCGGCAATGGTGATTTGTCCGTTCTCGTCGGTGGTGAAGATGCCATTGTCATTGCCGAGCAGCGTACCGTTGGTATACTGAACACGGAACTTAGCACCAGCCAGCACCTTCGTGGGGTTCTTGGCATCGACCTTCTTAATCAGCAGCGTACCGTCAGGGGAGTTATCAAAGGAAACCGTGATAACGTCCTGCGCCTTGCCGGAGATGTAGACGGTCTTGGGGCCTTCAACGATGTTATAGCCGGGAGCGGGCTTGACTTCCTCGACGATGTAGGTGCCAGCCTTGAGGCCGGTCCAGGAGCACACGCCGTTTTGGTCGGTTACTTTCTCACCGATGACCGTACCGCCCGTACCGGACGTGCCGCCGAGGTAGCGGAGCTGGAAGGTAGCGCCGGGAAGCGCCTTGCCATTCACGCCGTCCTTCTTCATCACGATGATGGCGGAGAGCGGAGTGTCCTTAAAGGTAAGCTCTGCGTTATCGTCGCCCTTGAGGTAAATCTCCTGCGTGGAGGGTTCGTCGAGCTGATAGCCTTCGGGAGCTTCCACTTCCGTGAAGCGATACCAGCCTTCCTTCAGGTGGTCGAGATGGATAATGCCGTTTGCGTCGGTGTACTTGGTGCCGAGGCTCTCATAGGTTCCTGCGGGAGAGCCAGTGCCGCCAGTACCGGCGTAGAAGATTTCGAACTTTGCGCCCTCAACGCCGCCGCCAACGATGGAATCGACCTTCTTGACGGTAATTTCGGGCTTCTTGAGGTTCACAACATCAATACCGACTTCGGTTTTACCGGCATTGACCTGGAACTCATGCGGGGTCTTGTCGAGAATGTAGTCGTCCGGGCAATCTGTTTCAACGGCAACATAGATGCCGGGTTCCAGATTGGGAACCGTCAGCTTGCCCTGACCGTCCGTGGTGAAGTGGCCGAGAGACTGGCCGCCCTTCTTGGAAATCTCGAAAGTCACACCAGCGATGGGGTGGTTGTTCGAGTCATGCTTGAAGAGGGTGAAGTCAGTCTTGGGGACGTTCTCAAAAGTGAGGGTAAAGGTGCCGCCGGCAGTCAGCTCAACCGTCTGCTTCTCAGGGTTCAGGTTGTAGCCCTTGGGAACGGCAGTTTCTTTCACTTCGTAAGAACCGGGCGTCATATTCTCAAGGAAGATGCGGCCGGCACCGTCCGTGGTGAGAGTCTCGTGGTAGGTTCCGTCGATGCTGCGGATATCGAAGGTGCAGTTGGCAACAGGCTCCTTGGTCACGGAGTCGATTTTCACGATTTCGAGACCGGGCTTTCTGTGGTTGGTCGCCTCGACCGTAACGGTCTTGTTGCCCTGAATGTCAGCCGCGCTCACATAGGCCGTCACAGGCTCGCTGTTGATGACGTAGCCTTCCGGGGCGTCCTTCTCGACGAACCAGTAGGTGCCTTCCGTCACGTTCGGGACGGTGATGGTTCCCGCAGCGTCAGTCACAGCAGAGAAGAGGGTTTGACCGTTCTTAATGACCGTGAACAGGCATCCGGGAAGAGGATTATTGGATTCGTCCTTCTTCAGAAGCTGAACCTTGACCTTGGAATCATTCTCGAAGACCAGTTTAACCTCGTTCTTCTTGTCCCAGTAGAATTCCTTCTTCTCATGGGGAGAGGGGAGGATGTAGCCTTCGGGAGCGCCAATCTCCTCGGCTACATAAGAGCCGACAGGCATCGTGTCCCAAGGCACATCGGTGAGAGCGCCGCCCTCGACCGTCTGACCTTCATAGGTGAAGTTATTGTCAATGCCAGTGATGCGGATGGTCGCACCGGCCAGTCCCATCGTCGGTCTGTCCTTATCCACCTTGCGGATGCTGCCGCTGGCGAGGGTAATGGGCGTGTCCAACGCGGTCACGGTAACGGTTTTCTGGCCGTTGGTAGGAAGCGTCACCGTGTAGGGACCGGGATTGTCGATTTGGTAGCCATCCGGTGCCGTGGTCTCCGTTACCTGATAGGTGCCGGCTTTAAGGTTCGTGAATGTGTAAGTTCCATTCTGCCCGGTAACGCCGGTCATGGGAAACTTAGGGTCATCCGAGCCGACCATCTCTAAGGAGAATTCAGCACCAGCAAGGCCCTTAGTAGGATTGCTGGAATCCACCTTCTTGACGACAATCTTATACTCGTCAGAAGTCTGTACCTTCGGCGTGGCAACCATGATGGCCTGCGTGTTATCATTGGTGTAGTGCTTCTTGCCATCCGGAGATGTTGCATTACCGCCAATGTAATGATATAGGGTCACGTCTACATCAGGCCAACAATCCGTGTTATCAAGGACCTTTTCACCCTTTTGATAGAAGGTGGTGGTGCCATATTTGTCCGTATAGATGTCGGAGTAGCTGGTGCCATTCTTTGCATTTGCAATATACATCAGCTCTTTGGCAATCGCGACCTTCTGCCCCTCTGCGTCAGAAGGGATTGCAGCGCCCTGACCCAACGCACGCCAGCAGAGCGCCTGAATCCATGCGTTGTGATACCGAATCATGTTTTGGTCGGTCCACAGTGCGCCGCCCCACTTCTCCTTGTAGGCGTCGGTCTGGTACTTAGCATCCGTCATGCAGTAATAATAGCCAATCATCATCTTGATGAAGCTATTTGTTACCGGCTCCGGATTGCCCCATTTCTTACCAATCAGCGTATTGCCAAGCTGCTTGCCGTGCTCGGCGCAGAAGCCAACCTTGGTCTCCCCGCCGACATTCATGTTAATGATGTGGAGGTAGAGCGGCTTATCAAAGCTGGGAGAGTTGTACGTCTTGCTTCCGTCTGTGTCGAGAAAATAGTCGCTTTTCTTCAACGTGATTTCACTCGGCATACTTTCCGAAGAAGCCGCAAATGCGCTGGTCGGAATGAGGCCAATGACGCAGATTGCCGTCAGAAACAAAGACAGCAATCTTGTCCCGATTTTTGTTCTCACATAATCAATCCTTTCATTGTTATTTTGAGGAATTCAGCATTATCCCTCACTGATGTCAATTATACCACCCTTTGCTTTAGTAGTCAATTTTTTGAATAAATTATTTGAGAATTTCTCGTGTGGCAAGGATGTCGAGACTCAACGGATACAAGCTCCCAGGTTCTCTGCTTCTTGGGTTCTAAAGTATAAACACAAAATTCTCTTGACAGGTCAAAAAAACAGCAGCGTCCATAAGGCTGCCGTTCATTTACTAAGCATTATTTTTGCCGATTTACTCAAAACCTAAAACTGCGTGGGGAACGGAAATTCACGCTCCCCACGCAGTTTTTAGATTTACAAGGAATGTCTACTCAATTCTCGGCTTTAAGTGCCTGATTGAGATATTCAGTAGGAGTCATTTTGGAACTGAGAGCGCTACTCCTCCAAGTGCTTCCGCTATCGCAATCGCCAAAAAACTGCACAGCCCAGTAGCGACCGGACGGACTCTTGGCAACACCCACACCGATGTTGTCGGCCGTGGAATCAATCATGCTCTGAAAGTGTCCGTTCGAGTTTTTCCAAGACGTGACCATCTCATTAGCCGAAACTTGAGTAGGAGACCGCAGCAGGTTGACACTTCCACCATAAATAACGCCGGCGAGTTCCATGCAAGCACCTTCAGCAGAACCATCGTGTTCAACCAATCCGTCTCTCATGGCGTACCACTCCGCCGCAGCCTGTGCAGCGTTCATCACGGCGGAATCCGTAGGAAGCTCAGCAACGCCGTTTTCCTTACGAACCTCATTCGTCAGGCGGACAATTTCATTACGGATGTCCATATTGGCATTGAAGTCAACAGAGTTATAGTCGAACTCACCGCCCTGATTGCCGGTGCCGCCGGGGTTAGTAGAGGTGCCGCTGGACGTCGTAATGGCGACGGAGCAGGTAGAACCACCGACGCGGATAACGACGGTGCTGAGCGTACCATTCGTTTCATCGGACTTGAACAGGCTCACAACCATAGTGCCAGCCTTGTAACCCTCGACCATGACGCTGCTGGAATCCACATCAATCCCGACAAAGCCAATGTCGGTCGTATGGTTATAAAAACCATTGCAGTCCTTGATATTGACGCCAAGGATTTTGCCGGAGCTATCGGACACCTTAAAGTAAGCCTTCTGGCCGACGGGAACATTGACCTCAAAGTAGGAGCCGAGAGCACCAACAGCCTTAGACTTGTACTCGGCAGTTACATCAGCGCCGGTATAGGTCTTGGTCGTACCGTCGGGCTTCGTGGGAATCTCGGTGGAGGGATTGGTTTCCGCGCCACCGGAAGCGAACTTGGCTTCATAGCGATAGAGCATCACGACGGCCTGTGCGCGGGTAAGGGTGGAATTGGGGGAGAAGTGGGTCTTATCAACGCCGTTCACAATGCCGTTGGCATACGCCCAGTTGATAGCGGTGAGAAGCTCGGAAGAAAGGCCCTTCACATCGCTGAAAGGAGCGGCAGAGGCGGTCTTGCGGTCAATGCTCTTATAGCCGGCGTAGTTATAAACCATCGCGCAGAACTCAGCACGGCTGATGGGCGTGTCACCGAGGAACTTATTCGAGCCAGAGACAGTAGAAATCAGGATGTTATTCTTCTGCGCCCAGCTTGCAGCGTTTGCGTAGTAGATGGAGGACTTCACATCGGAGAAAGAGGAAGCGCCGCTCACGGCAGGCTCGCCGGCATAACGGTAGAGAATAGCGGTCATCTGGCCACGCAGGGTTTTGTCATTCGGGCTGAAGGTCGTGGCAGACGTGCCGTTCACAACGCCCTTATCAACCGCCCAGGCAATCTCCTTGGAAGCCCAGAAGGAATCAGGGACATCGGTGAAGCGGAGATGCGCCGTGCCGATGCTGACACAGAACAGGGAAAGCACCATTGCCAGAACGAGCAGCAGCGCCTTCATACGGGAGGAACACTTAGTTTTCATAGAGATGCCTCGCTTTCTTGATTTAATATTGAGAAATGGCGGGAGATAGCTCCCTTGTTTTCTATGATGTTATTATACCACGCATTAACTCGTTTGTCAATAATCGCTTCTTTGAAATTTGAGAACCTGAGAACTTAGGAGCGCAAGAACTTGAAAACTATAGGGTCTGAGGAGGAGCAACCTTGCCGCCTCTTTGCCCGGAAGATGACGGCTGCGCCGTGGACATGGTAGCACACAAGCATTGGGATTGCAACGGATTTCGCGTTTCTTCGCAGAATGTGAACAAAGAACCTGAGAATACGGGTAGACAAGTTCCGCCGCAGACCGAGAGCAGCCGCATCGCGGCCGCACAGACAGATTCAAAAACCAGCAGATTTGCAGAGATGCCGCTCAGACAGAAGCAAAGAACCTGAGAGGACAGGAATCAGAGAACCGAAGAATCTGGAACAGAGAATTCAATGTTGACTTTTTCACGAGAGTGGGCTATACTGACATTAGAAACAGGGGCGCTACCGGCAAACGGTCAGTCCCTTAAAGTTGCATTGAAGTAATCGCCGAACTTGTTGAGGGAGCGGCGGTTACTTCTTTTTATACGCCTGTAGAAACAGGCCACAAATGCCAATGATAACCAAGCAAAGTTGTAAAACTTCGGATGTACTCATTTAAGCAGCCCCCCTTTCTTTTGGAACAGGGGAGCAAGAAGCGCCCCTGCGAAAATGCAGGGGACTAACCGCTTGCCGTTTCTCGGTAGCGCCATAGTTATTATAGCATAAAATGTCTGGAATTGCAAGAATTTCCAGCAAAATGTGAGCCGCTGAATTACTTTCTGAGACTTTACGATTCTTGAGAATATAGGTGCTTGAGAACCTCGGAATACGAGAGTTTGAGTGAGGAACTGGACGAAGAAATCTCGCAACTGCAAGAGAGAGGAGAACCCAGGTGGACAGGAAGCCGAGTTCTCTGATAAGCAAAAAGTAGCAACCGTGTGGTTGCTACTTTGTGATGCACATTTCAGTTATTTGGAAACATTACATTTAGACAGTTCATCACTTTCACAAGGCAAAACAAGGTAACTGATATCGAAGAAATGGGCTATCCACACGCCCGGAGGAGTATGGTGGCCACCAGCGGATTCCAGTAAGCCGAGAGAACCAAAGAACCAAAGAACTCAGGAATACAAGAACTGAGGAACCAACCACCCGCGCCGCTGCGAGCAAAAAATGCGCCCACGAGTTTGCATTTTTGAGAAAAAGCGGATACAGCATGGCAAACAAAAAGGTAAATATGAGAACCTGAGCGCCGTGGAACGGAAGAACCTAAGAGCAGCAGAACTGGGGAGCCGTGGATTACGGGTTCCAAAGAACCCCAAAGATGACAAAGCCCTGCCGGAGCAACTCCATAGCAGGTACAAAACGATATGCGGGCGCGTATGGCAATGCCAGCCGCAACAAAGGATTCTCAGGAAGGAAAGAACCCAAACTCCCCGGTTCTTAAATTTTCAAGTGCTACGCAGCGCGGATAACACGGACGAAAGTATCACCATCTTGGACAAGGGCTATCTTCACGCGAGGCGGAGCGGATTTTTTGAAGTTCGGCTTTTCTGTAATCTTGAAGCGGATACTGCCGACCTTTCTCCTGTCCTCCTTGCTTCGAATGGACTCGCAGGCCACGTTGATGCCGGTCCGCTCGTTTATCTCCTTGATAGCAGGAGCGAGCACACGCTTATAAAAGACCTTGTATGCAGAATACGCTTCGCACTGTCCCAGCAGACACTTCAATTCGGAGAACCCAACTTCCCAAGAACCCATACTCTTGAAGGAGCAAAAGAGGGGGTAGAGCTTCAGAGCATTCAGACCAGTCATTTGTGAAATATCAGCAAACTGAAACGCTGTAAAATTCTTCTGCTGATGAAGCAGGAACGGCGCAAGCCATTCTTCCAGGACGATTCGAGCGGACGAACGCCCATATCTACTTGTGACGGCAAGAAGTTTGAACCACGTCAGGCGCCTTGGCAATTCGCCCTTCCACGCAGCGGGTTTGAGCGGTGTGAGCTTACTCTCCACCGCCTCGCGTAAGAGAGCATCAACGTACTTCTTTCCATATCCGGCGGTGTAATCACCGTTTGTAAGACGGTAAAGCGTTTTGTAGTCCACGTCAACGACATAGAACGAGTTATCGTTCTTTTCAACGGTCCCAATCAGGTAATAGAACAGCTTGAGCTGGTTGACCGACATTTCCGTTATAAAGCTGCGGACAAGGGAATTTCCTTGTACGACAAGATGCGATGTCGATTGCAGCGTTGATTTGGAACCGTTCGGTTTGTCCTTTGCGTTCATTTCTCTTCCTCCCCGGCGCTCATGCGCATATTTCCACTTGCTGATATGCAGTTCCCATGGCCGCATCATCACAAGGCGTGATTTCCCCAATACAGAGTTTTGGAATACGCAAGGATACCGGCTGCCGCTCCACAACGAATTTTGTAGCAACCTTCAGGCTCGGAGCCTTCTCCCAATTTCCCCCAATCGGCTCGACGGACTTCACGCAAATGTCCGTCATGCCGGTCAGTTCCAAACAGCAGGGGCGAATGACCTTCCGGAACAGGTCCTTATACCGGCTGTACTTCTCCGGATAGGCGACAGGTTCTTTTTGGCCGAGATGGAGAACCTCTCTGAGCCTCTCAGACGAAATGACCATTTCTCCAGCCTCCAGCGCCCCTGTGAGCAGCGTATGGAGTCGGTGGGATACGGACACGCCATAGAGTGACGCGGCGCTTGCAGCGCGTCTGCGGCCGCCTGGGATACAGGTTTTGATGAAGAATTCATTCAGGCGAAAATGAACACCTGCGTCTTCACCGCATTCGATAGCGCAAATCATCGGCATTTCAAACCAGTCCCCGGTCTTTTGTTGGACAAACAGGCAGGGAATGGGTCGCCGGTCAAAGATGGCAAGCGTCAGCTTGGCAAAATCGTCATTGGACAGGTTCATATTGGTCAAATAACGCACAGTGTCCCACGAGAAGGAAAAGATTCTGCCCAAATCCTCTTCAGTCTTAGACGCGGCGATAGCGGCCATGACAAGGCGTTCATACAAAAGCGATGCCGTGACCTCACCGTGCTCGGCACTGCGCGGCAGACGGACATACTTGCTCAGGATAGAAAGCCGTTCTTTACCTGCATCAAAATCAAACATGAAAATCCCCCTTTCAAGATTGCCTGCCTATTATACCACACAAGCGCAACTTAGCGCAAGAAATTGTTGAAAAATTTCCGAACGTCACTGGGCGTTCGCTTGTGAACGTTCGCGGCAATTCTTTCAGCCTGGGGGTTCAGGTCTGGAGAAAGTACATAGAGGGGGAACTTCTGCGCTCGGAAGGGGTCGAGCTACATCCGAG
>ERZ1504299.439-NODE-439-length-12969-cov-3.141319_pt1 | contig 12969 bp, 10 predicted proteins | sample MGYA00575503_ERZ1504299 | MGnify/ENA primary metagenome ERZ1504299 (study PRJEB39906, sample SAMEA3182086) | gut metagenome | biome: human; feature: gut; material: Stool; isolation source: human stools | place: Canada | collected 2013-01-21 ... | reverse complement strand
CACCCACGCTCGTTCTTTGAAATTAAAGCGGATAACTATTGAGCATAAACCTACAATGTAAATGGTTAAAAATAGTTACAAAACGCTCATTTTTCAAATTCGGAATATTTTTTGACTTTCGGAGTGTTATAATCGGCTACGGTAAGAAATATAAGGAGGGACGGTAAAAATGAAGACTTCAAAAGTAATTCTTGCTTTGACGGTGCTTGCGGCTGCAATGCTGCTCTCGGCCTGCGGCGTTAAGGACGACAGCAAAACGACCGCTGCCGGCACTTCATCGGCAGGCGAACCCGCAATGACAGAGGAGCCGGCCACCGAGGAGCCGACCACGGCAAAGCCGAAATATTCGCAGAGCGACAAGCTCATAGCGCTCACCTTTGACGACGGACCGAGAAGCTCTACCACAAACCGCGTGCTCGACCTGCTTGAGCAGAACGGCGGCGTTGCGACCTTCTTCCTCGTCGGCTACAATATCCCCGATAACGCTGAGGTAATCAAGAGAGCCGCCGCGATGGGCTGCTCCATCGGCAACCATACAAAGGATCATAAGATCCTCACCAAGTGCAGCGCCGATACGGTCAAGGCGCAGGTGAACGGCGTCAATTCGCTGCTGCGCGACATGGGCATTGAGCCCACGCTCTTCCGTGCACCCGGCGGCGCATTCAAGGGAATAAAGGATCAGATAGGCATGCCCCTTATCCAGTGGTCGATCGACACCGAGGATTGGAAATTTAAGGACGCGTCGCATAAGGGCAGGAGCGCCGAGGAGCGCACCGCCGACCTCAACAGGATAGCCGATATGGTATTCTCGCAGGCAAAGGGCGGCAGCATAGTCCTCATGCACGATATCTATGATTTCACCGCAGACCTCTGTGAGATAGTCATCCCCGGCCTCGTCAAGAGGGGATTCAAGCTCGTCACGGTCGATCAGCTCTTTGAGGCATACGGCGAGAAGCTCGAGAACGGCGTTGTCTACTACAGCGCAAAACTCCCCGAGCCCTCCGCCCGCCCCGCAAGCGCGGAGCCGATAGCCACGGGCAAATACACCGTGTCGACGAGCGGCAGCGTGCTCAATATGAGGGTCAGCCCCGACGCGGACAGCCAGGTGCTTGAGAAAATACCCAACGGCACGATAGTCGAGGTCACGAAATCCGTGCTCGGCTGGGCTTATGTCACATATAATTCGGCTCAGGGCTGGGTCAGCTCGGCATATCTTGTTTAGTAAGAACTTTAAGGCGGTCGGTGAAACGGCCGCCTTTATTCTTTAAAAAAGTTGATATTCCTATTGACATTTTGAATTGCCTGTGATAAAATAGCTTGCGTTCCAAATCCTGCGGGTGTAGTTCAATGGTAGAATCCCAGCCTTCCAAGCTGGTCGTGTGGGTTCGATTCCCATCACCCGCTCCAAGATTCAGGAATCATATGCGCTTGTAGCTCAGCCGGATAGAGCAACTGCCTTCTAAGCAGTGGGTCAGGGGTTCGAGTCCCTTCAAGCGCGCCATGGCTGCGATCTCGCAGCCAGTATTTGGTGGCTGTAGCTCAGCTGGTTAGAGTGCCAGGTTGTGGCCCTGGAGGTCGTGGGTTCGAATCCCATCAGCCACCCCATTTAAAGAGCAGTACGCAAAGCCACGGCTTTGCGTATTTTAATATAACGATATTTTGGGGCGTAGCCAAGCGGTAAGGCACGGGACTTTGACTCCCGCATTCGCTGGTCCGAATCCAGCCGTCCCAGCCAGAAAAAAGCACTTCTTAGGAAGTGCTTTTTTCAACGAAATCCACCCTTCGGGTGGGTGAAATATTGCTTCGCAATGTGAAATGCGCCTGACGGCGCGTGAAATCGCTGCGGCGGTGGGTGGATTTCATTTCACTTTCTGCGCAGCAGAAAATTAACGCGCTCTCAACCGCCGGTTGAGGCGGAATTCAACCGACCGTTTAGTTGAACAACCATCGGATAATTGACTGCCGCCGTTTTGCGGTGATACAATCAAGTCGCCAAAACGAAAGGAGGCAGTTAATTTGTTTAACAGCAAAAAAGAATTGACAAGCACGGAGGTGTCCTCGATGAAGATCGGCAGCAATATTGCCGCATTGAGAAAGGAAAAAGGAATAACGCAGGAGGAGCTTGCAAATGCCCTCGGCGTGTCGGCTCAGGCGGTCTCGAAATGGGAGAATAACAGCTCCTGCCCCGACATTTCGCTGCTCACGGTTATTGCGGATTATTTCGGAGTCACGGTCGACGCGCTCCTGCGCTCGGGCGCGGAGGAGATAACGCGCGCCGACCCGCCCTCGACCGATAGTAATGTTGCTGCGGCGCACGGCGGCAAGCGGAATGTCCGCATAAAGGTCACACAGCCGAACGGCAAGGAAACAAATGTAAAAGTACCGTTCGGAGTCGTGAAAATGGGGCTGCGGGACGGCAATGTGTTCGGCCTGCAAAGGGATGTCGCGGATAAGATCGGCGCCCTGCTCGACGACCCCGCAGCGGCGGCGGATATCCTCAGTATTGACGGCGAAAACGGCGAGCACGTCACAATAAGCATCGAATAAGAATCTTGAATCCCGCGTTTTAAAGGCTCCCTTTACACAAGGGAGGCAAGTGCAATTTTTTGGCGCATATTTTGTGGGACGTCGAGGATGCCGTTCCACAAAATAATCCCAATGTGGAATTATCCTCGTATGGGCAAACTGTGTTCGCCCGCCAAAATTTGCACATTGCCGCAGCATTAAACTGTTGCTCGCCTCTTAGGCTCCCTCCTGAGGGAGTATTGCCGAAAAAAGCATTCCGCCTGCGGCACACCTCATCCGTCTCGCTTTGCTCGACACCTTCTCCTCAAGGAGAAGGCGAATGAGGCTGTCAACTCAGCGATTTTTAATCGCCGGACTCTTATCCGACAACAAAAAAACGGCGGGGCTGACCCGCCGTTTTTGTTGCTGTTTACTTTTTATACTCGAAGGTCTGCTCTTTTTCGAGGGCCTTGAGGTAGCGGCGGCATTCCGCCTTGGCTTTCTCGAGGTCGAGGTCGAGATAGTTGCCGCATTCCTTTCTTGACGCACCGAAAACCTTGCCCTCATAGGCGATGATGTCGGCGAGAATTCGCTTTGTCACGGCGAGCACGCGGGCGTTGTCGGCGTTGCGTACCAACAGATAGAAGCCCGTGCGGCAGCCCATCGGCCCGAAGTATATCACGTCGCCGCCGATCTCTGAATTTCTCACGAAGGTCGCAAACATATGCTCCACGGTGTGCGCCGTGGTCGTATCCATATAATCGCCCGAATTCGGCACCCTCGTCCTCATGTCATAGGTCGTGATGTCGCCGTCAATGCGCGAAACATATATGCCCTCGGTCAGCAGGTCGTGATCGACGGTGAAGCTCGTTATCCTGTCCATAAAGCACCCCTCTTTTATTTTTGTCAGCCACAAGTATACACCACGGCGGGCGGATTTTCAACCCCCGGGCGGCATTCGGATACATAAAAACGCCTATATATGTTAATAGTTACTAAAAAGAAAAGTAAAAAAGCTATCAGTTTTTTCTAAAAACATATAGCAATTTGCGGAATTATCTGATATAATCTTTTTTGGCTCAGTGCGCCTTTGCGCACGGCTTTAGGAAGTTAATAATTTTATATGGAGGTATATTAATGGCTCACAAGTATGTTTACCTGTTCTCAGAAGGCAATGCCGACATGAGAGAGCTGCTCGGCGGTAAAGGCGCTAACCTCGCCGAGATGACAAACATCGGTCTCCCCGTTCCCCAGGGCTTCACCATCACCACCGAGGCCTGCACTCAGTACTATGAGGACGGCAGAGAGATCAACCCCGAGATCATGGCAGAGATCAACGAATACATCGTCAAGATGGAAGGTATCACCGGCAAGAAGTTCGGCGATAAGGAGAATCCTCTCCTCGTTTCCGTTCGTTCCGGCGCCCGTGCATCCATGCCCGGCATGATGGACACCATCCTTAACCTCGGCCTCAACGAGGACGTTGTAGAGACTATCGCTGAGAAATCCGGCAATCCCCGTTGGGCTTGGGACTGCTACAGAAGATTTATCCAGATGTATTCCGACGTCGTTATGGAAGTCGGTAAGAAATACTTTGAGCAGCTCATCGACGCCATGAAGGCGAAGAAGGGCGTTACCCAGGACGTTGAGCTTACCGCTGACGACCTTAAAGAGCTTGCAAGCCAGTTCAAGGCTGAGTATAAGGCAAAGATCGGCGAGGATTTCCCGACCGATCCCAAAGAGCAGCTCATGGGCGCTATCAAGGCTGTTTTCCGTTCATGGGACAACCCCAGAGCAAACGTCTACCGTCGTGATAACGATATCCCCTATTCATGGGGCACCGCTGTTAACGTCCAGTCGATGGCATTCGGCAACATGGGCGATGACTGCGGCACCGGCGTTGCTTTTACCCGTGACCCCGCTACCGGCGCTAAGGGCCTCTTCGGTGAGTTCCTTACCAATGCACAGGGCGAGGACGTCGTTGCGGGCGTCCGTACTCCCATGAAGATAGCCGAGATGGAGCAGAAGTTCCCCGAGGCGTTTGCCGAGTTCAAGAAGGTCTGCGAGACCCTCGAGAATCACTACAGAGATATGCAGGATATGGAGTTCACCGTTGAGCACGGCAAGCTCTTCATGCTTCAGACCAGAAACGGTAAGAGAACCGCTCAGGCCGCTCTCAAGATCGCTTGTGACCTCGTTGACGAGGGCATGAGGACTGAGGAAGAAGCTGTCCTTATGATAGACCCCAGAAACCTTGACACCCTCCTTCATCCCCAGTTTGACACTAAGGCGCTCAAGGCCGCTACCCCCATCGGTAAGGGCCTCGGTGCTTCTCCGGGCGCTGCCTGCGGCAAGATCGTCTTCACCGCTGAGGACGCAGAGGCTTGGAAGGCAAGAGGCGAGAAGGTAGTCCTTGTCCGTCTTGAGACCTCCCCCGAGGATATCACCGGCATGAAGGCTTCACAGGGCATCCTGACCGTTCGCGGCGGTATGACCTCTCACGCAGCCGTTGTTGCCCGCGGCATGGGCACCTGCTGCGTTTCCGGCTGCTCCGATATAGCTATGGATGAAGAGAATAAGAAGTTTGTCCTTGCAGGCGAGACCTTTGTTGAGGGTGACTACATCTCCATCGACGGCTCCACCGGTAACATCTACAAGGGCATCATCCCCACCGTTGACGCTTCCATCGCAGGCGAATTCGGCAGGATCATGTCCTGGGCTGATAAATACAGAACCCTCAAGGTTCGCACCAATGCAGATACTCCGAGAGACGCTAAGAAGGCCCGCGAGCTTGGCGCAGAAGGCATCGGCCTTTGCCGCACCGAGCACATGTTCTTCGAGGCTGACAGAATCGCTGCTTTCCGTGAGATGATCTGCGCAGATACTCTCGAGGAGAGAGAGGCTGCTCTTGATAAGATCATGCCCTATCAGCAGGGTGACTTCGAGGCTCTCTATGAGGCTCTTGAGGGCTGCCCCGTAACCATCCGCTTCCTTGATCCTCCTCTTCATGAGTTCGTTCCCACCGAAGAGGCTGATATCGAAGCTCTTGCAGCTGCTCAGAAGAAGAGCGTTGACGACATCAAGACCCTCATCGCTTCTCTCCATGAGTTCAACCCCATGATGGGTCACAGAGGCTGCCGCCTTACCGTAACCTATCCCGAGATCGCCAAGATGCAGACCAAGGCTGTCATCCGTGCAGCTATCAACGTCAACAAGGCGCATCCCGATTGGAATATCAAGCCCGAGATCATGATCCCGCTGGTCGGCGACGTCAAGGAATTCAAGTTCGTTAAGAAGATCGTCGTTGAGACCGCTGACGCCGAGATCGCAGCCGCAGGCAGCGACATCAGCTATGAAGTCGGCACCATGATCGAGATCCCCAGAGCTTGCCTTACCGCTGATGAGATCGCCGCAGAGGCTGACTTCTTCTGCTTCGGCACCAACGATCTTACTCAGATGACCTTCGGCTTCAGCCGTGACGACGCAGGCAAGTTCCTCAACGCTTACTATGACACCAAGATCTTTGAGAATGATCCGTTCGCAAAGCTCGATCAGAAGGGCGTCGGCAAGCTCATGAAGATGACCCTCCAGCTCGGCAGACCTGTCAATGACAAGCTCCATTGCGGCATCTGCGGCGAGCACGGCGGCGATCCCACCTCCGTTGAGTTCTGCCACAATATCGGCCTTGACTATGTCTCCTGCTCACCGTTCCGCGTTCCCATCGCAAGACTTGCAGCAGCTCAGGCAGCTATCAAGAGCCACAAGGCATAACCTAAAGCATATAATTAAAGCTCCGTCCGGTGCAAACCGGGCGGAGTTTTTGCTTGTGTGAATTGTTGAACCGGGATATTCCGACCCGCATACGCAAAGCGGGCGGCTCAATGCCGCCCGCGGAGGGATAAAACTGTGCAAAGCCGATTGCACGGTCAACTTATTTGCCGAAGATCTGCGCTATGGGGTCATAGCCGAGAGCGAAATATTTGAACGCCCAGATTATCGGGTTGAATTTGAAGAAAATAACGTCGACCACGGTGACAAACGCTCTGAGGAAGGTCGAGAGGTCGTGAGTCTCGGGCACGTCGACCTTGTCGAATTCCTCGCCCGCCACGCTGAGCACGAAGGGCTGGGAATAGCAGATGCCGTCGCTGCCGGTGACATAGAATCTGACATACAGGCTCGGCTCGTCGAGCAGGTCGGAGGCGTGCAGGTCAAGGGTAGCTTTGCCGCTCTTGATATTCTCTTCACGCTTGATGACATTGCCGTTTGAGACCCAGGTTATACGGTCAAAATCCGTGCCCTCGATCGAGATCTTGTCATTCTTCTGATCGACGGTGACCCTCGTTATCATCGGCATGGGGTTCTTGAGGTAGGTCTCGACCTTGTCGTTGTCGAATTCCGGCCATTCCTTCATGCCGTTAAGCTCGATGCCGTTTGAGTAGCGGGAGACGGAGAAGAATTCGCCTCTTTCCATGCTGCGCCTGAATTCGTCGATGCTCAGCTCCTTCATATACATCATCGTATAGGAGATATCCATGACCTCTATCTTGTGGGAATCCGAGAAGCAGAATGCCCAGGGAGTTACGCCGTTCGGGATGGTCTTTTGGAGTATCTGATCGTAGAGGATACGGTCGCAGCGGGTGAATTCATCGTTGGCGCTGTTGATGCCCATGCCGACGCAGGAGCCAGGATTCTCCATGAATATCCTTGCAAATTTGTTGGCGTAGTATTCGTCGTTGAGCTTGCCTGCGTGCTCGGCGCTGTCCTCAAATCCGATGGGATAGAGATATTCGCCGACGTGGGAGAGCATGGTAATGCCGCCCTGCTTCTTGACCTCCCTCGCAGGGGTCTCGTAGTCGCCGTAAACACCGGCAAGGCCCTGGCCGTAATCGGCAAAGTAGCCGGTCAGGTGGCAGTCGCTTATCGGGGTGGCCATATTCAGTTCGATGCCCTTTGGCACGTCGAGCATACCGTTTTTGTGGGTGCGTCTTGATGACGCGGCTGTGCCGTTGAGATAGGACTGATACTCCGCCTCGGTGAGGGGAATGATATCGTCCATGTGCGTTCTTTCATATTTTACAAGTCTCATTAGGGGCACGGTCTGCGGGGCTTTGTTCCAGCCCCTGTTTATCGTGCCGTGGTCGGTGAGCGCCACGATATCGTAGTCGAGGTCGTAGTGCTCCTGCACATATTCGTGAATGGTCGGGTAGGCGTCGCTTGCGTTGGTGTGGCTGTGGAGCTGGGTCTTATACGCTTTCCATGAATCCCAGTCCACCTCGGCGTAAGGATTCGATATGACATAATCCTTTTCGCCGGCGGCTGAGGCCCCGACGGCGCAGACCTGAGCGGCGAAGAGCACGCACAGAAGCACCGCCGTGATTTTCTTAAACATCCGATCATCTCCGTTCAAATTTCTTCTTTATTTAATTATACTTGAGCGGCGGGAAATAATCAACATTTTTTGCCTTGGCGGAATATAGAAAAAACGACTTGCATTTTATTCATTATGCCAAACACGGCACAAAAATTACCTTTGCGTAATTGACAAGCGCCGCAGCGTGTGTTATAATATAAAAAAATAATGCAATTTGGAGGCAACACAGATGAAACACATAAATACTATCAAGACCCGCGACCTTTGCCAGAGCGCAAAGAACGGCGGCTGCGGCGAGTGCCAGACTTCCTGCCAGTCCGCCTGCAAGACCAGCTGCGGTATCGCAAACCAGGCTTGCGAGAATAAGGAAGCCAAGGAAAGCAAATAATCAAAAAAGCTATGATGCCGTCCATCAGGGCGGCATTTTTAGTATGGAGAGATTCTATGATTCATCAATATAAACTGCTCGGCTACAACATAGTGCTCGACATCTGCTCCGGCTCCGTTCACGCCGTGGATGAGCTTGCCTACGACATCATCTCGATGTTTGAGCAAAACGACACCGCTGCCATAGTCGCCGCCCTCTCGGGCAAATACGAGGGCGTGAGTGACGGGGAGATAGCCGAATGCTGCGGCCAAATAGCCGAGCTGAAGGCTCAGGGTCAGCTCTTCACCGAGGATACCTTTGAGCCGATGGCGGGCGCCCTCAAGGCCAAGACCTCGGGCGTTATCAAGGCGCTGTGCCTGCATATCGCCCACACCTGCAACCTCAACTGCTCCTACTGCTTCGCAAGCCAGGGCAAATATCACGGCGAGCGGGCGCTGATGAGCTATGAGGTCGGCAAGCGCGCGCTCGATTTCCTTATTGAGAATTCAGGCTCACGCCGCAATCTCGAGGTCGATTTCTTCGGCGGCGAGCCGCTGATGAATTTTGACGTGGTCAAGCGCCTTGTCGAATACGCAAGGAGCATTGAGAAGGAGAAGGGCAAGAACTTCCGCTTCACACTGACCACCAACGGAGTGCTCGTTGACGACGACGTTATCGACTTCGCCGACAGGGAGATGAGCAACGTGGTGCTCAGCCTTGACGGCAGGAAGGAAGTCCACGACAGATACCGCGTGGACTACGCGGGCAACGGCAGCTGGGATAAGATAGTGCCGAAATTCCAAAGATTCGTCGAGGCAAGAGGCGGTAAGAATTATTATATGCGCGGCACGTTTACCCACGCCAACCCCGATTTTCTCGAGGATATAAAGACTATGCTCGATCTCGGCTTCTCGGAGCTGAGCATGGAGCCGGTCGTTGCCGCCGCCGACGACCCCGCCGCCCTCACCGAGGCGGATAAGCCCATCGTTATGAAGCAATACGAGCAGCTCGCTGAGCTGATGCTTGAACGTGACAAAGAGGGCAAGCCTTTCACATTCTATCATTATATGATCGACCTCAAAGGCGGCCCGTGCATATATAAGCGCATCTCGGGCTGCGGCTCGGGCACGGAATACATGGCGGTCACGCCTTGGGGCGACCTTTACCCCTGCCATCAGTTCGTCGGCGATGAGAAATTCAAGCTCGGCGATATCTGGCACGGCGTTGACAACACTGCCGTTCAGGATGAATTCGCTTCCTGCAACGTCTACGCCCGCGAGGAATGCCGCGACTGCTGGGCAAAGCTCTATTGCTCGGGCGGCTGCGCCGCAAACGCCTATCACTCGACCGGCTCGGTCAAGGGAATATACAAATACGGCTGCGACCTCTTCCGCAAGCGCATGGAGTGCGCCATTGCCCTGGCAGTGGCAAGAGAGATCGGTGACGCCGAATGAGCACGCCGATATGCGACTTCGTGCGTAAATATTCGTCCTCCGACCCTGTGCGGCTGCATATGCCGGGTCACAAGGGTCAGCCCCTGCTCGGCTTCGAGCCGCTCGATATAACCGAGATCGACGGGGCGGACGAGCTTTTTGCCGCCGACGGCATAATCGCCGAAAGCGAGGCGAACGCCTCCGAAATTTTCGGTTCAAGGACTTTTTATTCCGCGGGCGGCTCTACCCTCTGCATTCAGGCGATGCTTCACCTGCTGGCGCTGAATTCCTCGGCCGGGGCGCCGTTTGTAATCGCCGGGCGCAACGCTCACAAGGCGTTTGTCAACGCCGCGGCGCTGCTCGGCATCGGCATTCGGTGGATATTCCCGCCCTCCGGCGGCTCGTATCACCGCTGCGCCGTTACTCCCGAGGCGGTCAAGGCGGCTCTCTCCGCCTGCCGCGCAAAGCCCGCCGCAGTTTATCTCACAAGCCCCGATTACCTCGGCAATATTCTCGATATCAAGGGCATAGCCGAGGTCTGTCACAAAGCGGGCGTGCCGCTCGCCGTGGATAACGCTCACGGGGCGTATCTAAAATTTCTGCCCGAATCGCTGCACCCGATCGACCTCGGAGCCGATATCTGCTGCGACTCGGCGCATAAGACTCTGCCCGTCATTACGGGCGGTGCATATCTGCATATATCGAATTCCGCACCGCTGCTCTTTGCCGAGCGAGCCAAAGCCTCGCTCTCACTTTTCGGCTCAAGCAGCCCGTCGTATCTGATACTTCAGTCGCTTGACGCCGCGAACGACCGCATGGCGGAATTCAAACGCAGCCTTTGCGAATTCCTGCCGAAAGTTGAAGGGCTGAAGGGGGATGCAGCCCGCTGCGGCTATGAGCTTGTCGGTACGGAGCCGTTAAAGCTGACCGTTGCGCCGAAATCCTACGGTTACACGGGCGACGGGCTTGCGGCGATCCTGCGTGAAAGCGGGATATTTGCCGAGTTTCACGACCCCGATATGCTCGTGCTCATGCTCTCGCCCCTTTGCGGGGACGGCACGCTTGAAAAGCTCAGAGCGGCGTTGCTCGCAGTCGAGCGAAAAGCGCCGATCACCGAAACGCCCCCGCCCGTGCCTTCGCCGAAGTGGGCGCTGACCACGCGAGAGGCGATATTCGCTCCGAGCGAGATAATACCCGTCGACCGTAGCCTCGGCAGAGTCTCGGCAGCGGCGGCCATAAGCTGCCCGCCCGCCGTGCCCATAGCCGTCTGCGGCGAGATGATAGACGAATGCGTCGTTCGGAATTTCAAGTACTACGGCATCGAGAAATGCGCGGTAATTAAATAAAAAGAAATCAGACCCTGCGGCCTTATAATGGCTGCAAGGTCTGATTTTTTATATTTATTGCTTTGCAGGCTGCAGAACCGATATTGCGTTCTGAAATGATTATTAAACCGTGTCGGAGGATCGTGCCGTTATTTTGCATGTGCATGAGTCAAAAAAACTACGGTTTCGATATGGCTCAGTTGTTCAACGAGTAACCTATAATCCCCCTACTGTATAGGGCAATCGTAGAACAGTCATTTCCCCTTGAAAATCGGTATGTCGAGCCACCTAAAACCTTGATGTTGCCATATTCATCGAACATGACAATATACGGATTCTCTTAGTTTTCTTATTCATCTTTACATAATTCAGCCAGTCTATTAAAAGCAATAATGAACCAGCTCCTGTTGGGCATAGAAAGTATCTCTGCTGCATCGTATGCCCAATGATTGAAATATCTCCATCTGGAATATATAGCCGATCCAAGCAAAGAAATATCATTTACATTTTCAATGATAGTATCTAAGGCTCTTGCATCATATATAGCTCTTTCAAATTTTTCTTCGAAAGCATGGCCACAATCCATCTCAAATCCAAGTGCTGAACAATCATCTGCCAGGTAGTGATCAACCAACTCTATATAATCAATGTCTGGATCACGAAATTTCTCGTTCCACTTCACGGCAAAATTATAAACATCTTTTCTTTCCATTCAGTGCTACACCTTCACTAATTATCATTATATCCATTCTTGATGGTATCAAAGCACCGTTTCCAATATTGTTCTCTTTCTAAAATCTTTATCGGATCATACGAGAGTCCAAAATATTCAAGTAGGGTATATGTAAAATACTTTTCAAAATACTCTGCACCTTTCTGTTCATAAAGTGCAATAAGTTTTTTATTACCACCATGCTTTGAATCCAAATAATTACCCCATCTTTGAGCAACTCCTTCTTCTCCTGTGGCAGATCCGATATATAATTTTCCAGTATGGGTATCGGTCAAGCAATATACTCCAGTTATCTTCTTTAACGCCTCATAATAGGTAGGTAATATTCTGCCATTAAATATGTCTGACAATCTATGAAATGGCAAATGTACTCTATCATAACCTTCAAATTTCTCACCACTATAAATACAAGGCAGAATTTCCTTCACAATAGTTTGGTCGAGATACTTACGCAAATTAAATACATATCTTGAGAAGGTATTGCCTTTCTTGCATTTGATGATGAGTCTTCCGAATAATGGAACAAATCTATCAAGCACTTGAACATCAGCCCAATCATCGGCTGGAGTATTTATTATTTGTGCAGCCGAAATAAGCAACCATTCATCTTCCGGCATTCTTGCGAAACTAAAAACCCATTGTCTAGGATAGAAGTTTCTCTGCTTTCCATACCAACCCCAATATGAACAATCCTTGCATGTACCGTTTGCTTTTTCTCCTTCTGAATGTTTTAACCATCTATCAAGAAATGGTTGTCCTCCACTTCCGGCTTGCATATTAAATTCTATTTTACTATTATCAATCTCTTCTTCCGTAAGATTTAAAATGTTGTTTAGTAACAACTCCATAAGCACACCTCATAAATTATCTCTTCTATTTTTTAATCCATTTTAGAAGATAGGGCCTATCGTAACTGTACTCGCTTTTCTTTCTTTTTAGACCATCTTCCGTTTGCTCCACATTACTGCGTTTATTTTTTCACAAATCACGAATAAATATTTCTGTATAATCGACCCAATCTCAATATTCCTGTCTATCCAACTATAAAAACATCAAGGTTTTATGCTCTTTTTTCAGGCATATTTCGCAGTCTAATTTTCAATTCTAAAAATCTCAAAAGCCCCTTATTTCAAGCCTTTTTCACACTTTTACTTGTGTACCTTAGTCAACAGAACCACGCTCTCAACGGTATTACCTTTTTCCCACAAGAGCCGCCTTACCTCTTGACCATCCCG
>ERZ1504299.340-NODE-340-length-15179-cov-3.420590_pt1 | contig 15179 bp, 10 predicted proteins | sample MGYA00575503_ERZ1504299 | MGnify/ENA primary metagenome ERZ1504299 (study PRJEB39906, sample SAMEA3182086) | gut metagenome | biome: human; feature: gut; material: Stool; isolation source: human stools | place: Canada | collected 2013-01-21 ... | reverse complement strand
GAAGTCCCGGTGGGGGCTGTGATATCAAGGAACGGAGAAGTCGTCTCCGTCGGCCGCAACAGGCGCGAAACGGGCAAAAACGCCCTTGCCCACGCCGAGATAGAGGCTATCGGCCTCGCCTGCAAAAAGCTCGGCGGCTGGAGGCTGTGGGAATGCGAGCTGTTTGTGACACTCGAGCCCTGCCCGATGTGCGCCGGGGCGATAATCAATTCAAGGCTGCGCCGAGTGGTCTACGGCGCCTCCGACCCCAAGGCGGGCTCCTGCGGGTCGGTGACAAACCTTTTTGAATTGCCCTATAACCACAAGCCCGAGCTTGTGTCGGGCTTCATGGCGGAGGAATGCTCCGCGCTGCTGACCGATTTCTTTGCAGAGCTGAGAAAAAAGAAAAAAGTTTGATCTCAAGAGGTACATATGAGCATAGACAAAGTGTTTTTTATATTTGAGATAATAGGCACCGTCGCATTTGCGATAACGGGAGTTATCACGGCTATCGAGAAAAAACTCGATATCTTCGGCGCGGTGGTGCTCGGCACGGTGACGGCAGTCGGCGGCGGAATGGTCAGGGATATCCTGCTCGGCTATCTCCCGCCCGCGGCGTTCAGGCATCCGGTCTACACCGTGACAGCCATAGCCACCTCGCTTGCGGTATTCATTATAGCTTATTTCTTCGGCAAGCGGATAAAGCTGCACTTTAACGTCTATTCTCAGATAATCAACGTCTTTGACGCGATAGGTCTCGCCGTATTCACCGTGGCGGGCATCAACAGCGCGGCCGCCTGCGGCTTCGGCGAGAATTCGTTCCTCTCGATCTTCGTCGGCATGATGACGGGCGTCGGCGGCGGAGTGATGCGTGACATGATGGCGGGCGGCGTGCCCACCATTCTCCGCAAAAAGGTCTATGCGCTCGCGGCGGGCATCGGCGCGCTTATATATCAGCTCCTCGTCGAGCACAACACCTGCCCGCAGGGGCTTGCGATCCTCGCAGGCGCAGGGTCGATAATCGTTATCCGCCTCTCTGCGACGGTATTCAAATGGAACCTGCCGACCCTCAAGGATCTGGACTGAGTTCAATAAAAAATCAAGCATCCGTATGACTTTGAGCCATGCGGATGCTTTTTTCATTTATCGTTTGTTATATCGCCGTTGCCCTGGACGGGTATCGCTTCGCCGAGATAGGTCGGCTTTGGCTTAAATATCGACCATACAAAGTCCTTGTCGCGGGCAAGGATCTCACGGATATCGCGGTAGGTCTGCCCCGCATAGGTGCGCGGCATCGAAACAACGCCGTAAGCATCAAGTCCGAGCGCGCGGGCGTCATAGACAGCGCGGTAGAGGTGGTATTCCTGTGTGACGATGAGGATCTTCTTCGCCTTGAAGATATCTCTCGCGCGGTACATGCTCTCATAGGTCGAGAAGCCCGCATGATCCATGAATACATCCTCGGAGGGCACTCCCCGCTCGACGGCGAAGCTCTTCATCACGTTCACCTCGTCGTAGCCCTTCCTGCCGTGGTCGCCGCTCATGAGCAGCTTGCCGCTCGCACCGTTTTTATAAAGCTCCACACCCCGCAGGAGCCTGTCCTCGAGCATATGGCTCGGGTTATCGTCATAGACTCCGCAGCCGAGCACGAGTATGCAGTCATAGCCCTCGCCCGCATTTGACGGGTCATGGATATATTCCTTTGCGCTCGCTTTGACATAGGCGTTCGCCCCGAAAACCGCGGCGGCGCCGAGCACCGCGAGAATGAGCAGCACGGTTATTATTATCTTTATCGCTTTTTTCATCTCGTTCCCTCTCAGAATAATCCTTTAATGTAATTAAAAAGTATCATCAGATAATGATAGGCTATCGGCATGAATACGGCAGGCAGCATATTGAGAGTCTTGAATTTATCGCGCAATATGCAGTTCAGCCCTATCGCCATGATTATTGCGTAGCCGATATAGCATATCTGCCCGAGCACCTCGCCTTGCAGCAGCCCGCTGAGCGAGCCCGCAAGCAGCGTGATGCCGCCCTGATAGATGAGCAGCGGTATGAACGAAAATATCACGCCGAAGCCGAGCGTCGCGCCGAAAATTATTGCGGCGACAAAGTCTATTGTGCTCTTGACAAAGAGCACGGAGCTGTCGCCCGTCAGGCCGTCGTTTATCGAGCCGATTATCGCCATTGCACCGATGCAAAAGAGCAGGGTGCCGTTGACAAAGCCCGCAGCGAAGCCGCCTTTTTTGAATTTTTTCTCGACCCCGTCGCAAAGATTTCTGAATCTATCCTCAAGCCGCAGCATTTCGCCGATAAGCGTACCGATCACAAGGAACACCACGAGCAGCAGCTCGCCGCTGCTCACGAGCTTGCCGTCCTCCTCTGCGAACATATTCGCCACTATGCCGTTTATGCCTATGACAAATACCGCGAGACCGAGCACACGGTTGATGCTCTCGGCATGATCCTCTTTTATTCCTTTTTTAAACAGCAACCCTATGGCTCCGCCCGCTGCCACGGCGGCACAGTTAACAAGCGTTCCCGTCATTGAATTTTTCTTCCTTCCTGACCTCGAAGCCCTCGCAGGGCAGCTCGACGAGCACCTCCCCGCAGGGTCTGTCGCCCGTCAAGACGATATCTATTACACTTCCCGTTACTTTCATTGAGAAGCCCATGCGCCCGCCTCCGTTTATCGGGTAGCGGCGCACCTCTATCTCATTCCCGTCGGCGAGCCACTCCCTCGGCACTCCCCTGCCGAGGAGCACTTCGCCGCTCACGCGCTGGCAGATGAGGCTGTCGAGCAGCGCCTTTGTGGCGGTGGACTGACCCCATATGTGCTGGCAGGAGCCTCCGCCGCCCGCTGCGTGCGGGATATCCCAAGGCGATCTTTCGCTCGGGTAATCGACCCCCTCCCACCAGGAGAACGGGCCGCTCATTGCGTGCTCGATCATAAATTGATATGCTTTTATCGCGCAGTCACGGTATTTATCGCCCCTAAGCGCCGTGCTGCCGTAGCCCGCGTTATAGGCGGAGCAATAGTAGCCGTGCGGATATCCGCCGAAGTTATATATCGTGTCGGTGATATCCTTTCTGCGCTCAAAGCCGTGCTCATAGGTCTTGTCGATGAGCTGAGCCATTATGCCGCTCTGATCGGCGCAGAAGAGATAGCCGTCCCAGCCCCAGCGGCCGAAAAGCAGCATGGACGCCCAGTTTGCGTCATGCGGGTCGCTGCGCTTGCCCTCCTCATTGCTCTCGTCCATGGCAATGGGCAGATAATCGAGCTTTTTCTCCTTTATCGTCCTGCCGACAAAGGAATTTGCGCTTTCGAGCAGCTTTGAATATGTCTCCGCCGCCCAATTTGCCTCCTCGTTTTCGCCGAGAGAGTTGCATATGTATTCGTAACAGCAAAGACCCATCAGAGCCGACCAATTGTCGATAGTCCAGCTGCCGAGCGAGTCAATTGCGTTGGTTTTCTTCATGATACCGCTTGCGGGGTCGATATCCTTGCCGATGCGGCGGGCATTCTCCTTTATCATGGCGAATTTCTCACGCGCGAAGCTCTTATCGCCCGTCTTAAAGAGCCAGACGGCGAACACCCAGCTGTATTTCCACCGAGCGTCGGGGTACTGCGGGTTTTTCATTATGAATTCGGCGTATTCCCTTATCCTCGAGAAATCGCCCATAGTCATTAATGTGACAAGAATTCCGATAACATCGTGGTCAAACACTCTATCGTAGCCGTTCTCGCCGACGTGCAGCTCGTCGCCGTCCTTGACTATCATGGTATAGATGTAGCCCGCCTTGTAGGCGTTTATCAGCCGCTCGTCGGGCAGCTTCGCTATCTCGCACAGCGGCTCAAGGCGCTTGACCCAATAGCTTTTCATGCTCTCGTAATGCTCGTCAAAGGAGCCGAGCGCGGCTATCCTCTCCCTTGACGGGTAGGGGTATTTGCCGCCGAAGCGGTCGGCCCCCACGGCGTAATCGGCGGTGACCGTTTCGCCCGGGCACACGCTTTCGGCGTGACTGTTCAGCGGCACGAGCAGCGGTGAGACCTTGGGGAAATCGAGCGCCGACGCCGAGTTATTTCTGACCGTCAGGCGTGAATAGACTATCTCGAAATCCTTGCCGTCAACGCTGACCTTATCGGCGAAATTCTCGACCTTATAATCGTTGCCGTCCTTTGAAAATTCGCTGACGAAGCAGGGCAGCCAGCCCTCTTTGTTATACCATTTTATCTTGGAGGTGATATCCGTCACACCGAAGGTGACGAAGCGGTCGCCTCTGTCCCTCAGGCGATAGCAGCCGTCGATATAAGCTATCGGGGCGTCCTTGTCGCCCTCGCAGCCGAACGAAGCCACAAGCTCCGGGAACTGCTTGCAGGTATAGCCCCGCTTGCCGACCAGACCTCTTTTGAATGAAACACCCATGCGGTTGACAAGGGAGAAATATTTGGCAGCCACGCTCGTGAAAAGCGTTTGCTTCTCTTTCGGCACGGTGAGCACCTCCGTATTTGAAATTTAAGAAAAAGGAGCCGCGACCGCAGCTCCTTTTATATTAAAGATTAATATCCCCAAAGGAAACCAAGGCAGATATACATGATTATGAATTGAAAGAATGAATACGAAACGCTGACGTTGAACGAAGCGGTGCAGCCCTCGTATTCGACGGTTATCGTCTTGCTGCCCGTTGAGTCAAAATATGTGGGTGATGTGATTTTATAGCCCGAGCTGACGGTCCTGCTGCCGTTTTCGTCAAAGACGGTGAGGGTCAGGCCGGCTGTGTTGAGCGTCTCCTTGTAGTGATAGCTCGTCTTTGCGGGCAGGGTCGCTATGGCGATGCTCTTGACAGGCTTATCCGCGCTCTCGGTGACGGTTATATCAAACGAAGCGGTCTTGCCCGAGTAGCTGACGGTCACTTTCTGAGTGCCGAGGGTCAACGCCGTGGCGGGGCTGATGCTGAAGCCGCCGGTGATGATGCCCGTGGTGCCGTCGCTGTAGTGGGCGGTCAGGGTCAGGCCGTAGTCAGAAATTTTCTCACCCTTGATATAGCTTGTCTTCTGGGGCAGAGTTCTTATCGTCACGGAGGTAAGCTCCTTGACTGAGCCGCCGCCCTTAACAATATAATCTATGTTGTTATTCTTTGCGTATGTGTGCGCCGCCGAGCCCTCGGTAACAGTCAGCACGAGCTGAGCGCAGCCGCCGAATATGCCGTTGCCAAGCGTCTTGACGCTCTCGGGTATCTCAAGGGCATGGAGCGCCGAGCAGCCACTGAATGCGCCGAATCTTATCTCGGTGACGGTCGAGGGAATGCTGACGCCCGTGAGGGAGGAGCAATTCTGGAACGCCTTTGCGTCAATCACGCTGACGCCGTCGGAAATGACGACGTTGACGAGGCCCGAGTTGTCAAATGCGCCCTCATATGAGGTGAGGCCTGTGGGCAGAGTAACCTCCGTAAGCATGGGGCAGTCGGCGAATGCCAGCGAGCCGATAGTTTTAAGCCCCGAGGGCAGGTTAACGCTGCCGAGCTTTGAGCACATATAGAAGCCGTAAGGCCCGATCGCCGTGAGCGACGAGGGCAGAGAAACAGCGGTCAGCTTAGTGTTTGCGCCGAAAGCAAAATTGCCTACGGTCGTTGTACCAGCGGGCACGGCATAGGTCGTTTCGCTGCTGCCGTTGGGATACTGCACAAGGGTCTTGCCGTCCGCGGTGTAGAGCACGCCGCCGACAGCTTTATATGCGGTGTTGCCGCTTGCGACGGAGAATTTCTCAATGCCCGAGCAATTCATAAACGCCGTCTCGGCGATATCTGTAACACTTGCGGGGATCGTGACCGAAGTGAAGCCCGAGCAGAGCGAGAACGCGCCCTTGCCTATCTTTTTGAGAGTATCGGGCAGCGAAACGCCTGTGAGAGCGGCACACTTCTTAAACGCCTCGTCCTTTATCTCGGTGAGGCCGCCGGGGAGCAGCACGGTCTTGAGCGCTATGCAGTTTCTGAAAGCCGCCACGCCGATGACTCTCGACGAGCTTTCAAACGCGCTGCCCTGATATGAGACCTTTTCAAGGCCAAGGCAATTCTCAAATGCGTTTGCACCGATCCTGTCAACGCTTGACGGGATATTGACCGCGGTGATGCCGCCGCAGTCGGCAAAGGCTCCGTCGCCTATCTCCCTGACCTCAAGCCCCTGATATGTATCGGGCACGGTTATCTCGCCCGAGGCGGTCTTGACGCAGGAGACGACCTTATAAAATGAGCTTACGGTGCCGTCCGATTCAAGGCGGCTGCCTTTTTGATAGGTCAGCGGGTCCGACGCTGCCGCTGCGGGCAGGGCTGCCGTCAGGATAAGCACGGCGGCGAGGATGATGCTGAGTATCCTTTTCTTTGTCTTCATTGTGATTCCCCCGAATTATGTTATCGTTTCCGCAAACTGCGGGTTTCTCATGTATTTATCCATTGAACATTATATTACACACCGTGTCGAAAATCAATAGGTTTGAAAAAATGTTGCATTTTCGTTGACAAACCGTCAATATATGTTTAAAATATTTTTATCTATAATCATTAGAAATGGCGGTGCACCGATGTCAGACAAAGACGGTAAATTCAATAAACCGGAGCGCGGCTCCTCCCCGCTGCCGGATCATATCATGCTCTCCTTTTGGGGCGACGCAAAGACCTCGGCGGCGATAAGCTGGCGCACGGACGAGAATTCGGGCGACAGCTACATTCTCTACAGGCGTGAGGGCAGCGCCGACCTGCTGCGGCAGGAGGCGGTCACACGCTTCGCCGAGACGGATATCGACCGCAGCAATTACCATTGGGTGCGCCTTTCGGGGCTTGAGCCGGGCTGCAAATATTGCTACACCGTCGGCGACGATGAGCACCGCAGCGGCGAATTCACCTTTGAGACGGAGCCGGAGAAGCTCGATAAATTCAGCTTTATCGTTATCTCCGACCATCAAAAGGGCAGCCCCTGCCATCTGCCTGATTACTCCATGGTGGGCGAGATGCTCAAAACCGCCCTCGCAAAGCACCCCGAATGCCGCTTCATCTTCACGGCGGGCGACAACTGCGACAACGGCCAGAACGACCTGCAATGGAACGGTATGTTTGAGGGCTTAAAGGGGATAATCGAGAGCGTGCCCTATATGATGACGACGGGCAACCACGATAACCGCGGCTTCATCTCGTATTTCCCCGAGCCTGTCGGCAAATTCTATCTTGAGCACGCCGATTTCTTTGACTTTCAGTTCTCGCTCTCCTACCCCGACAACGGCCCCGAGGGCTATGAGACGGAGAATTATTCCTTTGACTACGGCAACGCCCACTTCCTTGTCATGGGCATAAACGCCCCCGAAAAGGTCGAGGGCTGGGCGTATGACGACCTGCAAAGCAGCGATAAAACATGGAAGCTCGGCGCATATCACTTCCCGATATACCCCGTCATGCCCGAGGGTCAGAATGATGACGGATACCCGTGGCTCAGGCGGCCGATCGAGCAGGGCAGGCTCGATATCCTCTTTGAGGGGCACGAGCATTCCTTTGCAAGGACCTTCCCGACAAAGGGCGACGAGCTTTTTGACCGCCCGTCCGAGGGCACGGTGCACTATATCGTGGGCAACGGCGGCGGCAACATATACTGCTCCAACTGCCAAAAGACATGGCACTCCTGCTTCTACCCGCAGGAGGAACGCATGGGCTTCTACACGCTCGTCGAGATAGACGGCGATAAGCTCACAGCGACGGGCTATATGGCGGACGGGCGTATAGTCGATATCTTTACGATAGACAAGAGCACCGACACGATAACTCCCCACGCCCTTGCGCCGATATATGAGCGCACCAAAATGGCGTTCAAGGGCAGGATGCTCGAATTCTCCGCAAGAGGGTTCTACCCCGAGAACATCGGCGGCGTTTGGTACGCCCCGTTCGGTGTGCTCATTCAAAGCATCGGCGGCAAGGTGGAGAAAGGCGTCGATTTCCTCACCTGCGAAGCATATGAGCATTACGCGACCTTCACCGAGGGCAGCCGCTTCGCCAAGACCGACCTCGGCACGGTGGAGATGAGCGGCGAAGCGTATTTTAAGGACGGGCAGCTCTTTGTGCCCGTTGACGAGAGCGCAAAAATGTTTGAAATGGCGTGGTACTATGCCAAACGCAACAACTACATAAATTGGAACACCCCCAGCGAGGATAAGGTTCTCTATAAACACCCTGTCAAGGAGGAAAACTGATGTTTTACAAGAAGAATTCCGCTCCGTCGCTCTCCGACGAGCTTTTTAAACGCCCCACGAGCGAATACAGAGGCACCCCGTTCTGGGCGTGGAACAGTCACCTTGAGGCCGACGAACTGAGCAGACAGATAGACATATTCAAGGAGATGGGTCTCGGCGGCTTCCATATGCATGTCCGCACGGGTCTGAGCAACGCCTATCTCTCCGACGAATTCATGGGGCTTGTCAGGCACTGCGTTGACAAGGCTAAAAAAGAAGATATGCTCGCCTATCTCTATGATGAGGACAGGTGGCCCTCGGGCGCCGCGGGCGGACTTGTGACCAAAGATGAGCAATACAGGGCGCGCTGCCTGCTTATGACGGCGGAGCCTTGCAGCCTTGACGAGGCTGAGAAGGCGGACGTTATCGACTCACGCGCCGAGGGCGGCAGGAACGGCAAGGGCTATCTCATCGCCTGCTACGACGTTCGGCTTGGCAGCGACGGCTACCTCGCCGATTACAAACGCATCGGCGAAAATGATGATGCCGAGGGTGTCAAATGGTACGCCTATCTCAAGATCCACTCCCCCTCGCCGTGGTATAACAATCAGACCTATGTCAACACTCTTGATAAAAAGGCGATAGAGCGCTTCATCGAGGTCACTCACGAGCGCTACGCCGAGACGGTCGGCGACGAATTCGGCGGCACCGTGCCGTCTATCTTCACCGACGAGCCGCAATTCACCCGCAAGCAGACCCTCCGCAATGCGGCGGACAGGGACGATGTTATCCTCCCGTGGACGGACGACCTGCCGCAGACCTTTGAGGCTGCCTACGGCTTCAGCATAGTCGATAAGCTCCCCGAGCTTTTCTGGGATCTGCCCGAGGGCAGGATATCGACGGCGAGATACTATTATCACGACCATATTTCGGAGCGCTTCGCCGAGGCGTTTGCCGACACCTGCGGCGCATGGTGCCGAAAACACGGCATAGCCCTGACGGGCCACATGATGGAGGAGCCTACCCTCACCAGCCAGACCGCCGCTCTGGGCGACTGCATGAGGTCATACAGGGGCTTCGACATCCCCGGCATTGATATGCTCTGCGACGCTTTTGAATTCACCACCGCCAAGCAGTGCCAATCCGCCGTGCGCCAATACGGCAGGGAGGGTATGCTCTCCGAGCTTTACGGCGTTACCGGCTGGGACTGCGACTTCAGAAATTATAAGCTCCACGGCGACTGGCAGGCATGCATGGGCGTCACCGTGCGCGTGCCGCACCTCTCATGGTACGCCATGGGCGGCGAGGCCAAGAGGGATTACCCTGCCTCGATACACTATCAGTCCCCGTGGTATAAGGAATTCCCCCGCATTGAGGATCATTTCGCCCGCGTGAATACGGCGATGACGAGGGGCAAGCCCGTCGTGCGGGTCGGAGTTATCCACCTGGTCGAGAGCTTCTGGCTCCATTGGGGCCCGAACGATAAAAGCTCGCTGATGCGTAAGTGCCTTGACGAGAAATTCAGGCAGCTCACCGAATGGCTGCTGAACGGCAGCATAGATTTCGATTTTATCTGCGAATCCCTGCTCCCCTCTCAATGCGAGAAGGGCGGAGCGCCGCTCAAGGTGGGCATGGAGAGCTATGATGCCGTGATCGTGCCCGACTGCGAATCCCTCAGAGGCACAACCCTTGACCGCCTTGAGAGATTTGCCGACGAGGGCGGCAGCCTTATATTCATGGGCGCCGCTCCCACCGTGTCCGACGGCGTTCCGAGCGAACGCGGCAAGGCTCTCTACGGGCGCAGCAGGGTGATTCCCTTTGACCGCGAGAAGCTGCTGACCGCTCTCGAGCCGCAGCGCGACCTCACCCTGCGCTTTGCGAACGGCGACCTCTCCGAGGGCTTCATATATCAGCTCAGGCTCGACGGCGAGAGCCGCTGGCTCTTCATAAGCCGCTGCCGCGAGCCATACAACAAATCGGTCGTTGAGAAAAACTACCTGCGTATAACCATAAAAGGCGAATTCTCGCCCATGCTTTACGACACGGCAACGGGCGACATCTCGGAGCTTGACTGCGAATACAGAAACGGCTGCACCGTGATATCCCGCGTGCTTTACGACTACGACAGCCTGCTGCTCCGCCTTGACAATGGCAGACGGCAGGGCAAGAGCGCCGCAAAGCCGGCTTCGCTTCCCGAAAAAGAGATACGCCTGCCCGCATTTGTGCCCTACACCCTCTCCGAGCGCAACGCTCTGCTGCTCGACACGGCGGAATTCTCGCTCGACGGCGCTCCGTTTGAGCCGGAGGAGGAAATTCTTCGCCTTGACAATATCTGCCGCCGCTCCCTCGGCTTCCCCGAGAGGGGCAATTCCGTGGCTCAGCCGTGGGTCATCCACGAGGCCGCCCCCGAGCACACTCTGCGCCTGCGCTTCACGATTCGCAGTGAGATCGACTTCAGCGGCGCCGAGCTGGCGCTTGAGGACGCAGAATCCGCCGCTATCACCTTTAACGGCGAAAAAGTCGCAAATAATATAACGGGTTGGTACACCGACAGGGATATCAAGACCGTTGCGCTGCCCGACATAAAGGCGGGTGAGAATATCCTTGAGATAGTCTATCCGTTCGGCAGGCGCACCAACACCGAGTGGTGCTATCTTCTCGGCGATTTCGGCGTGCGTGTGACAGGCAGGAGCAAGGTCATCACCGCCCTGCCCGACAAGCTCGCATTCGATAAGCTCGAAACCCAGGGTCTGCCGTTCTACGGCGGCAACGTGACCTATCACCTTGAGGTCGAGGCAAACGGCGCTCTCAGCGTCACCGCAACGAATTATTACGGCGCCCTCATCGGTGTGTCGGTCGACGGCGCTGACAATGGCAGGATAATTTACCCGCCCTACACTCTGCTCGCCGAGGATATCGGCAGCGGCACTCACAAGGTGGATATCACGCTCTACGGCCACCGCTTCAACGCTTTCGGCGCAGTCCACCTGACCGACAACCGCCACTCATGGCACGGCCCTGACGCCTGGCGCTCCGAGGGCTGCCGCTGGAGCTATGAATACACCCTGCGCCCCGTCGGCATAATCGCCTCACCCGTCATTAAAGTCAAATAAACAGAGGATGATATAAAAATGAAAAAACTCACGGTATACCTCAAGGGGGACCGTACCGAATGCGTGCTCGCCCCGCTGTTCAAAATGCTTGAGGCCATATTGGAGCTTTTTGTGCCGCTGATAATAAAAGCAATCATCGACAAGGGAATCGGTCGGTCGGACGACGGCTATATCATGCGTATGTGCGGCGTACTCGTGCTGCTCGGCGCGGTCGGGCTCATCTTCTCGATAACCGCCCAATATTTTGCCGCCAAGGCTTCGACCTCCTTTGTCAGGAAGCTGCGCCACGCCGTATTTGAGCGCATAGGCTCCTTCTCATACTCGCAGCTTGACGGCATAGGCTCCTCGACTCTGATAACCCGCCTCACCAGCGACATGGATAGCGTACAGAACGGCTTGAATCTGACGCTGCGCCTGCTGCTGCGTTCTCCCTTTGTCGTGATAGGCGCGATGATAATGGCTTTCACCGTGGATGCAAAGTCGGCGCTGACCTTCGTTGTGGTCATACCCGCCCTCTCTGTCGTGGTATTCGGCATACTGCTGCTCTGCATCCCGCTCTATAAAAAAGTCCGTGCCGCACTTGACAAGGTGCTCGGCACGGCGAGAGAGAATCTCATCGGTGCAAGAGTGCTGCGTGCATTCTGTAAGGAGGATGAGGAGACAAAGGAATTCGAGCAACGCAACCCTCACCGCCATTCAGGAGCACACGGGCAGGATATCCGCCCTGCTGAATCCCCTGACCTGCATTATAATCAACCTCGGCATAGCGTTCCTTATCTATATCGGCGCAGTCCGCGTCGACGCGGGCATCATAACCCAGGGCGCGGTCGTGGCGCTCTATAACTATATGTCGCAGATACTTGTTGAGCTGATAAAGCTCGCAAATCTGATAATCAGCATCACCAAATCCCTCGCCTGCGCGGGCAGGATAAGCACCGTGCTTGAAATGCCCGCAGAGGAGGACGGCGGCAGCGGCAGCGTCGACGGCAGCTCCGATATCGCCGTTGAATTCGACAATGTTTCGTTTACCTACGACGGCTCGGGCGAAAGCTCGCTCGAGGGCGTCAGCTTCAAAGCCAAAAAGGGCGAAACGATTGGCATAATCGGCTCGACAGGCTCGGGCAAGACCACTCTGGTGAATCTCATCCCCGGCTTCTACCGCCCGACAGAGGGCAAAATAACCGTCGGCGGCTGCGACTCCGCTTCGCTCCCGCTCGAGGAGCTTAGAAGCCGCGTGGCAGTCGTGCCGCAGCGCTCCGTGCTCTTTAAGGGCACGGTCAGGGAGAACCTGCGCTGGGGCAAGCCCGACGCCACCGAGCAGGAGATGCTTGCCGCTCTCGAGACCGCTCAGGCAAAGGATTTCATCCTCGCCAAGGACGGCGGGCTGGACGCCCCCGTTGAGCAGGGCGGGCGCAATTTCTCCGGCGGCCAGAGGCAGCGCCTTGCCGTCGCAAGGGCAGTCATCAAGGACGCGGATATCCTTATCCTTGACGACAGCTCAAGCGCCCTCGACTACGCCACCGACGCCGCCATGCGTAAGGCCATCGCCGCCTCTCAGGGCAACAAAACGGTATTCATCGTCTCTCAGCGCACCTCATCCATAATGAACGCCGATAAGATAATCGTGCTTGAGGACGGCAGGGCGCAGGTCGGCACTCACGACGAGCTGATGAAGTCAAGCGACGTCTATCGCGAGATACATCTCTCGCAGTTTGACCCGGAGGAGGCGAGCGCATGAGCAGGATAAAGGCCAAAAAAGGTACTCTCAAAAAGGTGCTTCACTATGTCGGCAGATATAAACCGCACCTCGCGTTCTCTATAATCCTCGCCGCCGTGAGCGTTGCCGCGACGCTCTATATCCCCGTGCTTGCGGGCAGGGCGATAGACAATATCGTCGACGAAAGAAATGTTGATTTCGCCGCGCTGAAGCCCCTGCTCATCGGCATAGGAATTCTTGCCGCCGTTACGGCGCTGGCGCAGTGGATAATGAACGCGCTCAACAACAAGATAACATTCTGCGTGGTGCGCGATATCCGCAACGCCGCAATGAGGCGCATACAGATACTGCCCCTGAGCTATATCGACAGCCACCCCGCGGGCGAAACGGTCAGCCGCATCATCGCCGACGCCGACCAATTCGCCGACGGCCTGCTCATGGGCTTCACCCAGCTTTTCACGGGCGTTATAACCATCCTCGGCACGATAGGCTTCATGCTCTCGATAAACGTGAAGATAACTCTTGTCGTCGTGCTGCTCACGCCGCTCTCGCTCTTTGTCGCAAGATTTATCGCCCGCCGCACCTATTCGATGTTCAGGGCACAGTCCGAGACCAGAGGCGAGCAAACCGCATTCATTGAAGAAAAAATAGGCTCTCAAAAGGTCGTCAAGGCGTTCACGAGGGAGGCAAAGACCCTCGAGGAATTCGACGAGATAAACGACCGCTACGCCAAGCGCTCGCTCAAGGCGATATTCTTCTCCTCGATAACCAACCCATCGACCCGCTTCGTCAACAGCGTTGTTTACGCCGCCGTGGGTCTTACGGGCGCTCTCTTCGCCGTCAAAGGCGCTATCTCCGTCGGCGGGCTCACCTGCTTCCTGAGCTACGCCAATCAATATACCAAGCCCTTCAACGAGATCTCGGGCGTTGTGGCGGAGCTGCAAAATGCTCTTGCCTGCGCCGAGAGGCTCTTTGAATTGGTCGAGCAGCCGCCGCAATCCCCCGACAAGGCGGACGCCGTGACCCTCACCGACGCCAAGGGCAACGTGGCGATGCAAAACGTCGCCTTCTCCTATGTCAAGGATAGGGAGCTTATCAAGAACCTCAACCTCAACGTAAAAGCAGGCAGCAGAATCGCCATAGTCGGCCCGACGGGCTGCGGCAAAACTACGCTGATAAACCTACTCATGCGCTTCTATGATGTCGACAGCGGCGTGATAGCCGTTGACGGCATTGACATCAACGATATCACCCGCTCCAGCCTGCGCCGCAGCTACGGCATGGTGCTGCAGGACACATGGCTCAAGGACGGCACGGTGCGCGAGAATATCGCAATGGGCAAGCCCGACGCGACCGACGAGGAGATAATCGCCGCCGCCAAGGCTTCGCACGCCCACAGCTTCATCAAGCGTATGCCTCAGGGCTACGACACGGTGATTTCGGACGAAAATTCGGGTCTGTCGCAGGGTCAGAAGCAGCTGCTCTGCATTGCGCGGGTCATGCTCTGCCTGCCGCCGATGCTCATTCTCGACGAGGCGACCTCCTCGATAGACACCCGCACCGAGATAAAGATCCAGCAGGCATTCTCCCGCATGATGCAGGGCAGGACGAGTTTCGTCGTCGCCCACCGCCTATCGACGATAAAGAATTCCGACCTCATCCTTGTGATGAAGGACGGCAGCATCATCGAGCAGGGCACTCACGCCGAGCTGATGGAGCAAAACGGCTTCTATGCCGCGCTCTATAATAGCCGTCTTGACCGAGGTGCATGATATGGAGAGGATAATCGAAAAAGCACGGGCGCTGCTCGCCTCAAAGGGCAGCGCCGTGATAGCCCTTGACGGGCGGGCTGCGGCGGGCAAAACCACCCTTGCCGCGGCTCTCGCCGAGCGGCTGAACGCCGAGGTCATACATATGGACGACTTCTTCCTGCCCCCGGAGCTTCGCACGGCGGAGCGGCTCTCGCTGCCGGGCGGCAATGTGCACTACGAGCGCTTCAGCGCCGAAGTTGCCGACGGTATTCTGAGCGGCAAGCCCTTTGAATACTCGGTATTCGACTGCTCGATAATGGGCATTTCGGGCAAAAAAAGAGCGACCCCCGAGGGAGTCACCATAGTTGAGGGCGCATATGCGCTGCACCCGCAGATCCCGGACATTTAC
>ERZ1504299.275-NODE-275-length-16892-cov-4.645958_pt1 | contig 16892 bp, 10 predicted proteins | sample MGYA00575503_ERZ1504299 | MGnify/ENA primary metagenome ERZ1504299 (study PRJEB39906, sample SAMEA3182086) | gut metagenome | biome: human; feature: gut; material: Stool; isolation source: human stools | place: Canada | collected 2013-01-21 ... | reverse complement strand
CTTCAGTACATTTGCTTCCAGTGGGGCCAGCAGCAGATCCTGGATCCCTTCCGTCTCCAACGCACATTTCATCTGTGCAAGATTCCCTTCCTTGCAGATGGCGATCATGGAAAGCGCATGTTCTCTCTGTAATTCTCCAAGCTCCTGCCAGAGTGCCTGTCCTCCGTCCTCTTCTTCTGATACATCCACGAACAGACCCAGAATGTCTTCGCCGGTCTTCTCTCTCATGTTCTCTCTGATCTCTTCCAACGAGATTACTTTCTTCAGATGAACAAACTCCGGCAGTGCAAACTCCAGCATGCTGGTAACATTACGGGAGGATGACCACACAAAAGCCTGTAATTTCTGATCTGGGGTCTGATTTTCCTCACCGAACACGCTGTAGCGTCCTTTTCCCGACTTCTTGGATACATACAATGCCTGATCTGCTTTTGCCGCAAGATCATAGTAGCAATGATCCTCCGGATCGGAAAATGCTATTCCCACACTGATGGATATATTTTCCGGTATGGATAAGTTCTCTTTATATTTTACGAGGTTGACCAGATTCTCTGCCTTGATCAGTGCGATCTCTTTGGACGGAATGTCTCCCATCAATACTGCGAACTCATCTCCACCCATACGTCCCACATAATCTGTGCTGCGGAACTGTGAAGAAATGACTCCTGCAATGACGCTGATCACATGGTCTCCCATAGTATGACCGTATACATCATTTATGGATTTGAAATTATCGATATCTATCACCATAAGAGCATGCAGACCATCCTCATGCTCTGTCAGAGTCTTCGTGATCAGCTTCTCTACTGTCATCTTGTTGAACAGACTGGTCATCTCGTCGATCTGCGACTTTGTCTTCCAGGCCTTCTGCTCATCTCTGCTATTCTGCAACCTGCGTTTTACCCCCAGTGTATTGTTGATGCGGGTAAGCGCTATCCGGGCATCTACCGGTTTGATAATGAATTCATCCGCCCCCAGTGCAAATGCTTCCGACTGGGAAGAAACGGATTCCGTATTCGTCAGAACGATAACCGGCGTGTCCTTAAAGCCCTCCATATTCTGTCTGCGGCGCAGTACTTCAAAGCCATCGATCCCCGGCATGACCAGATCCAGCAGCACCAGATCAATGGCATCGCTTTCCTTCTCCATGATCGTAAGACATTCTTCACCGGAAACAGCCTCTGCGAAGTTAAAATACTCCCCGAGAGACTGTCTGATCACTACTCTTTGAAATTTTGAATCATCAACGATTAATAATGTTTCTTTCTTTTGTAAACTGCTCATGGCTGTCGGATCCTGCTTTCCGTATCACGTCGTTTAAAACGTGATACAGTTATAGTATATCCAACAGCCATGTGCTCGTCAATTTAAAATATATCTACTTTTTACACAATACTTTTTACACAATTTTTATGTGGCGTTTCCCTTTAAAGATGAATTTTACTACGTCTGCGGAGAAGTCCTCCGAATGTCACCAGACCTGCACCTACAAGCAGCAGTATCTCGGGCATCCATCCCATCACACCTTCACCGGTCTTAGGCACGCTGTCTAGCTCCGGCTGTGCAGCTGCGGTGTTTGCAGCTACCGTAAATGTGGTGCTGGCGGAATCATCGATCCACATGATGTCTACGGTATGCTCACCTTCTGACAGGGACGCCAGATAGGAAGGCTTCAGGGTCACGATAGTGGAACCTGATTTTGCTTCGTAATGGACACTGGGGATCCAGTTGCCATCTACCCGGACTCCGGCAAACTTTTCGAAATCGCCATCACCGCGGATGGTCAGGCCTTCCGTGGTGCTGCCGTTCCAGGTGCTCCTGGTGCCTTCGATGATCTTGTAGAGGTCTACCGGTGTGTCATCTTCAGAATTATTGGAGTTTTCGTTGGAAACCTCATTTTCCTTCTTTTCAATTGCATCAACCACTTCAAAGGTCATTGATTTCGGTATATTTTGAGAATACGGATCTGTGGCCGTCAATGTATAAGTGCCATTGGGTGCCGAATAATCAGTCATTTTTACATAAAACAGGAACTGCCCATCTGTCAATTCGTCATTGTAGTCCGCATTGAAATCAATCCCTGCCTGAAAATAATCTACCGGATTCCCTGACATATCTGTGAAAGCATACCCGATATCGGACGGGTGAGAATATAGCCAGTAGTTTGCATCCAGAACCATACGGAAAGTGTTATCCTCATCGTTTCGTGCCAGTTTCGGATCGTCATAAGCTTTCACCTCAAACTGCATCAGTTCTGCATTTCCGGTGATTGTAACTGTTTCACCACTCTGCAGTTTATCTTTTACCTCATAGCCCACGTAATACTCTGTCCATTTATTACCATTCTCATCTTTCTTGTCAGCTTTATAGGAATAGGAAGACCCCGGTTGCATTGTCTCTACAGTTCCATCATTTCTATGGATCTGCACCACCGGCAACTGCTCGGTTTTTCCAACGCCCACACCAGGAAATACATAATATTTTTCTGCCTGTACCCCTATGTAATCACTGCCGGAATCATATCTGGAATAATGTGCTTCTATATGACTGTTCTCCGGGACAGTAAGTGGTTCTTGTGCCGCATTTGCTTCCATTCCCTGATAGCCCCACAGCAGCATTCCTGCCATTGCTAACAGTCCGATTCTCTGTAATATCTTTTTCATCTGTTTTCTCCTATTTTTATCAACACAATTTTATTTTGCTCTCTTCAAACGTAAGGCACCCATCGCAGTCAGACCTGCGGCTACAAGCAGCAGTATCTCGGGCATCCATCCCATCACACCTTCACCGGTCTTAGGCACGCTGTCCAGCTCCGGCTGTGCAGCTGCGGTGTTAGCTGCTACCGTAAATGTGGTGCTGGCGGAATCATCGATCCACATGATGTCCACGGTATGTTCACCCTCTGACAGGGATGCTAGGTAGGAAGGCTTCAGGGTCACGATAGTGGAGCCTGATTTTGCCTCATAGTGCGCATCCGGAATCCAGTTGCCGTCTACACGGACACCGGCAAATTTTGCGAAATCGCCGTCGCCACGGATGGTCAGGCCTTCGGTAGTGCTGCCGTTCCAGGTGCTCCTGGCGCCATTGATGATCTTGTAAGTATCGTTACTTGACTGAGACGTATTTGCCTGAGGTTCATTTGCCTGAGGCTCAGCCGTGTCCTTCTTCACAGCTTTTCCCTCTACAACAATGGTTCCTGAGCCGTTATCATCTAACTGGTATTTATATCCATACAATGTAGAGCTGTCCTTAGGTAATGGTACTAACAGCGTATCGTTCCAGCTGACCTTCGGTTCTTCTGTAAAATAATATCCATCCTTCGGTTCTACATAAAGGAAAAGGTGCGCATCATGGGACTCCGCAGCACTTCCGCTCAGACCATATCCCTTAGCTATACGACCATTTTCCAATTTATCTCTATTGATCGTCCAGTCATTCCACTTTTCCCATGTTATTTCAGTATTGGTATTGCCGGGATTGGATGGCTGTGCGTCACCGGTTGTAAATAAGTACCAGCCTATGATTTCATTTGAAGTATAATCAATTACCTGAAAATAATTGTCTGGATAAACGTTCACCGGTTTCTTAAACGCATAACCAGATTCAGGAATCAATGCTATCGTTCCAGAATATTCCGTATTCGGTTCCGCAATGCCTGTTACTTCCTCATCCGTTGTTGGCACTGACCATCGTAACGTCCCTGTTACGCCCTCCGTATTAATTTTCCATTCCGTAGGGAATGGTTGTCCGGCCACCGGTTCTGAGACCGTTATACTTACTTCTTTGATTTCTTTAGCAAGGGGGTGCTGATTAAATACTATTATGACATAGGATTTATTACTTGAACTAGGCAGATTAGATTTATCTATGCAATACCTGTAATAATATCCTTCCTTTTTTTCCGGATTAGTAAGGCTTATCGCATCATCATCGAAATTCTCGGGCCTAATATTCACTGTGGGCTCAACTTCAAAAAGATAACCTTCTACCGGATATACATCAATATAATACATATCAGAGTCTTTGAATATATTTAACTTGCTTACATCAATTTTATCTTTCTGATCCCCTGTACACGAAAAACCAAAACTATAGTTTTCCTCATCTGCCGCTTTCGCATCCATTCCCTGCCAGCCCCACAGCAGCATTACCGCCGCTGCCAGCAGTCCGATTCTCTGCAATATCTTTTCATTTGTTTTCTCCAATCCGTATTCTTGTAAAATCAGGTTTACAGTCCCAGCAGCTGTTTCTTCTTCGCTTCGAATTCCTCTGCCGTAATGACACCCGCATCCATCAACGCCTTATACTTAGGCAGTGCCACGGTGGGATCCTCTGCCTGTACCGGTGCGGCCTGCGGTGCACTCTGCGTACTCTGGGTTGCGGCGTGGGGATCGATTACCTGTTCCTGTACCTGGGGATCAATGATCTGCATCAGATTCTGTGCCAGAGCATGCAGTCCTTCCGTCTTCTGGGTATAATCATCCAGATAGTCGATGGTGCTGGGCTGATCGGAATTGAACTTCGGTGCTCCCGTCTCCTTATAGAAGCTCTTCCAGTAAGGGTGCTCCAGCGTGATCTCCACAGCGAATTTCTCTACCGGATTCGGAATATTGAAATCCGGCTCGGTCATACGGTCTCTGTAATCCGGATCGTCTCTTCTGAAGTTATCGTCTCTTCTGCTGTCCTCCATGTTACGACGCATTTCTTCCATCATCTCATACTGATGCCGCAGCATTCTGTATTCATCGATTCTGGGTTTTAACTCATCTAAACGCTCCTTAATATTGCTCTTGTAGCTCCGGAAGTTCCCCTTTTCTCCTTCGTACAGTACCTCTCCATCCTCCAGAATACGGAAGGACTTAATGTCAGAGGGTTCCATGGCAAATGCTCCGTCAACAACTCCCAGTCGCAGTAGCTGGTGATCCATATCCAGTACCAGGCTTCCCTTGAAAAATCCGAAATCATAACGGTAAGTCTCTGTAAAGCTGTCACGCAGCGGCTTGTTGGCATCATAACACTTGATATATTCCCGGAAATCATCCAGCGTCATGGAATTGAACACACCATCCGGCAGATCGATCTTGGCTGCACACTCCTTACAGAGATTCTGCCCCTCCACCGCTGAAGCCAGCAGTCTCGGTGTCGGACTTCCGCAGATCGGACATAACTTTTTGTTGTTTGTAAATAATCCCATCGTTTTACCCTCCTTAAGAATGTATATGGATCACATGATCTCAATTAATTTTTTCCGGTGATATCCACAAATTCCCGCTGCGATACGATCCGGTATTCTGTGAAGCATACAATTATAGTTTTCCACAGAATCGTTATAGATCAGTTCACTGGTCTTCACCATATGTTCATAACTTTTTGTTGCTTTCCAGTATTTCTGATAAGTCTCCTGTGCCTGCAAAAGAGGCATGGTTTCCGAGATCTCTGCAATATTTTTCTGTACTCTTAATAATTCTCTCTGTTGTTCTGCTATCCACTCCGGCATCCCGGTCATTTCGACATTCTGTGCACTCTCCAAAGAAAGTTTCATTTTTCGAAAAGTCTCTGCATCCATGGTATGTCCGAGAAGCTCCGCCAATCTTTCCAAAGATTCCCGTTCTGCAGAAAGCTGTACCAGAGTCTGATGCATGGCATTCTGAATATTTTCTTCCTGTAGCTCCAGCTTACGCCGTACCGATACGAGCCAGACACCAAAAAGGGAGGCAAGCAGCAATACGATAATTATAATTTCCATCGTTACTTCTCCCCTCCCCTTTTCATTCCTTCTATGCTCTCAAAATTTCTTATTGTACCTTACTGTACAAAATAAAGGCCGTCATAACCATTCATATCAGACATAGCGATCAGTGTTACAGTATCTCCCACCTCAGACAAAAATCCGGCATAGGTAACCTCTGTTCCACCAAAATCAAGTGTCATCTTGATAGCTGTGTTGTCATCGGAATACTCATAAGTACCTTCTGCATTTCCGCCGCCCTGTACCATGGTAACTGCACCGTCTTCACCAAATACAAGCTGTAAGGTACCGCCATAAGTCTCCAGTGTTGCGTTCAGATCCTCTTCTTCCATCTCAACACCATCGATCATACCGCCGGCAAAGTTCCATTCTGTACCACTCAGATCCGGGATCTCCATAACTGCCACCTGTAACAGGGGACCGCCCTCTGCTTCTGTACCTGTCTCTGCTACAGTCTCTGCTACAGTCTCTGCTACAGTCTCTGTGGGAGCTTCTGTTGCTTCCTGGGTCTGTACTGCTACAGACACTTCTTCGTTGGTGTTCTCCACAATTACCTCTTCCTCACCGCAGGCTGTCAGAGACAATGCCAGTACCAGTCCCATCACACATGCAAAAGTTTTGTTCTTCATAATATATTTCCTCCTTCTTACAACATTTTTCTGTTGTCTGAATATATTGTACTGTATTTTACCTGTTTTAGACTCTTTATGACACCAATCGACCCAAATATGTAATGAAACGACCGGAGAAAGATTCTCCGGTCGCCTTGCAGGGTAATTCTATGCTAAAAATGTTTGGTTTTTACGAAAGAAATAATCAAAAAATTTATCTTTTAATTCCGAATATTTTCCATGAGGGATTGGAATCTGTATGCCATCTGTCATGGTGATGGTCTTACTGGAAATATTCTGCACATAATCCATATTGATGAGATAGGACCTGTGGCAGCGGACAAATTGTTCGTAATCTTTCAACTGTTCGCACAGATCATCCAATCTGCCGATACTGTCCAGTACTTCTCCGTCCTTACGGTGGAACAAAAGTGTCCGTCCCATCACCTCACAATATTGCAACCGGTCAAGATCCAGTCTGGTGATTCCGGTTCTGCTGCGCAGGATCAAGCTGTTTTCCTTATCTTTATGGCATTCCGAAAGTACAGAATCCATCAGGCGGTAAAAACTTTCCTGCCAGATAGGCTTCAACTGGTAGAAATAAGCGCCTACCGAATAAGAATCCACAGCATACTCTGCCGAAGATGTCAGATAGATAATCTTTACCGAAGTATCATACTGCCGGATTTCTCTGGCCGTACTGATACCGTTCTGCGCAGGCATCAGCACATCCAGAAAAATAATATCCAGCCTCGTTCCTCTCTCCACTTCCGTCAGCAGCTCCAGCGGACTGTTAAATGAGGCATATATAATATCCTGATTCCGTTCTACCCGATACTTGTCCATCAGCGCACCAAGTTCTCTCAGTACCGACAGATCATCATCACAAAATGCTATTTTTATCATAGGTTTTCTTTCTCAGTTTCCAAACTCATCTGTAATTTCCATGACAATTATACGCACACTTGAAGCTTTCAGTCAAACAATATTTCCTCCACTGTTACGAATTGGAATCCACGTTTCTGCAAAACATCCACCACTTCCAGTGCAGCAGTCACAGAAGTATCATAATAATCGTGCATTAAAATAATATCACCGTCTCCGGCCTTTTCCACCACTTTTGCCGCAATACACTCTGCATTGTGGGAGCACCAGTCCAGTGGATCAATATTCCACAGCACCGGGAACATATTTAATTCTTTTTCAAAACTTTTGTCCCAGCTTCCATAGGGCGGACGAACGAAACTCACCGTTTCCCCGGTAATATTTTTCAGGATCTCATTGGTCTTTACCAGTTCCTCCCGGAACGTTTCCCTGTTCCCGGAGGTGAGTTGGATATGACTGTACGTATGGTTTCCGATCAGATGTCCTTCCTCCTGTTCTCTCCGGATAATATTGGGATAATTCTGTGCATTCTCCCCGGTCACAAAAAAAGTTGCCACCACATTTCGTTCTTTTAAACCATCCAAAAGCTGTTCTGTATACCTCGGATGCGGACCGTCATCAAACGTCAGCGCAATCTTTTTCACCACATCTTCCTCTCCGGTGATCTTCCCGGTCGATACTTCCTGCGAAGCAGGTGCTGTAGTATCCTGACGTTTTCCTCCGGCCCACAGGCATAACATTCCCATGATCATATCAAAAACCAGAATTCCCACCAGCGTTTTTTTCATTTTCATCCATCCGCTTACTGCTTTCACAGAAAATATATGCATCCGGACAAACGGCAATTCCTCGCAGCAAAAAAGGAACTTCGGAGCACAAAACTCCAAAGTTCCTTTCTGTTCTATGTCTGTCATCAAATCTTGAATACAGAAATCTCGTTCTTGAGACCTTCCATATTCTCATCCAGTACACTTGCCGTATTGCTCAGCTTCTCTACATGCTCAAGCAACTTATTAGCCACATCATTAACAGTCTCGGCACTTCCCGCAGTCTCTTCGATGATATCCGAAATATTCTTCACTGCTGCTACCGCTGCACTACGTTCGCCATCAGCCTTTTCTGTACTTGCTGCAATATCCTTCAATCCCTCGATCAGCTGCCCCATGCGAGCCTGCATCTCACGGAATACTGCAATTACCTCGTCCACTGCCTTGGTCTGAAGCTCTACCATCGCCTGTGCCTGGCTTGCGCTGTCTACACTGTTCTGCGTCTGTGCAGTAATGTTCGCAACATTATTGCTGATCTCACCGGCCGCCTTGGCGGAATCATCTGCCAGCTTGCGGATCTCTTCCGCTACCACAGCGAAACCTCTTCCGGCCTCTCCCGCTCTGGCTGCCTCAATGGAAGCATTCAGGGACAGCAGATTGGTCTGCTCCGTGATCTCCGTGATCGTACCGACAAAGCTGTTGATGATCGCGGATTCCTTACGAAGAGATTCGATACTGTCACTTACCTTTGCAGTCATCTTGGTCGTCTCACCGGCTCTGTCACCCAGTACCTGTACGATCTCCATTCCTTTGTTGATCATACCCTCGGTCTCATCCACCAGTTTCTCAACACGTTCTACCACGCGGCTTACTTCCTGCATTTCATTGGAGAGGACATCTGTCTTCTCCACACATTCCTGTGCATGTCTGGACTGTTCTTCCATGCCTTCGTTGATCTCTCCGATGGCTCTGGTAATATCCTGGGAATACTCATGGATCAATTCGGAAGCCTGTCCTACATTCTGTGCGGATACTTCCAGTTCTCCGGTGGCATTGCTTACCTGATTTACCAGCTTCTTGGTATTCGTGATCATATTGGTCGCAGATCCTGCCAGATCCTGGAACTCATCATGTCCCTTGGCAGATACCGTCACGGTCAGATCGCCCTGTGCAACATCACCGAACTTTCTGGAGATTCGTTTCATGTTATTCTCAATACCGGCAGTAATAAAGATACCCACGATCACAACGATCACACATGCCAGAAGCACCAGTCCAATGGTCATATTACGGATCTCCATAGCCTGGCTGGTCACCACACGCATAGGCACCAGTGCACAGGTGGTAAAGCCCACTTCCGCACTGCGGCTATAGATAAAGAGGTATTTTTCTCCACGGAACTCCACTTCCGCAGTGCCGGAATCCGATACTGCCTGCTCCATTACCCCATTATAAAATTCCTGATTGACGAATACTTTCTCATCCTCAGCCAGAGTACTCTCTTCACCGTCTTCCAGCTGCTCCACTACCAGTTCTCTTCCACTCGGAGTGATAAATCCGATGATACTGTCATCACCGATATCGATCTCCTTCAAAAAGTTCGTAATAGCCAAAGGCTTCATGTCAATAACAACGCAGGCATTGTTAGACTGGCTCATCATCTGGAAAGACAATATGTAGTCCTGCTGCGTCTCTTTTACCTTTTCATCCAGCACCGGATGGCTGTCGATCCACTGTGGGATGCTTCTTCTGCCTTCGCCGGAAGCTACCGACTCCTTATATTCATCCAGGAATCCATCCACACCGGAAGAAAGCTTGGTAGACAAAAGTCCCACACCTTCCTTGGGAATAATGTGCATATGACTGATGAACGGATTCGACGTCTGCACCGATAAAAGATTCGACTTCGTAGCTGTCAGGAAGTTCAGCTTGTCTACCGGATTATCCTCGAACATTCCCAGGAAATATTTCCGAAGATCATCGTCATACGCATACTTTAAGCCCTCGGAACGGATAAAATCACAAGTCATCTCCAGATATTCCGTTGCCATGCGCACAGTCTGTAACGTGGAATCTGTATATTTCTCACTTAAGCCTTCCGCAGACTTCTGGTATGCCGAAATGCCGATAATGATCATGAACACGATCGGCACCAGGAAACATACTACAATCTTATTGCGTATACTGAACAGTTTGGAGCTTTTCCCACTCCTGCCGGATGTCTTCTTCGGTGTCTTTGTCTTTACAGCCTTCTCCTTCGGTACTTTTGTTACCTTTTTCTCAGGTTTTGGCTTCTTTTGGGAAGCTTTCTCTTTTTTCCCCGCAAAAAGAGATTTTTTTGTTTTCTCAACATTCGTACTCATACAATATCCTCCGGTACATGTAATCATATTAGGAAGTATACCATAATTTTTGCTATAATGAAACAACATTTTATGCGTTTTGTTATACTTTTTTGCGCAATTTTAACAAAAATCCATCTTTTTTAAGAATGTTTCTGTGAATTTTACCTGCTCCGCCAGATTCAATATTTGAATCTGTAATTCGTGCCATCTGCGCAGATCATCCCATGCTCGCAGCTGTCCGGTCAGCATCCTGTTTCCCACCAGTGCAGCACCACTAAGTGCCGTGTTGCCGCCGGTCACGGTACGATCTGTAAGTTCCTTCGGAAGCAGTCCGATGGCTGCAGCTGCCTTCGGATCCAGGTAATAGCCAAAGCCTCCTGCCAGCACTACCTTAGAAATATCCGAAAATCTGATTCCATAGCTTTCCGTCAGGATCTCTATGCCTGCGGCAATGGCTCCCTTCGCCAGTTGTACCGCACGCACGGCTTCTTTCGTGACAAGTACATCTCCGATACGGATCCCCTTCGTAAAATAGGGTTCCTTTAACAGTCCCTGCCGATCCATCAATCCCTCTTCCAAAAGCTTTTGTAACAATTTCACCATATCCGCGCCCCAGATACCACGGTTTGCCCCGCCCTCGAAGGCAGGTCCGGCCGCCGTGGCACAGGCATACAGCTTCTGTCTGTTCCCCAGCGCTATCTCACCGTTGGTACCCAGATCGATGAGCAGCATGGGCTCCTTCTGCTCCAACATTTGACAGGCCAGTATTCCTGCTGTGATGTCCCCGCCGACAAAAGCAGACAATCCGGGAATGATATGACAGGAAATGCCTGCGATCTGCGTGTCCACAGCTCCGCAATGACTTACCCGAAAAGGAGCCCTGCCCAGCTCTGCCGGATCCCAGCCCATCAGCAGATAGGTCATAGTGGTATTCGCCGCAATGACCATCTGTATAGACTCCTTCTCCTGCAGCTTTTTGGAAAAACGCTGCACTCCCTTTTCAATGAGGTCCAGGACTTTTTTCTGCATATCCGCTGCTTTCCCCGGATCCCTTGCCGCCTCTATCCGTGAGAGTACATCGGCACCGTAGCTGACCTGTGGATTCACACTCGGAAAACTGTCCACTACTTTACCGTCTGCATCATAGAGCTGCATAGCAATGGTAGTCGTTCCGATATCCACTGTCATCAGCCGGATACCTTCCGTATTCTGTAAAGATAACGGAGGAAGCTCCAGCTTTTCCGTCACCACCTGCATCCCCCGGATCACTCCGGGACATCTGCCGCAGCCGGTGCAGATCAGACATCTGGTTCCCTTTTTCCCTGTAAGACTGCTGGTTGTATTATACAAACTGATTCCTCTCTTCATTGTAATGATAATCGATGGATGCCAGCTTATCCCTGATCTCCTGTTCCTTCACATCAAGATCATCGCAGAGCTGCTCCAGGCTTCCGTAGTAGTCACGGAGTTTCAGATTGATAAAACTTAATAACATGACCGGATCCTGTGGTATCATAAAAAAACCTCGCTTTTAAAATATTATTACTATAACATCTTAAACGAAAAAAGCGAAAATGACAAGTCTGCCACTTTCGCTTTTCGTATTACTGTTTATTTATTTTTAGAGCCTTTCTCACATTTGGCGGAAAGCTTATCGTCCTCTACGGTAATGACGATGGTATCGCCCTCATCCACCTGATCTGCCAGGATCATCTTGGCAGCCAGGGTCTCCACATACTTCTGAATATAACGTTTCAGAGGTCGTGCACCATAGACCGGATCATACGCGTTATCCACGATGTACTGCATAGCCTCGTCCGACAAACGGATCGTCAACTGCTTATCCTCCAGACGCTTGTTCAGATCGGCAATGATCAGATGAATGATACCGCCGATATTATCTTTGGTCAGAGGCTTGAACAGGATCGTCTCATCCAGACGGTTCAGAAATTCCGGACGGAAATGAGCACGCAGATCGTTCATGACTGCTGCCTCTGCCTCCGGTTTGATGGTGCCGTCTTCGTTGATACCGTCCAACAGATAGCTTGCGCCGATGTTGGAGGTCATGATCAGTATGGTATTCTTGAAGTCTACAGTACGACCCTGAGAATCGGTGATACGCCCATCATCCAGTACCTGTAACAGTACATTGAATACATCCGGATGTGCCTTTTCGATCTCATCAAACAATACCACGCTGTAAGGTTTTCTCCGGACAGCCTCGGTCAGCTGACCGCCCTCTTCGTATCCTACGTATCCGGGAGGCGCACCGATCAGACGGGAGACAGAATATTTCTCCATGTATTCACTCATATCGATACGAACCATGTTGTTCTCGTCGTCAAACAGTGCTGCTGCCAGGCTCTTCGCCAGCTCCGTCTTACCTACACCGGTAGGTCCTAAGAACAGGAAAGAACCTATGGGCTTGCTGGGATCCTTGATACCGGCTTTGGAACGGATGATGGCTTCAGTAACCTTGGTCACGCCTTCGTCCTGTCCTACCACACGCTTGTGCAGTTCTTCGTCAAGGTGAAGGGTCTTGTTACGCTCACTCTCGGTCAGTTTTGCTACCGGTATGCCGGTCCAGCGGGAAATGATCCTTGCGATCTCTTCCTCAGACACCTTTTCATGTACCAGCGACATATCCGATTCGCCGACCTTATTTTCCTCCTGCTCCAGCTGTTTCTCCAGTGCAGGAAGTTCGCTGTATTTTAATCTGCCCGCTTTCTCATAGTCTCCTTCCCGCTCTGCGATCTGGATCTCATTGTTGATACGGTCTCTGTCCTCACGCAGCTTGGAAAGCTTATCTACGGATGCCTTCTCGTTATCCCACTGTGCTTTTCTCGTATTGAACTGATCCTTTAACTCTGCCAGTTCCTTCTGCAGATCAGCCAGACGTTCCTTACTGATCCGGTCATCCTCTTTTTTCAGAGCAGTCTCCTCGATCTCCAGCTGTGTCACCTTACGTTGCAGTTCATCCAGCTCCGTAGGCATACTGTCCATCTCGGTCTTGATCAGGGCGCAGGCTTCATCCACCAGGTCGATAGCCTTATCCGGCAGGAATCTGTCGGTGATATAACGGTTGGAAAGTACCGCTGCACTTACCAGCGCATTATCCATGATCTTAACACCATGATATACTTCGTAACGATCCTTCAGTCCACGCAGGATAGAAATCGTGTCCTCCACAGTAGGTTCTTCTACCATAACCGGCTGGAAACGCCGTTCCAAAGCGGCATCTTTTTCAATATACTGTCTGTATTCATCCAGTGTGGTAGCACCGATACAGTGCAGTTCACCACGGGCCAGCATAGGTTTTAACATATTGCCTGCATCCAGAGCGCCATCTGTCTTACCGGCACCAACAATGGTATGCAGCTCATCAATGAACAGAATGATCTGTCCGTCGCTGTTCTTCACATCATCCAGTACGGCTTTCAGACGTTCCTCAAATTCACCTCTGTATTTTGCGCCGGCTACCAGTGCACCCATATCCAATGCGAAAATCTTCTTATCCTTCAGTCCCTGCGGTACATCACCTTTTACAATACGTTGTGCCAGCCCTTCCACCACGGCGGTCTTACCGACACCGGGTTCACCGATCAATACAGGGTTGTTCTTCGTTTTACGGGACAGGATACGTACCACGTTACGGATCTCACTGTCTCGTCCGATGACAGGATCCAGCTTCTGGTTTCTCGCTTTCTCCACCAGATCCTGACCGTATTTTTCCAAAGTATCATAAGTAGCCTCCGGATTGTCACTGGTAACTCTCTGGTTGCCTCTTACGGTAGACAGAGCCTGTAAAAAACGCTCTCTTGTGATGCCGTATTCCTTCCAGATCTCGGCGATCTCCTTGTTGGGATTCCTGATCATAGCAAGGAACAGATGCTCAACGGAGACATATTCATCTCCCATCTGCTTTGCCTCATCTGATGCGCTGACCAGTACCTTGTTCAGATACTGACCGACATAAGGTTGACCACCCTGCACCTTTACTCTTTTCTCCAAAGCCTGTTTTGCACGGTTTACAAAGTGATCCTTTTGGATCTCCATCTTCTCTACAAGCTTTAAGATCAGGCTGTCATCCAACGTCAGCAGACTGTACAGCAGATGCTCCTGCTCGATCTCCTGGTTGCCATATTCCATGGCGAGCTTTTCACAGCCGTTGACGGCTTCTATGGATTTCTGTGTAAATTTATCAATATTCATAATCGTTCGCCTCCTCACATAAGGTTATGCAATTTTGTTTATCTGGTTAATTTCTTAGACGATGAACTGCTTTCGTTTGAATCCTTACCTTCAAATTTCTTTTAGCGTTCCTTCGTCAAACAGATGTCACGATCTCAAAATCTCTCTTGTTTCATCTGTTCTATAGTTAATATAACACATAGCGTAAGAAAATCAATTAAGAAAGTATAAACTTTATATAGAATCTTTCGAAAATGCATAATTTTCCCTTTGCATTTTCCATGATGCAATTGATCGATACACTTTCACAACAGGTGTGCATGATTATAAAGAGAGATCAGTCATGGGTCTATACAGAAAAATCTTGTTTTCTGATCCCCTTTTCCGCCATAATGTCACTCCAGAAGATTCACTTTGGGTCTATAGAAAAAAATTTGCTCTCCGGATACTCATTTTTCGTGATTTGAGTATCTAAAATGATATTTTTTCTGTCTAGACCCACAGAGCACAAAAATCTATGATATCTACATAAAAAAAGTATCTGAAAAGCACTTTTTTCGCTATAGACCCAAATGGCGCTGCCACCGCATTCCGTCTGCTCATAAAGCAGAATGCAACACAGTGGCGGCGCCATTTTTCATCATTTGTTATTCCTATCCGGCTACAAAGGTCAGACCTATTTTGCTGTAACGCCCTTTACTTCATAGCCGGCGTCGGTCACAGCCCTGATCAGTACCTCATCTGCTACATCGGAAGCCAGTTCCACGGTAGCGTTTTTCTGCTCCAGACTCATGGTTACGGCTTTCACACCTTCTACTGCCTCCAGTGCCTTCTGTACGGTTCCGGTGCAGTGGTTGCACATCATTCCTTCGATGCTGATTACTTTTGTCATTGTGTTTGTCCTCTCTTTCTCCTGCTTTACATCTTGTCTGTTATTTTGCTCTGCGGGGGTCTTCAGTATGCACTGTTCTTCCTCCGCAGTTGCATGCGTTATCTTGATTTCCTTATGGGTTACTTCCGGTGTTCCCTTTTTCAGCGGGGTAAATCCGCTCTTAAAGCCTCTCAGTCGCAGGGCATTTCCCACGACAAAGATACTGCTTAAGCTCATGGCTGCCGCGCCGAACATGGGATTCAGCCGGATCTGGAGCGCCGGATACAACACACCGGCTGCCAGGGGGATGCCGATGCAGTTGTAGAAAAATGCCCAGAACAGGTTTTCCTTAATATTGCGGATCACGGCACGGCTCAGCTTCATGGCAGTCACCGCATCCCGAAGATCGTTTTTCATCAGGATAATGTCAGCACTCTCCATGGCGACATCGGTACCTGCGCCGATGGCCATACCCACATCTGCTGCCGCCAGTGCGGGAGCATCGTTGATACCGTCACCGATCATTGCCACCTTGTGTCCCTGTGCTTTCAGTTCACTGACCTTTTTCTCCTTATCCTGCGGCAGTACCTCTGCCACGACTTCGGAGATGCCAAGCTTTTGCCGTACGGCTTCCGCAGTGCGGCGGTTGTCTCCGGTCAGCATGATGACTCTGACACCCATTTTCTCCCATGCGTTAATCGCTTCATAGGAGGTGGCTTTGACAGTATCTGATACACCGATGATGCCTAAGAATCTTCCTTCCTGCGCCACCAGAAGCGGTGTCATGCCTTCGTCTGCCATCCGGTTCAAGCCTTCTGCGGCTCCCTGCGGCAGTATGATATTTTTCTCCTGTAAAAATGCAAGATTGCCTACATAGAACTTCGTGCCTGCCGGGAATGTCACACTGTCTGCATCTGCTCTTGCAATTCCGGTTGCCGGATTCTGTTCTGCGATCTTGCCTGAATTTTCCGGTACATCCGCAGTACTATCCCTTTTCCCTGCATAAAATACCGCCGTGGGACCATCCTTTTTTACAACTTTCTCTGCATGGAAATCTGCTGCCAGAGCACCTTCCACACCACGGCCGAAGGTTGCCTTGAAATCCACGATCTCCGGAATTGTCAGTTGGAAGCTTTCCGCATATTCCACTACCGCCTCTGCCAGCGGATGCTCACTCTTTTTCTCCAGTGCCGCCGCGATCTGCATCATGGCATCCGCAGGAAAATCACTCTGATAACCGCCTACTTCTTCTACTTTTAACTTGCCGCTTGTGATGGTTCCGGTCTTGTCCAGTACCACGGTGTCGATCTCCTTAGCCTGCTGTAAGGCTTCCCCGGTCTTGATCAGGATGCCGTTACCTGCTCCTACGCCGGTACCCACCATGATAGCCACCGGAGTAGCCAGTCCCAGCGCGCAGGGACAGGAAATCACCAGTACGGCAATGGCTGTGGAAATAGCGAATTCCGCAGTGGC
>ERZ1504299.261-NODE-261-length-17541-cov-6.781597_pt1 | contig 17541 bp, 38 predicted proteins | sample MGYA00575503_ERZ1504299 | MGnify/ENA primary metagenome ERZ1504299 (study PRJEB39906, sample SAMEA3182086) | gut metagenome | biome: human; feature: gut; material: Stool; isolation source: human stools | place: Canada | collected 2013-01-21 ... | reverse complement strand
AGTCGTCCGATGAGCCAATCTGTTTTCTTCTGTTTTCGTTGTCGTTTAACACACCATCTGCCTTAACTTTAGATGGTGATGTAATATCTTTCAGCCACTCGACACCGATATTAATGATGTCAGCCAGCTTCAACTCAGCCTTAATCTTGATACGAGAAGAGCATACCTTTGTCGAATTTTCTCCTGCGTCAATCTTACCAGACTGTTCTACCTCTGCATAGCGAGAGTCAAGCATATCGTAGTAGTCCCACACTTCCATTGGAGACTTGCAAGCGTGGAAACCTTGGTTGCAACACTTGACTTCTCCGTCCATTTCATACTCTTTTCCTACTTCGTACTGAAATCCACGGCATTTCATATTCTTGTCGAATCCCTTGTACGAGGTGATTACATTTCCACTCATATTCTATCTATTTATATCCTTTGCAGGATGGTTAATAAATCACAACACAATCATCAAATACTGATACACTATCAACATTCATAGGTTGCCCATTTTCTTGTGTACCATGAGAATATGGGAAGTTGACTTTCATAGTCTTATCATCAATCTTTGATAATTCGTTAATCAATTCTTTTACCGTCATATTCTATCTATTTATGCCCAAAGACGATTAATCAATCTTCTTGATGCTATCAATTTCCATACTACATAGTACAAACTCTCTATTGGAGCGAGTGCCATTTTTCTTAGCAGGATTGATTCTTACTTCAATCTCACCATTATAGCCACTGTAACATCGGTTAGGGACGATGCTTGTAATCCAACAAACATCGCATCTGGAACAGCTAACTTTGTCGCCAACCTTGTATGGAAGACTTTCGATGTAATCATTTACGTAAGAACAAATCTCATCGTTAGCATCATTGATAATGCTTAATTGTTTGTCAACCTTTACTTTTAATTCTTCTTTTGTCATATTTTTTAATTTATGCCCGAAGGCGTTATAAACTAATGTAAAAAAATATTTTTATCACCTAAATCTTTTAATGCTATATCCTTACACTTTTGGCAAAGAAATTTGTTTCCCATGCCTTTGTCAAAACACGCTAAAGAAATAAAATCTTCTGGCTGGAATTTGTGCCCACAACAAAAGCAAGTCTTTTGTACTGACAAATTAGAACTCTCACGCAACTCTTTAAAATGTGCAAACGTCCCAAAGTAGTGTCCTTTTTCACACCCTACAGCTTTGTAGACTTTCTTAATTATTACTTTCATACCTACACCTCCATTTCTGAGTTAAGTCCAAGACCGAAGAGAAGGTGCTGTAAATCTGATACTGAATACATATTTATACGTATAACATTGTTTCCAATACAAGCATTCCATGAGTAATTATCAAATTCTAACAAATGCAACTTCAAACATTCTTTTTCGACAAACCAATAATACAGGTGATAAAGCATCCATCCATTCTTCTCCAGAATCTCTGGAGTAAGGCGTACTGGCTTTATATTTTCAATATCTACAAGATTATATACTAACCTTTCTTTAGGGCAAGACAAGTCAAAGTGACTTCCGTCTCTAGGCTCTTTAACAACCATGATTTTGTTGTCATACATAACAACATCACCAACAATATATTTCTGTGCCATACGCTTTACTTTTTACGATGATTAAACTTCTTTATAGCATCCTTCTTTGAAGCTGCCATAATCTTAATACCTTTGATGGTAAACTCATGCTGCGCCTTTGGTTGGCACTTCTGCTTATCGGATGGAATGTTGCCTTTCGGAACATTAAATCTAACACGTGGAAGACAAGAAGGAAAATCACTCATCTGATAATCTATTTCTGTTTTTATTCCAATCATTGATAATAATCCATTCATATTTTTACTCCTTTACTTCTTTAAAGATTACATTCTTTTTATCTGAACGATATTTAGGAAGACACTTCAATCCAAGTGGAGCTGCGCCACAATAGCCAGCCACTCCTTTAAAGAAGCATCCTTCACAAGTGTCATGTTCAACAGCTTCAAGAATAATAGTTACTCTTTCGCCTACTTTAATCTCGTTCATTATTTGCCTTTTACGATCTTGTACACTTGTTTTAACTCATCTGTTGATAAGCGTTTGAAATCAAAAGACCTGATAGCGTAGATGAGTTTCTTGCGAAAAATCTCTTCTTTAACATCTGATATTTCCTTTTCTGTTGGAACAGATATACTTTTCCTATCCCATATATCGCTACCACATTGCCAACCCGAATCTCTTTTAAATCTAGCGTTATCAACAACAATTTGAGTCTTTGTCACTTTATCAACCTTGGCGATACGTCTGCGATGCATACCTATAACTAGTACATCATCACCAGCAACCAAATCTTTAAGCTCTTTCATTACTCACCTCCTTTCGTAATCAAGTCAAACAACTCATCTACAAATATCCAATCAGACAAATGGAATATATTGACTTGCTCTTCCCACATTTCTTTATATGTATCGCAAGTGGTTTTATCAAGCTCATCGTTCATATCGTAGAGCTTTCTATTACCGAATTCTTTTGAGAACGCAAGAACCTTTCCGTTGTCGTTACGTGGAACTTCGCTAGCAGGGTGAAACATGTCCTTCAATAGCTCATTGATACCCCACTTAGCACCTAGTCCAATAGCTTCTTTGATGTCCTCTTTGTAGAACATTTCTTCCTTTTCATCATTATTGAAGACTATCTCTTCACCATTTAACAGGAATCTATCTTCATAGATTTCTTCCTTTGCAGCTTCTATTTTCTTATCGTCTATCATATTTATGTCTCCTATTTCTGATTATCAGTAATTAACTTGCGTAATTGAGATATAACCTCATCTACGTTCTTATCATGTGCTCCCTCGTAAAGTCCAAGACGAAGCATAATGATGTTTAGTGCAGGGTCGTTAATCTCAATAGCCCTTTCTGTGAGTACATTAAGTACATGTGCCAAAATCTTAAAAGTCTTAGCATAAGGAATGCTTTTTGAACATTCTGCTATTTCTTTCAAGAAACTTGGAAAATCAACCTTCCACACCATATCGTTCATAACATAGTCACGAACTGTCTTACTTTTAATTTTCTTCATATCTAACCATCCACGTTATTAGTTGTACCTAACAATGATTCATTGCCGATGTAAGGAATACATTGATTCCAACTACAACCATTACAACAATAACAAGAATCTCTATCTTTATAGCCAAAAAAGCTTACTTGCCATGCTTGGCTTTCAAAGTCTCTGATAAGCACCTTATCAAATGGCTTTAGTTCAATATTTGGCTTCAAATCCACAATCTGTTTCTTCTCTGCATCCCAGCGTTTACCTTTTTTAGCTAAAGCGTCAAAGAGCTGCTGCTTCTCAGAGTCAGTTGCTGGGCGGAGACTATAATGAACTCTTGTATTACCATATTCAGCTATAGTAAATTTATCGTCAGTATTATAGAAAGCATAGTAAAAAGCTCTTTCGTCTCCATCTTTATATTCACTTTTTAAGATGAAAATACAATTTGCAAAATATCCACCTTTAATTCCTTTCATAAACACTATATCCCCATCCTTGAACTCAAGCTGCTTTTCAATCTTCAAAGTTTCAGGGTTTAACTTACCGCCACATCTATTCTCAATCTCTCTTATATAACCATAGGCAGTATTGTTATCTAACTTGTCAAACTTAGCTGTTTCTGCATTTAATACATCTTCGTAACCATCCCTGCTATTAGAGTAGCATCCGTTGAACTTTGTATAATCATCAGATGCCCATTCTTTGAAAATACACACAAATCCGCAATCACTGATAAGCACATCGCCTCTTTTCCAAGAAAACTTCTCCCAATCACGCATTCCCTTTGAAGGAAGGAGAATCTGTAAGCCATCAAGCCAGCATTTTTCTGTACCTAGTTTTGAATAATCAAACATAAGAGTACTGCCAACTTCATTAGTTTATGTACATTCTATATAAGTACCAACGTCTGTTGTGTGGACTTTATCTAACTCTACGTCTATATTGCGTAATAAGTCGTACAACTTAGTTCCTTGCGGCTTATCCTTTAGGATTTCCGCTATGTTTATTTTTGTTTCCATATTACTTACCTTTTTATTTGTTACTCGTTTGCACCAAAGTCCATTAGAGGGTCTATCTCGTAAAGATGTTCTTCTGCATCATATTTTCTTTCTAGCATATTTATCGTGTTAGATAGATGAGTATCTGACATATCCTTAATCGGTATTTCTCTACCATCTTTGGCTTTCCACATGATTTGAGCAGAGTTTCTCTGTCTGATCCATTGCTCTAGTTTCAAATCATTAATATCAGCTATTTTCATAACTAAACTAATTTTTGCGTTAAACAATACTGGTAGTAACTCATACTACCAACGTTTTTTGATATTTTTGGCAGCTCACCATCATAAGGAGTGACTTTCAAGCCATCAATGAAATCAGCATTCTCAGTTGATACCTCGGTATCATGCTCATTCATAAACACCTTTTGCGCTGTCGTAGAATGGCTTTCAGCTCTCAGCTTACCGAGTGAACGCCAAACCTGCTTGCGATGGATGAACAATCCATGCAAAGGGATTGTCTTTACTTCTACTTTTGTACCCATATCTATCTTTCAATTAAGTTAGCTTTCAACTCTCTCAACTGATTCAAAGCATCATCGAGAGCGTTATGATTATTATTCTCAAAGGTCTTCCACTCTTTAATGAACTCCTTTGCGGTTCTGATGTCTCTAGGTTGCCAAAACTTCCAGGGAGCTTCCATATTAAGATACTCACATATGTCTTTAATGCAAAACAGGTCCATTGCCCCTTTAGTCCACACTATAGTGTCTTCTGTATTGTATCTATTAAAGATTTGATATAGCTTATCTACTAAATATTTGTAGCTATGGACAATATGAGTAGGCTTATTACTTTCTGGACTGTTCTTTTGCTGAATCCACCAGAGTAAAGTTTCTCCAGTGAATGTCCTTTCACAAGTGTTCCAAGTTTTAGGTTCTGCTTGTATCAGATAACGATCTAATACATCGAAATTTTCATCTGCTGGTACTATGCCGATTTGTGTAATAGCAGCATCATTTCTTCTACCTAATGTTTCTATATCTATAATAATATGTTTTGCCATTTTCATAATCTAAACCATTTAAAGATGATAATAACTATTTGATACCCTTGCGCCCAAATCGAAGCAGCCCACGGCATCCGGCTTTAAGAAGCGTTTCTCTAACTTCTCCAAAGCCTCTTTATACTTCTGCTCCATGTGCTTGCAATGAAGTCTCTGAGCTAATTTAAGTTGCTCGACAACACCCTTGCGAGCAACTCTATATTGTTTATCGGACATCATAGCCTTATTCGTTCACATAGTTGATTACGTGCTCCTGTGCTTGCTCATGCAAGTTATCAAAAGCGTCTTCTATAACTTTGGCTGTCTGATCGCCATTAAGGTTCTTCAGCATTTCGCCAACAACTTTTACCTGATGTTCTATAGGTAAAGAACAGAACTCTTCAACAAGGAAGCTTTTCTGATAATTGTAAGACATATCGTGAAATAAGTCTGATAAATCTACGTTTGCTTTATATACTGACATAATCTTAATCGAAAATATGATGGTTCAACTTTCTTTTTCTGAGGTTTCTCTTAATCACTTCCATATCCTTGTGGTCGTTAGTGTGGTCCGCAAGAAGCTTGATGATTTCATAGATGTCATTTGCGTTATCCTCCAGGTTGGCGCAAATATTCTCATCACCGAAGAAACTCTTATTAAAGGGTTTCAAATGGAAGTAGTACTTTTTGGCTGCATCCTGCATTTGAGTGTAGTGCATCTTCTGCTCTTGCTTGTAGCGAACGCTTAACAGCCTAAACATGCCCTGTTCATCCTTGATAAGCTGATCCAATACATCTGTTACCATTGCAATCAAACAGCCATTGACCTGCAGGCGTTGAATAATCTTTTCCTGCTTCAAGCCAGATGTTACACCAAGCTCTGAGAGTGTAACCTTCAAATCGTTTACTGTAACTTTCTCTTTTCCCATTGTCTTACTTTTTAATTATCAAACCATAAACCTGTATATCTCCATTCCCATTGATGGCAAGTGTCATTAGGCTTCTTGCCTTCACAATAGCATATATCGGAAGATATGCAATTACTACATACATGTTTCATATCTTTTGTTAAGTCAATGTGAAATCGTTCAGTTCTTCGTAGACAACTTTAATCCATCCTTTCATGTATATCATGGCATTCAATGCACCATATTCTTTTCTACGTTGTTTTGCTTTGTAAAGCATAGCTTCAATTGAAGCTACTTCGGATTTAAACGTTTCTTCGTATTTCATTGCTCTATATATTGTGGAGTGATGGTTAGTCACCCCATTACCTTTATGCTACGTCTTGAATCCATTCTTTAAGAATTGTACCATCTTCATTGAAGATATCAAGCTCTACTCCGTCATACTGAACTTTCTTGCCTTCGTCTAAAGCATTCTCGAAATCCAAATCTAAGATGTGCTTTACGTCACTGAATGTTTCTTGTTTTTGACTGAGTGGCTTATTTTCAAAAACAACATCTTCGTATGTGTTATCTTTGAACTTTGTTGCCTTAATAACGTACTTTACCTTTTTCATTGCTCTTATCATTTAATTTGTTAAACTTATTTGTTGTTTAATTAACTGATGCAAAGATACAAAGAAATTTTGGATTGACCAAACGTTACTTTCTTTAATCGTTTTTTAGCAACTTTATTTAACTTTTAAACCGCATAACTATCTGTAATTCCGATTATTTTCTGCATAATGAATGCGTTGCCTTACCAAAACTTCCCCTACATCTTCAAGGCTAATTTCTCCTTTCTCGATTCGAGGATTCTCGCAGATTTTATAGATAACGGTGCCATCTATGCAGATAACAGGATATGGAGCCCCATCATCATTAGGACGATCTGAGAGGCAGACATGGCGAGCTGCTTCATTAATACGCTTCTCGAAATCTTTCTGTGATTTCTGTTTCTTTCTCTCCTGTTGTAATGATTGGTCGCCAAGAATTTCAGCTTTAAACCAATCTGTAACGTCTTGTAACATCTTCATTGCTCTTTTGTTTATAGATTTATATACTAGTGTCTTTTACCCCACTTAATAGCGTTGTAAATGGCGTTTCTAAACATTCTTCTTTCCTCATTATTTTCAAGAAAGGTTGCTAATCTAGCTTGCTTCGTAGCAAACAAGAAATCTTTGTCTTCTTTAATTTCCATATCTACTTTCTTAATGATTTACCTGTGAAAGGAACAAACTTAGTGATAGCTTTTAACCTATCTATAGTTCGTTCTCCATATTTTGCTTCGAGTTCGTTTGCAGTTAAGTTTGTGGTAATGATGAGAAGCTTTCCCTTTTGCTCTGCTGCATCACATAACTCAGAGAATGCGCATCTAACATTGCCAAAAATCTTCGCAAGCTCTTCTGTACCAACATCATCAATACAGATGATGTGAAGTTTTAAAATCTCGTCAATCTTTGTATTCAACTCCTGGGCTGTAAAGATATTGACGAGTTTTCTGCAAGAGTCTTGGAGTAAGAGCGGTAAAATATGCTTTGCTATTAGAGTCTTTCCGAGACCGCACCCACCTGTAATAAGAAGTCCCCTGCCTTCGTTGTCAGACATCCAATCAACAATAGGGCGATAATTCTTCTCCATCCATTTTGCATGAGATTCCTTGCCAAAGGTGTATCTTTTAACGAAATAGTCTAGACCCCCTCGTAGCCTTTGTTCTGCATTAGGAATCCTTATTCTCACCTTGTCAGCGAGAAACAAGTCTTCTCCTCTTTCGAACCTTTGAATAATTTGATTGAAATCTACATTCATAATTACCATCCTCCTTCGTTATAATCTTTGTTTTCCGAATTATGTAGAGCCGTACCAGATTGCTTTGTTCCGAAGTCTTTATTTCGTCTTGCCCAATTTTGTAGCCTTAGATTTAAATCCCATGTTTTCTCAGTCTCACACCTCATCCTAGTTTTGGACTTATTCGTTTCTGACCAATAGTCATAGAACTTTCTGATCATATCCTTGCCATAAGTTGCAACATAAGGAACTAAATCTTGACCGAATTTTTTCTTTCGCTTTTCGGTTGCTGCTGCAATCTCCTCTTTCGTTTTCTTAGGCTTATCTTCCTTAGGTGCTTCTACTGGTTTAGTATCTTCATTCTTTAGCTCATTTTTAGGCTTATTGACCTCGGCTTCAAAATAGTCATCATAATTGCAGATAGTGATGATGGAATATAATCTTTCCGTATTCACTTCTATTAGCTGCATTTTTATTAGCTTTGACAAACAGGTTCTAACTACTTGTTTTCCTGCACCTATAGTAGTGCTGAGTTTTCCAAGACTAGTCAAAAACTGTCCTCTATGCTCGACTATCCCATCATGCTTTACTTCTTTCTCTTTTGCATTGTTGAGCAAGTATAGAAAGAGGGAAAGCATTTCGGGTTTATCGAACCAATCCCAATCAAACATGCTGCGAGGAAGTCTTATCCAATCTGCCATAGTTGTACAATAAAACCTCAACTTTCTTGTTTAGCTGCTTACGCAGGTGGAACCCAAACAATACTTATTGAGGTCTGAATATTTTTTATCCGAAAGTTCCACGTTTCAGAGATTTAATTTCTTCGGTGCAAAGATAATAAATTATTTATTGATTAAATAATATGGCTGCAAATATTATCAAATATTAACTTTGATGCCTTTGAGACTGCTAAGTTTCTTAACCTCAGTCGTATAGTGAACAATCATATCTTCTAGTTCGCTATTTGTGAAATGACATGTAGAATGCGCCTTCACGTTTAGCAAATCAAATCTTTGCTGCCCTATTTTTTGAATGAGGTTGCGTTGGTAGCCTATGAGGTGGTCCGCAGAGAAACGATTGCAGTATTTACATTCAGCATGGCAGTTATCTTCATTGAATCTAGTTGCCATGTGGCGGCGACTATGGAAGTGACCGCAGTCCACATCTTCAAAGCTCTTTATCTGCCCGCAGGATATACACCGAACATAACCATTATCCATAACATCACGCAAGCGGATATAAAGAGAGAATATTCGATCGAGCTTTTTAACCAAGTTAGGTTTGCTCTTAGAAGTAGTCTTTTTTACCTCTTTTTTTTCGGCTTGAGCCGCTTTTGGCTTGCGGTTGAAATAGTATTTATTCATAACCATAGGACTCTTTAATACAGCTTATTTCCGTGATGGTATTCTCTGCTTTCGTTATAACGCATCTTCAAGTTGATGTGCTGAACGAGGTCGATTCCAAGTGCTTCTGCCCATTCAAAAACGGAGGAAAGAATACTTTTATATAAGACACAGAACATTTCTGCCTTTACACTTATAGATGAGTTAAGGTTGCACGAAACGATAGTTCTAGTAACCATGATGGCATTTTCGGTAAAACTATGCTCTTTAGCATACTTAACCTCAGAGTCAAATGTGGAAAATCCGTCCTTTGCCTCAACATCACAAACACCCATCAAATCAAAAACACGAATACAAATATCTGCCAACTCGCTTTCTACTTTTCCCTCGATGGTATCAGAGTAGTATTTATTGAACAAACTGCCACCATGGTCGTTGGCAAGTACGGTTTTAAGACCTTCTTTGTCAAGGTCGTCCATATAGTTTCCTTTGCGGTCAGCTTGTACGGCTTCTGCTACTTCTGTGCAGACCATCATCAACCAATGCGCATTAGACTTTTCTTCTTCATGCCATCCATGTTTGACAGCATTATCGTAGGCTTTTTTAACCCACTCATTAATCTGTTTTGCTTCAATTTTCATAATTTAAAAACTTACGTTAGTCAATTGTTTGCCTAAAGACTTGATACACCATCTTGATGAACCTTGCACCTCTAGGTCTATTCTTAAATCAGAGACTTTTCCGAAGGAACGGAAACTACCTCCAAGGTCGATTATCCATCCGTCTTTATTCTTGAAAGGTCTGATAGCTCGTCCCACCATCTGATAGTAGAGACTCAAAGACTTCGTTGGTCTTGCCAAGATAACCGTGTCAAGTGCGGGATAATCAAATCCTGTGGTGAGAACTCCGACATTAGAGACAACCTTTATGGTGCCATCCTTGAACTTCTCCAAGATAGCTTCACGTTCTTTTTTTGGAGTCTCGCCTGTAACGATTGCAGAATTAATACCTTTCTGTTGCAGTTTATCTGTCAATCTTTCCGCTTCTTCCGTGAATCGAGTGAAGACCAAAACTCCTTTTCTTGGTATTTTATTCTTTGGCTTCAATACACGTAGGGTAGTGGAAGTAAGCTGATCATAGAATCCGCTTCGTTCATATTCCAACTTTAGTGAGTTTTCATCAAAGTCGTTTCCTGTTGAGTTGGCATGCACATTAGACATATCTAGCTGAGTGCAATCGAAGTATCTCAAATCGGCAAGATAACCTTTTGCAAGCAATTCTGAAATCTGACAATAGTACAGAACCTCATCGAATATTCTTGGTCTAGTTCTCGTAAGGAACTTTAGCATCGAGTTGCCATTAAGTCCCCTTCCTAGTCGATATGGTGTTGCTGTTAAGCCGATAACCTGTCTATCCGCGGCTTCGAAGAAGGTTTTGTATTGTCCTCCTCTAGCATTGCAAAGATGGCATTCGTCAACCATTACGTACTTGAAGTGCTGAAAGTCTTTCATGTGGTTCATAACGCTTCCGATGGTAGCAAAGGTTATTCTGTTTATATCCTTGCAACCAACAGAAGCGGAATATACTCCACAACCAAAAACACCATAGCTTTGCAGTTTAGCGAAGTTTTGCTCTAAAATTTCCTTTGACGGACAAAAGATGAGTAGCGGACTATCCAGCTTACTTGCAATATCTGCGATTACAAGCGACTTGCCTGCGCCCGTAGGCAAGATAAGAAGTCCATTTTTCTTAGTCTTGCCTGTGAACGCTCTGACGGCAGCATCACTTGCTTGTTTCTGATATGGTCTGAGTGTGTACATGATTACTCTTCTTCATCATTACCATCCTCATCATCGTCACCGAAAGGAAGGTCATTATCATCAGTCTGCTCCTCAGCCTTTGTTTTTGGTTTTTCTACTTCGGGGAACTCGATGCCGAAAACTTCCTTCATAGCCTGCTGATTGACATCTTCCTGGCTCCACAAGCCGCTTCTATCCCAATCTGGGATTTTCTGAACCTTGCAAAGCTGGAACTTATCATCTACCCAAGCAAAGAAGAGGTAATGACCATTGAGAGCAATACGAGCGGTCTTAGTAGAAGGTAAGCGGAAATCCGTGATACCATTCTTAACTCTTGCTGCCAAATCACTGACTTCAAGAAGTGCTGATGCGTATGCTTCTTCGGCATTCTTCTTCATCGTCTTGATCTGAGTAAGAACGGTTTCCAACTCTTCCTTGCGCTTTGGCACATCATTCTCCTGCTTGATGCAGTACTCTTCACGGATAGCGTGAATCTCGAAATCATCATACTTGCGGTCAACAACCTCATTGTCTGGGAAGAGAGCATTGAACTTGTCATGCAAAACCTTGATAGGTTCGTCTGCACTCTTTGCACCTTCGCAAAGTACCAACACGTCCTTGAACATTTCTTTCTGAGCTTCGGTCAAACAAAACTCAATCTTCTCTGGTCTGTGACCATCCAAATCTGCTAACATAATATTTTCTGTTTTAAATTACATAAATTCTTTGCACTGCTCAATCTGCTGTTGAGCAAAAAATAACATTTCACCTTCATGAGGTGAAGGAAGGTAAAGCCCACACTGAGCACTACTATAATTTCTGAATCTTTCTATTGCAGTTGTCATTTCAGCCTTATCGAGTTCAGTACTACTTCTAATGTAGGTAATTTCCTGTCCCCTTCTATTAATTCGCTTTCTCTCGAATATATCCCTGTTGCATATCTTCTTAAAAATATCAAACTTAACTTCTTCGAGGGTAAAACCAAATTCTGAAGCAAAGTAACCTAACAGACAATGCAGGTAGCTATTCTGAGCCAAAGAACGTTGAGTGTTCTTTTTCTTCAGTTCAACGTATTCATTCTTCAGAACCATCTGATTACAGGCTTCCTTGAACTTCTTTCTGTCATAAACGTTCTTTAAATTATAGAGTGCCATAGTCTAAACTTTAAAATGGTAAGTCGTCATTATTACCTTAAATAGGGTCTCCGTTCGCATCTACGGCGGGAGGGAAATTAGAAGCTGATGCTGCTCTTGCAGACTCCATAGCTGCTTGTTGTGCGCTCATTTGCCCTGCACCTTGTGAATTGGTAGGCTGATTACCATTAACAGCTTGTGTCGGCTGATTTCCGCCCTGTTGCTGATTATAACGAGATTGATATTTCTCGATTTTATAACCTTGAACGTTAGTGAAGTATCTGACTTGCCCATCTTTCTCTGAGCGTGAACCATTCAAGGAGAATGATACCGTCACAATATCACCCATATTGAAGCCGTTCAAATCATCAACGTGATTGCCTGTAAACTCGAACTTTGGATAGTTTGCTCTCTCTATCTGCCCTGTGAACTGGTTACGATAGGAGCAATCCAAGACAAGCTCTCTTTTTTTGAAGACTTTGTCTTGATAGGGAATACTCTCCGTATTCCCTATATGCTGAATAATTCCACTAATTTGAAATGCCATTTTTACTGAACATTAAAAGTGATACCATTGTCACGCATGAAGCGTTCCAAACATTCCATTGCCTCTTTTGTACCGGTACAAACGTAAGTACGTGTCTCGGTTGGAGTAGGAGGTGCAACCGACTGTCCCATAGCGGCAGCGAAAGCATCCATGGCATCTTCTTCATTAGAAGACATCTTACCATTCTTTGGCTTCTCTTCCTGTTGCTCGGCTGCATTGTTCTCCGCGACTTCCTTCTGAGGTGATGTTGGAGGTGTTGCAGTTTCTTTCTTACTAGGGGATACTGAGCTGGCACGCTGTTCTTTCAGCTTGTTTGCGTATGCGATAGTCTCCTGCAGATTGAGATTCTCCTTGTATCGGGCGGCAAGTGCATCGTAATCTTCTGCAAATAACTTCAAGGTCTCGAGGTCTTTCTTGATGTTATCAACCTTTTCTGTGATAGCTTTTTCGATAGACTTCATTGAAGTTGTCTTGTTGAGCCATTTTGCATCAAAGATGAGGTCTAGTTTGATACCGATGGTTTCCACTCCGCATTTCTCAGCAAGCTTTTCAATCTCTTCTCTCTTAGCTTTCTTGGTGCGATTTTCATCTTCTTTGATTACGCCATCAATGAGAGTTACCGCATTCTTGATAAGCTTGCATGTTTCGTTACAGGTTGTCTTGAACTCCTCAAAAGGTTTATTCCAAACCTTTTCAAGCTCCTTGCGCTTATCGTCAAGTGCTTTAGCTGCCTTGTTGAGTAAAGCCTTGTCTTCCTTGCACTTTGGAATATCATCGGTGCTATAGTTGCTGATGTCATACATAGGCAAAGCCGTTTCAACTCTAGCTTTAACCTCTTTGATATTCGTGGTAAGCTGACCGATAGTTTCTTTGCTTACCACCAATTGCACATCCTTTTCTTGGAGTGCAACGATATTGGTGTTCTTTTCTTCTGCCATATTAAACCAAATTGAATATTTTCTTGTCTGTTATCAAATCTCTGTTTTCTTGAATGAAACTAATCAATCCTTCGCAGTGTTGAGTGAGTAGAGGAATATCCCTTTTAGGGTTAAACGTATAACTCTCTGTGTAGTTTCTGTAATACGTCTTTCCGATTTCCGAGATATTGTATTCGAAGTCGTAAACATCACAACCATTCTTCATAAGGGCATAAGGATAGACCTTATGTTGCCAGTGTCTCTTGTAATTGCCAACCGCATACTGACGTGTTGTTTTCAGATCATGAGTGCAGAACGGCATAAGGTAATCAATGTACCCATACAGCATTACTTTGCCATACATGGTAGGCAATATTGCTTGTATGTAAACCTGTGGCAATGCTCCTTTATAGTAGGCTGCATAATGTCTTACTAACCGAATAGGAAAAATGAAACTTCTTCCATTCAGCTTTGCTTCTACACCGACAGGAATCCTTTTGCTATACGGATATTCTTCTACTTCTTGATAAATGGTGTGGATATCCATATTCTCCGAGTTACGATGAAGGACCATACAATCAATAACCTCATTGAATGCTGTGCCTTTGTCAGCAGCTTCACTATCGAATGATACTCGATTTATCTTATCTATTAACGACTGGAATTGTATCTTCTTGAACTCTTCTGGAGTATGGGGTGGATTTTCAGACCATCCCCAATACTTACTCCAAATGATGTCACTATCAAGGTAGTTCTGATACGCATCCAAAAGCGTCGCATAGAACCTAAACTTGACTACTTCCATAGCTTATGCTGCTTGTGGGTCTTCGTATTGCTTGGTCTCCTTATTGTAAACCAACTTCAAAGCACTTACCTTCTCTGTGAACAGACTTCTTGCATGAAGAATGATGGAGTTACCCAAGTTTGCATAATCTTTGATGTGCTCGATGAAATGGTTTGCCCCTCTTGCGTCAGTAATCAACTGAACACCCTCCTTAATCTCTTCAAGAGCCTTATTGTACTCCTTGACCTTTTCTTCTTTCTGAGCTATCATAGACTGATAACGTGAGAGAATCTGAGTAGCGATGAAGTTATTAGGAGCGGTTGGCTGTCCGTTTGCATCAAGAATAACCGGAATCTGCATACAACCAGGAAGCTGACAGGTGTTCTTACCATCGTTACGACTTGTAGGGTCAAAAGTGATAGTTCTGATTTGCTGTCCATTCTCACTTCTCATTTCGAGATAGCCAAGCAAGTCCAAATCGGTAACGATATTGTTGTAGTTCTTTTCACGAAGTGCAGGGATATACACAGTACTTTCACCTTCCTTGCGTGTGTCACGATGTGCGACAAAGACGATGTTCTTGTTAAGCTGTGACAAAGATGAGGTGAACCATTTGAAGTCGTTATTGATGGTGCCCCAATCCTGTATCTGAGGATTGCGACCATTGCATCTGTAAGCGATGATGAAGTCAATCATCTTTCCAATAGTATCTACAACGATGGTATCGAACTCCTCCAAGTCCTTCTTGTTATAGTTGAGCAAGTTGAGAATATCTTGCCAACTAGAAACCTGTACGATACCGACATTATCATCCAAATGTGCGGTATTAACACGCTTGACACCATTATCGAAATCAAGCAACAAAGGCTTAGGTGCTGAGAGTGCAAAAGTTGTCTTACCCATACCTGCCTGTCCGTAAACCATCATTTTAACGTTTTTCTGAATAGCAATTTCATTGCTTCTTTTAATCATACTCATTGCTCTTAGTGCTTTAAATTATTAAAAAATCCATTATCTTTAGCTAGCTTTACAAACTCGCCCTTATCGTGAACACCTAACTTGCAGTAAGCAGATCTGACATGCTGTTTAATTGTGTTCGGAGAGAGGCAAAGCTTTTCACCAACTTCTTCTTTTGTGAAACCTTGATAGATAAGGTTCATTACCCTTTCTTCGGCAGGAGAGAGCTTGGAGTTAAACTTTGGGCTGCAAATAATGCCTTCGTTCTTACATTCTCCTCGCAGTGGGCATTCAACTTTTTCAAAGTTAAGCCTGCCGAGATTATCAATATCGTAGGTGGTTGTATCAAGCTTTCCGAAGTTGCATTTACAGAATCTTCTGACTATCAAGAACTGATAATAAGGAACATTCATTGCACTCTTTTGATACTCCTTAGATAAAGCCTTGTAGGCTTCGGGGTATCTTTCTCGGATAGCATCAATCATTTTCTTAATGACTTCTGTATCTTTTTCCGAGAGAGCTTGATTTTCGGTACCATCCTTAATGAACCAAAGTTCATCATCAAACATATAAAACTCTACTGCCATAGCTGTTCTTTTGGTATTCCTGTAATTTCAGACAGTTTTTCTATCTGCCAATCAACAATCGGTCTTGTATGACCTTTTGTCCAGTTTCGGGCTGTAGTAAATGACACATCGCATTCTGACATGATGCGCTGAATGAAATCCTTCTTTGGGTACGAGGACTTTGGAAGGTTCTCGTAATAATCCAAAAGGGTCATTTTTTGCTTTTTTTCTTCACTTTTATTTGCCATACAAATAATTTTTTGTAATTTTGCATTGTTATTTAAATATTCACGGTGCAAAGATAAGAATAATATTTGTAAAATCGGTACAAATCATTAAGAAATCTCTGTATTTTAACTTTTATTATACGTATGACAGCAAAAGAGGTTATTAATGCTATCCTTATGCAAGAAAATATAACTGGTTCGCAGCTTGCTAAGGATATGGGACTCAGTAGACCGCAAGCGGTTTATGATATCCTTAATGGTAAGGTTTTGAAGGTGAGTGCGAGAATGGCTAATCTTATCCATACGTCAAAGCCTATGTACAATATCGACTGGTTGTTAACTGGAGAAGGGAATATGCTTAATGATGATATTCCTGCGACTTCAATTAGAGCAGAAAAGCCAAATGAGCAAATAGATTCGCTTTCTGTTATAAATCGTCTCATCGAAATTAACGCACAGAAAGATGTGGAGATAAAGGAGCTACGCCAGGCATACGAACATCTTGCAAGATGTTTCGAGAAGCTAGCTAATGGGGAGACTATTACTCCTGCAGATAAAAAAGCGATTTCTATATAATTAACGTACACGGAAATATTTATAGCGTATGAAACTTACGACAACGCCAACAGGCATGGCGATAACAAAGCGTTTCTTCCTTGCTCTTGATGTTGCTATCAACCAGCGTAAAGCTAGAGGAATACGCACTTTTACCGAATCTCATGGTATCAACTATTGGAATTTCTCTACGTTTAAGAAGTGCCCAGATGGAAGAGCTATCAAATCAGAATGGCTTGCTTGGCTAGTTGAAGATTATAACGTTAATGCCGAATGGCTGTTGACAGGTGTAGGTATGATGTTTAAAATTCAAAATAACCCTTAAAATTTCGCTTATGAGAAGATTTGTTTCTTTTGTAGTAGAATTATTGGTTTGTTCGGCTTGTATGGCTTTAGAACCGCAAGAAATCTCTGTTGGTACATTTTCTATGCGTTTTGAAACGCAAACTGAGCAAATTCATTGGCTTTTTGGAGCAGGTGACTTCGTTGTCAACAAGGATGCCGAAGATTGCGATCCAATGCAAGTTGAGCACTCTATTTCTGTGAAGGAAGGTAAACTGACAATTGATGCAGGTACCGAAGATGAGCTATCCTTCAAGATAACTTCTTGCAGTTATGAGGAAGGAAAAGTTTTTGCTGACCGAGGTGCTGTTGAAGTATACCGCCTAGTATGCCAAGAACTTGATGAGAACATTCCTTCAAAGTGGACTTCTTTAATCACCATTCAGAAGGTTAAAGATGGGGCAAGAGCTAAAACCATCATTACCATTCCTCGGTATGATGAGTATGGAGCAATCTTCAGCATCACTATTTTGCATTAGAACAACCGCCCAAAAATTTCTCGCGCGCACGTTAGTATCTGTCTCTTATACACATCTCCGAGCCCACGAGACCGTACTAGATCTC
>ERZ1504299.258-NODE-258-length-17833-cov-5.050287_pt1 | contig 17833 bp, 18 predicted proteins | sample MGYA00575503_ERZ1504299 | MGnify/ENA primary metagenome ERZ1504299 (study PRJEB39906, sample SAMEA3182086) | gut metagenome | biome: human; feature: gut; material: Stool; isolation source: human stools | place: Canada | collected 2013-01-21 ... | reverse complement strand
CGGTCTGATCATCTGCGTGCTGGCCTTTCCGCTCATCGGCAGCCAGATCATCATCGGGAACTTCTTCCAGGCCATTGGAAAAGCCCGTCTGGCAATCTTCCTGTCCCTGACGCGCCAGATGCTCTTCCTGCTGCCGTTCCTGCTGGTCCTGCCCCGTTTCTGGGGACAGGACGGAGTCTGGGCATCCCTTCCTCTGGCAGACGTGCTTTCCTTTATCGTCACCCTGCTCTTCATCCGCCGATTCCTGAAATACTACCGGCTGAAAAACAGGCACTACCTGGTTCCCGGCACGGGAAAGGCATAATCTTTCTTCCCACCTGTCTTACTTACACGAACCCTCGTTCCCGGCCTATTCTTTCCGGGGTGCGGCAGGGGGGAGTGAAACCGCTTTTTCCCATCCTTCGGAGAAAAACCCTTCCCGCCTACCGTTTTGCCGCTGGCATTTTTGCAGGACATAAGACCGGCAGTATGCCTAACGCGCCGTACTTTCAGGACTCTATTCTGTTGGGGGCTTCGTATGGATTCATCATCCGGAACCTCGCCCGGGAAAACCGCTTTTTCCACCGGACAGCCCCTGGAAGCACGACAACCCGAACGGTATGACAAGGAATCAGATCAAATGAAAAACGGAATCATGATGCAGTATTTTGAGTGGAATCTGCCCAACGACGGACAGTTTTGGAACAAGTTGAAGGAAGACGCCCCCCACCTGGAGGAAATGGGTGTTACGGCCGTCTGGATTCCTCCAGCCTGCAAAGGGAAGGAACAAAATGACGTAGGATACGGCACCTATGATCTTTTTGACCTGGGGGAATTCGACCAGAAAAACACCGTCCGCACCAAATACGGCACCAGGCAGGAACTCCAGGAGGCCATCAAGGCTCTTCACGAACACCATGTAGGCGTTTATCTGGATGCCGTCATGAACCACAAGGCCGGGGCAGACTATACGGAAAAATTCATGGCCAAGGAAGTGGACCAGCAGAACCGCGACAAGGAAATTACGGATGCCTACGAGATTGAAGGCTGGACCGGCTTCAACTTTCCCGGCCGCGGAAACAAATATTCCGACTTCAAATGGCACTGGTACCACTTCACCGGAACGGACTATGACGCACGCACGGAAAAAACCTCCATTTTCAAGATTATGGGAGACGGCAAAAGCTGGAGCGAAGGCGTGGATGAAGAAAACGGCAACTACGACTACCTTATGTTCGCCAATCTGGACTTCAACCACCCGGAAGTGGTGAAAGAAATGGAAAGATGGGGAATATGGGTATCCCGGGAACTGGATCTGGACGGCATGAGGCTGGATGCCATCAAGCATATCAATGACGAATTCATCAGGAAATTCCTGGCAGCCGTCCGCAAGGAAAGGGGAGCAGACTTCTACGCCGTGGGTGAATACTGGAAACAGGATCTGGAATCCCTGGACGATTACCTCAAGGAGGAACGCTACAAAGTGGACCTGTTTGACGTCCCCCTGCACTACAACATGTACCAGGCCTCCAAGCAGGGCCGCGATTACGACCTTTCCAAAATTCTGGACGGAACCCTGGTTCAGAACCACCCTACGCTGGCCGTTACCTTTGTGGACAACCATGATTCCCAGTGGGGCAGTTCCCTGGAATCAGCTGTGGAAGACTGGTTCAAACCCTCCGCCTATGCGCTCATCCTGCTCATGAAGGAAGGTTATCCCTGCATCTTCTACGGGGACTATTACGGTGTGAGCGGCAACCCGCCCATGCACCGCGCCATCATCGACAATCTGCTGGAAATCCGTAAAAACCATGCTTTCGGGGAACAAAATTACTACTTTGACCACCCGAACACCATCGGCTTCACCCGTGTGGGAGATGAAGAGCACCCGCATTCCGGCGTGGCTGTGCTCATTTCCAATGGAGAGGATGGAGACAAAGTCATGAACGTGGGCAAGCAGCACGCAGGGGAAACTTGGAAGGAAGCCACCGGCAACGTGGAGGAAACCGTCTCCATTGACGGGGAAGGCAACGGCCGGTTTCTTGTCCACGGCGGCAATGTGGCCGTATGGATTCCGGAAAACGCTTTACAGGACGCCCGGAAGGAAGACGGAAAATAACGCAACTCCCGCCCGCAAATTGAAGAAACGGCCTGTTCTCCATTCCGGACTGTTTTTCCGGAATGAGGTTCAGGCTGTTCTGACTTTAATCACCAGTTTCAGAATCTTTCCTTCCCCAATGCAGCCGGCATGCGCATCCTCCGGGAAAAAAATGGCGAACTGCCCCGGTCTCACGACAAAAGAGGTGTCCGGCGCATCATCATAATGCTGAGCGTCCTTTTCCCTGCTGAATGGTTCGGAAGGCTTTTCCAGCGCCGCGCGCTCTTTCCACATGAATCCCTCTTCCCGGGAAAGGGGCACGTGGATGTCAATAAACCGGTCATGCACTTCCATGCGGGCGTTCTCCCGCTTCTTCATCACCGCTTCATTCACCATCACGGTCAGGGCGTCTTCCTCCAGGACATGGCGGCCAGTTTCCAGGGCTGCCGGAGCAGCCTCCCTGATAAAATCGAAAGCTCTCCTGAACAGGGGATTCAACATTTCGTAACGGGCAGAATCGGAAAGGGAGGCAATAATCATAATTACAGGCTCCGTCCCCGGAGCGGACTTCATTGTAACGGGGAGGAAAAGCCAGTCAACTCATTTGCCTCCTTCCCCTATATTCCGACGCACAGCCCGTTCCTCCCTCTACGGAATGAAGTTACCGCCGTTTTCCCAAGCCTTTAAATACGTTATTCCCGTGAAGCACAGTAAAAAACTTGTCATCCGGCAACACCTCGTATATTGGAGTAACTGTAAGCTATCAGTCACACGATGATTAAACAGAAAAATCCATCCGGCACCTACCGCCCTTCTTATGACCGCACCCCCAGATACACTGTCAAGCAGGTTGCGGAAATGATGGAAATGTCAGCCTACACCATCCGGTATTACGAAAACGCCGGATTAATCCCGGACGTGGACCGCAGCGGAGGGAATGCCCGTATGTTTTCCGACTATACCCTGGGGTGGCTCCGCCTGGTCCACTGCCTCCGGATGACGGGCCTCCCGATTGAAGGCGTCAAACACTACATCGACCTGTGCCAGGAAGGGGACTCCACCATTCCGGAGCGCGCCGAACTGATTTTCAAGCAGGAGAAAAGTCTCCGGGAACAGCTCCGCATCCTGAAAAAACAAATGGAAGTGTTGAAATACAAGAAAAAATTTTATCAGGACCTTTTAGATAACCGCAGGCCGGACAGCTGCAATCCGCTGAACTACATCAGCGCCAGCGAGCCGAACATCGCTCCTGAGGAATAAGCCCTGCCTTAAATCCGCAACAGAAAGCGGCCGGGATTTCCCAATGAGGAATCCCGGCCGCTCTGCGTTCTTATCTGTTTCCCGCCGCCTCCGCATATTCCGCGTCGGTCATAAAAAATCCGTTTTATTTTTGAAGCTGACCGTACTCATCATCCGTCACCGGCTCAAGCCATTCATTAGACGCATTCTCACCGGGAATCTCGATAGCCAAATGGGAGAACCAGCTGTCGGCGGCAGCCCCGTGCCAGTGCTTCACATTGGCGGGAATATGGATGACTGTGCCAGGAAGAATTTCCACAGCAGGCTTTCCTTCTTCCTGATACCAGCCGCGTCCGGCCACGCCGATAAGCACCTGCCCGCCGCCGTTCGTCGCTTTGTGAATATGCCAGTTATTGCGGCAGCGGGGTTCAAAGGTCACATTGGAGATATTCACCTGTTCGCGTGAAACGGGCGCAAGATAACTGTTGCCTGTAAAATACTTGGCGTATGCCGTATTCGGCTCGCCTACAGGAAAAATCATCTTACGTTGGAAAGCGGCTTTGGCGTCTTCGCCCGCCGTATCTTCCGCCCATACGTCTTTGGCCAGATTAAATGCCGCCCATGCTTTCGGCCAACCGGCATAAAAACCGATGTGGGTGATGATTTCAGCAATCTCGGTACGGGTAACGCCGTTCTTCTTTGCCGACTGAAGATGGAAAACGAGCGAATTGTCGGTGATGCCCTGGCTGATCAGGGAGGTGACGGTTACCAAACTGCGGTCGTGCAGACCGAGCTTGTCAGTCCGACTCCATACTTCACCGAAAAGAACATCATCGTTGAGTTCCGCAAATTTGGGAGCAAACTCTCCTAACTGAGTGCGTCCCGCCGTCTGTACTATCTTTTCCTGCGACATAGAATTTGTTATGAAAAAACTAATTGAAAGAAATAAAATAATCTTATTCATTATTATGTTATTTAATAATATTAGCAATGCTGCTTGAAGGATTCAGCGGCGTCTGGTCGGATAAAACCAATGCCTTAACCATGTGCTTCGTTCCCTGCTTGTATTTCTGGAAATGAGCCGATGCGATGTGCGACTTATATGCCTTTTGGCTGGCGTAAGTTTCGAGAATGGTTATCTTGCAGGCATTTTCTTTCTCCGCAACAGCGTACATGGTCAACACGCCCGGTTCCGTGCGCAGGGAGATTTCCCCCACTTCGATGGCGTACTTCATATATTCCTCCAAATATTCAGAATGCACTTCTATTTTTGAGAGACGAACGATACCATCAGGCTGCATCGGTAGCTTGACGCACATGCCCGTATTTTTGCCATTCTCCATTTCCACTTTATCGTGATTTATGGTTTGGGCTCCTGAAAGGTTCATCAGACAGGCAAGGGAAAAAGCCATTCCCGCAATGGTTCGTTTCATAAAATCATTATTTGTTGATGGAAATCGTCTCATTGACCCACTTGACGAGCGCGGCCCTCGTCGTCCGTATTCCTTCCCCGGCAAAAGCGCCTCCCTTGAGAACGGTGGACTTGGGACACAGCTTCCGAACCTCGTCCGCACAGCGCGCCATGCCGCCGCCACCATGCGTCACAAATGGAATCACCGTCTTGCCGGAAAGGTCGTAACTTGCCAGGAAAGACGCGACCGGCGGCGCAATGGTGCTCCACCAGTTGGGGCTGCCGATGAAAATCACATCGTACTTGCCCATATCCTCCACCTTGGCGGCCAGTTCCGGCCGACCCCCTTCCTGAATCTCCTTCCTGGCCTGCACGGTACATTCCCGATATTCGGAGGGATAGGGTTTGACCGGCTTGATTTCAAACAGCGTTCCACCCGTCGCCTTCTGAATTTGAGCAGCGGCGTACTTCGTATTGCCTCCCCATGAATAATAGGCAATGAGAACCCTGGAAGGTTCCGCGGAAACCTTGGGTTGTTCCTGTCCCGAACATCCGGCTCCTGTCATCAGGGCCGCGGCCAGCGTGCATATCATTGATATCGTTTTCATATATTTTTATCCGGTTAAAAGGAGCGGCAAAAGGCGTCCGGAAAAAACGGTTTCATCCGGCATTTCCCTTGCCTGACCTTGTTCCTTATTTCTGTCTAAACATTAGAGTAACTATAAGTCAATATTTTTTCAACAATTCCGGCAAGCCTGACCGCATCACTTCCTAAACTGCTTTATCAATATATGTTATTCGTTCCGAAGCCGAATCAGAACAATTTCCGATGGAACGCCGATGCGGATGGGAAAGCCGTTCCAAATCCCCGCCCCATTGGAAACGTACAGCTTCATATTACCCACCGTGTACAGCCCGGAGACGAATCCCTCGTTAAAACGCGCCACCAGCCGGTCCACGCCGGCAATCATGCCTCCGTGCGTATGGCCGGACACTTGAAGATCCACGCCGTGCGCAGCCGCCTCCCGGGCCAGCCGCGGCTGGTGGGAAACAAGGATGCGCACTCCCTTTTCCGGGGCATCCTTCAACGCCTTGCTTATATCCGGCTCCTCCTTCCTCATGATGCCGGCCACAGGATCCGTCACACCGGCCAATACCACGGCCTCCCCTCCCGCCGGCGCGTGTTCATTAAGAAGCATACGAATGCCCAGAGTGGGCAGGAACTCCATCCACTCCTCATAACCGGAGTAATACTCATGATTGCCCGGCACGCCGAACACCCCGTATCTGGCCTTCAAATCCGCAAGCGGCCTCAAATCGCCGCCATGCACGGGCACCGTCCCGTCCACGAAATCTCCGGCAATCACGACGATGTCCGGATTCAGGGCGTTCGTGCGCTCCACAATCTTCCGAATGCGCTCCTCCCTTGTAATGCCGTCCACATGCAGATCCGCCAGCACGGCGACCGTCAATCCGTCCGCCTCCTCCGGCAGACGGTTCACGGCAATCGTTTCCTCCTTCACCTGGGGCACTCTGGTGCCTCCGATCAGGCCCACAGTTGCCAGCACAGCGGAAAGAACCAGCAAAACAGCATTCACCCGGTTGCCAATGATGCGGAACCTTTCCGTCCTGTTCCTCCGCAGGCAGAACAAAACCAGCAGATACAGCGCCCGCACCACATCCGCCGCCAGCAGCAGGAAAAAAAACAGGAAAAGAACGGAGAACAGCCACGCGGCCGCCAGCAGAACGTTTCCCGGCAAAACCGGGGAGAAAAACATGGGGCCTCCCAACAAATGCAGCAAGTGGAATTTGAATGCCGCCACCGCCAACAGGGCGGCAAGCAGAAGCTTCCAGCCCCATTTCAGCTTCAGCGGCAAAATAGCGCGGCAGAAAACGTAAACCGCCAGCAATGCTCCGAAAATCAGAATCATATGTCTCTTTCTTAAAAATAGCTTAACATCCTTCCTCCACCGCCGCAAACAACTCAACGGAAGGGAACGCGCCGGCAAAACTACTTGTCAATCTGGCTCTCCGTAAACGGATCCGCCCGGTGCCCCATCAGGGGAATTCTGGAACAGGCAAGGTCGAATTCCTTGAGTTCCGGTTCGGACAGGCGGACGGAAGCCCCTCCCAGAAAATCATCCAGATGGGCTGGATTGGTTGTTCCGGGAACAGGCGCAATCCACGGTTTCCGGGAAAGCATCCAGGACAGGGCGAACTGGGCCGGAGTCATGCCTCTGCGTTCCGCCCATTCCCGGACAAGAACAGCCAGCGGCATGTTGAATCTGAGGGCTTCCGGAGTAAACCGGGGCAAAGTGGCGCGGCGGTCCCGCTTTTGAAAACGGCTGTCCTCCCGGACGGCCCCTGCCAGAAAGGCGCACCCCAGCGGACAATACGGAACAAAACCGATGCCCAACTCTTCCAACGTGGGAAAAATCTTCGTCTCCGGTTCCCTCCACCAGATAGCGTATTCGCTCTGGACGGCGCTCACCGGACACTCGGCATGGGCCCTCCTGATGGAACGGGCGCCGGCTTCGGACAGGCCGAAATGCAGCACTTTTCCCTCCTGCATCAATTCCTTCACCGTACCTGCCACCTCCTCCATCGGAACATCCGGGTCCACCCGGTGCTGGTAAAGCAGGTCAATGTGGTCGGTACGCAAACGCCTGAGGGAACCTTCCACCGCACGTCGGATATGGTCGGGCCTGCTGTTCAGGGAAGAAGGACGGCCTTCCTCCACGCCAAAACCGAATTTGGTTCCTATTCTGACCTGGTTGCGGACAGGGGCGAGAGCCTCCCCCACCCATTCCTCACTGGTATAAGGCCCGTACACTTCCGCCGTATCAAAAAAAGTAACTCCTTTGTCAAAAGCCCGGCGTATCAGGGCAATCATCTCCTGTTTATCATACTTGCCGCCGTAATAACCCACCATCGGCAGGCAACCCAGCCCGATGGGGGACACTTCTAGGCCTCCAAGGCGCCGGGATTCCCCAAGAAAACCCTTCTTCGGCACCCCGGAAGAAGCCCCCGGACCATCAGGCAGCAAAGAAGAACCCTCCCCGGCCCATCCCCGGGAAACCAGGGATAAGGCAAAACCGGACGTTATCTTCAAAAAATCCTTGCGTTTCATTACGTTCCGTCTTTCTTTCCCAAATTCAGCAGCGGACCCCCTTATTTCAGATGCTCCAGAAAGAACTGTTCGATTTTGTCGAAAGGAATAACGCCGGCTTGATTGTCATAAAGATCCACATGGCTCGCGCCGGGAATGATCATCAGCTCCTTGTTGTCCCCCTTCAACTTCCTGAAGGCGTCTTCGCTGAAATAGCGCGAATGGGCTTTTTCCCCGTGAATCATGAGCACGGCGCTGCGGATTTCACTGCTGTACGCCAGCAGGGGCATATTGATGAAGGAAAGCGCCGAAGTGACATTCCATCCGCCATTTGAATTGAGCGAACGCCTGTGATAGCCGCGGGGCGTCTTATAATAATCGTAGTAATCCTTCACAAATCCGGGAGCATCCGCGGGCAGAGGATCAGGCACGCCCCCCGCGAGGGCATAAGAGCCGTTCTTTGCATCAGCCGTGCGCTGGGCATTCAGTTGTTTGCGAAGCTCATAACGGGCGTTGGCGTCCATCGCGTCGAAATAGCCGTTCGCGTTCACGCGGCTCATATCGTACATCGTGGACGTTACCGCAGCCTTGATGCGGGTGTCGATAGCCGCCGCATTGACCGCCATGCCGCCCCAGCCGCAAATGCCAATGATTCCGATACGTTCCGAATCCACGTCATCACGGGTAGAGAGGTAATCGACGGCGGCGCAGAAATCCTCCGTATTGATATCCGGAGATGCGACATAGCGGGGAAATCCGCCGCTTTCTCCCGTATACGAGGGATCAAACGCGATCGTCAGAAAACCTCGTTCAGCCATCGTCTGGGCATAAAGCCCCGCAGATTGTTCCTTCACGGCGCCGAAAGGGCCGGAAACGGCAATAGCCGGCAATTTCCCGTTGACATTCCGTGGCATATACAAATCCGCAGCCAGCGTAATGCCATAGCGGTTGCGGAAACTTACCTTGCGGTGGGTTACCTTGTCGCTTTTAGGAAACACTTTATCCCATTCCTGCGTTACATTCAGTTTTTCGGTCATGATTTTGTTAGTGTCGGTATGATGATGTTCAGCGGATAAGCTCCCTGCGCAGCAAAGGCTTGCGGAGAAAGCCAGACAAATCCTTGTCAATGAAATAACGGTCATATGTCCAATATCTAATGTGAATGATTACTTCCCGTAATTGATCAGGTACAAAACCGATTCCGGATCCTGGTGGCACAGGAAAAGGCTCTCTCCCCGGTCAAGCCTGGCGATAGCCTCCATATCCTCCTGGGAAAGAGTAAAATCAAAGACGTTGAAATTCTCCACCATCCTTTCCCGGCGGGTCGTCTTAGGAATGGCGATAATTCCACGCTGAATCAGGAACCTCAGGGCTGTTTGCGCCGGGGTCTTGCCGTATTTCTCTCCAATGCCCTTCAACACGGGGTTGGAGAAAAACCCATTGCGACCTTCCGCAAAAGGCCCCCAGGATTCTATTCTGGTACCGTACTTTTCCATCACTTCACGGGCCTTTTTCTGCTGGTTGAACACATGCGTTTCCACCTGGTTGACGGCGGGCCTGATCTCGCAGAACTCCGCCAGATCCACAAAGCGGTCCGGATAAAAATTGCTTACGCCGATGGCACGGACCTTTCCGGCCCGGTTCGCTTCTTCCATGGCCCGGTAAGTGCCGTAGTAATCGTTGAAAGGCTGGTGGATGAGCAGCAGATCCAGATAATCCGTACGCAACTTGCGCAGGGATTCGTCAATGGACGCCTTCGCCTTCTCTATTCGTCGGCAGCGTCAGATGTGTATAAGAGACAGATCCACACCTTCGTAGTTAGGAACAATTCTTCCCGCGGAACACCGCTCTTCTCCACTGCGCGGCCTACGGCTTCCTCATTGCCGTAAATCTGCGCGGTATCAATAGAACGGTAGCCGACCTCAATCGCATCCAGCACGCAGCGTTCGCACTCCTTAGCGTCGGGAATCTGAAAAACGCCAAACCCCAGGACAGGCATCGTAACGCCATTGTTCAAAATGATTTTTTCCATAACAGTTTTTTCTATTGTTTTTTGATGCTAAAAAGGAAATTGCCGATTAAACGGCCTGCAGCGGTTTCAGCTCTTTCAGTTCATACTTCCTGCTGCCAAGACCTATCTTCTCGGCATACTCTACCGTATGCCGCCCATGGCGGCTTTCAATACGCTCCACCAGGGGCCTGTTGTCATTCCCTTCGGACGGCCTGACGGCGTAAACGAGATCCAGGCAGGCCTGGTCAAGAGCAACCGGATCAAGGGAGGCCAGAATACCGATGTCCTTCATTTCCGGCGCATGGGGGTGGGAATCGCAATCACAGTCAATGGACAGATTATTCATCACATTGATGTACAAAATTCTGTCCCCGAAGTAATCCGCCACCGCCTGCGCGGAAGCCGCCATGGACTCCAGGAAATCATCCTGACTGGCCAGATTGTTCCACACGGAGGAAACATCCCGCGTCTTTCCGGCGGAATGGATGTACGCCTTCCCGGCTGCCGAGGCAACACCGATGGACTGGTTCTTGATCACGCCGCCAAAGCCGCCCATGGCATGCCCTTTGAAATGGGCCAGATTGACCATGAAATCATAATTCTTCAAATGATCCCCCACAATATCGTATTCCAGGTGCTTCCTGTCCCTCACCGGGATAGTGAACTCTCCTTCCGCGTCCATGATGTCCACCCGCGCAATATCGGAAAAACCGTGATCCTTCGCAGCCTGCAAATGGTCCTCCGTCCGTGAGCGTTTGCCTCCGTAAGCCGTATTGCATTCCACGATGGTGCCGTTCACCCGTTGCACCAGGCCTTTGATTAAGGCCGGACTCAAAAAATGATGGCCGCCCGGTTCCCCGGTGCTGATCTTGACAGCTACCTTTCCCGCGGCCGGACGCCCCAGAGCCTCGTAAATCCTCACGAGAGCCTCCGGAGAAATTTCCTTCGTCATCCAGACCCTGGAAGCTCCACCCTTCTCCGCAACCGCGCCCAGGGCATACTCCGGCAAAGCCAGGCCCGCCAGGGCTGCGGTGGAAGACTGGAGCCATGTTCTTCTCGTCATCTTATTTTCCATGCCAACTTGATTACTTGTTATTAAAACCGTTCTACCTGTTAAGAACCTGCAGGGGACGCCGGGCACGTTCGTGTTCCGGAAATGTGGCCGCAGAGCGTATGGCTGATTCTTTCTAGCCCCTCAAGCAGCAGCTTCCGGGGACAGGCGATGTTCAGGCGAATGAAGCGCCCCTCCGTTTCCCCATACATTTCCCCGCCGTTGACGAGCACCCGCCCCTCCTCTTCCAGCAGGCGGACGATCTCTGCGGAGGGAAGTCCCAGCGCGGAACAATCTACCCAGACCAGGTAGGTCCCCTCCAGCGGCACCACACGGAGCTGCGGCAGACGTTCGGCCAGCATATCGCGGACAATTTCGTAATTCCCGTAAAGGTAGAGCTTCAGTTCCTCCAGCCATTCCTCCCCGCCGTTATAAGCCGCTTCCAAGGCATCCACGGCAAAGGAATTGACGTCACACACCTCATTGATGTTGATGGCCTTGTCAATCTTCTTCCGGACTTCTTCATCCGCCGCGACGATATTGGCTATCTGAATGCCCGCCAGATTAAACGCCTTGCTGGGGGAAATACAGGTGACGGAATGGCGCAGGGCGTCCTCGGAGAGGGAAGCGAACGGCGTATAGGGATGGCCCGGATACGTCAGTTCGCAATGAATCTCGTCAGCCACTACGAAAACGCCGTTTCTCCGGCAAATGGCGGCCATCTCCTCCAATTCTTCCCTTGTCCAGACGCGTCCGGCGGGATTATGGGGATTGCACAGGAGCATCAGCTTGACGGCGGGATCGGACGCTTTCCGTTCCAGATCCTCCGCATCCAGCGTATATCTGCCGTTCTCATATTTCAGAGGGCAGGTTTCCGCAACGCATCCGTTATTGCGGATGGAGGAAAAAAAGCAATTATACACAGGCGTCTGCACCAGCACCTTGTCTCCGGGAACCGTCAGGGCCCGTATGACGGCAGACAGCGCGGGAACCACCCCCGTGGTATAAATCATCCATTCCGGATTAATCTTCCAGCCGTGGCGGCGTTCAAACCAGTTCACGACCGCCTCATAATAGGAATCCGGAACCCGCGTATACCCGAAAATGCCGTGTTCGGCCCTTTTCCGAATGGCTTCCGTCACCGCCGGAGCCGTACGGAAATCCATGTCTGCCACCCACATGGGCAGAATATCCTCCCGGGGCATGGAATCCCACTTGTAGGAATTCGTGCCGCGGCGCGGAACAACAGTGTCAAAATCGTACTTCATGCGGCTTCTCCGGATTGTTTTTTTCCCGTTTCAATGGAGCAATTGGCTGGAGCCTTGCAATGCTCGTCCAGAATAATATCCCCGTACTCTTCCGCAACAATGCGGCCGCTGCGCGGATTTTTGACGCTGTGCACACGCCCCTTGATTTCCGCATGCACGGAGGAATACTCAAAGCAGAGATCCGCATCCTCTCCGAGCGTGCAATTCTCCAAAACCAGGTTTTCCGCGTAGCACAACGCCTGCGTGCCGGAAATGCGGCAATTCACCAGACGAAGGTTCCTGGAATGCCAGCCCAGATACTCCCCATCCACCACGGAATCGTACACCGTCACGTCCTCCGTATTCCAGAAAGCGTCCTTGGAATGGATTTCCGCATTCCGTATCACCACATTCCTGCAATATTGGAAAGAGTAATTTCCGTTCAGGCGGAAGCCGTCAACATCTATATTCTCCCCGTGCATGAACAGATAATCCCCATGCTCCGCCTGCACGCCGCGAAGCTTCGCATTACGGCAGTGCCAGCAGCATTCCAGAGCATCCGTCAGAACGACGTTCTCCAGAACCATCCCGTCCATATCACGGAACATCTTGGGCGCTTCCACGCGGGTATCCTTCATGTGCAGATTCCGGGAATACCAGATGGCGGCCCGGGCGCCTTCCCTGAACAGGCAATGTTCCACCAGCAGCCCGTCATTGTGCCAGAAAGGGTACTTCCCCCGGAACTCGCACCGCACAGCTTCAATGTCGGAACATTCCTTCAGGGCGGATTCCCCCGGATAAATAATGACGTCTTCCAGCCTAAGATGGCGGGAAGCGAACAGGGGACGTTCCCCTTCGTAGGAAGCATTTTTAATCATTCTCTTGGTCATGGCGATGATTTGATAAAAAGTCTGTTGTTTTTCATGGTGTGCCTTTTAAACGGCGATGGCCGGATTCCGGAAAAAGAAGGGAAAGGACGCCGGCCGCGTACCATGCCTTCTTCTTTCTTCATTCAGGCTATTCCTTATAGTAACTATAATGCAAAAGATTTTTAGCACTTTCTGCTTCATTCTTTTTAATTCATTTATAATGAATACATATCAACTGTCATAAAATTATTTCTCAACATGCAAAATCGGAAAAAGCCTCTTCATTTTTCACTTTCTCCGCAAAAGGCGCATCTTTTACCCGGAATGAATCCAGAAGCGGAAGGCCGCCGTTCCTGGCGGCATCTTCCGCCGCCAGTCTCCCGACCAGCGCCATAACGCCCGGAATAATGGGCGCCCCGGACCCGGGTCGCATCATCCCCGCCTCGCATCCCGGCACGACAGACACCACAGGGTATTTCCATACAGGCCTGTGCCCGCTTGCGCCTCAGGAAGCTACTTCAACAGCCGGTCCCGGCGGCCACGCCAGAATGAAATCAAACCGCGCCAGATAAACGGGAAACGACCACGTGGAGGAAAAGCATCCCTGCTCCATCTCATGCGGTTCCCTCCGGACAGAAATCCGGAACCACAGCTTCATCCTCTTCGCAAACGGGCGCCATACTGCCCGCCTGCATGACCAACCGCTATTCCCGCACAGGAACGGCATTGGCGGACGGCATTTCCGGAACCCGGGTGATGCAGCCGGCAAATAATGCAGTCATCCAAGCTCCAGCCCTCTCCGTCTCTCCCGTTCAAATTGCTCTGCGGATAAAAAAGCCCCTCTGGAAATCCGGCGCCCATTCCTGCCGGAACCTTTCATGCGTCCGCAGGCGTTTCAACCGGAAAAAACAAACCGGGAGGCATCAAACGCGATCGTTCATTTCCGAAAGCAAGCTCCGCAGGAAAAAAGCGTTCCGCCCCCCTTGGACAAGGGCCGGCTTACGGTTTTATGGAACAGGAAGACTTGGAAGCCTGCAAAGCGGAATTATCCATCTCAACAGCCAGCCAGAACACGCCGACAGCCATCAGTCCGAAAACGCAGGCTCCGGCGACGGAAAGAATGTTCATTGCCAGCTTCCGCCGCTCCGCCTCTTCCCAGCATCGACGAACCAGCGCCCGCAGCGCGCCGCAGACGGAACCGGGGCAAATGCCCCACTTTTCTTCCCGGGAGGGCTGTCTTCTGGGATACAGGTCGGACCTCATCATCACGGGATGCGGAAACGGCTCCGGCTGCATTACGGAAAGGTCTAAAGGCATGTACTTCATAGCGCCTTTTTAACGATTTTCGTTAATGCGTCAATATATTTTAACGAATTCAATTTATTTCTTTCTATCGACAATTCACGAAAATCGTGTATCATCAAGCCATGACACCGACAAAAGGGGATGTGAAACACTGGTTGAAGGCCATTGGGAAAAACCGTGACTGGCTTGCCATGGAATGCGGTACGGAAAAAGGTACGGTGAATAACTGGCTCTCCCCCTCCGGCCCCTTCCCCGCCAGCGCCATGTTGAAAATCCAATCCCTGATGTCTCAATACAAAACGGTTCAACCGGAAGACGAACCTGTCCAGACCAATCGCCTCGTGCTGGAAATCACGGAAGAGCGCATGAGGAAATATGAACGGGCCGCCTCTGAAAAAGGCGTCCCCCTCCGCCAGTGGCTGACGGATTTGGCGGACGAAGCGGCGGAGGAACGCCAGCTGCGGCCAACACACTCCCCCCTGGTTCCCCTGGTCAGACAATTTCCGTCCCATGCTGGACACGCCAGGCGTGAATACAGTACGCAAATAATCGGCAACATCGCCGCAGGCTCTCTTGCGGAAAGCGACACTGTCCCGTCTACCATTTACATGGAAAGGCCCCTGGGTAAAAACGAATACGTGGTTCGCGTAGAAGGGAAATCCATGGAACCCCTCATCCCGGACGGCTCCCTGGTGATTATGCGGCGCCATACCGCCCCGTCTATCCCCAAACCGGGAACCATCGTGGAATACAACGACGGACGCGGCGTTACGCTGAAAAAACTGATTCGCAGGACAAATGCGGAAACAGGAAAAACGGAATACGTGCTGCAGCCCATCAACCCCGCATTCAAGGACATAACCCCCATGGACGGCGGCAGTATCTCCGGAATATATATGGAAACCCTTGTAAACTACCGCAAAGGCTGAGCATTCGTTCCATCCTGACGGGTTTCCCGGTTGCCTGCATCTTCCGAGCCATAAGCGATTCTTCCCCCCCCCCGGAAAACCGCCGTTCGTTCCGCTCATCGCCCTGCCGGCGGATAAAACAGGAAACACCTGTTGAAAGAATCTGCCGGGAAGAAGGGTACTTGCTTAGGCAGCTCAACAACTGCGCCTCCGGAGAACCTGCATCTACTGGAAAGGCGGAAAATGAGCAGCCGGTTTTTCACATTAAAACAAAAACAGTATCGAACAACAGCTTCTCTCATGTTGAAAACGCAGCATTCTCCCATTCCCCCAGGCAGTGAAAAACACCACTACCACATTCTTGACGGGTTGCGCGGCGTAGCCGCCATTGTCGTCGTATGGTTCCACATCTTTGAAGCCTACGCCACCAGCCATGTGGACCAAATCATCAACCACGGCTACCTGGCCGTCGATTTTTTCTTCATGCTTTCCGGCTTTGTCATCGGCTATGCCTATGATAACCGCTGGAAAACGATGACGACCAGGGAATTCATCAAACGCCGCCTTATACGCCTGCAGCCCATGGTGGCGATAGGGGCGCTCATCGGCGCGCTCATCTTCTATTTCCAGGGCTGCCCCGTATGGGACGTATCGCAGGTGGCTGTCATCTCTCTGTTCGCCGCCACCTTCGTCAACATTCTGCTCATTCCGTCTCCTCCCGGCATGGAAATCCGGGGTCTGGGAGAAATGTACCCGCTCAACGGCCCGAGCTGGTCCCTGTTCTTTGAATACATCGGTAACCTTCTTTATGCCCTCTTCATCCGGAAACTCTCCACACGTTCCCTGGCAATACTGGTTGTCGCGGCCGGATGCGGCCTTGCCTCCTTCAGCTTCTGGGGCCCCAACGGGGACATATGCTCCGGATTCTCCATGACCGGCACGGAATGGACGGGCGGCTCCCTGCGCCTGTTGTACTCCTTCTCAGCCGGGCTGCTCCTGTTCCGGCTGTTCAAACCGTTCAACGTCAAAAATTCTTTCTGGTTATGCAGTCTGTCTCTTGCCATTCTGCTGGCCGTTCCCCGGCTGGGAGGACAAAATGCTTTCTGGATGAACAGCCTCTATGAAACAGCGTGCTTCGCGGTATTTTTCCCGCTCATCCTCCTCTTTGGCGCTTCCGGCAAAATTACAAATCCCTATACGGATAAAATATGCCGTTTCCTGGGCAACATCTCCTACCCCCTGTACATGGTGCATTACCCGTTCATCTACTTGTACTATGCGTGGGTGAAAAACGAAAAGCTTTCCTTCCTGGACTCACTTCCCGGAGCCCTGGCCGTCGTCATTGGAAGCATTCTGCTGGCCTGGCTCTGCCTGAAACTCTATGATGAACCGGTCCGTAAATATTTGACAGCGCTGTTTTTAAAAAGAAAAGTCCTTCCAGGGGAAACTCCCGTCATCCAGGAAAGCGGGCTTCCGCAATAATTCCTCTCCTTCCGGAGGAGATCAACAAAAGCTGGCAGCGCACAAGGCCCCGCTGCAAACAAGATATCCGGCTGGCTCTTGTTTCACCTCCGCAAAAATAAACGAACCGCCATATCCTCCTTCCGCACCTTCAAACGATTAAACGGAAATATCACTGTTCAGGCAAACTCATTATTCCCGCATCAAACCGGCCGGAATTCTTAAAAAATGGAGCGGATGATGGGATTCGAACCCACGACATCAACCTTGGCAAGGTTGCGCTCTACCCCTGAGCTACATCCGCTTGAAATGAGCCAGCGAACCGGAAACGGCCACTGAGGGATTTATACGCCTATCACGGGAAAAAGCAACCTTTATTTTGGCTATTTTCTCATCCGCATTCATCCCCGCTCTGCCGAACTGCATCAAAATGCGGCTTATCAATGAAATTCTCTCGTCAGACGCGAATACACATTCTATGCTGTGACGGCATGAAAGAGCTCCTCATCACCCTTATTACGCTGGCAGGCTTGTTTATCGGCGTGTATTACCATGATTCCCTGGTGGGCGGCGGACAGGAGGACCAGCAGCAGAAGACGGAAACTTCCGTCTCTGGGCAATAATCACCGGCAATCATGACCCCGGCTCTCCGGAATCCCTGTTTTTCCGCCATTCTCTGCGGCACGGCGCTGCTGGCCCCGCCAGCGCCGGCTCAGTCCGCTGATGGAGCCGGTCTTCTGGCTTCCACCCCGCAATCCGTAGAGGATTTGCAGCGGATTGAACGCCAGCTTCAGCAAATGCTTCCCCGGGTGCTTCCCGCCCTGGTCTGCATTGAATTAAACAACGGTAGCGGCTCCGGCATCCTGGTTTCGGAAAAAGGCCTGGTCTTTTCAGCGGCCCACGTTGTGGACAAGAAAGGAACCACGCTCAAAATCATCCTGCCGGATGGAACGCGCCTTCCAGGAAAAACCACGGCGCAAAACAGCAATTCGGACGCAGGCATAGCCAAAATCACATCCCAATTGAACAAAAAACTGCCCTGCGTGGAAAAAGCGGAAAAAATGCCTCGTGTGGGGGACTGGGTGTTCGCGCTGGGGCACGGCGGGGGGCTGGACCGGAAACGCGGCCCGATGGTGCGCCTGGGG
>ERZ1504299.254-NODE-254-length-17941-cov-4.396344_pt1 | contig 17941 bp, 16 predicted proteins | sample MGYA00575503_ERZ1504299 | MGnify/ENA primary metagenome ERZ1504299 (study PRJEB39906, sample SAMEA3182086) | gut metagenome | biome: human; feature: gut; material: Stool; isolation source: human stools | place: Canada | collected 2013-01-21 ... | reverse complement strand
TACGCCCGGAAAGTATATCTTGTTTAGACACTCAATCTTTTCTCCAAGACTGAACAGATACATTCCCTGCTTTATAAGGTTTTCGGGAAGAAGGATAGCTGCTCCAAGCGTATTTGCCTGCCATTCCTCCCAATCGGATATAGGCTTATTCCTCTCGGAATTTGCCTTGTAATAATGTACTCCGGCAGATTTCTGTGTCACGCCGTAATCATTCGGGAACAACATCTTGAATATCTGATGGCTGCCCTCGTGCATTAAGGTAAAGTTCTTTCTGCCTTTCAGCTTGCTGTCAAAGTTCAAGTCCTTTTCCACGAGAACGGTTTTTCCGTCCAAAAAGAAAAAGGCTTCGTTATCATCATCTTCAAATACCTGAACACCCATTTCCGTAAATGAGGTCATTCCGAGAATACTCCCGTCATAGGATAGGTGCTGGTATTCGACATTCAAGCCGAGAACCTTCTCCAAGAGAAGCTCCGGGTCAATTCTGTATATTTGTGTGTTGCGGACATCGGGAAGTGCCATATATGCCTGAACATATTTGTCGGCAATCGCTTCGATGTCAAATCTCGATAAATGTTTCAAGTTACAAAACCTCCTACCATTAGGATTTTGCTTCTACAAACCACTTTCCGTTTTCTTCGTCGAACAGAAATGTGGGCTTGCCGCAAATCTGTACCGTGTAGCGGATACCGGTTCCTCCGACTTTGGTGGAAGCCGCACGGCATTTCTGAATTACACGGTCTATCTCATATTTTTCATCATTCTCAAACTTGATGAAATTCGGACGAGCCGTTCCATCAGGTCTGTGTGTTACATTTACTTCAACATAAACTTTTCTTCTATCGGATTCCATTTTTATACCTCGTAATTTCTCAAAGTCAAAACCAATCTTCCCAAGTGCTTGTATCCGTCGATGTTCTTATCCGACACCCTGTACTTGGGTCGGTCATCTCCGGCAGTATTGATGTAACAGGAAAGCCTTCCTTTCTTAAAGCGTTTTTTTCGGTCAAAGAACAGGAACATTCCTTCATATATACCGTAGTCGGTAAAATGGTTTCCGCCGTCCGCACGGAAGATAACAATATCTTCGCTGCACCCCTGCAAAAAGCAGTCGGGTATCGTAACATAAGCCGTAACCTCTTTTTCGTCAATCACATTTAGCCCTCCTTAACCGACCATACCTGTCGGCATCGTGATTTCGGCTTTTTCCGGTGGTAGCCGCAGGTTCTGACACAGAACCCCATTCCTTATGCTGTCCTTTCCGAAACGCCGTCTGATTTCTTCAACACACTTTTCCATTCTCTCCAATTTGTCCTGCTTGGCGGCGTCCATAAACATATCTATTTGACGGGGCGTGTCTTGTGGAACAAGATTTATGGCTTGTACCGTCACAGAACGGATAGGGTTATTCCACCCATATCTTTTTTCAAACAACTGAAAAGCGGTCTTTGCAATAATCATCGGAGACTGTGTAGGAAGTGCAATCTTCGTCTGCCATTGCCTTGTATTGAGTGTGTTGTCTCTAATATGTATTGCGACACCTTCTGCACTCAGTCCGTGAACACGGAGCTTGTGTCCGATGTCTTGGGTCAATTCGAGAAACACGGGCCACACCTGCTCCGGTTTCTCTAAGTCTGCTACCGTTGTTATACCGTGTCCTACGCTTTTTATAGGAGAAGCGAAGTCTTTCTTGGCAACAAGGGAAAGGTCGTTACCATTGGCATAGTCCCATAAAACTACTCCGTTCTTTCCTAATCTTCTGCGTAAGAACTCAGGGTCGGTATTCGCTAAATCCCCGATGGTACGAATACAATAGCTGTCAAGCACTCGCTGGGTTGCCCGTCCTACACCGAGCAGGTCAGCGGCAGGAAGTCCCCAAATCTTTTCTCTGAATGTGTCCTTTGGAATTACGGTTACTGCGTCCGGTTTCTTCATATCCGAGCCGAGCTTCGCAAATATCTTATTAAAGGAAACACCCACAGAAATCGTCAAGCCGAGTTCAAACTTCATCGTTTCACGAATTTCATTTGCCACCTTTTCCGGCGAACCGAAAAGGCTTTCTGTCCCGCTAATATCCAGCCAACACTCATCCATACCATACGGTTCAACTTGGTCGGTATATCGCTCATAAACGCTTCTCGCAAGCTTTGAGTATTTGATATACTCCTCATAATGGGGCGGTACTACAACCAAGTCCTTGCACTTCTGTTTAGCCTGCCATACTGCGTCCCCGGTTTTCACATCAAAAGCCTTTGCTTTGTAGTTCTTCGCAAGCACGATACCGTGTCGTTCCTCAACAGAGCCGCAGACAGCAATCGGATATTTCTTTAATGCGGGGTCGAGCATACATTCGACGCTGGCATAGAAGTTGTTCATATCACAATGAAGTATGCTTCGTAACATTTTTTGAACCCCCTTGACATTTTGGGTAGTTTGGTGTACACTATGTGTAGTTCAACTTCCCAATTCATATTATATACACTTCAACTGTACTTGTCAAGAGCAAATGGGTAGTTCAACTGTAAATATTCTTTTAAGGAGTGAAATCACAATGACATTCGGTGAAAAAGTCAAGGCTGAGAGAACAAAGCTTGGTATGAGTCAAGATGAGTTAGCAGCTAAAATCGGCGTAACCCGACGCATAATTGGTTCTTATGAAAATGATAAATCCCGTCCGAGAGGAATGGAAAGATATAAGAAGCTGGCAGAATCCTTAAATGTAAATGTGAATTATCTGCTGTCTGAGGATGACGCTTTCATCGCTGATGTAGAGGATAAATACGGACGCAGAGGGGCAAGACAGGCTCAGGAGTTGCTTGCAGAAGTTACCGGTCTATTTGCCGGCGGCGAAATGGCTGACGAGGATATGCGTGAAATGGTTGACGCTATTCAGGAAGCATATCTTATTGCAAAGAAGAACAATAAAAAATACACCCCGAAGAAATACCGCAAAGACGAGTAATCCTCAAAGTGAACTAAGTCCAATATATGGGACACATAATAGTTTATAATTTATTATAGGTTAATATCCGATATACTATAATATGGGAGGTGAGCCGGATTGGGGTATTACACTACGGCTGAGATTGTGAAAATCGTAAACAAGCTCATTGACCGCTGCGGTACTCGTGACCCGTACAAGGTCGCAAAAGAGCTTGGTATCAATGTCATCTACCGGAATTTTGACAAGCAGCGTGGAGCATACAAGGTTATTCTAAAGAACCGCTTTGTTTTTCTTAAAAACGGTATGCACCCGGTCGTGGAGCAGATAGTGCTATGGCACGAAATCGGACACGATATTCTCCACAGGCAAGAAGCGGTTGCTGTCGGCGGGTTCAAAGAGTTCAACATCTTTGATATGAGAGAGAACCGTATGGAGTATGAAGCAAATATCTTCGCTTCTCAGGCTTCGCTCCCGGACGACACCATTTTGGAATACATTGAAAACGGCTATGATATTCAGCAGATTGCACGGGCAATGTGTTCCGACATTAACCTGATTGCTCTGAAAGTGGATACGCTGATTGCACAGGGCTATCAACTTCGCAAACAGGAACACCAAAACGATTTTCTTAAATACAATCACAAAATGTAAGACCGTCAAGTCTCGAATGAGATCTGACGGTCTTTGCATTAGATAATATAATTTTCTGCACCATCGATGTATCTTTCATAATCAATACGAAGCACATTTTCTTTGTTGTAGTGGTAACACATTCGCCCTGCCCATCCCAAAAAACAAATTGTCCCATTTGGTTGCAAAGCCATAATATCGTCCACCTTTCGTTCAGTCGGCTTAACATTATCTCCATAAGTAATGCCTTCTCTTTCAGCATCACTCATAAAACGATACTGTATCGCTTTGTTTTTGAGAAGGATATATACCTTCTTCTCCGTGTTAATGAGTTTTTTGATTGTTCGCATAAAAAATGCTCCTTTCATTTATTACTAAAAAGAGCGTTAAAAAAACAATCCTATCGTCACGATAGGATTGCAAAAATCATCATTACCTATCGTTCAAGCATTAGCACCTTGCCGTTTGGTAGGTTGCTGTGTGGTCATAGGGCTTGTCCCTCACACACTCTTAATAGATACAAAAAATATTAAATTTACTAAATTATACACCGAACTTGAACTAAAGTCAATTTTGAGAAATGTATGATGTAATCGGAAAGATTAGTTTTTATTATATCCAAATTGTTTTGTGCAAAGGGTATCTTTCCACCATTTTTCACGGCTCAGTATGTAATTATCATCCATTCGGGCGTTATAGTTTTCTAATACCGAATACTGAAAGTTTGATTTTATATAATCAAACCCTTTGGTATCAACAATATGTTTAAGTTCAACATTCCCACCGTGTCCATTCTCTATATAGTTAGTCCACCTTTGAAGCAACATTCCATACTGAGCAGTTGCCGAGCCAACATACATTTTTCCGTTGCTGATATCAGTTATAAGATAAACCGCTTTTTGATTTCTCAAAGCATCAAGCCAGCCGCTGCGTTTATTCCGAATAATCGTTTCCAGTTGTGAAAAACTCAATCTTATGTTCTCATAACCCGGAAATTCGTCACCATCATAAGCAGTAGAAAGAATTTCTATTACTTCCAGTTCCTCCATCATTGACTCATAAGTTCTTCCCATACCACGCTTCGTATTGTGATACTTCAAAACTAATCTGCCATAATACTTTCGATATTCTTCAATTTCCTCAGCTTCAAACCCAACATCATCAACGACATCTATCTCTTTTGTAATTCTCTTAATTGTTGTCAGCAACCATTTATCATCATAGAGGTAAAGCAGACAAATCGCAATCTGTCCCGTATGGAAATATCTTCTTTGATTGTGCCACAAAAACCACTCAATGTTTATTTTATCAGGGTCTCTTTTGTATTCCTCTAAAGGGTCTGTATTTCCATTAAAAACATTCAACTTGAGTCTGGTTTTGCCAATATCGCAATCCGGTATCTTAAGCAAGTCATTTATCAGAATCCTATCCATAACATATCTCCTTATTCGTGCAGGAAAACCTTAATATAAATCTTGACCCACGAGCCTTTCTTTTCCTTTGAGGTAATCTTACCGAAAAGGAGCTTCCCGGCGTCCATCAGGCGAGCAAATATTACATTATCCTGCTTCGGCACATAACCGATTTTTACTCCGTCAACAGTCTTTATGACAATCGCTTGCTTATCATATCGGTTATCGGGTTCTCTGAAAAACTCAAGTCTGTCATCGTTATTCAGATGTGGCTCTAATTCTTCGATACCCTCAATATGGGTTGTCCCGGCTACATATGTATCAAAAAGAAATATATCTTTTTCAAAAGGTTTGGGTATGGAAAGCTCTCCGCCTTTGCCGTGCAAGAGTCCTACAAGTCCGTTGCCGCCGGATTTAACCAAATCTCCCATTATCTCACCTCAACATTTCTTCAATTCTCGACTTATAAATAGAGATAAGTTCGTTATACTGTTCAAGAATATTTTCAAGTTCTTGTTTTTTCTGCTCGGTTTTCTCTGTATCCTGAAGAATATCCTTCATCGTGTACGGATACTCTGATTTGATATTATCAATGCTCTCTCTTATAGATTTCAGTAATCCCTGTAAACGCTCTCGTTCTTCGACAAGCTGTGTCATAGCGTCCTTATGCTGTTCAGGCAGCGGATTGTTTCCGACCATTTCGCCGATAATTCTCAATGTTCCCAAATCGCCGCTTTTATAGGCTGATACTGCATTATCAAATAATTGAACCTGTGCTTCTGAAACATCGGGGTTAATATCAGGGTGTAATGCCTTTACTATTTTACGATAGAGCTTTTTAAGTTCCTTGTTATCTTCGTCAGACAGGACTTCCGCCTTACTTCGTTTAAGAGCGTCATTCATCTTATCAATCTGCTCGTTGAGTTGTTTTTGATACTCTGCAAATTCATTATCGAGGGTTTCCTCAATGGCAGAAATAATGACCTTTTCCTGTCTGTTTTTCTTTGCCTGAATCAATTCAATTTTGCGTTTCAGTCGCAGAGTGGCACATTGAGCTTCATACGCCTTATACTCAATGCTGCCGAGTTTCAGCATATATTCTGTCTCTATATTCTTACAGATAACGAATTGAAGCTCGTCACGCTCCAGCAAAAGCATTGACAGCTCTGTACGCATTTTTTCTACTTCGCTTTTCAGCTTTTCAAAATCCGGGAATACAATAACATTACTCGGTGAAGATATTTCTGCCGTCGTCTCGGCGTTTTCTTCATCGTCCCTAAACATCATATACTCTGCGGCACGACCGGCAAGTCTTTTCCTGATTTCTTTTTCGTCCATTCAATCGCACCTCGCTTTACAGAATATAACCGACCTTTGACACACCAATTACCCCTCGGCGTAAAAATGTAATATCTAAAGTGTCCGGTTCAAAGGTATCAGGTTCAAAGGTATCAAATGAAAATCCTTCCGGTTCAAAGGTATCATACTGGAAAGACTCATATTCAAATGTTTCTATTCCCATTTGCTCAACAATCTCTTTTGGCAAGGTATAATCCTGTTCAACGAGACCAAACATTGTAAATCCTGAGTCCACACAGAATGCTACAACCGCTTTATATCCGATATTGTAGGTAAAAGAACCGATGATTGAACCAACAAAACTACCAATCATATAACCTAATACCGGTACTTCTATGAACGCCTGAGAAATCCCACCGCCAATCAATGAACAAGCTGAAATATACATATCTCTGACAAGCTCACCCGAAAGCTGAGTTCTTGTTTTCTTTCCAAGAGCAACTTGAAAAGCATTTTTGATAACATTCATCGTCAGAACGGTTACTGTACCAACTATCGTCGGGTCAACAGATTTAAGTGCTTCTCCCAAAAGTCCTGCTTTACAGGAAGCTGTAATAGCTGCGGACACACTTCCTCGGATAAATCCTTCTGCACCACCTGATACTGCTGCAAATCCTATCTTCTTAAACTGCTCAGCGTTGATTTCTCCGTTTTTCATCAAATAATCTATTGCCTTGATTATTTCCGGAGCAACTTTCAAAACAACAGAAATGGTAGCTGCCGTAAGCCCGGCTTTGAACGCCTGTTGAATAATGTAGTCGTATTTGATTAGTTCTTCGGTCGTAAGTCCCAATTCGTCTGCATTTATTTTTCCCTGTTTCGCCAGCGTTGCAAGTGCTTCTGCTTCCTTTTTTGAAAGTGGAATAGACTCAGCACCTTTATCGTCACTAAGACGGTCTTTTAACAAATCAAGCGTTTCTTGATAACGATAAACCTGTTCCGGTCGCCTTGCAGCTTCGGTCTTAATCATTCGCTCAAGATACTGTGTTGCTTCTTCCAGTTGGTCACGGGGTATGATACGAATTTGCCCGGAGTAAATAGGGTCATTCAAAACACTTTCTGCATTATCATAACCTCTGCTACGCAAGAAATCTTCTAAATTATCTGTTCCTCCGTGGCTCTGATACTCCTTAAACCTTTGAAAAACACTTACAGCCTGTGCTTTTGCACTTGCTTGACCGTCACTATAATATTTTAGCCCGTACTTGTCTCCAAAGTTAGTTGAAATATCAGTTGAAGCGAAATCGTGGCTTCTATCAACAAAAGCTCTGTTTGATGAACCTTTCAGTGCGGAATCAATATTAAATGTCCCAGTATGCCAGAACTCTGCAACATCGCCTTTTAGCACATTAGAAGCAGTCTTAAATCCCTCTAAGGAATTCAAATCCTGAACGAGTTTATTTATCTCATCATTCACAGACGCAACATAGGAATCAGACATAGTGGCTGCGGCATAAGCAGAAGCATTTTTTGCAAAATATGTATATCCTTCTTCAAATCCAACCATTATGCTTCACGCCCCTTTATAAACCTAAAAATTTGCTCAGGTCATCTAAATAGAATTTCATTACAGCACAACTATATTGCTGTTCTTTAATCTTGCTGTTAAGTGTAAATTTCTTTACCGCCATCACACCGGCACCAATACCTGCGATTGGAACTAACGCTACTGGTGAGATAACTGCCAATGCTCCTGCTTTAACAACTCCCGCAGCCCCAGCAACTCCCGCTGCTCCTGCGGCAGCACCCGCTTTCAGAGCTTTCTTATCTTTGCTCTTAATTAACTGCTCAACATTCTGCTGATAGTTCTGAGCGTATGAAATAAAGTTCTCATATTTATCAGCTTCAACGACTTTCTCAACAGAAAGCACAGCCTGCTTTCCAAGCCAGCCATATTTCATTCCAAATTCCGCAAACTCCATATTCATATGGGAGCTTTTTTCTTTAATAAGTTTATCCTGTCCGATAAAGAGAATGTATTGGTTAGATGAAAGCTGTGCGGCATTAGCTTTGTAGTCCTTTTCAAGCCATACCTGAGCAGCAACCTCTCCATCTTTTGTTCCTACCGTCTCATCTTCTGTATCATCTTCCAAGCTGATAAGCTGTGCAAGATAATCGCCGTATTGACGGCATTTTTCTTCACATACAATAATTAGCTTTTTCATTACATTTGCCTCACTAAGTTCTGTTATCATTCAAATCCAAAGCAGGAACGAACTATCTCATCTAACTGTCTCCGGATTTCTGAAAAATCACAATCCAAATCAAGCGTTTTGACCGAAATTGAATTTCCACCCATTTTGTAATTGTTGTTTGGTAATACCAATTCATCGGTCTTTGCATAAAGCAACATTCCCGATACATTGCCGGTGTTATCAGTATCAAGGTTTTTGACATAAGTGAAAATCTGATACAGATTACCTGAATGCAAAGTGTTTACATCATACTGCTTTTGCGTTGTATGAGAGTAATATTTTGCGTCAATTACCAATGTCTTGTCGCCTTGTTTCAGCATAATATCGCTCTGCATAACCGGCAACATTTCTCTGTATCCGTCATCAGTATCCCACGGAATTTGAGAAGCCGACGCTTTTATTTCAGGATGTTCCTTCCTGTAATACTCAAGAATAAACTTTTCATATAGCCTGCACATACGCTGTTCATCAAGGAAATCCATCAACTTTGTGCTTCCGTCAGATGTTGTCTGCAACAACCCCTTAAGTATCAGGTAACAAATCGAAATCAGCATTTGGTATGTCTGATTGTTCTTGTTAAATTGCAGCTTCCAGTTTATACTTTCTCGGCTCAATGGCTCAACCTCTGAGAAATAGATGAGAAGTTTACGAAGCTGCTTTTTTCTGTCCTTGCTGATACTGCTTCTTACAAGAGTATCCATAGTCGTGCGGATAATTCGATTCATATAAGAGTTTATGGAAAACTCGTCATAATTACACACCAACTGCTTTTTTAGCATTGATTGCTCTTTTACCGAAGCGGAAATATCTATTTTGCCACGTAGAGCTGACAAGGACTCTGTTTGAAGCACATATTCTTTACCTAATCCTCTTTTGATTTGCAACGAGACTCCCTTAATGAGAATGGCTGCACATAGTTCAGCGACATTATCAAATTCTTCCGTCGCCACCTGTTTATATCCCTGCTCATTCAAGACTTGAAACGCATATGAAAGCATATAGTATATGTTTTGTATGCGTATCATTTTATTGCACTCCTTAAGGTTGCAGACCAGTCTCTTACCTTTGTAGGTTCATCAAACCAGTATTCCTTGATTAACGGTATCACTTCATACTCCACAACGGATTTGAGCCATTCATCGGTAATTTCATCGTCGGTACAGAAGTAACTATGTCCAATTCTGAAACCGTCTCCTAACGACTCGTCTGATGAAATTGTATTGTTAAGGGACTCAACAACGGTTATCAGGCTTTCCAGTTTTGGAGAGTTCTTTTCCGCCAAGTAATTCTTGAAACCTTCCGAAGAAAAAGCCGGTGCAAAATCAAAGAATGCGAACCTTCTTCTTAACGCATAATCCATAAGTGCAAGGCTTCTGTCCGCTGTGTTCATCATTCCGATAATCCTCACATTCTGAGGAACTGTGAACCATTCGTTTGAATAGAGCAGTTTTATCTTTTCGCCACGCTTGTCTTTCTCAATCAACATCATCAATTCGCCGAGAATTTTACTCAAATTACCACGGTTGATTTCATCAATGATGAAGAAATAAGGTCTTTCATTATCTTCTTCCGCTTCCTTGCAGAACTTGTAGAACGCACCGTTTTCAAGTTCAAATCCTTCTTTTGAAGGTCTGTATCCCTGAATAAAATCTTCGTAAGAGTAGCTTTGGTGGAACTGCACCATTGCTACACGGCTGGTGTCTTTCTGCCCCATTATGGAATAAGCAAGTCGCTTTGCGGCGAAAGTCTTGCCAACACCCGGAGCACCTTGCAAAATAACATTGTATTTTGCTTCAAGCAATTCTGTCAGGGTGTTATATGTATCTTCGTCCATATATACTTCATTCAGAAAATCGTCCTTTGAATATGGCGGATACTTGATTTCTTTCTGTTCCGACACTTCTTCCGGCGTATCTTCAGCGAACAAATCAAGAAGCTTCTGAACATAATCGGGATAAGCCGATATGTTGGTAAGTGTTTTCATAACAGCCTGTCCAGGGTGTTCCCATTCGCCGTTATTTTGCCAGTCAACTTTTCTAATATGCTTATATGTGTTTCTTGATGAATCGTAAATATAATCGGAAGTCACAATACCTCTACCGATAATTTTGTGCATTCCTTTTTTAACAAAAACTACATCGCCGACTTTAATCTCGTTTGCAAACTGCCATAGGCAATGAGCATTATTCTTGTAGGAATAGCTTGCGTCATAGACTTTCTTCATAAATTCTTTGATTTCTTCTTTAGAAGCAAAGTCTTTCAGGTTGGTTACTTCGTCCCATCCTATTCCCATAATGCCATTCTTATAGAACTCGTCCCACATACAAGCATTATCGCCGGGAGAATAAATCCAGTAATCTGTTTCTTTCACATTTGAGTCAACGGTTTTTGTCGGAGGTTCTTCCGTTTTTCCAACTTGGCTGCTTTTCCACGCACAGTAAGACAGTTCCGGGAAACTGTGATATTCGTATTCTTTCTGATTAAGAGCATTTTTCGCTTGCTCACACATAAACAGATAACTTGTTCCGTCAGGCAAGCCTTTATTTATATCAGAAAAGATTGTCGTAAAATAGTGCGGCATATTATCGACATCAGTAATAAAGGCTCTGTTGGTTGAGTCTAAATTGATGAATGTATAAGGTCTTACCCAATAAAGCCCCATTGTAATATTCCACTTAATCATCTTCTGCTTTGTAACTGTGTCATAAGCAGCAATGAAAGCGTTTTTATTTTCTGCGGAAGCTTCATCAGAGTAGGCAATGGCTTTTTCAAGCAAATTCCACAGATTATCTATATCGTGTTCTCCACGGTTTCCCTTATATGCGAAGAACCACGCACTTAAATTCATTACGACAGGAATACCATCAAACTCTGTCGGGACAGCAGATTTTATTGAAAACTGTTTTGCAAATTGCTCCAACAAAGCAATTCGATTGGCATTGGTAATTCCTTTATTAAATGAACCGAAGATAGTAAAAGGGCAAATATCCTCGTATGTCTCTTTGCCTTTTTCCTTAAATGGAAAGTTCATTCCTGCGTCTGAGAAAATTGTTTTCAGTTTTTCAATTAACTCGCTGCGGTTATTTTTATATTCTAATAGAGCGGTAGCCAGCTCCATATAGAAGTTTGTCCATTGAAATTTTGTATCCATAATCGTCCTCCGTTACCTTATGCGTCCATCATATTATCCGTCCAAAGTTCACACTGCGTCATAACTGTCTGAACAGCGTCCTCCATACCTTCCGGCGGATACTTGTGCTTTTTCAATAGTTTCTTGATAAGCATACGCATTTTTGCTCTTGCAGACTCACGCTTTTGCCAGTCTATCGTTTTATTCTTACGGAGCGTATCAGCAAGCTCCTTTGTAATGGCAATCAGTTCATCGTTTTCGTAGAAATCCTTAATTGCTTGCGGCTTTGTTAATGCGTCATAGAAGGCAAGCTCATCGGCAGTCAGTCCGAGCTTGTCGCCCTCTTTTTGTGCTGCGGCGATTTGCTTTGCCAATTTCAGCATTTCTTCGATGACTTCTTCATTGGTCAGCATACCGTTGAGGTAAGCATTAAGAGAACGCTGCATAATCTCGCTGAATTTTTCAGACTTAACCACATTCGTCCTGCGATAGACCGACACCTGCTCCGCAATCAGTTTTTTCAGGAGTTCAACAGCAAGGTTCTTTTCCTTCATATTTGCGACTTCCTGAAGGAACTTCGGGTCAAAGAGAGAAAACTCCTCTTTAATGTCTGAGAACAGGTTGATAACGCCATCGCTCTTGATACTCTGCTTCAAAAGCTCGTTGATTCTTGCGTTCATCTCCGGCAGGGAAATCTTCTTTCCGACGCCTGTGTTTGTCAGCCTGAGTACCAATACACGCACGGACTCGAAAAATGCTGCTTCAAAGCGGCTGTCCTCATCAACCAAAGAAGAACAGAGAGATAATGACTGATGAAGCATAAGTGCTTCTTTTACGAAAGAGTCTTTCTCATCAACTCTTTCTCTGCCCATAATGAAGTTGACTGCACCGCTGATAGTCTTTGCTCTTTCAAGGTCTGTGCCACTTTGGAACTTGGAATAATCGTATCCGTGGAATTTGTCACGGCAAACAGATAGCTTTTCCAAGAATTTAGGATAAGCAACCTTTGCAACATCGGTATCGCCATAGTTCTTCTTGTCACGGGAGGTATAGTCATTCATTGCCTGCTTTAAGGCGGTGGCAATGCCTACATAGTCAACGACAAGTCCGCCTTCCTTGTCTCTGAACACACGGTTTACACGGGCGATTGCCTGCATAAGATTGTGTCCGGACATAGGCTTGTAAACATACATCGTGGCAAGAGACGGCACATCAAAACCGGTCAGCCACATATCAACAACAATAGCGATTTTCAAAGGACTATTATTGTCTTTGAATTTCTTTGCAAGCTCGTCCTTGTGGTGTTTATTTCCGATTATTTGTCGCCATTCTTCCGGGTCATTATTACCGGAGGTCATAACGACTGCCACCTTTTCAGTCCATGCAGGGCGCAATTCCAATATACGCTTGTAAATCTTCATAGCGATAGGGCGGGAATAGGCAACAATCATCGCCTTACCGGTCAACAGGTTTTCACGGTTATTCTCGTAATGGTCGAGAATATCGCAAACCAAAGAATTGATTGTATTATCATTTCCGAGAACAGCTTCCATCTGTCCAAGCTCACGCTTGCTCTTTTCAATGACTTCCTCATCTGCATTGGCTGCCATAATGTCATATTCGGCATCAATCAATTTTAAGGTCGCTTCATCAAGGTTGAGCTTAATTACACGGCTCTCATAGTAAACCGGGCGGGTAGCACCGTCCTCGACAGCCTGCGTCATATCGTAGATATCAATGTAATCTCCGAATACCTCACGGGTACTGCGGTCTTTGGAGGAGATAGGAGTGCCCGTAAAGCCAATGTATGTAGCGTTCGGCAAGGTGTTGCGGATAATACGGGCTGTGCCGATAACACGCTTTGCAACATCTTCGCCTTCTTCGTTCTTGGTAATCTTTATTTTCTCTGCAAGTCCGTATTGACCTCTGTGTGCTTCATCAGCCATAACAACGATGTTGTGACGTTCAGAGAGCGGCTCGTGAGACTCCTCAAACTTTTGCATTGTGGTAAAGATAATGCCGTTTGCCTGTCTGCCGGCAAGCAAAGATTTTAAGTGTTCACGGCTTTCTGCGTGCATAGGTTCTTGTCTTAAAAAGTCCTTGCACTTTGCAAACTGACCGTAAAGCTGGTCGTCAAGGTCGTTTCTGTCGGTCAGAACAACGATTGTCGGGCTGTCTAAGGCTTCCTGCAATAAATGGGCATAGAACACCATAGAAAGCGATTTGCCACTTCCTTGTGTATGCCAGAACACACCGCCTTTACCGTCTGTAACGGTAGCGTGTTTTGTGGACTCAATCGCTTTTCTTACCGCAAAATACTGATGGTAGCCGGCAAGGATTTTGAATGAATTGACACCCTCATTAGAGAAGCAAATAAAGTTCTTGATAATATCAAGTAATCTTTCCTTTTGGAACATACCCTCAAAGAAAGTATCAAACTGAGCATACTGCGTATTTTCATAGTCGCCGTCTTTGGTTTTCCACTCCATAAAGCGGTCTTCACCGGAGGTGATCGTACCAGCTTTGGAGTGGGCTTGGTCGCTCATAACGCAGATAGCGTTATAAATGAACATAGACGGAATTTCCTGCATATAGTTACGGAGCTGCCTGTACGCTTCGGAAGCGTCCGTTTCTTCACGGGAGGGAGATTTCAGCTCAACCAAAACTACCGGTAAGCCGTTCAAAAAGAGAATTACGTCAGGGCGTTTGTTGCTGTTTTCAATGAAAGTCCATTGATTAGCAACGATAAAGGAGTTGTTGTCGGGATTTTTGTAGTCAACAAGATAGACGATAGAGGAACGCTCCTCGCCGCCAACAAAAAATCTTACAGGAATACCGTTTTGCAGATAGTCCATAAAGACTGCGTTTTTCTGCACAAGCTCTCCGTTTTCAAAGTTTTTGAGCTTGAATAAGGCGTCCTGAATGGCGTCATCAGGCAGCCCCCTGTTCAAACGATACAGAGAGTCAATCAGAACTTCCTCATATAACGGACTGTAAAAGTCTCTTTCAATATCGGGACCGTATGCGTACTCGTATCCCAAATCGTTTCTAAATAGCTCGATTACAGAGTTTTCATAATCGGCTTCGGTATATAATCCCGGCATAAATCTCTCTCCTTTACAGATTCATCATAATATGATTCTCAATTTTTGTGGTCTCCCGGCAGGCGACATATTGTAAACAATAATTTAGCGGCTTAAATCTCGATGTCAGAGACATCAAGTTCGCCTGACATCAAACGAGGTAAAATGGTATCTCGTGTTCTCGTTAATGCTTGATTCTCCGTATTGTTTTCGTTGATAAGTTCAAACATAGGTTTAACGATTTGATGAAACTGCTCCAATAAATCATCAGGGGGCAAAAATATCGGAAGGTTCTTAAAGTCAGTTTTGTTAAACTTTGGTTGAGCAGAACCACCTTTAATTCCCTGAATTAGCGATTGTCCATATAGCCACTTGAACCAAATGTAAAGATAGTAACGCAGATTTTCTTGTTCAGGGCGAAGCATTATTATGTTGTTTCCAAGTGTCATTGGCTTATCTAACTTGGGACACAAGAATACACTTCCAACATCTCCAACATTTGAGATGATGATTTCTCCTCCATACAATGTTGATTTTGAGAGGAAGTTATATGAATGTTCATCTACAAAAACCTCAAATGTTCCAGATTTCAAATCGGTATTGCGTATGAAATATGCATAGTTTGGTTCTTGATATAAGGTAACATTCGCTTTAAGTGATGCAAAACTTCCATTAGCAACATAATCAGTTACAACTAATGGCAGTTCTCCATTTTTAAGCAACTTGAATGATTCAGGTACTAATCCAAATCTGGTCTCAAGCATATTTTTTGAAGAATTATCAAATTCAATAAACCATTTTTTGAATAGAAGAACAGCTTGCTGCTCTAAATTATTGTTTAGCTTATAACATATCCCATAACTTCCGTGGGTGGCGGGAGTTAATATCGGGGGACTTCCGCCCCATAGTCGTTCTCTAAGAATTATTCAAAGGAGAATTGACTGTGAAACAAGATTTAATCAAAGATGTTATTCAGGGAATGTTACCTTTCCTGAATAACGCACAAAATGAAAAGTTGCAGGAGGTTTTACAATATACCCTTGCAAAGTATGAGGTAACCGAGAAGCAAAACCAAGGAAACAACTCGGAACAGAACTATGTGGAGCTGTTCTTATCGGCAAAGCGAATTGAGGGCTGTTCCGAGAAATCTCTTAAATACTACAAGGCAACTATTGAAGCAATGCTCGATGAGCTGAACAAAGATGTAAAACACATTGTAACGGACGATATTCGAGGATACCTGACCGAGTACCAGGAAAAGAAGAAGTCGAGCAAGGTTACGATCGACAATATCCGTCGTATCCTGTCAAGCTTCTTCTCTTGGCTGGAGGACGAGGATTACATACTGAAAAGTCCGGTAAGACGCATACACAGAGTGAAAACCGGCACGAATATCAAGGAGACATACTCCGATGAAGCTTTAGAGCTTATGAGGGATAACTGCACGGAACTTCGAGATTTGGCGATTATTGATATGCTTGCTTCAACGGGTATGCGTGTTGGCGAAATGGTACTGCTTAATCGAAATGATATTGATTTCAATGAGAGAGAATGTATTGTGTTCGGTAAAGGCAGTAAGGAACGAGTAGTCTATTTTGACGCTCGCACAAAGATACATTTGCAGAACTATTTGGAGAGCAGGACGGATGACAATCCGGCGCTGTTTGTGTCGTTGAAATCACCACACGAAAGGTTGAAAATCGGTGGTGTTGAGGTTCGCCTTAGAGAATTTGGAAAGCAATTAGGAATTAACAAGGTACACCCGCACAAGTTCAGGCGTACACTTGCAACCGTGGCAATAGATAAAGGAATGCCCATTGAGCAGCTCCAACAGCTCTTGGGGCATAGGAAAATAGATACAACCTTGCAGTACGCAATGGTCAAGCAGAGCAATGTTAAGATTGCCCACCGAAAATACATTGGATAGAGAGGAAAAGATTATGGCGGAACAATTTACCACATTAGCTTCACTAACGGTAGATGGAAAAGGTTCATACGGAATTGGAGCAAGTGCAGTTCCTTTCTCAAAAGATTTATACACCTATTTGAGAATTACGGATATAAAAGATGATGGCACACTAAATCTACAAGACTTAAAATCGGTTGATGATGAGAAAGCTTCTGAATATCTTTTGAAACCGAACGATATTGTATTTGCGAGAACAGGTGCAAGCACAGGAAGAAACTATTTTTACGATGGAATGGACGGAGAATTTGTATATGCAGGATTTCTTATTAAGTTCAGTATTGATGAGAAAAAAGTTAATCCTAAATACATAAAGTATTTTTGCCAGTCTAAACAGTATAAGGATTGGATTAATTCGTTCAACACAGGTAGTACACGTGGAAATATAAATGCTCAAACCCTTGGCAAAATGCCAATTCCTCTAATTGAGAGAACGGCACAAGATGCTTTGGTTAGTATCCTTTCAAGTATAGACGAAAAAATCAAGAAGAACAATGAGATAAACAATAATTTACTTGATCAAGCGCAAACCCTTTATAAGCAGCACTTCCCATATAGCGCACAAGATGATCTTCCTGATGGTTGGCGCATAGGTACAGTGGGTGAAATCATCGAAATCCATGACTCGAAGCGCATTCCTCTCTCTGGTGCAGATAGAATGAAGATGAAGAAGAAGATCTATCCATATTACGGAGCAGCTTCTCTCATGGATTATGTAGATAATTACATCTTTGACGGCAAATACCTTCTTCTGGGTGAAGATGGTACTGTTGTTGACGATGCTGGCTATCCAATCCTGCAATATGTATGGGGACAATTCTGGGTAAACAACCATGCCCACATTCTCACCGGAAGGCTCGGATTTAATGTTGAGAGCTTGTATATGCTCTTCAAACAAACTCCGGTAAAATCTATTGTTACCGGTGCTGTTCAACCTAAGATCAGCCAAGCAAACTTGCGATCTGTCCAAGTCGTTATTCCTCCTGAACACAATCTCAAAGAGTATAATGATCTGGTTGAGCCGCTGTTTTCTTTGCTTCGTGCAAACGAGGAAGAGTGTAAATCCTTAGCAGCACTGCGCGACACGCTTCTTCCGAAGCTCATGTCAGGCGAGATTGATGTCTCTGACATCCAGCTTTAAGCTGTTAAATTATCGTTTATGATGAAAGGAGAATCAAAATGAATTCAATAGTAAAACAGCCAAAATGGAAAACAGTAGAAT
>ERZ1504299.217-NODE-217-length-19336-cov-8.373840_pt1 | contig 19336 bp, 24 predicted proteins | sample MGYA00575503_ERZ1504299 | MGnify/ENA primary metagenome ERZ1504299 (study PRJEB39906, sample SAMEA3182086) | gut metagenome | biome: human; feature: gut; material: Stool; isolation source: human stools | place: Canada | collected 2013-01-21 ... | reverse complement strand
CCTCCCGCACGGTGTATTCATAGCTGTGATGGAGGATTTCCTCCGGGGGCTGGCCTTTCAGCCAGTCTCGGTATTTGTCCTGCTCCCGCGAGAGCTTGTCCATGAGGGTGTTTTTCAGTTCTTCGTTCATACTCATCTTGCCTCCTGTTCGTGAGATTTTTTCCGGTCGCCCGCACCGTGGACGCAGGGCGCTTTCAGCTTGCCGAGGACGGAGGGGCGTTTCGCCACCACATTCTCCGCCGCCTGTTCCATGGGCGTCCGGTCGTCGATGTTCAGTTCCGCGTTCAGCTCCGCCAGCCGCGCGGATTTTTCTTTCAGCTCCGTTTCCTGCGGGAAGGGCTTGCCCAGCTCCGCCTTGGCCGTTGCAAGCTGCGCCTGCACGTTTTCAAGCCTGCCCTGCACCGTCTGGAGCCGCTCCGGCATCTGGGCGAGGGCGTTGTCGATGCGGACGAGGTTGCCCCTTGCGTCCTTGCCCAGCTCTACCCGGTGGCTCATCTTCCCCTTGAGCGTGAGAATGAAGTCCTTGCCGAAGTTTTCCACGGTCAGCGACATAGAAAAGCCCCGGTAAGTGCCGATGGGAACACTTTCGAGGCCCTTTGCGTCCTTGAACGCTTCCAGAATGGCAGCACCGGCATTGTCCTTGTCGGTGAGAAAGTCGCCCTTGACCTCCATACCCGCAAAGCCGTCCTTCGGATGCGGGTGGGCCTCCAGCGTTCTCATATCCGCCTCAAAGCCGGAGAGGAAGCCTTTGACGACTATTCCGCCCTATGGGTATATGAAAAGCCCGGAGGACAAAAAGAAATGGATTGTCGATGAAGAAGCCGCAGCCATCGTACAGAAGATCTTCTCCTTGTGCGCATCCGGCAAAGGACCCACGCAGATTGCTAAATGGCTCAAGCAGCAGAAAAGCTTGAACCCAACCGCCTATTGCCATGCGAAAGGTCTGCCGACCAGCAACAAGCCGACAGCTGACCCGTACAAATGGACAAATGAAACGGTTTCCCGCATTTTGGAGCGCGTAGACTATCTGGGGCATACAGTAAACTTCAAGACCACAAAGAAGTCCTACAAGAGCAAGAAGAAAATCTGGAATGATCCTGAGAATTGGGTGATCTTCGAGAACACCCAGCCGCCGATCATCGAAGAAAGCGTGTTCCTGATTGTTCAGAACATTCGCAAGGCGCGTCGCCGTCCTACCAAGATGGGTGAAATGGGTATGTTCTCCGGGCTTCTGTATTGCGCAGAGTGCGGCGGCAAAATGTATCAATGCCGCGCTACCAACTTTGCGGAGAACCAGAAATACTTCATCTGCTCCACCTACCGCAAGGGCAAGGATCTCTGCACGACCCATTCTATCAAGAATGTCGTGCTGCATGAAATTGTTCTGCGAAATCTGCGGGAAGCAATCTCCTATGTTTCAGAGCATGAAGCGGAGTTCATTCAGGACGCTGCCGAGAGCGATATGCGGGACAGAGATGCAGAGTTTGTTCGGAAGCGTGAAACGCTGGCAAAGGCGGACACGCGAATTGCCGAGCTTGACCGCATTATCTCCCGACTGTATGAGGACAACGTGATTGGCAAGCTGTCAGATGAACGTTTTATCAAAATGTCCCATGACTACGAGTTGGAACAAAGCAACCTGAAATCAATGGCAGAAGTCCTGCGCAAGGATCTGAAGCAGCAGGAGCAGCAAAAAACCAATGTCAAGGCGTTTATCGCTGCCGTGAAGAAGTACACGGATTTGCAGGAGCTTGACGCGGCTGTTCTCCGTGCTTTCATTGACAGGATCGAAGTTTCCCATGTTGACAAGAAATCCAGAACGCGGGAAATCACCATCGTCTATAACTTCATCGGTGCATTTGACTTCACACGGGCAATCGAAAATGCCCGCAACACAAGTAAAAAAGAGCAAAGAACGGCATAGCCGTTAAGCTATACCGTTCCTTGCTTCAATGTTTTCCTAAGTCACCGCCCCATCGGGTGGTGTTCTTTTTTGGCGCAGTGGGAGGGATTCGAACCCTCGTGCCGCTTTTGACGACAACACGATTTCCAGTCGTGCTCGTTATGACCTCTTCGATACCACTGCATATGCAATTCGCTGCGAAATACAGCAACGATAATTATATCAAAAAAATGGTATTTGTCAATAGCGTGTTACGAAAAAAGCAACAAATTTTCTTGACTTGCTTTCCATGCTGCCACATAGTATAATATTTAACAATGAGGAAGGAAGGAGCGCGCCTATGATGATCGAAAAGAGCGGCAGTATCGAGCTGCGGGACATTTCTATTGAGGAACTGGCTCCGGAGGTAAGAGAGATGGTGCCGGAGATCAAGGAGATGGCCGCCGGGATGGTACGGGTGAAGCACCTGTACCGCAGCGCGTTGAAGATCGCCGTGACCCAGATGGAGATACTGGACGAGGAGTTCGCGGGACTGTACGATCACTCCCCCATCCACCATATTGAGCACCGTATCAAAACGCTGGAGAGCGCCGCAAAAAAGCTGAAGCGCCGGGGCTATGACCTGACCATCGACAACATCTATGCCCACATTCAGGACATGGCGGGTGTGCGGGTCATCTGCAACTATCTGGACGACATCTACTATCTGCGGAGCCTGCTGACCCGTACTGAGTCGTTCCGCGTGATCCGCGAGGCGGACTACATCAAGGAACCCAAGGAAACGGGATATCGTAGCCTGCACCTGATCGTGGAGGTGCCCATCGTGATCTCCGAGGGAACGCTGAAGCTGCCGGTGGAGATCCAGCTGCGCACCATCGCCATGGACATGTGGGCCAGTTTGGAGCACGAGCTGCGGTATAAGTCCGACCGTCACTGGGGCCCGGCGGAGAGCAACCGCCTGCGGCTGTGCAGCGATGCCATTTATGAGGTGGACCGGGAGATGCAGAACATCTATCAGGGCAAGCCGCCGGAGTACGAGGACTGAAAGCTACATAAAAAAAGAGGCGGCTGTGCCACCTCTTTTTTGTCCTTGTAGATTTTTACAGAAATGACAGTTATGGCTTGCCAGACAGAAAAAGCTCCTGTATAATAAAAATATAACTATTGTGTGCCGGGACTTGACCGGCGGGAAGGAGAGACTGGATCATGAACAACACCACTATGACGCAGCGTTGGCAAGCCGCCGCCAAGCAAGGTCTATGCTTGCTGCTGTGTTTGCTGATGTTTGTCACCCTGCTGCCGGTAAAGGCCTATGCGGCTGCTAAGGTTGACCGTACACAGGCATTGGCCCGTATTGCTCAGCTTCAAAAAGAACTGGAGGGCAAATACTTTACCACAACAGGCAATCCGTGCAACAAACCCGGAACGGCAAGTCACGGGTGCACAAAATGTACAAACGCGAATGTCATCAAAGCAAGCTGGTTTAAAAAGGCTGTTTCTTTAATTCCCAGTACTATCAGCAAGTGCCCGGAAGGGCACTTCTATGAATACGCAAAGGGCAAGTACGGCGGCACAACGGCTTCCGCTAAGTCCTGCGCCGGATTTGCTACCTTTGCCTCCTGGTATATTTTCGCAAAAAAATCCAGCGACAATATTACCAACAAGCACATTGCAACAGCTACATATAATAAGAAGCTACTGGAAAAAGCGATGCCCGGAGACCTCTTGATTTTCAGCGACAAAAACGCACGAAAAGGTTGGAAGCATGCGGCCATTTTCATTGAAGCCACGTCCAGCGGGGCCAAAGTGCTGGACTGCAACTGGAACACGTCGAAGAAGGGGAATTGCTATGTATCCACGCATACGATTTCCTTCTCTTATGCCAAGTACATGTCTATCTCTCGTGCCAGCAATTATGATACTACCGCACACACCCATACCGCCGGCGCAGCGTGGCAGTATGACGCAGAAAACCACTGGAAGCTCTGCACAGGCAATGACAACTACGTCATGAACAAGGCAGCCCACAGCCTGAATACCGTCGTGGAGCAGCAGGGCGGGCTTTATCAGTATAAAAAGACACATTTGGAATGCGCCACCTGTGACTACCGGACAGAGACGACCTATTCCGGGTTCCAGTATTACAAGGGCGATCTGAATTATGACGGCAAGGTAGACGTCATCGATGTGGCCGGGTTGTATGAGCATCTGGCACAGGGCAAAAAGCTTCCCGCATGTCAGAACAAAGAGCTTTTGGAGCACAGCGGTCTGGATTCCTGGTGGCAGGAGATCACTTCGGGCCTATCCGGCGGCGCTGATTTGAACGGCGACGGAACGACGGATATTTACGACCTGCAATTGCTGTATGAAATGGCCAGCACCCAAAAGCTGATCGTGGTGAATTATTAAATAGAACAAAAGAGGCGGCTGTGCCGCCTCTTTTGCTATTGCATGGCTTTCGCTACGTCGGACTTGAACCGCGTCCACTCGTCCTTATTTTGAACGAAGTACAGGGGACACTCCTTGTCGATCACGTCGTAGTGGCGGATCACGTCCTCCTGCGGGTCTAGTCTAAAAAGATCGCACAGCCATGCCGTCAGCTTCACCAGCGTGTCATAGGTGGCCTGGTTGGGCTTGCCCTCGGCGTCGGGATGGCAGAACTCGATGGACACGGTGTCGTAGTTCCGGTCGTTGGAGCAGTAGGCCACCTCGTCCAGGGGAACGCACAGCAGGGCTTCGCCCTCCATACCCACGATGAGGTTGCTGCTGGCGGAGGTGTCGCCGGTGGTGGCTAGATTTTCAAAATAGGAGCGGTTCTGCCGCGCAGTGGTGTTGGGGTTGCCCACATAGTGGATCACCACCGCGTTGACCCGCTGGAGCTTGTCGCCGCAGCGGGAGTACTGGTTCACCGGCAGCAGGTCCTCCTGCACATAGTCCGGCAGGGTGATGCTGGCGGGGATGTTGCTTTTCTGCGGCTTGGCGGAGACGCCCCCGTCGTTTGCGCTGCTCTCTCCGCCGCTGCGATTGTGGGCGCGGCCCACGCAGCAGCCGGAAATAAATCCGCCCAGAAACAGCACCAGCGCCATACCGATCAGCAGGACGCGCCGCCGGTCATACCGCCGGGATCTCCGGCGTCTGGGCGCGGCGCGGCGGGCCGGTGCGCTCTGGCGGGATATGTTCTCCTGCGGCGCGGCTCTTTGTTCTGCTGTGGAATATTCCGTATACATGGGCATGACTCCTTGGCGAGGGCATTCTCTCTATTTATTTTATGTGGAAGTTCGGAGCATTTGTCAAGATGCGGCAGCAGATTCCTGACAGATATTTTATGACGCGTGAGGGAGCGGAGACTTTCCCCGCCCCCTCACGTTGATGTCGGGAAGCCGCGCTTTTCACCGGGTATAGGTGCTGTCAAAGGTAACAGCCGTCTCGGCGGTAAGGTCGGTATAGTAGTGGCCACCGGCAGTGACAGAGGTCACCGCGTCCACATCTACCACGCGGTTGAAGCTGAATGCGTTGCCGATGCTGTGATAGTCCTCGTCCGCAATGCACAGGCCTACCACCCAGTTCATGATGTTGCCCTCTTCGCTCTGCACCACATACTGGCTGCCGTCTGCCATATGCAGCACCAGCTCATCAAGGACAACCTCCGTAACGGCGTCAGCGACGGCAGCGGGATTGCGCATACGGATCCCCAGCGCGGACACCGTTACGGTATCGCCGCTCTCCGCAGTAAAGGTGGTGGCAGGCAGATAAGCCTGAGGTGTGATGCTGATAACACGGCGTTCCGCATCCGAACCGTTGTTCACGCTGAACAGCAGCTCATCGCCCTTCTGCCAGTTGCCGAAGTCGCTGAAATACATCACAAGATGCAGCTCTGTGTTAGTGCTGGCATCGGTATCCAAATAGATGCTACTATCCATGGCATGGCCGCCCACCTCACCGATATACAGGATTGGATTCATCGGTATGCCTACCTGGCCATAGCCGAAATCATCATAGCTGACGCCTGCGGGATTGGACAGGGTATAGGTCATGAAGCCGGAGCCGTTTTCGTCGATCAGGAAGGTCTTGAGCGAGATGGTATAGCCGTCCGCCTCCACGGCAGCGTCCACCGTGGACAGATAGTCGCCCACCAGCCGCTGCATGGTCTCGGCATCCACAGCTACCCGCTCCATGCGGGGCAGGTTCAGCACCTGGCCGCTGTTGTCCCGTATAACGGGCGTATCGCTGCTGATACTGTCGGCGCCGAAGGCGTGCAGGTCGGCGGCTGTAACGCTGTCTGCCGGTGTCACATTGGCCTTGATAAGATTTGCGATACCGGCCGCAGCCGCCACGGTGATGCACATGGCCAGCGCAGCGGCCACCAGCATACCCTTGGAAAACGGATGACGATGTTATTGTTCTTTGTGTACCACTTTGTATACCTCCGAAAGCGTGTCAGGGGAGGCATGCAATGTGGAAAAGGTCTTTTGGAACAGTTTACGGTCAATCATATTGCAGAACCTCCGTCAGGCTAGTTTTGAGTTTTCCTCTGGCCCGGAACAGGCGTGTACGGACGGTCTCCTCCGGCACCGCCAGCATCTCGGCGATCTCCTTCTGTGAGTACCCCTCGTAGTAATACAGCAGCACCGGCACACGATAGCGCTTGTCCAGCGCCATCACCGCGTCGAACAGCTCGCGGCACTCCGGGGCCTCGAAGGACAGGGCGCTTTCAAGTCGGCGATGTCCTCCATCCTGTGCCACGGGGAGCGAAAGATGTTCTTGCACCGGTTCACCGTCACCCGGATCAGCCAGCGCTTGAGATGCTCGCCGTCGCGGAAGGGGGTGTCGGTCTTATAGAGCTGTATCAGTACGTCCTGGGTCACATCGTCGGCGTCCGACTTGCTGCGTAGATAGCTGTACGCCACCCGGAAGATGGTGTCCATATACCGCTCCGCCGCCAGGGCAAATTCTTGATCTGTCATAGGAATGATCTCCTTGAAAAGCTTTTCATCAGTATAACACGCCGGGAGAGAGAAACGTTTCAAAAGAAAATAAAAGGCGGGAATCCCCCGCCTTTTATTTTACCCCACAGTTCCGAACACCGACACGCCCAGCAGGCTCAGCGTTCCCATAATGACGCCCGCCAGCACCACGCCGCCCATACAGGCCAGTACGCTTTTTTTGAAGCCCATGTTCAGGAGACTGGCCGCCAGCGTGCCCGTCCATGCGCCGGTGCCCGGCAGAGGGATCCCCACGAACAGCAGCAGCGCCCAGAAAAGTCCGCGGCCCGCCTTGGCTTTCAGCTTTTCTCCGGCAGCCTCGCCCTTGCGCAGACAGAAGGAGAAGAACCGCCCGATAACGGGCTTGTCCTGTCCCCACACCAGCACCTTTCGGGCCAGAAAATAAATCGCCGGCACCGGCAGCATATTACCCACGATGGCCACCACGAAGGTCAGCCACAGGGGCAGGCCGTATACCACCCCGTAGGGAATGGCGCCCCGCAGCTCGATCAGCGGCACCATGGAGACGAAAAAGACGATAAGAATGTGTTTGAACATAGTGGCAGTTTCCTTTGTCAGAATGTGGTCAGCTCTTTCAGCAGGGCGATCTCTTTGGCGTAGCCGGGCAGCTCGTTGGGGGTCTCCAGCACCATGGGGAGTTCCCGCAGGGCGGGATGGTTCACCACGGCGCGGAAGGTGTCCAGCCCCAGAAAGCCCTCGCCGATGCGGGCGTGGCGATCCTTTTTCGCGCCGCAGGGGTTGAGACTGTCGTTAACGTGGACGGCCTTCAGGCGGTCAAGGCCGATCACCCGGTCGAACTCTGTCAGCACCCCGTCCAAATCGTGGATGATATCGTACCCGGCGTCGGACACATGGCAGGTATCCAGACACACGCCCATTTTATCGGAAAGCTGTACCCGGTCGATGATCTCCCGCAGCTCCTCAAACGTACCGCCCACCTCCGTGCCCTTTCCGGCCATGGTCTCCAGCAGCACGGTGGTGCGGATCTCCGGCGTCAGGATGGCGTTCAGCGTTTCGGCGATCAGGGCGATGCCGGTCTCCGTGCCCTGTCCCGTGTGGCTGCCGGGGTGGAAGTTGTAGAGATTGCCGGGAAGGTGCTCCATCCGCAGCAGGTCGTCCGCCAGCGTCATGCGGGCAAACTCGCGGGTGCGTTCGTCCCTGGAGCAAGCGTTGATGGTGTAGGGGGCGTGAGCCACCAGTGGGCCGAAGCCGTTTTCCCGGCACAGCGCCAGCAGCGCCGCCACGTCGGCGGGATCGATGGGCTTGGCCTTGCTGCCGCGGGGGTTGCGGGTGAAGAATTGCAGCGTGGTGGCGCCGATGGACAGCGCCGTTTCTCCCATGCTCCGCAGTCCGGCGGAGGGGGACAGATGACAGCCGATATAAAACATAGTGTCTCCTTATTCCAATACGAAGGTGGCGCAGGCCGCTTTGCTGTTTTCGATGGTGACGACGCCGTAAGTAGGGCGGCGGAAATCGCCGATAGCGCCGGGGTTCATGGTGTACAGCGTGCCGTCGTAGTCCACCAGCGGACGATGGGTGTGGCCGAACAGCAGCACATCCGCCCCCCATTCCCGTGCGGCATATTGGGCGGCCAGGGGAGAGGACTTCACATTGCGGGTATGGCCGTGCATCATCAGAACGCGGACGCCCTCAAATTCCAGCAGCCGCTCCGGCTGGTCGAAGCTGCCCCAGTCGCAGTTGCCGGGAACGGTGTCCATGGGGAGATCGGGGAAGCGCTCGTGAAGCGCCTGAGCGTCCCGCAGACAGTCGCCCAGATGGAGGATATGCCGGGGCTGGGTCAGCTCCACGGCGCGAGCCATATTGTCCACATTGCCGTGGGAATCGGAGAGAACGAGGAGTTTCATAGTGATTTCCTTTCTGGGGGATTCCGCGCTTCCGAGCGTAGGGGAGAGTTTCGCCCTCCGGGGCGACCTACTTTTGCCAATAGCGGCAAAAGTAGGCAAAAGCGCCAGAAGGAACCTCCGGTTCCTTCACTTCCGGGCGTGCTATGTCTTATACTAATTTGCGTGTTTTTACCACACGATTACGCAAAAATTCCTTTTTCGTTTCGTTAATAAGGATCGTCTCTGCTCCTGCGCCGCTGCCGCTGATGCCTGCGCCAAACAACCCTCTCGGCTCTACCGTTGATGATGTGAGCGGCAGCGGCGCAAGAGGAAAGTCGATGCGTCATACAAAGCGAAATCAAACGTGTTCCGCGACCGCGTGGTAGAAGGTCACAAATTCGTACATACCATAGCGTGCGCGGATTCTTAAACCGCAGGTTTAAGCTGTCCTTTTGGGTACTTTTGGGACAGTGGCCAAAAGTACCTCGCGGCCGCAGCCACGAAATACCTCTCGTGCCGGGGCGCGAAACCATTTTATATATTATTATACCACCTTCTCCTTGCAAACTCAAACCTTTTACGTTATCATAAGGGAAAAGACAACGGGAGGGCGGCGTATGGCGGTAGGCGGCATTGTGGAGATCGACCTCCACGGGAAAAACAGCTATCAGGCAAAGGTGACCATCGACGCGGCACTGCGGCGGGCCAGGGCGGGCACCTATCGCCTGCGGATCGTCCACGGCTACAACAGCGGCACGGCGTTGCGGGACATGGTGCGGCAGGAGTACGCCGGTCGCGTGCTGCGGGTGGTGGCGCTGGATCAGGGGCGCACCGATCTGGTGCTGCGGGAATTTTAGGAGGTTGCCTGCTATGGAATTGAAGATCGCGCAGATCCAGATGCCCGTCACGGCGGACAGAGAGGAAAATATCCGCTGCGCCTGTGACATGGTGCGGCAGGCGGGAGACATTGACATGGCAGTGCTGCCAGAGATGTTCTGCTGCCCCTATGACAACGCCTGCTTCCGCCCCTATGGCGAGGCCGAGGGCGGCCCGGCGTATCGGGCCCTCAGCGCACTGGCCCGTGAGCGGGGCATCTGGCTGGTGGGCGGCACCCTGCCGGAGCTGGCGGAGGACAGGGTGTACAACACCTGCTATGTGTTTGCGCCTGACGGACAGCTGGCGGCCAAGCATCGAAAGATGCACCTCTTTGACATTGACGTGGCGGGCGGCCAGCGGTTCATGGAGTCCGAGACCCTGACGGCGGGAAACAGCGTCACCACCTTTGAGACGCCTTGGGGCGTGGTGGGGGTGTGCGTCTGCTTTGATTTCCGGTTTACGGAGCTCTCTGAGCTGATGGTGCTGGCGGGTGCGAAGCTGGTCGTTGTCCCCGCCGCCTTCAACATGACCACCGGGCCCGCCCACTGGGAACTGCTGTTCCGTCAGCGGGCGGTGGACGGACAGTGCTACACCGTGGGCACCTCTCCGGCGCGGGATACGGCGGCGGGCTATGTGGCATGGGGCCACTCCATCGTGTGCGACCCCTGGGGAACGGTGGTGCGGCAATGCGACGAAACGCCCCAGACCGTCGTCACCACGCTGGATATGGAACGGGTGGAGGCTGTCCGGCAGCAGCTGCCGATCCTTTCCGCCCGGCGGACGGACGTATACGAGCTGCGGAGAAAATAGTTTTGTTATCGAATATATAGATAACCAGCTGAAGGAAAAATAGAAATCGGTGTTGACAATGGGAGCTATTCTCCTGTATGATACCATTTGTAAGATGTCCACGGGGCGGAAACACCCTGCGGACATCTTGCTGTGGAAAAAGGAAAAGTACAAGAAAAAGGAGAGTTTCCCCCTTATGAAGAATCCCCTCAATGAGAAAAAGCCCAATGGTCTGGCGCTGATCCCCTTTGTGATCTTCATCGCCATCTACATGGGTGCAGGCGTCTATTATCAGGTGAAGGGCAAGGAGATGGCCTTTTACCAGTTTCCCTCCGTTACCGCCATGTTTCTGGCGGTGCTGGCGGCCTTTATCATGTTCAAGGGCACCATCAACGAAAAGTTTGACGTGTTCGCCAAGGGTGCGGCCAACGTGGACATTCTCACCATGCTGATGATCTACATTCTGGCGGGCGCTTTTGCCAGCGTGGCGGCCAATATGGGCGGCCGGGAGTCCACGGTGAATCTGGGCCTTTCGCTGGTGCCGGTTCAGTTTCTGGCGGCGGGCCTGTTTGTGATCTCCGCCTTTATGGGCACCGCCACCGGTTCCTCCATGGGCACCGTGTCCGCCGTGATCCCCATTGCCGTAGGCATTGCGGAAAAGGGCGGCCTGTCCCTGACGGTGGTCATCGGCGCGGTGGTGGGCGGCGCCATGTTCGGCGACAACCTGTCCATGATCTCCGATACCACCATTGCCGCCACCCGCAGCCAGCGCTGCGAGATGCGGGACAAGTTCCGGGTCAACTTTCTGGTGGCGCTGCCCGCCGCTGTCGTGACGCTGATTTTGCTGCTGTTTATCGGCCGTCCCGAGGTGGTCATGCCGCTGGAGGCTCTGCCCTTTGATATCATCAAGGTGCTGCCCTATGTGCTGGTTCTGGTGCTGGCGCTGTGCGGCCTGAATGTGTTCTTCGCCCTGACCATCGGCATCTTCTCCGCCGGTATCATCGGTATCTGCGCTGGGGATATGACCATCGCGGGCTTTGCGCAGAGTGTGTGGACGGGCTTTACCAGCATGAACGAGGTGTTCTTCCTGACGCTGCTGTGCGGCGGCATGTCGGAGCTGATCGCCAAAAACGGCGGCATCGCCTGGATCATCCAGAAGCTGCGGGCCGTCATGAAGGGCAACAAGTCCGCTCAGGTGGGCATTGCCGCCATGGTGTCCCTGTGCGACTGTGCCACCGCCAACAACACCGTGGCCATCATCGTGGCGGGCGACATGGCTCGTGACGTGAGCCACGAATACAAGGTAGATCCCCGCCGCACCGCCTCGCTGCTGGATATTTTCTCCTGCGTGTTTCAGGGCATTATCCCCTATGGCGCCCAGCTGCTCAGCGCCGCGGCGCTGACCAACGCCACCGTCACCTCGGCGGAGCTGTACACCAGCCCCGCCGCCATCGTGGGCGGCATGTGGTACTGCTGGCTGCTGGCGGCCTTCGGCCTGCTGTCCATCTTCGTGCCCTATGCCGACGGCGTGTGCCGCAAGGATCCCTGGAACTGGGAGTATGGCTGCGCCCAGTCCGGCGTGGAGGCAAAAAAGGCCCTACTGGCACAGGAGCGGGAGGACGCGGAGCGCTTATAAAAGTTGTACAAAATTGCCGTGGGGAACCACGGCAATTTTCTCACTCGAAATCTCCTCCACGGAGACGATTGTTCACGAGATATGTATTGCAAAATGCGGATAAGTATGGTAAACTAGGCAAAAAAATACCACACTGGGATGATATAAGGAGGTAATACCATGAAAAAATACGCAGAGATGACGCTTTCAGAGCGTCAGGCGGAGTACGCCGCCGTCAAGGCCGCTTATGAGCAGCAGAAGGCGCTGGGCCTGAAGCTGAATATGGCGCGGGGCAAGCCGTGCCGTGACCAGCTGGATATGGTGACGGATATTTTCAATGTCCTCATCAAGCCGGAGGACTTCATCGACGAGGGCGTCGAGACCCGCAACTATGGCGAGGTGGCCGGTATCCCCTCCGCCAAGGCACTGTTTGCCGACATTCTGGGCTGCAAGCCGGAGCAGGTATTCGTGGGCGGCAATGCCAGCCTGCAATTGATGTACGACGCGGTATCCAAGGCCTTTACCCACGGCCTGCTCCACAGTGAGAAGCCCTGGTGCAAGCTGGACAAGGTGAAGTGGATCTGCCCCGTTCCCGGCTATGACCGGCACTTCAAGGTCACCCAGTCCTTCGGCGTGGAGATGATCAACGTCCCCATGACCGCCGACGGCCCCGATATGGATAAGGTGGAGGAACTGGTGAAGGATCCTGCCGTGAAGGGTATGTGGAACGTGCCCAAGTACTCCAACCCCGAGGGCGTGGTGTACTCCGCCGAGACCATCCGCCGTCTGGCGGCCATGAAGCCCGCCGCTCCCGACTTTATGCTGATGTGGGATAACGCCTACTGCATCCACGAGTTCGACTGCGACTATGTGGACTTCCCCGATATCCTCAGCCTGTGCGCCGAAAACGGCAATGCCGACATGGTGTATGAGTTTGCCTCCACCAGCAAGGTCACCTTCCCCGGCGCAGGCGTGGGTGTGATGGCCAGCAGCGAGGATAACATCGCCTATTTCACCAAGCTCATCAACATCCAGACCATCGGCTTCGATAAGATCAATCAGCTGCGCCATGTCCGCTATCTGAAGGACAAGGCCCACACGCTGGCCCTGATGAAGAAGCACGCCACCATTCTGGCTCCCAAGTTCCACGCGGTGCTGGACGCGCTGGACAGCGAGATCGCGCCGCTGGGCATCGCAGACTACAAGCGTCCCGTGGGCGGCTATTTCGTCAGCGTGGACGCCATGCACGGCTGCGCCAAGCGGACACTGGCGCTGTGCAAGGAGGCGGGCGTCACCATGACCGGCGCCGGCGCCACCTTCCCCTATGGACTGGATCCCAACGACAGCAACATCCGCATTGCCCCCTCCTTCCCTCCCGTGGAGGAGCTGAAGCAGGCCATCGCCATCTTCTGCAACTGCCTGAAGCTGGCGGCACTGGAAAAGCTGGGCGTGTAAGTTACGAAAAAATAAGGCTGCCATTTTGGGCGGCCTTATTTTATCCCATTTAATAGGAGACACCTCATGCATCAGAAAATCACATCTCTGCTGGCGGCGGTGCTGGCCGTGCTGCTGTGCTCTTGCGGCGGACAGCCGTCACAGCAGCCAAACCTGCCGGAGACGCCGGAGGAAGCGCCCTATGCTTTCACGCTGGACTATCACCGGTGCGCGCCGCTGGTGGAGCGGCAGATCGGCAGCGACCTGGCGGCGGCGGCCCGGCTGGTGGTGGACGCCTTTCTGGCGGGCGAGACCTCGGTGACGCTGCCGGAGGGTGACTACAGCGGCAACCCCGGCAACGATCTGGGCTACGCCCTCAACAGCATGTGCCCGGTGTTCGGTGCGGTGACGGACTACGACGACAACCATTTTGACAAGGCTGCCCGTACCGTGACGTGGGCCTACACCCAGACCCCGGAGCAGATACAGGAGGCTCTGGCGGCGCTGGAGCAGACCACCGCCGCCTATATGAGCGTCCTGCGGCAAGGCGACGGCGAGACTGCCCGTGCGCTGCTGCTGTACCACGCCCTGACGGAGCCGGCCGCGTATGATTACGAAATGGAACACGGCGACGGGGATTCCACAGAGTATCAATTCCGCACCAGCAGCTATGCGGCGCTGGTGCTGCACAGCGGCATCTGCTATTCCTTCGCACAGGCGCTGGCCTTTCTGTATACGCAGGCGGGGCTGGACTGCGCCGCTGTCATGGGCGACAGCGAGACGGCGGGCCTTCACATGTGGCTGATGGCCGCTGTTGACGGGAAGTGGTACTATTTCGACCCCACGTGGGACGTGGGCGGCGGCTGGTACTACTTCGGCATGACGGCGGAGGATCGGGCCACATGGGCAGGAGCGTTCACCGGCGGCGCCTTGCTGGGAAAGGACGCCACGGAGCTGGCCGACCTGTCGGACGCCCGCTTCTCCACCGTCAACTGCCGCTGGTGGACGGACATGACCATCGACCGGCAGGCGGGACAGGCGGTCTTCACCGCCCCGGAGAGAGAGAAAACGGCTTTGCCGCTGAATTGACGAACAGAAAAGAGACGGCTTACGCCGTCTCTCAGTCTGTCAAAAAAGTCTGTCATTGCGAGCCAGTCCGCAGACAGGCTCGCAATCCGTCGGGGCGTTAAGAAAACATGCCGGTGTCGATACGTTAAGAAAATATGCCGGTGGCATATTTTTAGTGTCGATCTCAGCGGCTATGCCGCTGTAGCATCCATCTTGGTTTGCGCCGCACCATCTTTTAGCCTCCGCTCTCGGCGGCTATGCCGCCGTAGCATCCATCTTGGCTTCCACCGCACTGTCAAGGGATTACGGATTCCCACGTCGCTTCGCTCTGCTCTGTTGCGGTTCTCAAAATTCCGCAGCAGCATTTAAGCTGCCGAAATTTTGACCGCTGCCACTCGCACGCCGTGCTTTATCTGCCACCGGCAGCGCACGGCTTTGCTCCCTCGGAATGACAGGGGTGGGTTTATCGACACGCTGGAAAAGAGACGGCGTAAGCCGTCTCTTTTTCTGTTAATATGTCCGTATCACGGCGCTGACCTTGCCCAAAATGGAGGCATGGGTGCCGTCAATGGGGCTGTAGGCCTCGTTTTCCGGCATCAGCCATACGTGGCCGTCCTTGCGCTTCAGCCGCTTCACCGTGGCCTCATCCTCGATCAGCGCCACGATGATCTCTCCGTTGCGGGCCTCCTGCTGCTGGTGTACCACCACCAGATCCCCCGGCAGGATACCGGCGTTCAGCATGGACTCGCCCCGCACCCGCAGGGCAAAATACTCGCCGTCCCGTCCGCCGGTGTCAAAGGCCAGATAATCCTCGATACACTCCTGCGCCAGAATCGGCGTACCGGCCGCCACTGTTCCCACAATGGGCACACGGCCTACCGGCGGTTCCTCCTCCAGCATCTGCGGCGCGGCAGTCTCCTGCTGCACCGGCGGCTGCACCAGCGTGATGGTGCGGCCCTTGCGTCCCGCCTTTTTGATGATGCCCTTTTCCTCCATGTGCTTCAGGTGGAAATGCACCGTGGACGGCGACTTCAGCCCCACCGCCGCGCCGATCTCGCGGACAGAGGGGGGATAGCCCTCCTGCACCAGCATCTGGGCGATGTAGTCATAGATCTTCTGCTGCATGCGTGTCATCTGTGCCATAGGCCCCTCCTTCTCCGCGCCCTGTTGCATCATGGTCAGTATACCACACTTTTTACCGGTTTGCAACGTTTGTTCTAAAATATTTTTCAATTTCTGCTTGCTTTTTCCCCCTGACTGTGGTAACATGGTTGTTACTGTGATAGATATGCCTGTCGCTTGGACAGGCATGCAAATACGTTTGGAGGGTTTTCCGTATGCTTCTCTTTGTTACGATTCTGCAGCTGATCGCTGCTCTGCTGTTGATCCTGATCGTTCTGTTCCAGTCCGGCAAGAGCCAGGGTCTGTCCGGCGCCATCGGCGGCATCGCTGATTCCTACATGGCCAAGAGCAAGGCCCGTTCTCTGGACGCCAAGCTGGCCAAGGCTACCAAGTGGCTGGGCGCTGTGTTTGTTGTGCTGACGCTGGTTCTCAACTGCATGATCGCCGCTGGCAAGTAAGCATAATTTGTATCATTAAGACCTCCGATGTGAAAGCATCGGAGGTCTTTTTTGTATATCTTATTCCGTAGGAGCGGGGCACACCCCTACGATACGCTCCTGTACACCTCTCCCCCCTCCGGCTCCACGCCCTTCAGCGCCAGCAGCTCCGCCACCGTGACGAACCGATACCCCTGCTGCTGCAAATGATCCACCGCCCGCAGCGCCGCGTCCACCGAGTTGAGATACCTGTCGTGGAGCAGGATGATATCCCCGTCCCCGGCATCCCGGTAGATGATGTCCAGAATTTTCTCCGCGTCCTTGCTTTTCCAGTCCTCCGTGTCCACCGACCAGTTGATGATGGGCACGGTCAGCGCCGCCATCTCCTCCTGCGACAGCAGGCCGTAGGGCGGCCGCACCCAGTAATCCCCCTCTCCCAGCAGCTGGCACAGCAGATCGTTATTGCGCTGCATATCCTCCGCCGCCTCGCCGCAGGACAGCTTATCCAGCTCCTTGTGGTCGTAGGAGTGGTTGCCCACCTGATGACCCTCGGCAGCCATGCGGATGACGATATCCGGATCCTTCACCACCTGACAGCCCACCACAAAGAACGTGGCGCGGACGCCCCGCTCCTTCAGGCCGTCCAGCAGCTGTGGCGTACACCGGGGCGACGGCCCATCGTCGAAGGTCAGGGCCACGTATTTGATCTCCTCCCTATCCGGCAGCGCCGTCCCGCTGTCGGCGGACACGGCGCTGTCCCTGTCACCGGCGATCCCTGCACCCGCGCAGACCGCCGTCAGCACCAGCGCCGCCAGTGCCAGCCATACCCGCTTCATGCCATCCCCCCTCCCGCAACTATATGCGGAAGCGGACATAAAAAGCACCGGGCAGAGGTTCTCCCCTGCCCGGTCTCTTATGCGATACCGGAAAACGCCTCCGTAATGTTCACCCGTACCTCGTAATAGGAATCTACTGTGGAATCGTCCTCCGCCCAGCCGTAGTTGGTAAAGGACAGATACGCCTCCGTCACATTCTCCCAGCCGAACCCCTCGTCGGTGTAGCCGTACTGCCAAAGGTTCTCACCCACGTTTTCTTCATACCAGGTAAAGGTAAACAGCTCGCTGCCGTCCTCATAGAAGACATACAGCTCCGGCGTATAGATCGCCTCATTCTCCCAATACACCGTAGCCTGAAGCTCCTCCGTGTCGAAGCCGACATTCTCCACCCGTACCGGCTGGCCGTCGATCACGAACTGCTCGCCCAGCTCGTAATAGAATGCGGGGACGCTGGTGATCTCCTCGGCGGGCGCTTCGGACCCGATCTCGATATCGGGGCTCAAGCCTCCCTCAGAGGTTCCCAGCCCGATAAAGAAGTTCAGCCCGCACACCGCGATAAACACCGCCACCAGCACCGCCGCGACCGCAATAAGCTTTCCGGTGGTCAGTCCGCCGCCGTGACGGACAATCGCCTTGCCGCTTTCGTGCGCGGTCTCGTGTTCATAGCAGTCCTTCTGCTGCCGGTTGGCGGCACTCTGCCGCTGGAACTGCTTCTCATTCAACAGTTCGGCGTTGCCGTCCTTATCAAAATCCACCCGCATACGGCTGGGCGGCCGGTTGTACGCCCCGCAATGAGGGCACAGGTCGCTCTCCAGATAGCTGTACCGCCGTCCGCAGGATTTACACTTGATATTTGCCATAGAAATTCCCCTTTTACCATCTTGCCACTGACAGGATCAGGAAAAGCACAAAGGCCAGCACGCCCAGCAGCGCCTTGACGCCCTCTGGAAGGGACTCGCCGTATTGCTTCAGCTTTTCCGTCAGCTCCGCGGTGTCGGGGATCTGCCGCACCTTGCGGGCCGCACCTTCGTGGCACTCCTTCCGTTCGTAGCAGACCTTGCGCTGCCGTCCCGCCGCGCTCTGCTGCAAAAACGTCTGCTCGTGCAGCAATTCCGCGTTGCCGTCCTTATCAAAGTCCACCCGCATGCGGCTGGCCGGGCGGTTATACGCCCCACAGTGAGGGCACAAATCACTCTGATGATAGCTGTACCGCTTACCGCAGGATTTACACTTGATATTCGTCATTGTGCTCTCCTTTTCGTATCATATGTAGGACACGCAAGCCCGCAGCAACATTATGACAACGGCGATGATAACTGCATACCCAATTTCCGATCCACCCTTCTTTTTCTCTCCCTTTTCGCCAAACAACGCTCCCGTCTGATTGCCGAATTCCTTCATTTTTTCCATCAGCTGCTGGTTATTCAGTCCGGGGATACGCACCTGACGGGCCGCGCCCTCGTGGCACTCCTTCCGCTCGTAGCAGTCCTTGCGCTGCCGTCCCGCCGCGCTCTGCTGCAAAAACGTCTGCTCGTGCAGCAATTCCGCGTTGCCGTCCTGATCGAAGTCCACCCGCATACGGCTGCCAGGCTTGTTATACGCGCCGCAGTGGGGACACAGATCACTCTGATGATAGCTGTACCGCCGCCCACAGGCCTTACATTTGATGCTTGCCATATCGTTCCCCTCCTTTATCGCCACCACGCTTCCAATTCCTCGCTCAATGGAAAATACGCCCTGAACCGGTCAACGATCTCTTTCTCCCGGCTGAACACCACTACATAACTGCTGTCAATGGGCACGATCTCAAAGGTCGCCAGCGGGTGCTGGACGCGGTTATCACGGGCAGCCGGAAGCGGATATTCCAGCACCTGCTCCTTTGTGACGGACTTTTCAAAGGCGGACAGCACAGCCCATATCCACTGGGGATTATGGTATTTCCGCTGTAACGCTGTCAGCTCGCTGCCGCTCATCCAGCAGAATTCGTCCTCCAGCTCCGGGATATCCACATTGCACTCGCAGTCGGTGAGCAGCCAGTTGTAGTTCTCCTGAATATTCCCCAGTGCGGCAAGGACCTTGTCCAGATCTGTATATCCCACCTCGCCCTTTGCCAGGATCGCACCATAATGCATCATCGTCTATTCCTCGTTTCTCATTCAAAGTATGCCATATCGCGGCGGCATTGTCCAGCAAGTTAAAGTTGCGTTGTATATTTTTCGTTGAAACTCGCCGCAATTTGAAGTTTACATTCTGTAGGACGTTGCCCCCAAAGGCCCAATAGTATAGTTTTAGTATACCATACCCCCTGCCGCTTTGGCAACGGCGGGAGAGGAGATGTTTCGCGCTTGCGAGCGCGAGGTACTTTTGGCCGCTGTCCCAAAAGTACCCAAAAGGACAGCTTAAACCTGC
>ERZ1504299.216-NODE-216-length-19391-cov-5.943887_pt1 | contig 19391 bp, 16 predicted proteins | sample MGYA00575503_ERZ1504299 | MGnify/ENA primary metagenome ERZ1504299 (study PRJEB39906, sample SAMEA3182086) | gut metagenome | biome: human; feature: gut; material: Stool; isolation source: human stools | place: Canada | collected 2013-01-21 ... | reverse complement strand
TATAAGAGACAGTGTTGGGTGTAAGACGGAAATAGGGTAGCGGATTTCCTGTCCATTCTATAAATAAAGGTAATTCTCGTTTATTTTTTACCGTTTCACCCTTGTGGAACGATCTCTTCACCCCTGTGGAACGATCGTTCCACCTATGTGAGACGATCGAATCACCCGGGTGAAACGATAAAAGATATACATAAATGACAGTTATTATCAATTAGATTAGGGTATAATTCTCTTTGTTTCTGAAAAATGTTCACAGGTTTGTGAATATGTGGATTGTTGCTTATATTTGCAAATTAGCTGAATTTCTATGGTGATGAATTTGTCGAATCATTATAAATAAAAAGCAATATGATTACATTAAAAGGTGTCGATCCAAGAATGATTGCAAACAATTTAACTCCTTCAGAACCTATACATCCAGGAGAAATGATTAAGGATGAAATTGAATACAGAGGGCTTTCACAACGTAAGCTTGCCGAGCAAATGGGGCTTTCACCAACGTTACTTAACGAGATATTGAATGGCAAGCGGTCTGTCTCTACCGAATATGCCTTGCTTTTTGAGGCAGCTTTGGGTATTGATGCCGAAATTTGGATAAGATTACAAGCTGATTATGATATGCAGAAGGAAAAATCAAACAAGTCATTCCTTGAAAGACTTGCCAATATTCGTAAGCTTGCAGCCACTCTCTGAGGTAACACTCGTTACATTCAAAAGACAAAGCGTAGATGTTATATAAATTCCGATATGGCTGGTTCTTCATTTTACTACTCGTTTTGTGGAGTTGTAAATTGGATTCTAAGAAAGAATCGGCTGAAATGATTTACGAAGTGGCGGTATTACGTGGCCCGTCAGCAATAGCCTTTGCGCAATGGATGGAAAAAGAGCCAGTATTAAAAGGGAAGAAAATGCAGGTGAAAGTCTTGGATTCGCCCGAACAGATGCAGGCTTTATTAGTGAAAGGTGAGGCTGATATAGCGGTTTTGCCGATGATTTCGGCTGCCAACTTATATAATAAAGGTATTCGTTATCCTTTATTGGGTTGTCCGATTTGGGGAACCTTGTATTTAGTAGGGCGCGATCATATTGTGCCGCCAGTCTATTTGTTCGGCGCCGGGACGACGCCCGATATACTTGCCCGTTATTATCTGGAGCAAAAAGGTTCTTATACGTATGACTATTCGTTTGCGACGGCTCGTGAAATCCTGTTGTCATTGCTGACGGATAAAGTGCAGACGGCCGTATTGAGTGAACCTTTTCTGTCGATGGCGTTGGAACAGGATTCCACGCTTCAGATTCTGGCAGACTTGAATCGTCCGGATTCTTTGTCGTATGGCTTTCCGCAGACGGCGGTGGTTTGCCGGGAATCTTTGTTGGCATTAAAAGATTCTATTCAGACTCTTCTGGATCAGTCCTGCCGTTTTGCCCAGGAAAAACCGGAAGAGGCGATCCGCATATTGGAAAACAGACGTGTATTCGGTAATCGGATGCTTTCGCCTTCCACCATCGAGCGTTGTCGTATTCGTTATATCCCGGCCACAGATTGCCGTGAAGAAGTAGGGCATTTCCTGAAACTGATGAATCATTACGAGCCCCGTTCGACAGGCGGCCGGTTACCCGACTCAACCTTTATTCCTTAAATGACGTATGAAACGCATTGTACTGACTTGTCTGTCTATTTTGTTGATACCCATTGCTTGGCAGTTGCTTTCGTGGCAGATGGCACAACCGCAACTGATTCCTTCGTTTCCGAATCTGATCCGTGCACTGTTTCGTTTGGTTTATTCACCCGGATTTCTTGTCAGTATAGGAACTACTTGTCTGAGAGCCTGCGTCGGTTTACTGCTTTCTCTGGCAGCTGCATCCATAACGGCCTTTCTGTTGAATCGGTCGGAAGGAATACGGCTCTTGTTTATGCCTTGGTTGTCGTTACTGCGCTCTGTTCCTGTCATCTCTTTCATTCTGTTGGCATTGATATTCCTGAACCCGGAAATGATTCCTTTGCTGATCGCTTTTCTGACTATGTATCCGTTGCTGACTGAAAATCTGCTGAAAGGTTTGATGAATCGGCGGGATTCTTGGAAGATGCTTGCCCGGCAATTTCACCTGAATGCCTGGAATCGTTTGTTTCAGATTAACTATCCGCAACTGAAGCCCTATCTTTTCAGTGGATTGGCTTCGGCTGTTGGTTTTGGTTGGCGGGCTATCATTATGGGAGAAATCTTGTCGCAATGTGTGGATGGTATCGGGAAACGAATGAAAGAAGCGCAAGTCTTTATTGATGTCCCGGAACTGATCGCCTGGACCTTGGTGGCAATTGTCTTGAGTTGGCTGACCGACAAGTTGATTTCTCGTTTGTCAGACTGGCAGCCTTCCGTTCGTTATCGTCATTCGGCTGTAGAGTTACAGGCTGTTTCACTTCGGCCAAACGATATATATTTGACGGATGTCTCTTATTCCTATGGAGTACATCACATGAATATCACCCTGAAAGCCGGAAAGATATATGCACTTTCGGCTCCGTCGGGGCAAGGAAAAACGACATTGCTGCAACTTCTCAACGGAACTTTGAGGCCAATTAGTGGAGAAATCACCTGTCTACCCGGGCAGATAGCCAATCTCTTTCAGAAACCGACATTGCTTCCACAACTGACGGCAAAGGAGAATATTATGCTTGGTGGCGCTGCCTATTACGATCGGGCAATCTTGGAACAGCAATCACTCCGACTGCTGGCAGCTTTTCAGTTGGAAAAGCAGGCCGAGATGTATCCGGCAGCCTTGAGTTATGGGCAACAGCAACGGGTTGCTTTGGCAAGGGCGTTAATGTTCCCGGCCGGATTGCTGTTGCTGGACGAACCTTTCAACGGTTTGGATGTAGAGCTTCGGCAGTTAGTTGCTTGTTTCCTGGTGAAATGGCAGCAGGAAAAACAGGCAACAGTCGTTTTTTCGTCGCATCATGCTGATGAGATCAAGGCGATGAATGCCGAAGTGATTACGTTGTAGGCTTGCATATCCACAGGATTTTCGTTTCTTTTGCAGGTCAATTCTGAAATCATATCAATATGGAAATAATATATCCGGATTTAATAGCCAAAGCACTTCAGCTGCCGCTTCCGCAGGTACGGAATACAATCGGGCTGCTGGAGTCGGGAGCTACTATTCCGTTTATCAGTCGTTATCGGAAGGAAATGACCGGCGGACTGAATGAAGTACAAATAACGGACGTCAAGAACTGGTTGGATAAACTGACGGAACTGAAGGCACGAAAGGACACAATCCTGAATGCATTGGAGAAACAGGAAAAGCTGACGCCGGAATTGAAAGCGCGAATCGAATCTTCGTGGGACAGTAATGAGATTGAAGATATTTATCTCCCGTATAAACCCAAACGAGTGACGCGTGCCGAGATGGCGCGTAAGAAAGGGCTTGAACCGTTGGCTAAGCTGATTGCAGCCCAAAAGGAACCGTTCCTGTCTGGGCGCGTGCCGGCGTTTGTGCAGGGCGAGGTGAAAGATGAAGAAGAAGCCTTGTCGGGTGCACGGGATATTATTGCCGAATGGGTAAACGAGAACGAGCGGACGCGTAATCAGGTGCGTTTTGCTTTCCGCCAGGCGGTTATTTCAGCGAAAGTCATCAAAGGAAAAGAAGAGGAAGGTGCGAAATACCGAAACTATTTCCAGTTCGAAGAGAAGCTTTCGCGGTGTCAGTCGCATCGGCTTCTGGCAGTACGAAGAGGCGAGGAGGAAGGTTTCTTACGGGTTTCGATTGCGCCGGCAGATGACGATGCCTGTCTTGAATCCTTATACAGGCAGTATAAACGGAATAATGGCGCCTGTTGGGAACAATTCCAATTGGCGATTGATGATGCCTATAAGCGTTTGCTCAAACCTTCCATCGAATCGGAGTTTGCCAGAAGCAGCAAACAGAAAGCTGATGAAGAAGCGATCCGAGTCTTTGCCGATAATCTCCGTCAGTTACTGCTGGCTCCGCCTTTAGGGCAGAAGCGAGTCTTGGGTATTGATCCGGGTTATCGCACGGGTTGTAAGGTGGTTTGTCTGGATGCACAGGGAAATCTGTTGCACAATGAAACGATTTACCCGCATCCGCCCAAGAATGAACGGAAGAAAGCCGAGATCAAAATCCAGCATCTGGTGGAGGCTTATAATATAGATGCTATCTCGATTGGTAATGGAACAGCCAGCCGCGAGACGGAAGAATTTATTACCAACATCCGATATACCAAGCCGGTCAAGGTCTTTGTCGTCAGTGAAGATGGAGCTTCTGTCTATTCAGCTTCGGCAGTAGCACGGGCAGAATTTCCGGAATACGACGTAACGGTGCGTGGAGCTGTCAGTATCGGTCGCCGTTTGATGGATCCTTTAGCTGAGTTGGTCAAGATCGATCCGAAAAGTATTGGTGTCGGTCAATACCAGCATGCGGTGGATCAGGCGTTACTGAAGAAGAGTTTGGATCAGACGGTCGAGAGCTGTGTCAATCTGGTTGGGGTAAATGTAAATACAGCAAGCAAAGAATTGTTGACGTACATCTCCGGTTTAGGACCTGTCTTGGCGCAGAATATCGTACAGTACCGGGCAGAGAACGGTCCGTTTGATAGCCGGAAAGACTTGAAGAAGGTACCACGACTGGGTGAAAAGGCTTTCGAACAATGTGCCGGTTTCCTGCGTATTCCCAATGGAAGTAACCCGCTGGATAATTCGGCTGTCCATCCGGAAAGTTATCCGGTAGTAGAAAAGATGGCAGCAGACTTGCATTGTACGGTCGGAGAGCTGATGAAACGGAAAGAATTGAAGCAGCAAATCCGTCTGGAAAAGTATCAGACAGATCAGATCGGTATGCCCACCTTGCAGGATATCATGAAGGAACTGGACAAGCCGGGGCGTGATCCGCGTAGCGAAATCCAGGAATTCAGTTTTAATCCGGATATTCATACCATCGATGATTTGCAGGAAGGCATGATATTGCCGGGTATTGTGACGAATATTACCAACTTTGGTTGCTTTGTGGATGTAGGAATCAAGGAAAACGGACTGGTTCACATCTCGGAACTGGCTGACCGTTTCGTGAGTAATCCGGCAGATGTCGTTTCTATTCATCAGCATGTACAAGTAAGAGTATTAAGTATCGATACAACCCGGAAACGGGTACAATTATCCATGAAAGGAATTGAATCATGAAAGAGAAAATAAACAAGACGAATGTGGCTCGTTTGCTTGATAAGGCAAAAGTAGCCTATAAACTGGTGCCTTATGAAGTAGATGAAAATGATCTGAGTGCAACGCATGTGGCAGAGCAGTTAGGTGAAGATGTCAGTCAGGTGTTTAAGACGCTGGTATTGCGTGGCGACAAGAGTGGTTATTTTGTCTGTGTAATACCGGGAGCAGCAGAAGTCAACTTGAAGAAGGCTGCCAAGGTTTCCGGTAACAAGAGTTGTGAGATGATTCACGTGAAGGAATTGTTGCCGCTGACAGGTTATATCCGTGGCGGTTGTTCTCCGATTGGGATGAAGAAGCATTTCCCTACCTATATTCAGGAATCAGCAACCGGATTCGAACATATTTATGTCAGTGCCGGTCAACGTGGCCTGCAAGTCTGTCTTTCTCCGGCTGATTTGATCCGTGAGGCACGGGCCGAAGTAGCTGATCTGATCGGTTGAAAAGTAAAGCTTCTGCGTCAATCAGAAGGACCAAAAATAGAAAAGTAAGGTTTTTGCATTTGTCGGAAGCCTTATTTTTCTATTTTGAATCTCATGATGGTAATCGAAGAAGGCGGAAACTTGTACGTCTTGGGAATACCCATGGTAAAAGTTATCTTCTTCTTCTCCGGTTTGATCCGATCTGGTTTCTCAAAGGTGTTGCTTGTTTCCGGTTCGCCAGCCAGTTCGATGATATCTACGGCATCTTCCACCGATAATCCTTGAATGTTCAGCTCGGCTTTTTCTTCATGTCGGGTTGTATTGACGACTTTAAGGTATAAACAGTTATTCTTCTTGTCGAGCGTGGCTACCGAAGCTAATGATGGATAAGGACGCATACCGGCTTTCTGTACCAATACTTCGTTCACATAACAGAAGATTGAATCCTTTTGACAACGGATACGGACGTCATAGTCTGTATTATTGACCAACGGTTGCTTGACCGTTGCAGCCAATGTATCGGTTACGTTCCCACTTTGATGGTATAACCGGGCAAAACCATCGCCCAAGGTGAAACTGATATAATCCTGCTGTTCGCGAAGGCAACCGTTATTGCGGACACGGAACTGGATCAGTTCGCTGCCCTTCGTTCTGCGGATATGCGAAGTAAACTCGTAGTCGCTGGCTGTCGAATCGCCCAATAAGACATAATTCCATCGGTTGGGAACCGGTGTTAATATACCGGAAGATATTCCCCAGTTACCACCCAAAATCCGTCCTTCTTCTACCGGTTTTCCGTCGATCATTACCTGATTCATCTCATAACAGTTGTCGAACATATACACCGAAGCGAATCCGTTAGTAATCGTCGGGCGCAGATAGGTTTCAACCTGAGATGGAATCACCTCGTCTCCGCGATATTTGTTGAACAGCATCCACATATAATAAGAAGGAGAGAGTACGATCTGATGGTTATTGAAAAGGATCATCGGCCAGCGTTCCTTGGTATAATCGGCGTTTCCCAATACCGGAGAATAAGCAATACGCGCCATCATGTCCGGATAGTTCTCAATGCCGATCAGGAAACAGGCTTCGGCGATGGCTGATGACATAGTCCGGGCTTCCGACGACTGCATGTTTCCGAATTCACCTACGAAGGTATTTTCCCATTCATACCGGCTTTTGATTGTTTCATACCGGCTTTGGTTGGAAAGGAGGAACGAGTTTCTTCCGTTGAAGTGTACGTCGTGCCATTTACTCCGTTGCTTACGTCCCACAAGGCGATTACTGATGACTGTGGTCTCCGGCCATTTCTCTTTGATGGCTTTTCGGAACAGTTCGAAGCGTTTGGTATATTCATGACCGTAGTTTTCACTTCCGATCTCCACATATTTTAAGTGGAAAGGTTTCGGATGTCCATTCTTGGCACGCAATGCTCCCAACACAGAGTCCGTCGGATAATTGGCATATCCGATAGCATCCAGTGCTTCCTGTACCAGCTTGTCCATCTCCGTAATAGATTCATAACGCGGACGCCGGCTCATATTTGTGATACCGCTGTTGATCACATAGATCGGTTCTGCTCCCAAGTCTTCACACAACTGCAGGTATTCGTGATAACCGGTGCCGTTGGTTGTTCCGTATCCCCAGACATTCCAGAAATGTTTGCGCTCGGCAATGTTACCCAACGTCTCTTTCCAGACCGGAAAAGTCCCTGCTGTGTATCCTTCAACGAAAGCACCTCCGGGGAAACGTACGAAGCGAGGTTGCAGCTTGGCAATGGCTTCCATAATATCCTGTCGCTGTCCGTTGGGGCGGCCTTTCCAGGTTTCCGGGAACAACGACACGACATCCAGCCAGAACGTCTGACTACTGTCTGACGAGAAAGTCAGGATTGCCTTGTTGCTCGTGGCATTGGCCGTAAAGGTATGCCGGTATTTCTTCCATTCGTAATGAGGTGTTACCGTAAAGACATCACTCAATACCCGGTTTCCGATGGAATCTTCCAAAGCGATATGCAAATTCTTCGGATAAAACGAACCACCTTTCAGGTAAAAGGAAAGCTGATAGGTTTGCCCTTGCTGGATAGCCAGACCATTATAGCCTTCTGCCACGACGCCTCCCCGACCATGCTGAGCCGTAGTGGCAATCGAAACAACCAGCGAACGCTTGTTCTTCTCATTCAACAATTCTTTGGTATCCGGATAAATCCATGTATTGGTGGATAAAGGTCTCCAGCCGGGAAGCGAATCCAAACGCATAAACGGCATGTCGTAGCCATTCGGAGTTGTAATTATCCGGCGACGGGCATCATATGGGCAGTTCAAAGGCGGAATTCCATCTTCAAAACTCCGGTTTTGTATCATCTCGGCATACAGACCTCCATCAATGGCATGATTGATTTCCTCCAATGCAATGCCGTATAAATCCGGATTGACGGTTTGGATGGTACCTTCCGCATCAATATGTATAACTGAAGTCACCGGCGTTTCCTGCTGGCAGGAGATCAACCCGCCGACCAACAACGAAATCATCCATAACTTCAAGAAAATAATCGCTTGCTTCATTCTTGTAAAGAACTTCTCTGAATTTGGGTGCAAACTTACGTAAATTCGGTGGAATAAGCGAATAAAAGGGGAGTAGATAATTCCTTTCAGTGGAACAAAAAAGGCTGTCCCTTTATTTCTATGGAGGAGACAGCCTTTGGTTTATGGGATTTATCTGTTGTTATTCTGTTATTGCACTAATTCTATCACTAAATTCATTCCATCCATTAGTTCTTTTATAAGTATCAACGGCATTTACTGGGACGTAAATATTTTTGATATACTTTGTACCAGTCCAATCATTATCTTTCATCAAAGCTTTACTACCTAATGCTGGCGGATTTTCACCCTTACAAATGATTGTTGCCAGTTTATCACATTCATTAAAACAACTATAAGAGCTGTCGTTACGCTCGAACCAATTGTTGCTGTAGTTAAAGATGTACATTGGCTGAATACTTGTTTCTCGATTGTCGTAACCGCATCAGGAATAACTATTTCTGTCAATGCCTCACATCTTAAAAAAGCATTATATTCAATTATCGTTAAACTCTCTGGTAAAGTAATGCTTTTTAAAGAAGAACAACCATAGAACGTTCTAACTCGTATTGTTGTTATGTTCCCTTTTATCACTATACTTTCTAAAGCGGTACAGTCTTCAAATGCACTTCCTCCTTGACCATATACACTATAACCAATATCATTAATACTTTCTGGCAAAGTGATACTTTTTAAGGTCTTATTTTTTGTAAATGCAAAAGCAGAAACATAAGTAACCTCTCCTGTATAAGCCCATTTACCTTTTCCTTCAGAAAATGTACTTTTGTCTTTTAAAAAACTAACGTCTTTACCACCAAAGATTGGCGTTCCATCTGATTTAAAAGGGCTAATTTCTTCCGTTGCCTCATATTCTATATACGTAATCACTTCCTTCGTTATAGTCAGCTCTACGGTAGCGACATGATTGCCATCGGTGGCATGAACCAATACTTTTCCACCTTCGAAATTCGCATCCGTCGTAATCGTCAATGTGTTAGTAGCCTGATCAACACTGGTACGAACGCCTTCGCCTATGGCGGAAACTTTTACATCTTTACTGCCTGTCAATTCATATTGCAAATCTACCTTACTATCAGCTTCCATTCCTATTGTCGTTTCATCAAATGTAATGGTGATACCGTTGAACAAAGGAACTTTAAATTCTTCTCCTGTACTTAACGTAAAGAAGACATACTTATCTTTTATTTCCACTTTCTCAATCGGGCATTCAGCCGTTCCTCCGGTAGCTGGACCTACTTCTACCCATGTCTTACCATTATCGTAGGAAACTTCCCAATATCCATTACTGTTGATTTGCAGCTTTGGAGTAATACCATCCCGTCCGTTAGAACCGTTGCTTCCGTTGGAGCCATCCGAGCCTTCCTGCCCGTCTTTGCCATCCAAGCCCACAGCCTTGATCTTGTTACCGTCTTTATCCGTCAGCCAAGAGCCGTCCAATGTCCAGTAATAAATCCCGTCTTTATCTTTTTCCACGCCTATTTGCGGGACATAGCCGCCTGTTCTATCCGAGCCGTCACTTCTGTCTTGCCCGTGATAAATATGGATCACGCCACTCTTGGTAAACTCAATCTTATAGCCCACTTTCTTTCCGTTCTCTACCAACTCTGAAACCGAAGTGATTTGATTGGCATTTTCCAGCGCGCTTACGATGGTTTGTAAGGAGTTGATGTTGGCGTTTATCTGCTTGCATTGTTCTTCCAGTTTCGCCAAACGATCTTCCAGATTATCCACCCGGTCAATTAATTCCGAGTCGTCGTATTTGCATGAGCTTAACAGGTAGGGAAACAAACTGCAAATACAAAATAGGTAAATTACATACCTCCATTTTGATTTTTTCATACAATTAATTCGTAAAGTTCCTACTGTTCCCCTTGATAGGAAAGGTTCAACAAAAGGAAAGCGTGGGAACTTGTTCTGCCCATCAATTACCAGGTATCGCCAAACACCTCGAGGAAATGGACGAAGAAACAATATTCTCACGCTGTTGGATATGTACAAATAAGATAAACATATCCTCACGGTTACATTCACCACGATACATACGGATACAGAATGAGCGTCACATTGTCTCTATCCTTCCTCTGAAATTGGCGATTTCGGTAATTCGGATAAAGCAAAAACGCTTTCTTTTATGTCAAGCGGATTTCTCCCCGCTGACATCGGTAAAGATACGTTTTTTTTTCAATGCAACGCTCGTTGAGAATATTATTTCTTCAAAAAATTAGATATTGAATTTCATTTATATACGATATAAAGAATCTCCCTTTCCCTACCCATAGAAAGGGCGTTTCTCTATATAGAGAAAGGTGCTTTCAATAGCTACTGAAAGCACCTTTCATAAAACAGTCTATTCAACAAGTTTAAACAAAATAGGACAAACCAGCGTTCTTGGAGTCTTCAGCAATGTATTGCTGGTTGTGAAGTACGTCTCAATCTCCAATCGGTAAGTACCTTTCAGTAAGCCGGTCGGGAACATGAAGGTGATGCGCGAGGGATCGTTGTAGCCCAACTTCGTGATCTCTTCGCCGGATTCGCTCTCATTGTACAAGGTGAAACGACCGAAACCACTACCGTCTGCGTTGAGGCATTTAATTTTATTACCGGTGATCTCGATCATGTCGCCGGCCCGTACCGTACCGTCGGTCGCACCGGTATAAAGGTCTTTCACGCGGTCGATTTTTGCACCTCCTTGTTCCAATACACTGTCCACATGGATTTTTACCTTGGCCAGTTCTTTCGTCATCTTGTCTGTCGGCTGGATGTTGATTCCACATTTCGCCGTGCTGCCTTCAAGAACTTCGCCATGCGAGTCGAACGAACCCGAAATAGTAGGGGCAAAACGGGCATTATCGGTAGTCACCGGGTAACCGGAACATACAGTTTCACGGATTTTCCGTTCGATGCGGAGGTAAATGCCTTGTAATGTCTCTTTCTTATATTCCGTCCCTTCATCCACGATGGCATTTAAAATATCGTCTAAGGTTTTTGTTACGGTGAATGTTTTTACTGTGGCTACATAATCATTTGTGTCTTCTGTCACCAAGTTTTCACGCAATTGTACCGGCCATGTGTAAATTTTCTTTTCTTCTGCCATGATACTTCAGTTTTTAGGTTAAACAATAGTCGTCTCCATCCGGAAACGGCAGTAAGATAAACAGAATGTTTGGGATATACAAGGGAAAAGCTGGAAAATATTCCCGATGAAACTGAATCAAGAATCCGTAAATCCGTGTATCTTTGCAGCCAAAATAGAACCTATGTACACCGTAATTAAAAGACTGGAAATATCTGCGGCACATCACTTGTGCCTTTCTTATCCGAGTAAGTGCACCAATCTGCATGGCCATAACTGGATTATAACGATTTATTGCCGGGCGAAGGAGTTGAACGAAGACGGTATGGTGACGGATTTCAGCCATATCAAGCAGCTGGTAAAAGACCGGTTGGATCATAAAAACCTGAATGAAGTACTGCCCTTTAATCCGACAGCCGAAAACATCGCTCGTTGGGTTTGTGAGCAGGTACCTCATTGCTTTAAAGTAGAAGTGCAGGAGTCTGAAGGTAATACGGCGATCTATGAGAAAGATTAATGAATTATTCTACAGCCTGCAGGGCGAAGGCTATCATACTGGTACGCCGGCTTTGTTTATCCGTTTCTCGGGTTGTAACCTGAAATGTCCGTTTTGTGATACGCAGCACGAAGAAGGCCGTTGGATGGACGATGAGGAGATTTGGGCAGAAGCTGCGGCTTGTCCGGCCCGGACAGTTATTCTGACGGGCGGCGAACCTTCGTTGTGGATCGACGATGCCCTGATAGACGGACTGCATCGGCTGGGGAAATATGTTTGCATAGAAACCAACGGAACACGGAAAGTCCCGACTGGGATTGATTGGGTGACGTGTTCTCCGAAAGGCGCACAGGTGGTATTGGACCGGATTGATGAAGTAAAGGTGGTCTTTACCGGTGAAGAAGATGTAGAAGTATATCGCCAGTTGCCGGCTAAACAATACTATTTGCAACCTTGTTCGTGCCGGAACACGGAAGAGGTAGTGGATTATATCCTGAAGCATCCGGCGTGGAGACTGAGCTTGCAGACGCATAAGTGGATTCAGATCCGGTAATAGAGTAAGAATTGGAACTAAAAACAAATAGTATGTTTAAAGAATATGATGAGAATGGTATAATATTGTATGAAGCGGAGCATTTTAATGCTAAGGACATATTAACTTGTGGTCAGGTTTTTCGCTATTTTGATAAAAAAGCATATTATACAGTTTTAAGTATAGATAAAAAGTGTGATATTGTAGAAGATAAAAATAAAATACGTCTTATAACAGACGACAAAGATTATTTTAATAATTATTTTGATTTGGATGTTTCATATGGTGATATAATTAAGCGTCTTTATTCTCTCCCATTTATGGCTAAAGCGATAGATTTTGGAAAAGGACTACGAATATTGAGACAAGATGCTTTCGAGACGATAGTTACTTTTATTTTTACACCTCAGAATAAAATATCCAAGGTCAAGGTTTCTATTGAGAAACTTTGTGAAGAATTAGGAGAAAAAAAAGATGGTTATTTTGCTTTTCCTACAATAGAGAAATTAATTGAAGTTGATGAAACTTTTTTTAGAAAAATAGGAGCTGGATATAGGGCTAAAAGTCTTTATTCGACATTACATTCTATCTATGACAACAAGTTTGATATAGAGTGTATAAATAAGTTACCTACTGAAAATGCTAGAAAAATTCTGTGTGGTTTTCGTGGTATAGGTTCTAAAGTTGCTGATTGCATACTTCTTTTTGGTTATTATAAACAAGATGTTTTTCCTATTGATACATGGATCAAAAAAGTCTATGGTGATATATTTAAAAAAGAGAACGTAAAAGATCATATTATGCGTTATGAGTTGATTAATTTGTATGGAGAGTTATCTGGATATGCTCAACAATATTTGTTTTATAATAAAAGGCAGTGATGAATATATGAGAAAGATTAGTTTTAAACGACAGAAATATTTTATAATCATCTTGATAGGTATTTTGTTCCCTTTAATAGTTAGATCTCAGGAAACGTATCATACGCAAATATACAAGCCTAAACGAATCAAATCATTGCAGGTTGTTCAGCCGGATCAGACCTTTACAGTACCGGTTATTTCATTGGGCAGTGGAGAACAAATTCTGATTAACTTTGATGACTTGACGCCTAATTACGAGCGTTATGCCTATTCCGTTATCCATTGTGATGCCGACTGGAAGAAATCGTCGTTGAACGAACTCGAATATATGCAGGGTTTCCAAGGATTGACGATCGACGATTTTGCCAATTCATTTAATACGACTACGCTATATACCAATTATCAGCTGTTATTGCCGAATGATGATGTTCAGTTGAAAGTATCGGGCAACTATGCCGTTCGTGTATATCATGAAGATCATCCGGAGGAAACGGTGCTGGTGGCTTGTTTTTCGGTGGCAGAGTCGGAGGTTGGTATTGAAGCTGAAGTGACCGGAAATACATTAATTGATACCTATCAGCGACATCAGCAGGTAAATTTCTCGATCTTGAAGAAGAATCTGAATATCATACATCCGCAGACTGATCTGAAAATCCGGGTAGTACAGAACAACCGACCGGATCATGTTGTCCGTAAAATCATGCCGAGTGGTATCTTGAGTGACCGGATCGTCTATGAAAACCTACGGGAACTGATTTTCCCGGCAGGTAATGAATACCGCCGTATGGAGTTCTTGTCGAGCAAGTACAACGGGATGCGTGTAGAAGGTATTTCCTATCATAATCCGTATTACCATGTCGATCTGATGAAAGACTACCCAAGTAGCATGGCGACGTATGAATATGATCAAGATCAGAACGGGCGTTTCTATGTGGCATGTAGCCGATGTGATGATGCCAATACGGAAGCCGATTATTACATTGTTCATTTTTCCTTGGCAATGCCTGAAGCAAAAGGAGGTAAGGTTTATTTGAACGGAGACTTCATGCAGAATACCTTTGATGCGAACAGCGAGATGGTATTCAATCCGGATTCACGCCAATATGAAAAGGCCATTCTACTGAAACAGGGGAATTATAACTATCAGTATCTATATGTTCCGGAAGGAGAGACTACCGGACAAACCGGAAGTATTGAAGGAGATTTCCATCAGACGGAAAACGAATATACGATTTACGTCTATTTCCGTCCGATGGGAACCCGTTATGACCGTCTGATTGGTGTACAGACGGTACATATCAATGGTCATAACTGATCGGATTCTGATTATCTTTCATGTACACACTGGCCGGCGATGTAGGTAGCCCGAACGGCGCGGTCGTCGGCATGTGTCATCAAACCAAACAACAAATTCTCGATATTCCAGGCTTTTGTCCGCTTCAAGTATTCATAGCGATACAGCTGGGCAAATGTAGAACTGTAATCCACCACGATGAAATCGGCCATCCTTCCCGGTAGAAAACTGCCGATTTCCTGATCCAGATGCAAGGCTTTCGCACTACCCAGAGTAGCTTTATAAAAGGCTTCGAAGGCCGACATCGGATAATTGTTCAGTTGTTGTACCTGATAGGAAGCACCTAATGTATGGAAGATGGAAAAAGAGGTACCACCACCGATATCTGTTCCTATTACTGTTTGCATTCCGGCCTCGTTGGCTTTCTCCATTTCGTACAAACCACTTCCCAGAAAACCGTTGGATGTCGGGCAATGTACGGCGATTGCCTGTGCCTTGGCCATACGTTTCCGTTCCGAATCACTTAGGTGGATGGCATGAGCCAGCAAGGTTCGGTCGGTAAGCAAGCCATATTTCTCGTACACCGACAGATAATCCGGACAGTCCGGATATAATGTCCTGACGAAATCTACTTCACCTTTGTTCTCCGATAAATGTGTCTGTATGTACGTATCCGGATAATCAGCATGAATCCGCTGGCAGGCTTCCAGCTCGGCCGGAGAACAACTGACAGCGAAGCGAGGTGTAATGACATATTTGTTTCGTCCTTTCCCGTGCCATTTTTGTATCAGCGCACGCACGTCGGCTTCTCCTTGCTCCGGCGTGTCACAAAGATATTCAGGCGCTTCCTGGTCCATTTGCACTTTCCCGGTCAGCATACACATATTGTATCGGGAAGCTTCTTCAAACAGAATATCTGCCGATTGCGGATGAACCGACGAAAAGGCAACTGCCGTGGTCGTCCCGTTACGGAAAAGCTCTTTCAGGAATGCGCGGGAGATTTCACGGCAATGATCCGTATCGGCAAAGGCTTTTTCGGCCGGAAACGTATATTGGTTCAGCCAGTCGAGCAACTGCCTTCCGTACATTCCTGTGATTTCGGTCTGCACATAATGAAGATGTGCGTCGATAAATCCCGGCATCAAGACGGAATCCTGATAATCGACGACTTCCGCCTTCGGATATTTCTGCAACAGGATAGCCGATGTTCCGGCTTCTACAACCAATCCATCGCAGACGCATAAAGCACCGTCGGGTTCATATACGATATTCTTAGTCGAAAGCAAAGGCGAGTCTGTAAAATAAAATACCTCACCCAAATATAGTTTCATTTCATTCATTCTATTCATCTCTTTTATATTCCGTTTTAATAAACACCCTAAAGTACAAATTTGTTTGGAACAGGAAGGGAATAAACGATAGAAATTCTTACTTTATTTTTCTATTGCGGGGAGAATGAATTTAACTAATTCCGGATCCGGATTATTGGCGATGGCCCATTATCAGATTGAATTGACGAAAGGTGGTATCAAGCAGATCTATGACAAAGAACAGCAGACTCCGTTACTGAATACTGCAAAGTTTTTGGGTGGAGAAGTAATCACCATGCGTTCTTTTGGTAATGGCGCCGGCGAATTTGATGCCGTACAGCAACCTGATATGGGAGGATTTGATAAAACATCCAGTCATGCGGCAGATTGGACGCTTCTGGAAGATGGTCCGGTTTATACAGCTTATAAGTTGAGAACACCAATCCGTCATGCCATAGTGGAACAGACTTTGCGCGTATATCACCAGACAAAACGGATTGATATGGATGTGGATCTGTTGAATTGGGAAGGTGTTATGTTTCGGGAGTTCCGTCTGATGTGGCCTTTGGCTTTTGGAAAGGCTGAGGTATCTTATGAAGTTCCCTTTGGTGCGTTGACAGTCGGTAAAGATGAGATGCCTGGTGCTGCCGGTGAACGTTATTATGTGGAGAATAAGGAACTGCATCCGCGTGGAATCGGGAATTGGATTAGTGCGAAAGGAGACAAAGCGGCTGTTACGATGACTTCATCGGTTGCGGTAGCCGATTATTTGGATCCGACGGATCAACCAGTCGATTATACGATATTGCAACCGATTCTGATGGCTTCCAGAAGAAGTTGTCATGGACAGGGAAATGATTATTTCCAACCGGGAGATCATTCGTTCCATTTCTCGATTACTTCGCATCAGCCGGGAAGCATTCAGCGTGAAGAAGCTGGAGTTTCTGCCAATGCTCCGCTAATATCTGTGTATAATCCTATTCGATATGCAGAGACTCGTTTGCCGGAAGAATATTCTTTCCTGACATTGGATAATCCTCAGGTCAAGGTGACAGCCCTGAAAAAGTGTGAAGATGATAATAGTTTGATCGTCCGTCTGTATAATTGTTCCGGCCAGGAGGAAGTGGTACATTTGCAAATGCCTTTCCAGCCGAAAGCGATTGTACATACGAATCTGATTGAGGAAGAATTGGAAAGTGTGCAAGAGATACGATTGGGAAAATATGCGATCGAAACATATAAAATCAAGTTAGAATAAGACATGAAGAAATGTAAGACGAAGAGAAACATCCTGGCTGCACTGGGATGTTTCCTTCTGGTGGCTTGTACAACGACAAGTAACCAGAATCAGACGACAACAGAAGAGTCGTTGACTCAGTATGTGGAGCCTCGTATCGGTACAGCTCATTGCCGGTGGTTCCATTTTGCTCCGGGAGCCTTGCCATTTGGTTTGGCAAAGCCTGCTGCTGCTACGAATGCGAGTGTAGGAAACAAGTCGGGTTGGGAAGCAACGGGCTATGATTATCGGGATACTTCTATCGAAGGTTTCCCTTGTTTGCATGAGTTTCAGGTAGGAGGCATTGTCTTGATGCCGACTGTTGGTGAACTGAAAACGATTCCTGGAGCTGTGAATTCGGAAGGCGAAGGTTATCGTTCTGCTTTTAGTCATGAAGATGAAGTCGCTACGGCCGGATATTATTCGGTCTTGTTAAAAGACTATGACATAAAGGCTGAACTAACAGCTACGAAGCGAGTTGCGTTCCAGCGATTCACATTTCCAGAAAGTGGCGAAAGCCATATCTTGTTTGATATCGGAAACCGCCAGGGAGAAAGTGGTCCGGCTGTAGATGCTGAAGTAACGGTTTGCAGTAATGATCTGGTTGAAGGTTGGGTAAAAACCTTGCCGGAATACAGTAAGAAATATCAGGATGGTGCGACCATTACAATGTATTTCTCTGCCAAACTGGATAAAGAAGCCCATTCTTTCGGTACGTTTATCAAAGAAGATGTCAAAGAGAATCAAGCATCCGTTAAAGGTGTTGGGGCAGGAGCTTATCTGACTTATCAGACTAAGGCTGGTGAAACCGTGACTGCCAAAGTGGGGCTTTCGTATACTTCTGTCGAAAATGCCCGGTTAAATCGAGAAGAGGAAACGAATCAGGATCAATTGACATTTGATGAAGCTCGTTCGGCCTCTCATCAAACTTGGGAAGAAATGTTTATCAATATACATTCTATGTACCGCATGATGCCCAAACGCTGATCGCGAAGATGGGTAAAGAAGAATTTGTCCAGCGTCTGGACAGTATTTTCATTATCTCGCAAGATAAGATTTTCAGTGGAGGCAAGACGATTAATGCTTTTGCCGGCTTGCAGACATATTATAATCAGGGAAACCAACCTTGCTTGCATATTTCTTGGCTGTTCAATCAGGCTGGCCGTTACGATTTAACGCAGAAATGGGTAAGAGCTATTTTGGATGAGTTCTATGGAACAGATGGAATCCATGGTTATGGGTACGGACAGGATGAAGATCAGGGACAGTTGGGTGCCTGGTATGTGATTTCTTCCTTAGGTATGTTTGATGTAAAAGGATTGGCCGATGTGGATCCGGTCTTTTCATTGGGTAGCACGTTGTTTGATAAAGTAACGATTCGTTTGAATAAAGATTATTATCCGGGCGATACATTTGTGATCGAAGCACATAATAATGACAAACAGCATGTTTATGTAAAAGACTATGTTTGGAACGGAAAAGAGTTAACATCTCCAGAAATCCGTTTCAAAGATGTTGTATCGGGTGGTCAGTTATCTGTTGAAATGAGCGATCAGCCAGTTGTTAAATGATAACAGATCATAAATCTTTTCCGCAAGTTTGTAAGAAGCAGTAAGCATTTGAACTTACGAATTTGGCTTAAAACAGAAAGAGGTTGCGTCATGATATCGTGAACGCAACCTCTTTTTATAAGATAGATTTGTCTTTTTACCGTAAGCGATCCAATGAACGAACCAAAGCTTCATCAGCTCCGATATTACGGATGGCCAGATAATTCAGGATTAAACTGATAAATGGGAATGTTAAAGCGATTTTCCCGGTGATGTCAACATCTCCCAAATCTTTTGATACTGTCCATACATAGAAAGCATATAAGCCATAAAAACCTAACATCAGGATGGCATTAAAAATACACAAACGAATCTGTAGAATACGTTTGCGATAAAGGAAAATAGTAATCAGTGAAATGAGGGCTATAATTGCTGTCAGCGCAAACAAACCCCATGTCGGATAAAGTAATTCCGGTTGATCTGTCAGCATCGTTGAGATACCAGAGGCATCAAACGAACATAAAGACTCACCTGCCTGTAAAACCGTTAATGGCAGGAATAATGTTGCAATCATCAGTGCGACGATGATTAACAGATATACAGTTTGTATTCTTTGTATCATAAGTATTCTTCTTTTTAAGTTATTGTCGTTTGAATCAGAAAATGAAAAGAGCAATTAATAAAGGATATTTCCTGTCGGTTGACTGAAAAGACTTTATTAATTGCTCTTTTATGGAT
>ERZ1504299.203-NODE-203-length-20531-cov-3.349092_pt1 | contig 20531 bp, 16 predicted proteins | sample MGYA00575503_ERZ1504299 | MGnify/ENA primary metagenome ERZ1504299 (study PRJEB39906, sample SAMEA3182086) | gut metagenome | biome: human; feature: gut; material: Stool; isolation source: human stools | place: Canada | collected 2013-01-21 ... | reverse complement strand
GTTTTGAGAGCATACCGAGCGGCAGCAGCGAAATACAAACGCTCGCCAATATCAGCGCCCCCGAGCGGCGGGAGCCGAGCATCGAAGCGCCCACGGCGTTGACGCAGAAGCCTATGCCCGGGCTGAGACAAAACGAGATCAGCCGCCGAGCCTCGCTGCGGCTTATCTTGCCCGAATCCATCAGCGTGCGCGCGGCAGCCGCGCCGGTCGGGTAGCCGCCGAACATACCGAGCAGCAGGGCGGGCAGGCATTCGCCCGGCAGGCCGAATATTTTTTGCATTGCGGGCGAAACGGCTTTCTTTATCCCCTCGGGCAATTCGCCCGAGCCGAGCAGCCCCGCCGCGGCGGTGAAGCCGAAGAGCGACGGGATTATCACCTCGCCGCAGCTTTGCAGCCCGCGCGACACCCCTTTGGCAAAGTCGGCGGGTGAGGCTGCGACCGCCGCAAAGAGCAGCAGCCCCGCGGCGCTTAAAATATATCCGCTTTTTTTCATTGCCGTCACCTCGCCCTCCGTTCATTCTATGCGGGCGCTGTTCTTTTTATCGGTCGCCCGTCATAATTTTATATACGGGGTGACTTGAATGAAGGACAGAAACCGTCGGAGAGACGAACGCAGGGAGAGGCTCATGGAATCCATAGGCCGCAGCCTTGATATCCCGCAGGATACCTTCGGCGGCTGCGCCCATATCGAGCTGCGGGGCAACCGTGAGGCGATAGTTGACGGCTGCTGCGGGGTGCTGGAATACTGCGACGACGCCATTGCCCTGAATACGGGCAGGCTGACCGTACGGTTCAGGGGCTGCGATCTGACCATTCTCTCCATGCAGAACGGTCAGGCGGTCATCAAAGGGATGATCAGCTCCCTTGAATACGGTAATTAGGAGGATATTTGGGGCGCTATGCTGATACTGAGGCTGTTTAGATATCTCTTAGGCTATGTCCGCTTTGCCGCATGGGGCGGCTTCCCCGAGCGATTTATAAATCTGTGCGAGCACAACCGAATTCTGCTCTGGGATGTGCGTAGCAGGGACGGCGTGATCACCGCCTGCACCGACCGCAGCGGCTATAAACGGATGCGCTGCGCCGCCCGCCGCTCGGGCATGAGGCTGCGGATAAAAAAGAAATGCGGGCTGCCGTTCTTCCTGAACAGGCACAGCCGCAGGGTCGGGATAATCATCGGAATGTGTATTTGCGTCTCGTCGCTGCTGATACTGTCGACCCGCCTTTGGAGCATCGAGGTCACGGGCAACGACCGAGTGCCGAGCGAGGAGATAATCGCCGCGTTTGAGCAGGCGGGGGTGCGCCTCGGCACGGCGTGCGAAAAGATAGACGAGGACGCCGCCGAGGAGGAAGCGATGAAGCACCTGAGCGGCATCCTCTGGATAAATATCAATGTTCGGGGCAGCTCGGCGTTCATCGAGGTCAGGGAGACAACGGAGCAGCCGACTCTTGAGAGTGATGAGCCGGGCAATATCGTCGCAGCCGAGGACGGGCAGATAGTTATCCTGCGCCCGTTCAACGGCACTCAGGAGCAAAAGATAGGCAACAGCGTGCTCAAGGGCGAGCTGCTTATAAGCGGCATGGAGGAGAATAAAGATTTGACCGTGTCCTTTTGCAGGGCGGACGGCTATGTGGTCGCGCGCACAGCAAAGAGCTTCTCCGCCTCATGCCCCGCAGAATTCTCCGCAGAGCGTGTCACCAAGGCGAAGCGCAGCTTTCGGCTGAATTTCCTGACTCTCTCGGTGCCGTTGACTCCGCCCGCGGGGGAGGGGGCGTATGCCGAGCAAAAGCGCCTGCGCCTGAACGGCGTGACGATGCCTGTCGGCGTTACGGTGAGCACCGTTCAGGAGAAAGCGCCCGCCGATATAAGTCTTAGCGAAAGCAGGGCGCAGCTTGTGGCTCAGCTCGGCTTCCTTGAGCGCTGCGCCGATGAATTCAGATATATCTACGCCGAATCCGCCGAAACAAATATGCGCTCCGACGGTGGCGGCTGCTCGGTCGAGGGCAGCTTCACCTGCCTTGAGAATATCGGCGCAAGCGAGCCGATGGAGATAGAGCAGGGGCAAAAAGAAGCGGGACCGCCGCAGTAACGCAGCGATCCCGTTTGTTATATTACATTATTATTTAAGGAAACCGTTGATGATGACGTTCTCCGCCTCTTCCTCCGTCATGCCGAAGGTCATCAGCTTGATGAGCTGGTCGTTGTTGATCCTGCCTATCGCCGCCTCATGGACTATCTGAGCGTCGGCGCAGTTCGCCGTAATTGCGGGTATCGAGCTGACCGTTGCGTTATCCATTATGATGGAGTCGCACTGCACATGGGCGCGGCACCTTGCGTTGCCCACGGCGTTCGGGTGGAATATCTGCTTTGAATTCTCCTTTGCGACGGAGCGGGAGATTATGCGGGAGGAGGCGCCGTCGCCGTTGAGGCAGACCTCGATATCAGAGCGGGCGTGCTGGCTGCCGTGGGTGAGCAGTCTTTCGGTCACGATGAGCTTTGCGCCTGCACCGAGGGAGGCTTTGGTGTCTCTTACGGTGGAGTCAACGCCCTTTATCTGCACCATTTCCATCTCGCACACGGAGTTCTCGCCCTGTTCGACTACGGTGACGGGGTTGAGTATCCTCTCACCCTTGCCATCGCCCTCGCCGTAATGCTTCTCAACATATTTTATCTTGGCATTCTTGCCGATATGGAAGGTATGGATGCCGTCGTGCCGGGAATTTTGGCTGCCGTCGTTGTGGATTCCGCAGCCTGCGACTATCAGCACGTCCGCGCCCTCACCGATATAGAAGTCGTTGTAGACCACGTCGTCAAGACCCGTTTCGGTCAGGATGACGGGGATATGAACGCTCTCATTCTTTGTGCCGGGGGCTACGATGATGTCGATGCCGGGCTTGTCCGTCTTGGGGACTATCTCGATATTGGCGGTGGACTGCCTTGCGATGCCGCCGCCGTTTTTGCGGATATTGTATGCGCCTGCGGGCACGCCGTGGAGGTCGGCTATGGTCTCAAGCAATGAAAGATCTACTTTTTCCATTATTCGTTGCCCACCTTTCCTCTGAAATCACACTCGCTGTCGAATTCGCCCATGAGCTTCGGGAGAATTTCTTCCTTGGTGCCGACGCTCTTGACCTTGCCGTCGGCGATGACTATCATCGTGTCGGCAAGCTGCATTATCCTCTCCTGATGCGAGATGACGATAACGCTCTCGTGGCTGCCTGAGCACATCGCCTTGAAGCTCTCGACAAGCATTGAGAAGCTCCAAAGGTCTATGCCCGCCTCGGGCTCGTCAAATATTGCGAGGTTGAGCTTACGCGCCATAAGAGTGGCGATCTCTATCCTCTTTGCCTCGCCGCCTGAGAGGGAGGTATCCATCTCGCGGTTGAGGTAATCCTTGGAGCACAGGCCGACGCTTGTGAGGTAGCCGCAACATTCATCCTCGGGCAGCTCGGAACCCGCCGCAAGCGAAAGCAGGCGGCGCACGGTGAGGCCCTTAAATCTGGGCGGCTGCTGGAAGGCGTAGCCGATGCCCTTCTTTGCCCTCTCGGTCACGGAGAGCGAGGTGATATCCTCGCCGTTGAAGAGTATCCTGCCCTCGGTGGGCTTCTCGATACCCATTATGAGCCTTGCGAGGGTGGATTTGCCGCCGCCGTTCGGGCCGGTGATAACGGTGAACGAGCCGTCGGGTATCTCAAGGCTGATATTGTCGATGATCTCAAGATCGGAGCCGTCGACCCCGACCTTAAATGAAATGTTTTCGAGTTTTAACATAAATTATCTCCATTTTCGCCAAAATAAACATCCGAAGATATTATACTTTGATACGGAGAAATTATCAATACTAAAATAATATAATTTTATCAGGGATGAGGCAGATTTTTTCGGTAAGCCTCCATAATGTCCTTAAATACTTCGCCGTTTGAGGGTGGAGTCCAGGTTATAGCGTTTGCGCCTGCCTCTATCGTCCTCATTATGCTCTCGCCCGTCTGACCGCCCGTTGCGATTATCGGGAAATCGGGGTGATTCGCCCTTATCTTTGCCACAAGCTGCGGAGTTTTGGCGGCGGAGGAGACGTTGAAGATATCCGCGCCCGCCTCTATCCTCGCCTCGATATCGTCCGTGTCTGAGACTACGGTGACGACCACGGGTATGTCTATCGCCTTCTTTAATTCCCTGACGACTTCGTTTTGCGTCGGGGCGTTTACTACAACGCCGAGGGCGCCCTGATACTCCGCGTGCAGGGCGAGGTTGATGACCCTCTGCCCCTGGGTCAGGCCGCCGCCCACGCCCACGAATACGGGCACATCGGCCGCCGTCATCACCGCCTGAGTGATTATCGGCTGCGGCGTGAACGGATAGACCGCTATCACGGCGTCCGCGTTGGTGTTACGGATTATGCTTGCGTCGGTCGAGAACAGCAGCGATTTGATGCGCCTGCCGAGGATGCCTATGCCCGAGCAGGCATAGATCTCTTTGGGCACGGTGAGCATGAAGTCACGCAAATAGCCCTTGACATGGGGCATTATTTTCTCTTCCATCCTGTCATCTCCTTTTATTTTTGCACAAATTTTCTTTCCCGCTTCTGTACTTTTGCCCATAAATATGTTATAATTATATCATAGAATTGTAGCGAAACTTTGAACAAACGGAAAATAAGTAAAATTTGTAAAGGAGAATAAAACCATGAAAAAGATAAATGTAAGAGACATTAAAACAAGCCCTGTCGAGCTTATCGGCGATGATTGGGCGCTGCTCACAGCGGGCACGCCCGACAAATTCAACACAATGACTGTCAGCTGGGGCGCTCTCGGCGAGATGTGGGGCAGGGACGCCGCCTTTGTCTTTGTCCGCCCGCAGAGATACACCTTTGAATTCATCGAGCAGAGCGATATCTTCACCCTGTCGTTCTACGGCAGCGAATACAAGGACGCTCTCAGGCTCTGCGGCGCAAAGAGCGGCAGGGATATCGACAAGCCCGCAGCAGCGGGGCTGACCCCCGTTGAAGCGAGCGGAGGAGTGACCTTTGCCGAGGCGGAATACACAGTAGTCTGCCGCAAGATCGCCGAGCAAGCGCTCGACCCCTCGGGCTTCCTCGATAAGACGATAGAGAATAACTACGCGAAGAAGGACTACCACAAGATGTATGTCGGCGAGATAATCGCGGCGTATCAAAAATAAAAATTTACCGCTCGGTTCGCAGTGAACCGGGCGGTTTTTTGTATTTGAGCGTTAATTTTATTTGCCGCTGTCGCCGTAGTTTGAGAGCACGCGGGCTGATGGGTCGTTGACGTTGCAGCCCTCCCACTCCTTGTTGGGCATCCAAAAGTCGGCGACCATTTCCGCCTGACCGGGGTAATACTTCTCAAATAGCTCTCTGTAGAGAAGCGACTCCTTGGTGAACGGGGCGGCGAAGGTGTATTTCTTGCATTTTTCGGCGAATTCCTCGTCGGTGTATTGCTTCTCGGCGTATGCCTTGAGGTCGTCGACCATTGAGTGACCGACGGCGTCGCTGAAGGCGGCCTTCTCACGCATGAGTATGTCGCGGGGCAGATAATCGCCCTCGAAGGCGTGGCGCAGCAGGTATTTGCCCTTGCCGTAGACATTCATCTTGATGGCGGGGTCAAGGCTCATAACGTAGCGCACGAAATCCAGATCGCCGAACGGCACTCTCGCCTCGAGCGAGTTGACCGAGATGCAGCGGTCGGCACGCAATACGTCATACATATGAAGCTCTCTGATGCGCTTCTCCGCTTCCTTTTGGAATTCTGCGGGCGAGGGGGCGAAGTCGGTGTATTTGTAGCCGAAAAGCTCGTCGGAGATCTCACCCGTCAGGATAACTCTGAGGTCTGTGTTCTCATGGATGTACTTGCAGACGAGATACATGCCTATCGAGGCCCTGATAGTCGTGATATCATAGGTGCCGAGCAGGGCGACGACCTCGGGCAGAGCCTTGATGACGTCGTCCTCTGTGATGATGACCTCGGTGTGGTCGGCGCCTATGTAATCGGCGACCTCCTTGGCGTATTTAAGGTCGATGGCGTCGGTGCTCATGCCTATCGCAAAGGTCTTGATGGGCTTGTCGGAGAGCCTTGCGGCGACGGCGCATACCAGAGACGAATCAAGTCCGCCGGAGAGCAGGAAACCGACGGGTGCGTCGGCGTCAAGCCTTTTCTCAATGCCCGCTACCAGCTTCTCTTTTATCTTGGCGCAGGCGGTCTCGACATCGTCGTGACAGACGGTCTCGGCGCGGCTGATATCGTCGTAGCAGACGAATTCGCCGTTCTTATAGTAGTGCCCCGGCGGGAACGGCATTATTTTGCCGCAGATGCCCACAAGGTTTTTCGCTTCGCTGGCAAAGACTATTGAGCCTTCATCGGAGTAGCCGTAGAAGAGCGGCCTTATGCCGATAGGATCTCTTGCGGCGATATATTCGCCCGTCTTGCCGTCGTAAATTATCATCGCAAATTCGGCGTCGAGCAGTTTAAACATCCCGACCCCGTACTCCTCATAAAGGGGGAGTATCAGCTCGCAGTCCGAGCCGCTCACGAAGCTGTAGCCCTTGGCCTCCAGCTCTTTTTTCAGCTTGCGGAAGCCGTAAAGCTCGCCGTTGCACACGGCGTAGCTGCCGTCGCGGTAGAAGGGCTGCATTCCGCTCTCGTCAAGCCCCATTATGGAGAGGCGGTGAAAGCCGAGCAGACCCTTGCCCGTATCTGTCACTCTCGTCATATCGGGGCCTCTTGATTTTGTTTTGTCAAGCCCCTCCTTGAATTTATCTTTTGATATGTCGGTACCGCAGTACCCCATTATCGAACACATTAGGATTCCTCCGTTATTCCCATTGGTTGCAGGATCTTATATCTTAAACATTTTTGTTTATAAGATGCTGTGCCTGCTATTCTGATTATTTTGATTGCCCATATTATCATAGCCGTACATCGATTCCGGAATCATATTTTATTTACTCGTAAACCTTTTCGCCAAGTGCAATTCGCCGTCTTCGCTGTAGCCCAGCTTTGCATATACACTTTGAGCGCCATCGTTTTCGGTGCCAGTAAGCAGTTCAAATTTGTGCAGTGGATAATGGCTTTTACAGTATTCCTCGGCGAAGACGATCATGGCGCTGGCAATGCCTTTCCTCCTGTGCTGCGGTTTTACATAAACCTCGGTGATCTCCGGCATATAGTCATCATAGCAGAAAGACTTTTTGAGCTGAACACATACGAATCCAGTCAGCTCACCGTTCAAATCATCGACGACGATCACCTCTTGCTTGTTGTCGGCAAGGGAGCTTCTGATATGCTCCAAGGTCGTTTCACCCGCACCGTTAAATTCGTTATTCAAAATCTCTAATTGCTCTGCGTCCTGTATTGTCGCAATGTGTATCATGCTCTTGCCCTCATGTATTCGCTTTTATTCCCATTCCACCGTCGCAGGGGGTTTGGAAGTTATATCGTAAACTATACGGTTGATCCCCCTTACCTCGTTGACTATCCTTGTGGATATGCGGTCGAGCAGCTCATAGGGGATCCGTACCCACTCTGCGGTCATGAAGTCGTCGGTCTTAACGGCTCTGAGGGCAAGAACTCTGTCATAGGTCCTGCCGTCGCCCATAACGCCGACGGAGCGCAGATCGGTGAGCACTGCAAAATATTGATTCATGTTTTTGTCTTCTCCGCTTGCGGCTATCTCGCTCCTCATTATGTAGTCCGCTTCACGCAGGATATCGGCTTTCTCCTTGGTGATGTCGCCGATTATACGCACTGCGAGACCGGGGCCGGGGAACGGCTGGCGCATTACAACGGATTCAGAGAGGCCAAGCTCCCTGCCGAGCGCCCTGACCTCGTCCTTAAAGAGGTGGTCGAGCGGCTCGATGATGCCCTTGAATCTTGCGATGACCTCGGGCGGGAGCAGGCGGTTGTGGTGGCTCTTGATGACGTCCGCGTCACCTTTGCCTGATTCTATAACGTCGGGGTAAATAGTGCCCTGAGCGAGGAAGTCACGGTTGGTTATGCCGAATTTATCCGCCTCGTCGCGGAATACATAGCCGAATTCGGCGCCGATTATGTGCCTTTTCTCCTGCGGGTCGGTCACCCCCGCAAGCTTTGAGAGGAATCTCTCCTCGACATTGACTCGCACGAAGTTGATATCCCACTTGGCGAAGGCGGCTTCGATCTCGTCGCCCTCGTTCTTACGCATAAGGCCGTGATCGACGAATACGCAGGTCAGGCGGCTGCCTATGGCGTTGCCGAGCAGCGCCGCAAGCACCGATGAATCCACGCCGCCGGAGAGAGCGAGCAGCACTCTGCCGTCGCCTATCTCGGCTCTCAGGCGCTCAACGGTCGTCTTGCAGAAGTCGCCCATAGTCCAGTCGCCCTTTGCACCGCAGATCTCAAACAGGAAGTTCTTTATCATCTGCTTGCCGTATTGGGTGTGGTTGACCTCGGGGTGGAACTGCACGCCGTAGAAGCCTCGCTCGACGTCGGCTATCGCCACGTTGGGGCAGGCGTCGCTGTGGGCGACAAGGGCGAATTCCGTCGGCAGGTCGGACATATAATCGCCGTGGCTCATCCAGCTTATGCTCTGCTCAGGCAGACCCTTAAAGAGCGGGCAGGAGGTGTCAAAATAAGTCTCGGTCTTGCCGTATTCCCTTGCGGAATCGCTCTGGGCGGGCGAGACCTTGCCGCCGAGGGTGTAAGCTATGAGCTGGCAGCCGTAGCAGATGCCGAGTATGGGTATGCCGAGCTTGAATATCTCGGGGTCGACCTTGGGGGAGGACTCCTCATACACGCTGTTGGGGCCGCCGGTGAAGATTATGCCGATAGGCTTCTCCGCTTTTATCTCCTCGAGCGGGGTGGAGTACGGCTTTATCTCGCAATACACGCTGCATTCGCGCACGCGCCTTGCGATAAGCTGATTATATTGACCGCCGAAGTCAAGGACGATTACTTTTTCCTGTTGTGAGATCATTTTTACCTCCGAAAATAGCAAGTTTTATGCTAATAATATTACTATTCGTCAAACTTTGCAAGCGGAAAGCGGAAAAATAATTATCTTACCTTACGCCGAAAAGCAGCTCGCCGTATGAGGGATACGGCCATGCCTCGGCGGAGGAGACGGTCTCCATCTCGTCGACCGCTATGCGAAGCTCTCTCATGTCGTCGAGAATGGTTGATTTATAGAATTCCGCGAGCTCCACCATGTCGTCGACCGACTTGGAGGTGAGCAGATCCTGCTCGAGCTTCTTCACCGTTCTGTGGGCTGCGCCGATGAGGGCGGTGAGCATCTTGAGGCTGTCCTTCTCGTAGGAGCAGTCGGCGTCGGGGAGCACGGCGATCTTCTTCGCGACAGCGTCGCCGAGCTGAGCCGCCGCTCATTGCGGGCAGGATATCCTTGCGTACCATGTCGAGCATGGTGAGCGCCTCAATGTTTATGATCTTGCAGTAGTTCTCAAGGCGCACCTCGTGGCGGGCGGTGAATTCCTCAAGGGTAAACACCTTGTGGGAGGTGAAGAGGTCAACATTCTTTTTGTCAAGCATATGTGCAAGCGCGTCGGGGGTGGTCTTGAGGTTTGAAAGCCCTCTCTTCTCCGCCTCGGCTACCCAGGATTCGTCGTAGCCGTCGCCGTTAAAGATTATGCGCTTGTGTTCTTTTATCGTCTTTTTGATGAGATCGTGCAGAGCGCCCTCAAAGTCCTCGGCGCCCTCAAGCTCGTCAGCAAACTGCTTCAGCTCCTCGGCAACGGTCGTGTTCAGCACGGTGTTGGCGCAGGAGATGGAGGAGGCGGAGCCGAGCATACGGAATTCAAACTTGTTGCCCGTGAAAGCGAATGGCGAGGTCCTGTTCCTGTCGGTGGTGTCCTTCGGGAATTTCGGAAGGGTGTGGACGCCGATACGCATGATGTCTCTCTCTTTGGCGTCGTATTCACGGTCGTCCTCTATCGTTTCAAGGATATCCGAAAGATCGGAGCCGAGGAACATCGAGACGATTGCGGGCGGCGCTTCGTTCGCGCCGAGACGGTGGTCGTTGCCTGCGGAGGCGACGGAGATACGCAGCATATCCTGATATTCATCGACCGCCTTGATAACGGCGCACAGGAAGAGCAGGAACTGAGCGTTCTCATAGGGGGTTTCGCCCGGCTCAAGCAGGTTTACGCCGGTGTCGGTCGATATCGACCAGTTATTGTGTTTGCCGCTGCCGTTGACCCCGGCAAAGGGCTTCTCGTGGAGCAGGCAGACCATGTCGTGCTTCTTTGCGACCTTCTGCATTATCTCCATGGTGAGCTGGTTGTGATCTGCGGCAATATTGGTGGTGGTGAAGATGGGCGCCATTTCGTGCTGAGCGGGGGCGACCTCATTATGCTCGGTCTTGGCAAGCACGCCGACCTTCCAAAGCTCGTCGTTCAGCTCCTTCATAAATGCGGCGACTCTCGGCTTGATAGCGCCGAAGTAATGGTCGTCAAGCTCCTGACCCTTGGGAGGTCTTGCGCCGAAAAGGGTTCTGCCGGTATATATAAGGTCTTTTCTCTGATCGTAGAGCTTCTTGTCAACAAGGAAGTATTCCTGCTCAGGGCCGACGGTGGTCTTGACCGAGGAGACATCCTCGTTGCCGAAGAGCTTCAGCACTCTCATCGCCTGACGGTTGATGGCTTCCATTGAGCGGAGCAGCGCTGTTTTCTGATCGAGCGCCTCGCCGCCATAGGAGCAGAACACGGTGGGTATGCAGAGCACGCCGTCTTTAATAAATGTATAGGAGGTGGCGTCCCATGCGGTGTAGCCCCGCGCCTCAAAAGTGGCTCTAAGGCCGCCGGAGGGGAACGAGGAGGCGTCCGGCTCGCCCTTGATAAGCTCCTTGCCGGAGAATTCCATTATGACCTTGCCGCCCTTTGGGGAGATGAAGCTGTCGTGCTTTTCTGCGGTGATGCCCGTCATCGGCTGGAACCAATGCGTGAAGTGGGTGGCGCCTTTCTCGATAGCCCAGTCCTTCATAGCGTTTGCAACGACGTTCGCAACGCCGAGGTCAAGGTGCTTGCCGTTCTTTATCGTTTTTTGAAGCGCCTTGTAGGTTTCCTTTGGGAGCCTTGCTTCCATAGTGCTGTCGTCAAAAACCATTGAGCCGAAGATTTCCGTTACACTGCTCATTTTTCTTACTCCTTTACATCATTTAAATGAGAAAAGCGACAAGGGGATTTATGGTGCTGCCATAACGACGCCCTTGTCGCTGTGCTTTGAAATTTTGCTCTGAAAATGAAAATCCGCAGACAGCGTCGTTGCTGTCTGCGGCGTCCTTGTCGCTTTTATGCTAGGCATTTTACCACCATGAAATCGGTTTGTCAATAGGTTTCTGAAATTTTTTCACCTTTTTGGCGAAAATGCCGTTGACAATGCACGAGGATATGAGTATAATTATGCAGTAAACAAGGACGTTTGCTGGTCTGGCGAGGAGCCAGGGCGGCAGCGTCCTCTTTTTTTGTGCCAAGCAATTAATTCTCAACGATTTTTATGAGGTGAGAGTATGATATACACGGCGAGAGAAGTATACGATTTTGTCCGGCAGGAGGATGTCAAATTCATCCGCCTCGCTTTCTGCGACGTGAACGGCAAGCAGAAAAATATATCCATAATGCCCGACGAATTGCCCAGAGCCTTTTCCGACGGCATTTCGTTTGACGCCTCCGCTATCAAGGGCTTCGGCGACGAGGTTGGCTCGGATCTGCTGCTCTTCCCCGTGCCCTCGACCCTCAATATTCTCCCGTGGCGGTCTTCGCACGGCAATGTAATAAGAATGTTTTGCTCGATGAAATACCCCGACGGCACTCAGTTTGAGAAGGATTCGAGGATGATACTCCAAAGAGCCGTTGACGCGGCCGCCGCAAAGGGCGTGAGCGTTCAGTTCGGTGCGGAGTTTGAATTCTATCTCTTTAATACCGATGAGAAGGGTATGCCCACCGACGAGCCTTTTGACCGCGCGGGTTATATGGACGTCGCCCCCGAGGATAGGGGCGAGAACGCCCGCAGAGAGATTTGCCTGACCCTGCTTGAGATGGGCATAAAGCCCGAAAGCTCCCACCATGAGGAGGGCCCGGGTCAGAATGAGATAGACTTCCGCTACAGCGATGCCATGACTGCCGCCGACAATGCGATGAATTTTATGACCGTCGTCAAGGCTGCCGCTCAGAGGAACGGCATCTACGCCGATTTCTCTCCGAAGCCTCTGCCCGGTGAGAGCGGCAACGGCCTGCATATAAATATGTCGGTCAAGACCGCCGACGGCGAGGATCACACCAACGCATTCATGGCGGGCATACTTGCCCATATCAAAGAAATGACCGCTTTTCTCAACCCGACCGAGGATTCATATAAGCGCCTCGGCGAGAAGAAAGCCCCGAAATATATCACATGGTCGCCCGAAAACCGCTCGCAGCTCATACGCATCCCCGCCGCCAAGGGCGAATACAGGCGCATAGAGCTTCGCTCGCCCGACCCGACGGCGAACCCCTACATCGCATATGCTCTGCTCATCATGGCGGGGCTTGACGGCATCGAACGTGAGCTTACCGCCCCCGAGGCCGTCAACGTCAATCTTTATAAGGCTGACAGCAGCGTCACCGAGCCGCTCGACAGATTGCCCGCGTCGCTCGACGAAGCGATAGCCGTTGCCGAGGGCAGCGACTTCGTTCGCGGCGTTATCGGTATGAATATCACCGATTTTCTCGGCATTTGACGGGGGTGACGGTTATGACGAGCGGGAGAACGCAATACCGTGTTCTTATCGTTTCTGCCGTCGAGAAAATATACGAGTATATCACCGAGATCCTGCCTCCCGGCGAATTTTCACCGATACTGCGAGCCGCCAGCGCAGGCGAGGCAAAGCGTATGCTTGTTTCCGGCGAAGCAGATATAGTAATAATAAATACGCCGCTGCCCGATGAATTCGGCACGGAGCTTGCCCTCGACCTCTCCGGGGGCACGGCGGGTGTGCTGCTCCTTGTGAAGAACGATTATTTCGACCAGGTGTGCTACAAGGTCGAGCGCGAGGGAGTGCTCACCGTCGGCAAACCGAGCTCGAGGCAGACTCTTTACGGCGCGGTCAAGCTCGCCGCCGCAATGAGCGCAAGGCTCGCCAAAATGGAGCGCAAAAATAAAACGCTCCAGGAAAAGATGGCGGATATCCGCACGGTCAACCGTGCCAAATGGCTGCTTATCGAGAATCTCAACATGACCGAGAGGGACGCCCATTATTATATTGAGAAGCAGGCTATGGATATGCGGCTCTCGCGCCACGAGGTGGCGGAGAACATAATCCGCACTTATGATAAGTAAATAAATCAACCTGAACCACTATTCGATTGCCCGGTTCAGAAGGGAGTAATAATATATGAAAAGGACGAAATACATCTTTGTAACGGGCGGCGTTGTATCCGGCCTCGGCAAGGGCATCACCGCCGCCTCGCTGGGCAGGCTGCTCAAGGCAAGGGGGCTGAAGGTCGCGGCTCAGAAGCTCGACCCCTATATCAATGTTGACCCCGGCACCATGAGCCCCTATCAGCACGGTGAGGTCTATGTCACCGAGGACGGCGCCGAGACCGACCTTGACCTCGGCCATTACGAGCGCTTCATCGACGAAAACCTCAACAAATACTCAAACCTCACCACCGGTAAAGTTTATTGGAACGTGCTCAATAAAGAGCGCAGAGGCGAATATCTCGGCTCCACCGTGCAGGTCATTCCGCACGTCACCAACGAGATAAAGGATTTCGTCTATTCCGTAGCCAAAAAGACCGACGCCGACGTCGTTATCACCGAGATAGGCGGCACGATAGGCGATATCGAGTCGCAGCCCTTCCTTGAGGCGGTCAGACAGATATCCCTCGAGGTCGGTAAAGAAAACAGCCTTTTCATCCACGTTACTCTCGTTCCCTTCCTCAGAGGCTCAGACGAGCATAAGTCGAAGCCCACTCAGCACTCCGTCAAGGAGCTTCAGGGCATGGGCGTTAAGCCCGATATCATCATCTTGCGCTGCGACGAGCCGCTTGAGGAGTCGATATTTAAGAAGATCTCGATGTTCTGCAACGTCAAGCCCGACTGCGTTATCGAGAATATAACTCTCCCGATTCTTTACGAAGCGCCGATAATGCTTGAGAAGAGCAACTTCTCCTCGATAGTCTGCCGCGAGCTGGGCATAGACGCCCCCGAGATAGACATGACCGAGTGGAATGAAATGCTCGAGCGCATACATAACCGCTCAAAGACCGTCACCATCGGCCTTGTCGGCAAATATGTGCAGCTTCACGACGCTTATCTCTCCGTTGCCGAGGCTCTGCGCCACGCAGGCTACGTCCACGGCACGAGGGTCAGCATCAAGTGGATAGATTCCGAGACCGTCACCGAGGAGAATGTCGGCGAGATCCTCTCGGATTGCAGCGGCGTTATAGTCCCCGGCGGCTTCGGCAACAGAGGCATCGAGGGCAAGATCATCACGGCGAATTACTGCCGCGTCAATAATCTGCCTTATCTCGGCATCTGCCTGGGTATGCAGACGGCGGTCATCGCCTTTGCCCGCTATGTCGCGGGCATGAGCGACGCCAACTCCGGCGAATTCGACGTCGACTCGACCCACAAGGTCATCGACTTCCTGCCCGACCAGAGCGACGAGGTCGCAAAGGGCGGCACGCTGCGCCTCGGAGCTTATCCCTGCAAGGTGAAGCCCGGCACTCAGATGTACCGTGCCTACGGCAAAGAGGAAATATCGGAGCGCCACCGTCACCGTTATGAATTCAACAACGATTACCGCAAGGCTCTGACCGACGCAGGCCTTGTCGTCAGCGGCACTTCGCCCGACGATTACATCGTTGAGACCGTAGAAATACCCGAAAATGATTTTTATATCGGAGTGCAGTTCCACCCCGAGTTCAAGAGCCGCCCGAATAAGGCGCATCCGCTCTTCCTCGGCCTTGTGGGCGCAGCGCTCAAGAAAGCGGAGGGCAAATAATGATGAAAGATATATACGAGAATCCCCTGTGCAGCCGATACGCCTCAAAGGAGATGCAGTATATCTTCTCACCCGATTTTAAGTTTTCCACATGGCGCAAGCTCTGGTGCGCTCTCGCCGAGAGCGAAAAGGAGCTGGGCCTGCCGATAACGCAGGCTCAGATAGCGCAGATGAAAGAGCATATCTATGATATAGATTATGCCAAGGCAGCCGAATACGAGCATAAGCTGCGCCACGACGTGATGGCTCATGTCCACACCTACGGCGAATGTTGCCCCGAGGCGAAGCCGATTATCCACCTCGGCGCCACAAGCTGCTATGTCGGCGACAACACCGATGTGATTCAGATGCGTGAGGGGCTGCTGAGGATAAAGAAGCAGCTCATCAACGCAATAGCCGCTCTTGCGGATTTTGCGGAGAAATATAAGGATATGCCGACCCTCGCTTATACGCATTTTCAGGCGGCTCAGCCCACCACCGTCGGCAAGAGAGCGACCCTCTGGACGAGAGACCTGCTGATGGATCTCGACCGCCTTGAGCACGAGCTGTCGCAGCTCAAGCTGCTCGGCTGCAAGGGCACCACCGGCACGGGCGCGAGCTTCCTTGAGCTTTTTGACGGTGACCGCGAAAAGGTCAAGCTGCTTGAGAAGAAGATAGCCGATAAGGTCGGCTTCAAGGCGTGCGAGCCTGTCTCCGGTCAGACGTATTCGAGAAAGACCGATTCATTCGTATTGAATGTGCTTGCGGGCATAGCTCAGAGCGCCGCCAAAATGGCGACGGATATCCGCCTGCTCGCTCACCTCAAGGAGTTTGACGAGCCGTTTGAGTCAAAGCAGATAGGCTCGTCGGCAATGGCATATAAGCGCAACCCCATGCGCTGCGAGAGGATAGTTTCCCTCGCCCGTTACATTATCAACGACGCGGGCAACGCTGCCGATACGGCGGCGGCGCAGTGGCTTGAGCGCACCCTCGATGACTCGGCGAATCGCCGCATAGCCATCCCCGAGGCATTCCTCGCGGCGGACAGCATTCTCACTATCGTGATAAACGTCATCAGCGGCGGCACGGTCTATCCTAAGGTCATGGAGAAGCATCTGCGTGAGGAGCTGCCGTTCATCGCCAGCGAAAATATTCTTATGGACGCTGTCGGCAGGGGCGGCGACAGGCAGGAGCTGCACGAGCTTATCAGGCAGTATTCGCAGCAGGCTGCCTACAGGGTCAAGTCCGAGGGGCTTGACAATAATCTGCTTGACCTGCTTAAAGCAGACCCCAAATTCGGCCTTACGGACGAGAGCCTTGCAAAAGTGCTCGATATCCGCAAATTCGTAGGCTGCGCGCCCGAGCAGACGGAGGAATTCCTCGCCGAGTGCGTTAAGCCTGTGATTGAAGCAAATAAAGAACTTCTCGGAACTAATTCCGAAATAAATGTGTGAGGAGAAATTCAAAATGTTAACAGCAATAGTCGGCACTAACTGGGGAGACGAGGGTAAGGGAAGAATGGTTGACCTGCTCAGCGAGAAATACGACATAGTCGTCCGCTATCAGGGCGGCAATAACGCAGGCCACACCGTTGTCAACGATAAGGGCAAGTTTATCCTTAACCTGCTGCCCTCAGGCATCCTTCGCAGCGAGACTGTCAACGTGATGGGCCCCGGCATGGTCATTGACCTTGAGCATCTTGCGGGCGAGGTCGGCAGACTGCGTGAAAAGGGCATTGAGATAACCCCCGAGCACCTTGTCATCAGCGACAGAGCGACCGTATGTATGCCCTACCACAAGATGATGGATATCCTCGAGGAGGACAGACTTGCAGGCAAGAAATTCGGCTCCACCAGACGCGGTATCGCCCCCGTCTATGCCGATAAATATATGAAAAAGACCGTCCGTATGGGCGACCTGCTCCACCCCGAATCACTCAGAGAGCATCTGAACGACCTCGTTGAGTGGAAGAATCTGACCGTCGAGGGCGGCTATAAGCATGAGCCCGTTTCGGCTGATGAGATGTATGCATGGCTCGAGAAATACGGCTTCCCGTTCGTCGATTATGTCAAGAATACCACCGAATTCCTCGGCAACGCGGTCAAGGAAGGCAAATCCATCATGTTTGAGGCTCAGCTCGGCGCTCTGCGTGATATAGATTTCGGCATCTATCCCTACACTTCGTCCTCGTCCACTATCGCCGCATATGCTCCGATAGGCTCGGGCATCCCCGCAGAGAAGCTGGATAACGTCATCGGCATTATGAAGGCTTACTCAAGCTGCGTCGGCGCAGGCCCGTTCACCTGCGAGCTCTTCGGTGAGGAGGGCGACGCTCTCAGAGAGGCGGGCGGCGAATACGGCGCTGCAACAGGCAGACCGAGGCGCGTCGGCGGCTTTGACGTGGTCGCTTCACGCTACGGTGCAAAGATGCAGGGCGCTACCGAGATAGCCCTGACCAAGCTCGACGTTCTCTCCTACTGCAAGAAGATACCCGTCTGCGTCAGATACGAGGTCGAGGGCAAGGAGATAGACTTCTTCCCGATGGGCGACGAGCTCAACGAGGCGAAGCCCGTTTATGAATATGTCGACGGCTGGAACTGCGATATCTCCGGCTGCCGCAAATTCTCAGACCTGCCTGTCAAGGCTCAGGAATATGTCAAGGCGATAGAAGCTGCTGTCGGCTGCCCGATCAAGTATGTTTCCGTCGGCGCAGGCAGAGACGAGTATATCGAGAGATAAATCAAGCATAAAATAATTCTGCGGGGTGATACTATGCCGAAAAAGCTGAAATTCGTTAAAATGCAGGGCTGCGGGAACGATTATATCTATTTTGACTGCTTTGAGCAGCAGATAGACGACCCAGAGGCGCTTGCCGTGAAGCTCTCCGACAGGCATTTCGGGGTAGGCGGCGACGGAGTGGTGCTCATCTGCCCGTCAAAGCTCGCAGATGTTAAGATGCGTATGTTCAATATCGACGGCAGCGAGGGCAAGATGTGCGGCAACGCAATACGCTGCGTCGGCAAATATATGCATGATGTGCGAGGGCTTGACAAGGATGTTGCCACCGTCGAGACCCTCAGCGGCATCAAGACCCTGAAGCTCATCATTAAGGACGGCGTCGCGATCGGCGCCGAGGTCGATATGGGCAAGGCGGAGCTTGACCCGAAGAAGATACCCGTTGCGCTTGACGGCGAAACGGTGATCGACCGCCCCGTTAAGATAGGCGGCGGTGAATACAGGATAACCTGCGTTTCAACGGGCAACCCGCACTGCGTTGTGTTCGGCGGCGACCCCGCCGAGCTTGACCTGCCCGCAATAGGGCCGACATTCGAGAGCGACCTGCTCTTCCCCGAGAGAGTCAACACCGAGTTCATCGAGGTCATTGACGACCATACGCTCAAAATGCGTGTGTGGGAGCGCGGCAGCGGCGAGACCCTCGCCTGCGGCACAGGCTCCTGCGCTGCGGTCGTTGCGGCGGTGCTGAACGGCTATTGCAAGCGCGGCGAAGCGATCAGGGTGATCCTTGTCGGCGGCGAGCTTGTCATCCGCTACACCGAGGACGGCTCGATATTTATGACCGGCGGCGCTGAGATCGCATTTGAAGGCTCGGTCGTGATATGAGGTGAGTTTCATGGTAAAGATAAACGATAATTATTGCAAATTGAGCGAGAGCTACCTTTTCTCCGAGATAGCGCACCGAGTGGCGGCGTTTTCGGAGAAAAATCCCGATAAAAAGATAATCAAAATGGGTATCGGCGACGTTACAAGGCCGCTTTGCCCCGCCGTTGTGGAGGCAATGAGGTCGGCGGCCGCCGAGATGGGCTGCGCCGAGACCTTCAGGGGCTACGGCCCCGAGCAGGGCTACGACTTCCTGCGCGACAGGCTCCGCAGCTATTATGAGGGCTTCGGGGTTAGCCTTTCGGAGGATGAGATTTTTGTCTCCGACGGCGCAAAGAGCGACCTCGGCAACATCCTCGATATCTTTTCGAGGGATAATTCCGTGCTTATACCCGACCCCGTTTACCCCGTCTATGTCGACACCAACGTCATGGACGGCAGGCGCATAGTCTATGCCGACGCGGACGAGAGCAACGGCTTCCTGCCCATGCCGGGCGGCGAGAAGGCGGATATCATCTATATCTGCTCGCCCAATAACCCGACCGGCGCGGCATACAACCGCGAGCAGCTCAAGGCTTGGGTCGATTTTGCGCTTGAGAACGGCTCGGTGATACTCTTTGACTCCGCCTATGAGTCGTTTATAGTTGACCCCTCGGTGCCGCACAGTATCTATGAGATACCCGGCGCAAAGGGCTGCGCCATAGAATTCTGCTCGCTCTCAAAGACGGCGGGCTTCACGGGCACCCGCTGCGGCTATACCGTCGTGCCCGACAGCCTTGAATTCGGCGGGGTGCGGCTGAATAAGCTCTGGCTGCGCCGCCAGACCACCAAATTCAACGGCGTTTCCTATATCGTCCAGAGAGGCGCTCAGGCGGTCTTTACCCCCGAGGGTCAGGCTCAGACGGCGGCGAATATCGCCTATTACCGCGAGAACGCCCGTGTCATCACCGCCGCTCTTGACGAAATGGGAATCTATTACACCGGCGGCAAAAATTCACCCTATGTGTGGATGAAATGCCCCGACGGCATGGATTCGTGGCAGTTCTTTGACCGCCTGCTCGAGCGCTCCGCCATTGTCGGCACCCCGGGCGCAGGCTTCGGCAGGAACGGCGAGGGCTTCTTTCGCCTGACTGCGTTCTCCACTCACGAGAACACCCTTGAGGCGACGGAAAGGCTCAAAAACTTCAGATAACATCAGATCCCTCCGATGACCTGTCGGAGGGATTTTTGCTGCCCGTGTCGGCATACTGCACAACGGAAAAACGAAATATTTGGTGTAAAATCACAAATAGTCTGTCTTTATTAACTTTTTCGTAACTATTTTTCAATTGCTTTTTACGGCGCGTAATGGTATAATTTATAAAAATGGGAATACGGCAGATAATATTGCCGTTCGGAAAATAAAAAGAAACGGGGAATAAGCAATGAAGAAATGCGTTATAATCGGCGGCGGCCCTGCGGGTATGCAGGCTGCGATCACTGCAGCAGAGTGCGGCCACACCGTAGAGCTTTTTGAGAAAAATTGCGCTCTGGGCGGCGAAGTTCTGGCTGCAGGTGCCGATTCCATGAAGGTCGACGTCCGTAGATACAAGGACTGGCTGATCGGCGAGCTGCGTGACAACAAGGTTCCTGTACATCTTAACACCCTTATTACCGCAGATGAGGTCCAGATCCGCGGCTTTGACACCGTCATTCTGGCTACCGGCGCAGAAAGTGTCGCTCCTGCCTCCATCAAGGGCATCAACAAGGCAGTCTCCGCTTTGGATGTGCTGGAAGGCAAGGTGAGCACCGGTAAGAAGGTGCTTGTGGCCGGCGGTGGTCAGATTGGCTGCGAGACGGCTGTTGCTCTGGCCCGTGACGGCTATGAGGTCTCTCTGCTTGAGGCTATGCCCTCGGTGATGGACGTGATGTTCGTACCCAAGCAGCCCAAGATGATGCTCAAGGC